>Ga0070711_100002567_pt1 | contig 10394 bp, 7 predicted proteins | sample LARL53metaG_FD_65452 | JGI IMG/M metagenome (GOLD analysis project Ga0070711, IMG submission 65452) | Corn, switchgrass and miscanthus rhizosphere microbial communities from Kellogg Biological Station, Michigan, USA - LAR L5-3 metaG | ecosystem: Host-associated > Plants > Roots > Rhizosphere ... | reverse complement strand
CCGGCGAATCCCAAAAAATCCGTCGCCCGGACGGAAAACCTGATCGTTTGCCTCGGGCCGGGGACTTTCCGCACGAAAGGCAATTACGACTACCTGATCGCCGTTCCACATCCATCGCAAGAAGGATTTTCGGTGGGCAAGGGATGGAAAATTCATGGCCAGGGAATCGACAAGACGCGGGTGCAGCTGAGCGCTTATTTTCGCATTACCGATCCCAATGATCAGCGTAGCTATCCCCTGGGCACGGGAATGAACACGGTTTTCAGCACGAATTCTGACGACGCTTCCGGAGTGGAAATTTCCGATCTGACGGTGGACGACAATTTTCCCGAGTTGAAGAGCTATGCCCGGCAAAATGGCATAAAGGCGCTGAATCTTGAGGGCATCCATCTGCGTTCGAACCAGGGCGGCCACTGGATCCACAATGTGAAGGTGGTCCATGCAGCGGGAGAGGTGGGCGGATTGAACCCGCGATATGAAACGTTTCCGGTTTGGATTTATTCTGTGCGGGCGAACTCCTCCCCGGCAGACAACAACGGCAACATCATTGAAAACGTGACCATGACGGATTTTCATGGCGGCCTGTGCACCGCGATTGCGGTGGCCAATGCCGTGGCGACGGTGCGAAACAACGTGGTGGATGGATACCAGATTGGTTATGGCGGCTGGGCCATGGGGCCTGTGGTTTTCCGGGACAATACGGCCAGCAACACGGAATATGGGTTCAACATCGATAGCCTTGCGAACAACGGAGTGCGGATTGAAGCGACCAAGATTGTTCATCCGCGCAAATATGGCCTGGTGATCGGAGGCGGAGGGACTTACGCCGATTTCCAGATCGTAAACAACACCATCCAACTCGATAAGGCAGACGCCATTGGGCTGGTGTTTCAGGGCAACGTGACCAGGGCGGTGTTTTCCGGAAATAAAATCCTGGCCGATAATTCCGCGGGCACTCGCGCTACGGCCATCACGAACCTCACGCATGACAAGTCAGCCGGAGCCAATCACGACAATGTTTATGAATCGAACACCGTAACGTCCACGCTTAAAGTAGTGTTCCGGGCGCCCTCAGAGAAGACACAGAATTGTTTTCATAACAACAAGGACGACAAAGGCAATCCTCACAAAAACCTGCCGGACAACCGCCAGGGGCCATGCCCCTCAGAGAGCGGCAAGTGAGTATGCCTGGGGGCAGAAAGTTAACTAAAATAGAGAATCAAGCTGGAGGGTACCCATGCCTGCACTGGAAGCCGGAGTAGAGGCGCCGGAGATCGAACTGCAATACCTGGATGGAAAGAAGTTTTCACTCAAAGAGGAGCGCAAGAAAGGCCCGGTGGTGGCGGTGTTTTTCAAGGTGAGCTGCCCTGTGTGCCAGATGGCCCTGCCTTACCTGGACCGCATTTTTAAAGCGTACGCCAAGAGCGGCACGTTTACTTTTGTCGGCGTTTCCCAGGACAATGCCACAGACACGAAGGCGTTTAACCGGCAATGGAACATAACTTTTCCTGTGCTGCTTGATCCGGTGGGAAAATACCCGGTTTCCAACGCCTACGGACTTACCAATGTGCCTACGACATTCCTGATTTCTCCGGAAGGCGAGATTGATTTTGCCACAGTGAGCTGGTCCAAGGCGGACGTGGAGCAACTGAACCGCAGGCTGGCTTCCCTGAGCAATGCTGCAACAGCGCAAATTTTCCTGCCGGGCGAAACCGTGGCGGAATACAAACCGGGTTGAGAATCCAAAAATTAATCCGCGGTCGCGGATGAAAAAGCAATCAGCAATCAGCACTCAGCAGTCAGCCAAAAGAGGAATAATGAAAAGACTCGGCACTTTGTTGTCCATCGTCTTTGTTTGTATATCAGCATCGGCGCAAACCGGCGTACCCCCCGCCGCGCAAAAGGCAATGAACGCCATTGACGCGGAAAAGATCCGGGCCACGGTGAAATACCTTTCTGACGATGCCCTGCAAGGCCGCGGCACCGGACAAAAGGGTGGCGACATGGCAGCGGACTGGATCGCCGCACAGTTCAAGAGCTATGGAGTCATGCCCGCCGGAGACCAGGGGACTTATTTCCAGCAAGTCAATTTCTTTGGCGTGACGACGGACCCCAAACAGACCACTTTCGCTTTTGTCCCGAAATCGGGCCCTGAGATCGCGCTGAAGTTCGCCGATGACTATGTGGCGAATGACCAGACGCACTCGCAGAAGTCGCAGATCGATGCGTCCCTGGTTTATGTGGGCTACGGGATCAATGCGCCGGAATATAAATGGGACGACTACAAAGGCGTGGACGTGAAAGGCAAAGTGCTGCTCATGCTGGTAAATGAGCCGCCGTCAGACGATCCAAACTTTTTTAAAGGACGCGCCCTCACTTACTACGGCCGCTGGACTTACAAGTATGAAGAAGCTGCGCGCCGGGGCGCCGTGGGCGTGGTGCTGATTCACAAGACTGAGATGGCAAGCTACGGCTGGGAAGTGGTGCGCAATTCCTGGGGAGGCGAATCGTCGCTGCTCAGGGACGATAAAGATCCCAAGCTGAAATCCGCCGGCTGGATCCAGTTAGAGGTCGCACGCAAGCTGGCGCTCGCCGCCGGCAAGGACCTGGACAAGATGCTGCAAGACGCAAACTCGCGCAGCTTTAAACCGGTGGAGCTGCCGGTGCGCGTGAAAGAAACCATTGTGAGCAAGGTCCGCGCGTTTGCTTCAAGAAACGTGCTGGGCCAGGTGAAGGCGGCTGACAGCAAGGCGGCGCAGCAGGCGATCCTCTACACCGCGCACTATGATCATCTGGGGATCCATGCCGACGAGCCAGGAGACAACATCTACAACGGCGCAGCGGACAACGCCACAGGATGCGGGATCCTGCTGGAACTGGCCCGCGTGCTGGCCGCAGCCGACGAAAAGCCCAAACGCACTGTATTTTTTGCGGCGGTCACGGCGGAAGAGCAGGGCCTGCTGGGATCGAAGTACCTGGGGCAGCATCCGCCAATTCCGGCACAGGATATTTCGCTCGACCTGAACTATGACGATATCCAGCCTCTGGGCGATCCGCAGGAACTGGTGGTTTCGGGCGCGGAACGTACGAGTGTCTATCCGTTGGTGGAAAAGGTGGCGAAGGATTTTGCCATGTCAATCAAGCCGGACAATCATCCAGAAGCGGGACACTACTACCGCTCTGACCATTTCAGCCTGGCGCGTGTGGGAGTCCCCGCGTTCAGCGTGAACGAAGGCGCGCTGTTCAAAGGGCATGATGTGGCCTGGGGAGAAGAGAAGGAGCGCGATTACGTGGCACACCGCTATCACCAGCCCTCTGACGAGTATCGAGAGGACATGGACTTTAGCGCGGATGCCAAGCTGGCCAGGTTTGGGCTGGTCCTGGGCTGGGAGGCAGCAAACCAGCCGGATTTGGCGGGCTGGGAACCAGGCGATGAATTTGAGAAGACCAGGAAGGGAAAACCATAGAGCACAGGCTGTTTGGGCAAGACCGCAAGCTCCATTGCAGGTGCCGATAGTAACGTGAAGGAAGCCGGGAAGCTGGGATACAATCTGGCTTCCCCCAGCGTACAGCGGCCAAAATGTCGTTTTCGTTCCTTCAACGCGGTAGTTTGCCTGATCACGCCCGTCAACTTGTCTTGGCCAGCGATGAACCCTTGCTTGTTCTGGAAGGCCTGGCAACGGGAATAGACAATCTCCGCCACGACGTTTATCTGAGCCCCAAATTTTCTGAAACTGCCCGCCAATACATCAACAAGCTCGTGGCCCGTCACGGAAACGTGGAAGAGTTGATTGCGGAAGAGCGCAACGCGGTCCGCGTGCCGCCAAGGCAACAGGCGAACCGGCAATCCGACTCGACGGAGTTCAAGCGGTTACTCACCGAACTGCACGTTGCGTCACTGAACCGCGCCAAGGCCGAAAGCAATGTTTCACTGGACCTGCTCTTTCGGCTGGCGATACTCAAGTTTCAACGCACGGAATTGCTCAATCAATATGCGCAGGTGCTGGAGCGGTGCCGCGCGCGCGTGAAATATTATGAAGCTCCGCGCCAGTCCGGTAACAGCCGCACGTTGGAGATGCGCGAGCGCCTTGCCGGCTTCCAGATCAACAAGAAAAACGTGCTGCGCCGTGCCGGGCAGGACCTGTTTGTGCTCCTGCGGGAAGCGGAAAAAGAGACCCTGGGCAGGACACGGCGTTCACTCTTCGGTGATACCGCGGTCGCCAGCTATGAGCTGTTTCTGAACCGTCTGGTATTCAATGAAGACGGCCAGGACAACGTCCTTAACGCCGAGCATTACGTGATGCTGGGCAATTACGATCGCGACCGCGACCGCTTCCAGACGATGCGCGATATCTCCGCGCAGTTCCTGAAATCGCTGGGCGTGGTGACTGATGTGGATGACCCGCACATCGACGGCATTCTGAACGTCCCAGACAACGCACATGAAATCATGGCGGCAGGCGCGCCGGACGACATCAATCCCAAGAGCAAGGCGCAAAAAGCGCTGCTGAATGCCTGGACGGAACTGCTGGAACGCGAAGGCGTGATGAGCAATGTGGTCGCTTCCTATGAAGCGGTACCGCTGCTGGCGCAGTATTCGCCGCCCATCAATCCGCAGCAGATCAAGAACGCGCTGATTTCCCGCGAGGAACGCAGGCGCGTGGAAACACTGCTGGAAGAGCACGGCAAACTTTCACCTTCAGGACTGCACGCGGCGGTAAAAAAGGTTGAGAGCTGCAAGCCGGCGGAGCGGGCCAAGATTGCGGGCAGGTTCTTTGCCGATTTCACGCGCTATCATCGCGACCTGCGCCGGATGGAAGCCGTGGTAGCTGCCATGGAGTCGGTCAACGTGTTGGGCAACGAGCGCTTCCGCGAGCTTTCCGCCATCAATAACACGCTCTATGAGTATCTGCTGCCTGAAGAGCAAAAACCGGCAGAAGAAAAAGTGGTCCATCACGTGGTGCTAAAGGCCGACATACGGGAGTCAACCACGCTGACGCGCACGCTGCTGGAAAAGGGACTGAATCCGGCGTCATATTTCAGCTTGAATTTTTACGATCCCATCAACAAGCTGCTGCCCAAGTACGAAGCGAAAAAAGTCTTTATTGAAGGCGATGCGCTGATCCTGGCTCTGTTTGAGCGTGAGGGTGAACCGGCGCTCGGCGTGGCCCAGACCTGCGTGCTGGCCAAAGAGATTATTCAGGTGGTCACGGCGTACAACGAACGATCGCTGGCGGCGGGGCTGCCCAGCCTGGAAGTGGGGATCGGAATTTCCTACCAGGATTCCGCCCCCATGTACCTGATGGACGGCAACAAGCAGATCATGATCTCGAAGGCGCTGAATGAGAGCGACCGCCTCTCTTCCTGCAGTAAGGGCATGCGCCGCCTGCTGGAGAATCGCGAACTGCTGTTCAATGTTTTTTCCTTCAAATCAGTAGAAGACGAAGATACCGGCGGCAACCCCGATGAATTTCTGCTGCGCTACAACATCGGCGGTATTCACATCAATCAGGCGGCGTTCCAAAAGCTGTGCGGCGAAATTTCTTTGCAGGCATATGATCTGCAGGTGCCCATGATCTGGCAGAAATCGACGGTGCGCGTTTACGCCGGCATGGTGCCGCTGGGACAGGGCTCATTCCACCACATCATTGTGCGTGAAGGGCGCATTACCCACGTGGATGCGCGCGATTTCTCACTGAAACAAGTTACTGACCGCCATTATTACGAAGTCTGCACCCATCCCAAGATTTACCAGGCGATTGAGAACGTCTCAAACAATCTTGTGGCCGCGCGTTAGTCAGAACTCGCGCCGCGGGACCTTGAAAGGCACGCGGACCACGGCTTCAACGTCCACGGGCAGACCATCTTTTGTGCCGGGACGAAATCGCCACTGCGCCAATGCCTTACGCGCGTTTTCATTCAGCCGTTCGTCAAAACCTTCAAGCACGCGCACATCACCCACGCTGCCATCGGCATGGATGACAGCATAAAGCACAACCACGCCTTCAACGCGGTCATGCATCAGGTCCTGCGGATACGCAGGGTCAACTTTGGTGATGGCTTCAGGCGCGCTCAGGTCAGACCCGCCGTGGCCAGTGGCGTTTAATTCTGCAAATCGAATGCTCCAGCTTCCCGTCGACGAAGCCAGGTTGGGCATGCTGAGTCGCATGGAATAGTTCCTGCGCGTGCCGAAGACTCTTGTGTCAACGCTGTCACCTGGCTGATTGGCCCGGTCAGGCGTGAGCGGACGCGCAGCAGGCGGAGCTGTGGTCGCCACCACATTGCCTGTAACTTTTGCCGGAGGCGCTGAGACGTAAATGTCCGCCGGCGAGTTGCCGTTTCCGGGATGACCGGGTGCTGTGGCCGCGGCGCCTTCTTTGATTTCCGGACGTGCCGTTGCGCCGGGGCGTCCTGTGGGGCTGGCGGTGAATTCGCCCGGACGATTGCCTTCAGGAACAACCACAGGATCAACCGGCGCTGTGGGCCGGGCATTGAGCACCAGCAACTGGCCGACCGCTTTTTCTCGCGCTGCGTTGCCGTTGAGCACCGGCGGCGCGGGCTCCACGGGCGTGACATTCTGCTGAGGCAGGCCAACGTTGCCAAGGTTCCGGCTGGCGGTCGCGGGAGCAGGAGCAGCAACCTGCGGAGCGCCGAGCGGCAGCGGCATGGATTGCAACTGGCGGCCGCTGGCTGTTTCTGGCGCAGGTGCAGCCACCTGCGGCGGCGACTGCGCGGGAAGTTGCAGCGCGTCGGGCCGGCGCGTGGTGACGTCAGGGGCGGGCGGAACGACAACCGTGTTTTCTATCGGCAAAGCGGGCATCGCGCGATGGCTTGCGGCGGTCGCGGCCGGAGCCGCAACTTCAGGCTGCAGAGCCGGAGGAAACAGCAGCGGACGAAGCTTGCTCTGCACCACGGGTTGCGCGGGCTCGGCGATTTGCGGCACGTTAACCGGCAGCACCTGCATAGGATGGTTCATTGCCATGGGAGCGCCGGGAACCTGAGTGGAAGCAACCAGATTAGGCAGCGGCGTGTCCTGCTTCAGGACCAGCGGGCCCGGCTGCACGATGGTTTGCCGGGTGCTGATATGGTTCTCATTGGTTACCACAATTTCCTGTGGCGCGTACTCGGGGTTGGTTTTTTGCGGACGCGCCCTGCGCGGCGGCTCTGGCTTCGCTTTGCGCGGGTTCACCGCCGGCAGATATTCAGAGAGTTCATAGTGCAAGACCGTATGGTTTGGCGGCGCTTGGGGCAGGACCTGCGGCTGGTTGAGCCACGCCAGATTCAACGCGTAGATCGCTACAATCACCAGCGCATGCCCCAGGAATGACTGCCGGGCGGCTTTCCAGGCCACAGGCCGATGCACCAGAGCGTCTGCCCAGTATTGGCCCGGCCGTGAGCTTACCCAGACCGGCGGCGGCGCGGGGCGAAACAGGTCCGCGACGTTGCGGGTGAAGATCCGCAACCATGGCTCAGGCTCTATCACGAATTGAAGGCCACTGACGGCCGTTGGAACGGTCTCATCAGAAGCCGCTTTTTTCGCCGACTGCATTTAGCTTGACTTCCCGGTAATTAGCACGATTATATCTTTAGAGCCAACGTGTTCCAGCCTATGCTTTTGCGACGAAAAATCATCGGTCTGCTGACCTTAGTCATGCTTACGGCGGCCTGCCACGGCCAGGGCGGGCTGGCAACGCGCGCCCAGGGCAAGCCGGTGCAGCAAGAGCAGCCGGCTGTTGTTCCCCACGCCGCGGAAGATATTTCCGGCATGTACAACTTCCTGAAAGAAGGCGAATTCCTGCAGATCACGGTGGAGAAGGAGGCTGTTACCGGGTACATTTCCCGCATGGGCGATACGGATAGCGACGGCGGCGTCTTTCTCGACCAGTTTTTCGCCAAGGCCGACGTCCAGGGCCACAACGTCTCTTTCACCACGCGCCAGCTGCACGGTCTCTGGTATGAATTTACCGGCAAGTTCGACCGCGGCCCGGGAAAAACCAAGGCCGACGACGGCTATTACGTCCTGCGCGGCACGCTCAAGGAGCTCAGCACTAATCCCGACAAAACGGTAAGCGCGCGCTCGCGCGAAGTCGTGTTCAAGCTGCTGGCGCAGCCCGAGGATTCCGACCAGGCGCCTCCGGCCAAGCCCAAAAACTCGCACTAGCTGCAAAACCTTGAAACGCGGAGGGACGGAGTAAGCGGAGGTTGTCAGGGGTTTAGCGACAGGCAAAACCTTACCACGGATCAGTAAGAATCAACGGGATTTAGACGGGCCTTGCGGGATTTCTAACGCAATTCGGATCAGTTCATCCGTGTTTATCAGTAGCTAGGTTTTGGTTTTTTGTCAGGCTGCTCTAGTGCCAAGCGTGAGCCGGAAAGATCAAGCCGCAAGTTCAGATCAGTGTAATCCGTGTTAATCAGTGGTGAGATTTTGGTTTAAGCCGCAGATCAGTGTCATCAGCGTGAATCAGTGGTAAGTTTTTCCGGGTTTTAAGAGGGTTCGACCTTCCAGAAGTATCCGGCGCGGAACGGAGGGTTTCTGCCTTCACTGAATAGCCGTATGGAGGAAACGGAGATGCGCATCCCGGTCATGTCGATGCCGCCCAGCTCCACGCGGTCCCAGACTTCCACCACGATCCCCTGTTCCATCACGCGGTCCAGAAGATCACTCTCGCTGGCAAAATCCGTGCTCAAAAGCATGCGCATCGCTCCCATCGGCTCTTCAGAACGTTTCAAGCGGCGCAAAACCCTGGCAACTCTTCTGCCAGGAAAACAACTGTTGCCAATAACTATACGCTAAAGAATCCCGAGTAGCGCGAAAATCGCAAGGCGGCGCTCGCAAAGTAAGCCCCATGATCGCGCTGGGTGTCCAGTAGGCCTCCACTTGACTACTACTGTCTCGCCTCATTCTTATAAACCTTCCCACCCTTCATCACAAAAACCACTCTCCGCACCGCCGTGATGTCCTTCAGCGGATCGCCATCCACGGCGATGATGTCGGCCTGCATTCCTGGCTCGATCGCGCCAATCTCATTCTGCATGTTTAAGGACTCGGCCGCCCGCGCATTCGCGTCCACCATCGCCTGCATCGGCTCCTCTCCGGCTTGCACGCGATAGATAAATTCTTCAGCGTTGCGGCCGTGTGCTCCTGCTACTGCGTCAGTGCCAAAAACGATCTTCAGGTTCTTTGTCGTCAGCGCGTGCTTGAACATCTCCGCAATCACCGGCAGCACTTCCTGCATCTTGGCAAAGCCTTCTTCCGTGTAGGTTCCCACGCCCAGAAACTTCTGCTTGTTATCAAGATAGTTATGGATTACCAGTCCGACCTGCGGATCGAAAAACGTCCCGTGCTGCGCCATCGCGTCCAGGTCTTCTTGCGTGGCGTACGTTCCGTGCTCCACCTCGGTGCACCCGGCATTGGCTGCGGCGCGCACCGCATCACGATACGCGTGGACCAGCGTCCGCAGCCCTTGCGTTTTGGCCTCAGAACACGCAGCCTGCAGCTGCTCGTCGCTCAGCGTGCGCGTGCCGCCCTGCCGGATGCTGCGCGAGGCAAAGATCTTCACCAGGTCTGCGCCATCAGCTTTGAGCTTGCGCACAGCTTCACGAATCTGCTCCGGCGTGAGCTTAGGATCTTCAATCGGCTCCAGCGAAGTTAGCAGCCGCGGCCCAGGTACCGCGCCGCTCTGGATGGCTGCTCGCAGTTCTTTGTCTTCTGGCGACCCGACGCTCTGAATTGTCGTAAAGCCGGCCATCAAAGTCGCATAAGCATTTCCGGCTGCGGCAAACGCGGCCTGCGACGGCGTCTCGCTCTTATCTTCTATTCGTCCGTTCGGGCCAAAGTGCCACGTGACGTGATCGTGGAGATCGATCCATCCCGGCATCACGGTCATTTGCGAAAGATCGTAAAAGGCAGCCCCGGCCACGCGTTGGTCTTTGGCGTTCGCATCAACGCGAACGATCTTGTTGCCCTGCACCACGATCAACGCGTTGTGCAGCGCGTGGCCTTTGCCATCGAGCAGCGTTCCCGCGCGGATCACCACGGTCTGGGTCTTTGAGGCTGGCTGGGGCTTTGCGTTTGGCTGAATCGCATCTGGCTGAATCTTTGCATCTGGGTGGAGCTGTGCTCCGGCCGCCAAAGGCAATGACACAGTAAAGAAAATAAAAATCCTCAGCAGTTTCATATGACGGGAATTGTACCAACCTCGCAAGGCCGGTTCAGGCGCACAACTGAAGCGGTCCAGAGATCAAGGTCGTACCAGGTTGCTTGCAGCGCAAACAGAAGGGAATCGGCCTCATGCCGTAAGGCCAATGCACCTCGGTTCGTTGCTCCTCGATCACATTCGGGCAAGAATAGCGGCAGTTTCCAAGGAGTCCGCTGTGAATCGTTTCCTTTC
>Ga0070711_100002565_pt1 | contig 10398 bp, 14 predicted proteins | sample LARL53metaG_FD_65452 | JGI IMG/M metagenome (GOLD analysis project Ga0070711, IMG submission 65452) | Corn, switchgrass and miscanthus rhizosphere microbial communities from Kellogg Biological Station, Michigan, USA - LAR L5-3 metaG | ecosystem: Host-associated > Plants > Roots > Rhizosphere ... | reverse complement strand
CGACGCTGAAGTGCTGTTGCGCGACCTGGTCGAGACAGGCTTCACGGTGACGACGCCGCCGCAGTTCGGAGGCAAGCAATTCGAGAAAACAGAAAACGGTAAACAACTGGCGTGGGCTGAAACCTCGCAACTTATGGAATACATCCGCGCGCATGGTGTCCAGCGCGGGATGGCTCGGCAGGTGCACGAGACCATGCTGCGACTCGGGTGGGATTATGTACGACATGCCAACGGAGATAAATCGGGGTCGCGAGGCTTCCGCAGACTGGACACACCGGACACCGCCGGACACAACAAAATCGAGTGAAATCGGATTTATACTTATTGTGTCCAGTGTGTCCATTAGATCTCTAAGAGTTGTAAGTAGTGAATTTCAGATCCAGAATTTACAAATATATGGAATTAGTAAATTATGGACCTTCGATCGTAATTGGATTAGAAGATTGTTGCAAAACTAGTGGACACATGGACACCATTTAGGTAAAAATATGAAAGTATTTAGCAAAAGTGTGTCCAGCGCTGGTGGACACTCCGGACACAGGCCGAAATTACCCGCGCCTAAATACTCACCCGATGTATTGGTGCGCGAAGCGCTCGCACTGTTGTCTCAGACACGTACACCCGAAATACGTAAACGAATCATAGATTTACTGCGCTTCGCTGCACACGAACTCGAGCGTGGCGCGTGATCACCAAACGACCCTATTTTCGACGATTGCTTAGTGATTTCCGATTTATTGACCGATCACATATTTTCGATGAATATTCCGCAGGGATAATCCCAGTACACATCGCGTGCTAGCCTGGTCGGATGCTCGACAAGCTGATTCAGCTGGTCGCCGACTTCGCACAGTTGTTCTTCGTGTGGACGATCGTGCACCCGTATCAGCGCGCTGTTGTGCTGCGGCTCGGTCGCTTCTCGCGCGTGCTCGGTCCAGGTTGGCACTGGGTCGCACCGCTACGCATCGAAGAAGCGCTGCACGAGACCGTGACGCCGCGCACGACGAACCTGCCGACGCAGACGATCACGACCAGCGACGGCGTGCAGATCTCGATCGCGGCGCTCGTGACGTGGCAGGTCTCCGACGTGCGGAAGCTGTTGCTTGAGTCGGCCGAGCACCAGGAAGCCATGCTCGACACAGCCGCCGGCGTGCTTGCGTCGAGCGTGATGGCAGTGCGTTGGGATGATCTCGCGAGCAACGAATTCGCACGCACGCTGCGCACGGACATCAAGAAGAAGGCGAAGAAATGGGGAATCCTGGTAACCGACGTCCAGCTGACGGATCTCGCGAAGACGCGCACCGTGCGCCTCCTGGTGCCTGCGTCGGTGCACTCGACTCCCTAGCCTACGAGCTGATGAGCGCGGAACCGATAGGCGCTGGCGCAGCGCGACAGGCCGAAATCGCCGAAGCACAGCACGCGGAACGCTGCACGTGTCTCGGGTGCCGGTCGGCGGGCTTCGTGCTTGGCATGTGGGTCACGCTCACAGGCGTGATCGTAGGGTTTGCCCTACAAGGCTGCGCGCACGTGTGTCCTAGCGGCTGGGAAGCCGGCACGACCGTTGGACACAGCGCGTTCTTCGGTCAGACCGTCGACGCGCACGTGACGATCAGCGGCGACATAGGGCGCGAGTGTCGCGAGCCTGAGAAGTAAGTCGGGATAATCCCGCCGCAAGTTGGCACGATTCTCCGGGCTCGAGCGCCTCTGATCTCGCCCGCAGATAGCTAGCACTTGGCGCGTACGCTGGAAATCGACGTGTCATACAAATCGACGAACGATGCCTCGACTTTCGTTGCACGAAATTCAAAGCGCGCTACTATCTACGTATGAACAACGTCGCACTCGAAACCGCCACCTTCGAAATCAACTACCTTGCCCGCAATGGGCACCTTCTCCCCGGCGACTTCTCGCGCGCCGTCAACGCGCTCCACATCTATCAAACCGAGGGTAACCTCGTAGCTTTGGGCCTCGCCCAAAGCATCATCAAACAAGGCGAAAGCCGCATGAACGCTGCGATCGACGCGGCGCGCGCGGCGCGCGTGGCGGCGTGAGCCGTCGGCGTACGTGGGCCGAGATTCGCGCGGAAGGTGCGATCTCGGCGGCGGAAATGGAACGCTTCGGCGTCGAGCGCCGAGACTTCCACGTGGTGCGTTTTCTCGATTCTAACACCGAAGTGCGATGGTTCATGCGCGAGCACGAGACCGTAGGTACGATCAACGTGGCATGCAACGACGAAGGTACACCGATCGATCGGTCCGAGGTAATGGGCTTCGTGCGCGAGCACTTTGGCAAAGGTTGCCGAATCGTGCTGACCGAGGTGGGATAATCCCGCCACAATCGACGCGACTTTCGTTGCACGAAACTCAGAACGCGCTAGATTGAGTGCATGGACATCACTCGAGCAAAGCGACTTGTAAAGCAGTACACAGCAGCGCGCGACGAAGCGGTTATCGCCGCAACCGCGAAGCGCATGGTCGAACGTGATGAATGCGTGTGGCACGCGTTTGCGCAGGTGGCACAAAAGCCGTGCTGGTGCGCGGATTGCGAGCGCTAGCGCGCAGCCGCGCGATCAGGCACGCTGCTACTCATGGGCGGGCTGATCAAATTCATTGTACTGTGTGGCGTCGTGTGGTTCGGATGGCAGTGTTTTCTGATGGTGACGGGAAATTGAGCATGAGCGACGACATTCGACGTCTAGCTGGTGATCTATCCGCGCGAATGACTGCTTTGAGCGAGCAGTTCCCGAAGTCAGACGCGATGCGAGACACAATGTTGAACTACGGGAAGCTCATGTTCGCGCTGGTTCAAGCGGGAGTGATCACATCAACGCCTGAGGCGTTGATTCGATTGCAGGAGCTAGACTGTGCGCGTTACACGGATGGTTCGAAGTAAGAACAGCGCGGCGAATAATCCCGTGCTAATATGGGCTTGTGCCACTTCCCTCGCTACGAACGCCGCACGGCGCGCAAGCCGCGAACGCGCTCGAGTACGCCAAGCGCGCGATCCTGACCGCGGCACCGGCGCGCGCAGCCGCTGAAGTCGGCGTGCCACTCGAGCACGTGCAGTCGCACCCGGTCGTGCAGCGCCTCGAAGGCGCCATGTCGCCCGCCGAGCAAGCCATGCTTGCCGAGACCTATCAGACCGACCCGGCGACCGCGCGCGCGGCGCTAGAGAGCCGTGAGGGCCGTGCGGCGTGGCTGGCCGGCGTGATGCTCGGACACGTGAAGTTCGAAGGTGCCTTCGGGTCGAAGAAGGCATTTCCGCCGGCGGTGCGCATGCAAGCGTCGCGGCTGCTCGGGCTCATGCACGGTGACTTCGTGCAGCGACATCAGGTCGAAGTGACCGAAAAGTCGGTGTTTGTGTTCGCTGTGCCTGACAATGGGCGCTTGCCTGCTGAACATGTCGTCGAAGCGCCGCCCGAGCTCGAGCCATGAAAGTTACGCGTCGGAAGCTAGTCAGGGCGCGCAAGACGTGGAATCGGATGAGGCGCGGACTCATGTGCGCAGCTCCGCATTTTTGTGATGTGCTAGGTGAATCAGGGCGAGTTGCGTACACGGATCGCGAAGCGCTTATTCAATACTTCGGCGGGCGTAAACGGAAGTGGCGCAGCGAGTAGTCATCGGCCCGCAAGGCGGACCCGATAGCCCGCAATCGCGCTTCCTGCGCTGCCCCGCAGACTTCGGGCTATTTGTCGGGCAACCGGGCTCGGGCAAGTCGGCAACGCTCACGCTCGACGCGCTGCGCGGCATGGCGCTGCCCCTGTTCCGCGGCGGCGGCTTCCGGCGTCAAGCGAAGCAGCTCACGCAGTCGGGTGGCCTGTGGGATCTCGCGCAGCGCTGGTATCCGCACGCGGGCGCCGAGCTCGTAGCGTCGCCGCACCTCGAAGCCCGGTTCCCGAGCGGTGCGCGCATGCAGTACGGGCACATCAACCACGAGTCGGACAAGGAAGGATACGACGGCGCGTCGTTCGACTGGATCGGCTTCGACGAACTGCCGCACTTCACCGAGACGATGTTCTGGTATCTGGCTGGATCGCGTAATCGCGGCGTGAGCGGTTTCCGCCCGACAGTGCGAGCGACGACGATGGCCGCGCCCGACACTTGGGTGCACAAGTTCGTGCGGCCGTGGCTCGACGCCGATGGTGGCTGGCCTGACTGGGCACAGTCCGGTCGGATTCGATGGTTCGTGCGCAATCCGTTCGACGATCAAGTCGTGTGGTTCAACGATCGCGCGCAGGCCGAAGGTTATCTCGCGATGGTGCGCGCGGACGCGCATGCTGACGATGCGATACATCAGGCCGAGCCCAAAAGCTGCGCCGTGATTTTCGCGAAGACGTCCGACAACCAAATCATGTTGCAGAGCGCGAAAGGCTACGGTGGATCGCTCGGCATGATGACGCGCTACGAGCGCGAGCGCCTCGCGGGCAATTGGAACGCGCGCCCGCCGAGCGCAGGCATGTTCGATCGCCGCTTTTTCCGCGTGCTCGACGAACCGCCGGCGGAACGCGACATCGTGTTCAGCGCGCGCGGATGGGATCGCGCGAGCACGAAGCAGACGCCCGACGGCAACCCCGATCCCGACTGGACGCGCGGCGTGCGGCTCGATTTGCTTCGCAATGGACAAGTAGTCATTTCGGATGTCGTTTCGCTCCGTGATCGTCCCGGTCAGGTGACCGTGCTCATGCAGAAGACGGCCGAGCTCGACGGGCCACACGTCACGCAAGCGTGTTGGATCAACCCGGGCGACTCGGGCGTGTACGAAGAAGAAGACCTGCGCGCGCAGTTCAAACGCGTGAAGGGCTGCGGCCCGACCGTATTCACGCGGCAGTCGGCGAACAAGGAAGCGTACGCACGCCCGTGCGCAGCGTTCTTCGATCCGGACGTGAAGCATGCGCAGCTCGGCGCGGTCGTGCGTGGCACGTGGAACGGCGAGTGCTTTGCCGAAGCTGAGTTGTTCCCGCTGAAGAAGCACCCTGTCACAGGCGACGATCTGCACGACGACTTCGTCGATGCGTTGTCGCGCGCGTTCATCGAAGTGCAAGCGCGCATGTCGAAGCGCGGGCTCGCCGGATGGCAGGGCGTCACAGTGCGGTAGCTCACTGCGCAGTCAACGTACGATCGGACACGAGTATTGTTTCCGATTTCCGTTTGACTAGTAGATCTAAGCAGCTAAATAGCGGCGCGATTTTTGTGGGGTTATCCCGCACGAATTTTGTTGCGCCGCTGAACTGGTTCAGCAACGCTTTATTCACCTCGAAGCGCAGTGCAGAGAGTGGAGGTAAAAAGGCGAACACAATGACTCCGAAACGAAGATATAAGCGTGGAGCTGGCTCGGGTGTGAGCAACCCGCCGTCACCCAACGAATCCCATGTTACGACACGTGCTGAACTGATTGCGAAACTAGGAAGCGCGCGGCATGCAGCGGGTCCGAAACCAAAAAAGCGTGTGGATAGTCGCCGCGACCGAAAGCGCGATCATAGCGATGGGATCGATGATTTTGAACTCGAGTTGTGGCGTCACGGTGTGAACTTCGCGGACCTGTACAAAGCGGCGGTCGCGTATTCTAACGGAACACAGACGCAGTATAACAAGCTCGCCAACGCGATTGTTAGGTGGTGGTGTTCTCTACCGATGGGGCCGCGAAAGATCGTGTGGGTGGACTCGACTAGCGGGTACACTGAGCGCACCGTACCGAAGTTCAGCACAGCGCTCGGTCGGCAGCTGGTAGATCAGGGCCTCGCAGGCGCGCGATGGGTATACAGCCGTTCCGAGCTACTGAAGGCGCGACAGTGGCGGCAGCGCATGCTCGAGATGACGCCGGCGCAACGTCTCCGCTTGCCCGCTGAGCTCGGGACCGAAACGATCGATTGGAACAAGTTCGAGCCGAACTGATATGTCGAAGTTCGTAAGCGTCAAGCGCATCATGTCCGACGTCGAAGACTTGTCAGTCAGCGGAGCATACGCACTCATGCACCAGCTCGGCGCTGTGCACATCGGACGTTCACTGCGCTTGCCTGAAAGCGTATGGCTGCGCTACACAGCTTCGCTGTGCCGAAGCTCCGAACGCGTGGCGGAAAGTTCATTGCGGATTGCTACTACGTCGACGACAACGGAAAGCGCGTGCGCCGAGAGCGCAGCACGGGAATCGTCGACGACGGCACCGCGCAAGCGAGACGCACAGCCGAGCGAGCAGCACGCAACATCGAAAGCGCGCTTGCTCATGGCGAAGGCCGCCGAGCGCGCGGCACGACCCTCCGACGCGCCTACGAGAAACTCATTGATCGGAAGATCGTTGCGGGCCGCGCAAGCGCGACGCTGAACATCACGGCGGAAAAGGGTCGGCACGTGCTTCGGTACTTCGAAGGGCGCGACGCGGAGTCGTTGACAGACGACGATTTCATGGCCTACGCGCAGTACGCGACGATGAAGCGCGCAGGGCCCACGGTAGAGCGCGAGTTGCGCGAGCTGTCGCTGGCGCTGAAGGCGATCGGCGTCGAGCCGCCGGAGATGCCGGAACTCGCGAAGTCGAAGCCGCGCGAGCGCTGGCTCAAGCCTGACGAGCGACTTGCGCTGCTTGAGCAGATCATGCCGCGTTGGCGTGACCACGTCGTCGTGTACATGCAGCTCGGGCTATCGAAGGGTGAGCTCGGCAAGGTACTGCCCGCGCACGTCGACTTGGAGCGCAATACGATCCGGGTGCCGGGCACGAAGACGCGGGCGCGCGATCGCGTGCTTCCGATGCCCGCCGACGTGCGCACGATTGTACAGCGTCGGTTGAGGATCGTGCGCGCGGACGAACCGCTGTTCGAGCCGTGGAATCCCGGCAACGCGGATCGGCATCTTCGGCTCGCGGCCAAGCGCGCCGGGCTCGGTCCGCTGTCGTTCAATGATCTTCGGCGCACATTCGCCACGGCACTCGCGCGCGAGGGCTTCACGGCGCTCGAGCTGCGGCCGCTGATGGGCCACGCGTCGACACGCATGCTCGATCAGCACTACGCGCGCATGGGCCTCGGCCAGGACGCGCAGCACGTCGTGGATGCGCTCGAGCTGACGCCGGCGGACGAGCGCAAGGCTCGATCGCGCAGCGCGCGCGGCGTGCCCGCGTGGAATAAGGGAAAGCCCCGACGTCGCAAATACGTCGCAGAAACGGCGCGACCGGAAGACTTATCCCACGCCAAAAAGAAAGGGACAGACGACAAAACCTAAATAGTTTCATGGTTTGGGCGGGTAGCTCAGCGGCAGAGCGTCGCTTTTACACAGCGATCTACACCTCGAATAGCATTGAAAATACAGTGATTTTTGGCGCCTGAATCGCGTGTCGCGCCGGCGTAGCGAGGCACATTTGTGCTACGTTGCGCAGATGACAACACGAAGTGTGCGAGCGCGCGAAGTTCAAATCGAAGCCGCGCGTCGCGCGCAGGAAGCGACCGATCTAGCCGAACGAGCACAGAAAAAGGGCAAGGTCGCGCGCGGGCCGATCGGCGCTATCGGTCCGACCGGACTCGTGGGCCCGCAAGGTCCTGTAGGCCCAGCCGGCGCTGATGGTGCGTGCGGGTCGACGGGTATCCCCGGACCCACGGGCGCAACCGGTCCGGCCGGTGCTGATGGTGCGACCGGTGCAACAGGTCCGGCGGGTCCGACCGGACCGAAGGGCGACAAAGGGGACAAAGGGGACAAAGGGGACAAGGGCGATACGGGCGCCGCAGGCGCTGATGGCACGGACGGAGCGCCGGGCGCAACGGGTCCGGCGGGTCCGACCGGCGCAACAGGTGCTGCAGGGGCTACAGGTCCGGCGGGTCCGACCGGCGCAACAGGTGCTGCCGGCCCAACCGGAGCAACAGGTCCGACGGGTCCGACTGGCGCGACCGGGCTTACTGGTGCCACAGGTGCAACCGGACCGACCGGCGCGACAGGTCCGGCGGGTATCAACGGTACGAACGGCACGAACGGCACGAATGGAACGAACGGCGCCACATGGCGCAGCGGAGCGGGCGCGCCGAGTAACAGTCTCGGCGTCGATGGCGATTACTATTTGAATACAACTACGCAAGACGTGTATTTGCGCTCAAGCGGAACGTATTCGGTTGTGACGAACATCAAAGGCGCGACCGGCGCAACAGGATCGACAGGCGCGACCGGATCCACGGGCGCTACGGGTGCAACGGGGGCAGCGGGTCCTAGCAATCTGATCACCGAGTCCGGCGGCCCGACGAATCTAACGGTCGGCGCAGTGCCCGACACGTACGGACTCACACGCGTTGGTTCTACTGTACTCGGGCGCCCGCGGTCGTTCTTCAACAGCGACCAGCGTGTGTTCGGCGCGTCCGGTCGGCTCGCGCGAGTCGCCGGGTCGTCTGCTGGTAGCAGTGTGTCGGGCACAGCGTATTGGGTCTATCTCGGACAACTCACCGAAGATCAGAGCCTGGCTGGGAACGCAACGCTATTTTGCACGACCGTCGGCGCAGGCACGCAAGCGGCCGAGCTATGTCTGGCCAGCACGCCGAGCGCTCCGAAGCGCGCGTCGCAAACGCTCACGAGGATCGTTTGTTCGTCTGGGTTGCTGACTCTTACGTCCGGCACAGGGCAGAAACGATCGATCAGCCCGCTCGGGCTCAATGGTGCCGCCGGCGGCGCAGTCTCAGTGAGCGCAGGCACGCACCTTTGGATCGGCTTTCGTCAAGCGATGGGCACAACACAGGCGCTCTTCTGGTCGCTCGCGGGAGATAAAAACAACGGTGAGATTTTGTCGACAGCGGCGGCCGGTGCGCTCGATACAGGCGGCGGAACGTGGACGGGCTCCGTAATCGCCGGCGCTGTCACGGCACAGTGCCCGGACATCAACTACACCTTGGATTGATTACCAGTCGACGACTGCAAGTCGGTCGCGAGCGATCGTCAATACGGCGCGGCGCACGAACTCGCTTGTAGTTAGTCCGAGTCGCTCGGCGGCGCGCTCGGTCTCGCGTAACTCGGCGTCGGTGCAGCGTGCGACCATGCGCGCGCCGGCGACCTGGTTCGTGCGTCGCGGTCGGCCCATCTTCGGCTTTTTGGCGGTCATTTCTTCGACGCCTCGATCGCGGCGCGCAGCGCGTACCACGACTCCGCGTTGTCAACACGCGTTGCTATCGTGAACCATTGGTCTACGCGCTCCGCCGCCTCGCGCAGGGCCGTGAGCTTGGTCTGTAATTCGTTGATCACGGCTTGGCTACGCCGAAACTGTTCGTGATCGGCCGTTAGTACACCCCGAACTCGAGTAAGGGCGAGCTCGGTCTCCGCAATCCGCGCCTGCAGCTTGCCTTCGTTCTCGCTGTGGGTCCGGAGCGCGGCGCGGGCTTCGGCGATTTCAGCCGCGTGCAGTCTGTCAGCGGCCTCAACAGCTTCTCGTACACCTTTGACGTACGACTTGCCGTGCTCGTGAACAGCCGCAGCCTGGTACTTGGCCTCGACCTCAGCGCGTGCGGCGGCGCGCAGCTCCATGAGCCAGGTTACGACGCCGACAGTCTTGTCCTTGTCGACACGACTCCACTCGCGCGTGCAGTGTTCCCGCTCCGACGCCTCGTCCTTCGGCTCGGCAGCGCGCATGAGCGCGATGGCGGCGTCGATGGTCTCTTGAAAGTCGGGATCCTCGAAGTTGAATCGGTGTAGTTGCGTGATTTGTTTCTCGTACATGCGCTAACTGTCGCACGATCAATACTTTCGTGCAACGTAAATCGACACAGATTCGTTGTGGGATAATCACGCACGAAAATGTTGCGTGCCGTGTCGACTTTCGTTGCACGAAACGCAAATCCGTCGCAGGATAATCACATGACAACGAAGTACCGAGTGCAAGCAGTGCGGGTCGCGGAAGTCGCCAAGTTCGTCGATCAGCAGTTCAATACGTTCAAAGCAGCTGCGAATACACGCGACTTTTTGAAGTCGAAGGGCTACGTCGCGGTCGTTCAGATCCAAGTCTCGGAAGGGAGTGCGTCATGAAACAAATCAGCTGGTGTCCGGTCGTGTATGACGTGAGTGACGAGATCCAGGCCGCGTTCGAGCGTGCGGAGCGCGCAATTGATGCGGCACAGCGTCAGGTTCACGTGACCGACGCGCGCCTGACAGCCGCGCTGATGAACGACGCGTGGTCGCAGTTGCAAGCGCAAGGCGCGATCGAAGTGCGCCCGGGCGCGCGATGGTGAGCCAGCGACGTTCGCTTTGCGATTGACGGCGGGATAATCCCACGCCACCATGCAGCGTCCTCTCACATTGGAGTGCGTATGCAAGACGTGAAGCGACTGTGGGCGACCTGTTTAGGTCTGTGGATGTTCTGCTACGGCGCCGCAGCCATGATGGACATGGGCTGCAGTGACCAAGTGCCGACGAACGAGACGAGTGAGCAGCCCGTCGCGGGCGCGCCGGC
>Ga0070711_100002564_pt1 | contig 10398 bp, 6 predicted proteins | sample LARL53metaG_FD_65452 | JGI IMG/M metagenome (GOLD analysis project Ga0070711, IMG submission 65452) | Corn, switchgrass and miscanthus rhizosphere microbial communities from Kellogg Biological Station, Michigan, USA - LAR L5-3 metaG | ecosystem: Host-associated > Plants > Roots > Rhizosphere ... | reverse complement strand
ACCGGGGCTGGCACGAGGAGCTGATGCGGGTGTCGGCGGTGGCCGCGGACATCGCAGGCGTGAGCACCACGCACATCAACCACCTGACTCCGCGCGTGATCGACATCGACGAGCTGTACCGGCGCATGACTGCCCGCGGCATCACCATGATCGACGCCATCCAGGGCCCGCCTGCCTGGCATGGCCCCGATGTGCTGTTGCGGCAGGCGTCATTTCGTGCGCTGGCCGAGCCACGGGGTTTCCGCGATGCCGACGGCACGGTGCTCGACGGCACGCTGCGGGTACGCTTCGGCGAGGTCGAGGCGCGCGGCGTCGCCCTGACCCCGCTGGGCCGTGACCGCTACGACGCTGCGATGGCCGCACCTGATCCAGCGGCCGTCTGGGCGGACCACTTCCCCGCCACCGATGAGGACATGGCGGCCAGCGGTCTGGCCTACTACCACGGCGGAGACCCATCGAAACCCGTTGTTTACGAAGACTTCCTGCCCGCATCGGCGGCCGGCATCTTCGGGTCCAACCTCGATACCGACACACAGGCGGCCCGGACAGCCGACAATGCGGAATACAGCCTGGATTGGATGGCCGGTCAGATCGGACATCACATTCACGATCCCTACGAGCTCTACGAGAAAGTCGCATCATCATGACCACCGTTCAGACATCTACGCTTCCAACCGCCGAGGCGCTGCGCGCCCAGGTGCGGGACGCGCTTCAGGCCATCGGCTCGGGCGCCGAACTCCGCGAGCCAGGCGGCCGCGGAGCCGCTGGGCCGGCGACATCGAGCCCCGGAGCCGCTGGGCCGGCGACATTCAGCCCCGGTCTGCAGGCCAGCACACCCGTCACCGGTGAGGTGCTGTTCACCGTCGCAGAGACCACGCCCGAACAGGCCGACGCCGCGATAGCCCAAGCCGCGCAGGCATTTACGACGTGGCGTACCACCCCGGCACCTGTCCGGGGAGCGCTGGTGGCCCGCCTCGGCGAGCTGCTCGTCGAGCACAAGGCCGATCTCGCCACACTCGTCACGATCGAGGCGGGCAAGATCACCTCCGAGGCGCTCGGCGAGGTGCAGGAGATGATCGACATCTGCCAGTTCGCGGTCGGCCTGTCGCGGCAGCTGTACGGCAAGACGATCGCCTCCGAACGCCCGGGACACCGGCTGATGGAGACCTGGCATCCGCTGGGCGTCGTCGGTGTGATCACCGCGTTCAACTTCCCCGTCGCGGTCTGGTCGTGGAACACCGCGATTGCATTGGTGTGCGGTGACACCGTGGTGTGGAAGCCGTCGGAGCTGACGCCGCTGACCGCGCTGGCATGCCAGGCGCTGATCGAGCGCGCCGCCGCCGACGTGGGTGCGCCACAAGAGGTCAGCCGACTCGTCCAGGGTGGCCGCGAAGTCGGCGAGCGGCTGGTCGACGACCCTCGGGTGGCGCTGCTGAGCGCCACCGGGTCGGTGCGGATGGGTCAGCAGGTCGGGCCGCGGGTGGCGCAGAGGTTCGGCAAGTCGCTGCTGGAGCTGGGGGGCAACAACGCCGCGATCGTCACCCCATCGGCCGACCTTGACCTGGCCGTACGTGGAATCGTGTTCTCGGCGGCGGGCACCGCGGGCCAGCGCTGTACGACGCTGCGCAGGCTGATCGTGCATTCCTCGGTGGCCGACGAGCTCGTCGACCGCATCGTCAACGCGTACCGGCAGCTGCCGATCGGCGACCCGGCCGTGGAGGGCACGCTGATCGGCCCCCTGATTCACGAGACCGCCTACCGCGACATGGTCGGAGCCCTCGAGCAGGCCCGCGCCGACGGCGGCGAGGTCTTTGGCGGCGAGCGCCATGACGTCGGAGACGAGAGCGCCTACTACGTCGCGCCTGCCGTGGTGCGGATGCCATCGCAGACCGCGGTGGTCCATAACGAGACGTTCGCACCGATCCTCTACGTATTGACCTACGACGAGCTCGACGAGGCGATTGCGTTTAACAACGCTGTACCGCAGGGTCTTTCGTCGTCGATCTTCACCCTCGACGCGCGCGAAGCCGAACGCTTCATGTCGGCCGACGGTTCGGACTGCGGCATCGCCAACGTCAACATCGGCACGTCCGGCGCCGAAATCGGCGGTGCCTTCGGCGGCGAGAAGCAGACCGGGGGCGGGCGCGAGTCGGGCTCGGATGCGTGGAAGGCGTATATGCGCCGGGCCACCAACACCGTCAACTACTCATCCGAGCTACCGCTGGCGCAGGGCGTGCATTTCGGCTGACGCCATAGGCGTTTGATGCGCCACAAGCTGGTCACTACACGACCATGCAAAACAGCGATCCGCGGGTATTCGCACTGGTCGGAATCGTGGCAATGGCGGTGGCCGCTCTGGTGATGTTCGCCGCACGCCAGCTGGGCTCTGCAACCGGATCTCGGGGTGCTGGCCAGCTCGGTGATCGCCGTCGTCGTCGCGGCCATCACGTGCGTCGTCTCGTGGGTGGTGGCCGCGTTCGCATTCGCGACCGCGCTGTCCGGTTCGGTCACCGGGCTGGTGCTCGTCCCGGTGTTATTCGGCGTCCCCGCGTTGTCCGTGCTGATCCTGGGATTGCTTGCGCTTCGCGTGGCCCCTGGCCGAGCTGAGGGCGTTTCGATCCATCGGGAAGCCCAGTATCAGTAGCGTCAATGCCATGCTGGGTCTGCCCGACACGGTGCGCGCGTGCCTGTTCGACCTCGACGGGGTGCTCACCGACACTGCGAGTGTGCACAAGAAAGCGTGGAAGGCGATGTTCGACTCGTACCTGCAGCGGCGGGCCGAACGAACCGACGAACCGTTCGTGCCCTTCGACGTCGACGCCGATTATCTGACCTATATCGATGGCAAGAAGCGTGAGGACGGGGTGCGGTCGTTTCTGGCTGCGCGCAAGATCACGCTGCCCGATGGTGATCCGAACGACGACCCGTCGACGGAGACGGTGCACGGGTTGGGCAATCGCAAGAACGAGCTCTTCCACCAGACCATCCGTGAGGACGGGGTCAAGGTGTTCGAGGGTTCGCGTCGCTACCTCGAGGCCGTCGCTGGCGCGGGTGTGGCGGCCGCCGTCGTATCGTCGAGCGCCAACACCCGCGAGGTGCTCGAGGTCACCGGGCTCGACAAATTCGTCCAGCAGCGGGTCGACGGTGTCACGATGCGGCAGGAAGAAATCGAGGGAAAGCCTTCCCCTGACTCGTTTTTGCGCGCGGCCGAGTTGCTCGGAGTAGAACCCGCAGAAGGGGCTGTCTTCGAAGACGCGTTGGCCGGTGTCGAGGCGGGCCGGCGCGGTCACTTCGGCTTCGTGGTCGGCGTCGATCGCGTCGGCCACGCAGAAGCATTGCGCGACAAGGGCGCCGATATCGTCGTGACAGACCTCGCCGAATTGCTGCCGAACCGATGATCACCGAGCACACCTTCCCCGTCGAGCCATGGCACGTGCGCGAGACCAAGCTAAATCTCAACCTGCTGGCTCAATCAGAGTCGGTGTTCGCGTTGTCCAACGGCCATATCGGGCTGCGCGGCAACCTCGACGAGGGCGAGCCGTACGGGCTGCCCGGGACCTACCTCAACTCGTTCTACGAGACACGCCCGCTGCCGTACGCGGAAGCGGGATACGGCTATCCGGAGGACGGTCAATCAGTCGTCGACGTCACCAACGGCAAGATTCTGCGCCTGCTCGTCGACGACGAACCCTTCGATGTCCGATACGGGGAACTGCACGAGCATGAACGGGTGCTCGACATGCGGGCAGGCACACTGACCCGCCACGTGTGCTGGACGTCTCCGGCGGGCAAGCGGGTGAACGTGCGCTCGACGCGGCTGGTGTCGCTGGCGCACCGCAGTGTGGCGGCCATCGAGTATGTGGTGGAGGCCGTCGGCGATTTCGCTCGTGTCACTGTCCAATCCGAGCTCGTCGCCAACGAAGACCAGCCGCAGCCATCCGCCGACCCGCGGGTCGCCGCTGCGTTGCTGAACCCGTTGGAGCCCGTTCAGCACGACGCGGGTGAGCAGGGAGCGCTGCTCGTGCACCGAACCCGGGGCAGCCGCTTGATGATGGCCGCGGTGATGGAACACCAGATCGAGGTGCCAGGACGCGTCGAGGTGAGCACCGACGCCGGTGAGGACTGGGCCCGAACGACCGTCATCTGCGGGTTGCGGGCAGGCCAACAACTGCGCGTCGTGAAGTTTCTCGCCTACGGATGGTCGAGCCTGCGCTCGCGTCCCGCGCTACGCGATCAGGTGCTAGGCGCGGTGGCGGGCGCCAAGTACAGCGGGTGGAATGGTCTGCTCGAGTCCCAGCGCGACTATCTCGACGACTTCTGGGACTGCGCCGACGTTCAGGTCGAGGGCGACGCCGATTGCCAGCAGGCAGTGCGGTTCGGGCTGTTCCACGTGTTGCAGGCCAGCGCGCGGGCCGAACGCCGGGCGATCCCGGGAAAGGGCCTGACCGGCACCGGCTATGACGGCCATACCTTCTGGGATAGCGAGGGATTCGTCCTTCCCGTGCTCACCTACACCGCGCCCTATGCGGCGGCGGATGCGCTGCGCTGGCGGGCCTCGACGCTGGATCTGGCGCGCGAACGCGCCGCCGAACTGGATCTCGCGGGTGCCGCGTTCCCGTGGCGAACAATCCAAGGGCGGGAGTGCTCGGCGTACTGGCCTGCGGGCACGGGGGCTTGGCACATCAACGCCGATATCGCCATGGCCTTTGAGCGATATCGCATTGTGACAGGCGATGATTCGCTGGAAGCCGACTGCGGTCTGACGGTACTGGTGGAAACGGCGCGGCTCTGGATGTCGTTGGGTCATCATGACCGGCACGGGGTCTGGCATCTCGACGGCGTCACGGGTCCCGACGAGTACACCGCCGTCGTGCGCGACAACGTCTTCACCAATCTGATGGCCGCGCACAACCTTCGCGCCGCGGCACAGGCCTGCCGCCGACATCCCGACGCGGCCTATGCGCTGGGGGTGAGCTCTGAAGAAACCGCCGCCTGGCACGATGCGGCCGATGCGGCTCATATCCCCTACGACGACGAACTGGGCGTACATGAACAGTGCGAGGGCTTCACCAGCCTGCGGGAGTGGAACTTCACGGAGAACACGTCGTATCCGCTGTTGTTGCATGAGGCTTATGTCCGGCTCTACCCGTCACAGGTGATCAAGCAGGCCGACCTCGAGCTTGCGATGCAATGGTGCAGCCGAGACTTCACCCCCGAGCAGAAGGCCCGCAACGTCGACTATTACGAGCGGCGAACCACCCGAGACTCGTCACTTTCGGCCTGCACGCAGGCGGTGATGTGTGCCGAGGTGGGCCATCTGGAACTGGCGCACGACTATCTCTACGAGGCGGCGTTGATCGATCTGCGCGACCTGCACCACAACACCCGCGACGGGCTGCACATGGCATCACTGGCCGGAACGTGGACCGCACTGGTCGCCGGCTTCGGCGGCCTGCGAGACGACGACGGTGAGCTTGCGCTAGACCCGCAGTTGCCCGATGGCATAACGCGGATGAGGTTTCGGCTGCGATGGAAGGGTTTTCGGTTGACGGTCGATGTCAACCACGAAGAAGTCAACTATGCGCTGCGCGACGGGCCGGCCAACCAGCTGACTATTCGTCACGCAGGCGAGAGGCTGGACGTGCACACCGACTCGCCGACGAGGGTGCCTGTGCGGCGCCGGAAGCCGCTGTTGCCACCGCCCTCGCAACCGCCGGGGCGCGAACCGGTTCGCCGATGGAGTTGATACAGACGGTCCGAAAAGCAAGCCCGGCTGACCACCAGGTGACCACGAGTTGACCACCAGGTGAAGAGCAGATCGACGCCGGTTGTTCAGCTGCACGATGCCCTGCGGTTTCGTCGCGTCCGCGCGAGGCGTCGTCAATAGGCGAATTCAGCACGCGCGACCGCGGCTCAAACTCGTCTTCGCGACGGCGGTCACTGCGCTGCTCGTCGATGTGATCACCAAGGTGATCGCCGTCGGTGTGCTGGTTCCCGGGCAAAGGGTGCCACTCATCGGCGACCACGTCTGGTGCGCGCTGACCCGCAACGCGGGCGCGGCATTCTCATGGGGTGTCGCCTACACCGCCCAGCTCGCGCTGGTAGTCGGCGCGATCATCGCCGTCGTGGCGTGGCGCAGCCGGCACGTGGTGTCGACGACGGCTGCGATCGCATTGGGTCTGGTACTGGGAGGCGCCGCAGGCAATCTGTCCGATCGGGTGTTCCGTGCGCCGGGACCGTTGCGCGGCGCGGTCGTCGACTTCGTCGCGATCGGCTGGGGCCCAATCTTCAACGCCGCCGACGTCTGCGTGGTCATCGGCGTGGCGATTCTGACCTGGCGGCTGCTGGCCGACGGCCGCGATCCGGCATCCGCATAAGGGTCGTCTACAACTGCGCCCAGCCTCCGAGGCTCTTATACACGTGTTAACTACGATGGTCGTGTGGCTGAGTCCAGACGTCGGTTGTCGCCCGCCGACCGTCGTAACGAACTGCTGACACTGGGAGCGGAGGTGTTCGGCCAGCGCCCGTACGACGAGGTACGCATCGACGAGATCGCCGAGCGTGCCGGGGTGTCGCGGGCGCTGATGTACCACTACTTCCCGGACAAGCGGACTTTCTTCGCAGCGGTGGTGCGCGCCGAGGGCGAGCGGCTCTTCGAGGCCACCAACAACCCGCCAGACTCCAGACAGACCTTGTTTGACCAGGTGCGCGAGGGCGTGCTTGCCTACGTGCGCTATGACGAGGAGCATCCGCACGGCGCCTGGGCTGCCTATATCGGCATGGGCCGCTCCGATCCGGTGTTGCGCGGCATCGAGGACATCGACAACGACCGGCAGGCCAGCCGCATCCTCGGCCGCATCGCCAACGCGGTCAGCGGAGAGATGGACTCCAAGGTCGAACGCGATCTGCGGGTCACGACCTACGGCTGGCTGGCATTCACCTTCGAGATGTGTCGGCAGCGACTTATCGATCCTTCGATCGATGCCGGATACCTTGCGGATGCCTGTGCGCATGCCCTGCTCGACGCGGTCGGGCGGGTGCCCGGTATTCCCGTTGAGCTGGCCGAAGCCGTCGCAGCCGAGCATCGCTGATATTTGTCGGTGCACGTTGGCACCATGACTAGATGAGCTCAGATCCACTTGGGCGCTTCAGCGCGCTGACCCGCGAGTGGTTCACCGGTACCTTCGCGGCGCCGACCGCCGCGCAGGCCGAGGCGTGGTCGGCCATCGCCGACGGCAATAACACGCTGGTCGTCGCGCCGACCGGGTCCGGAAAGACGCTGGCCGCTTTCCTGTGGGCCATCGACCGGCTGGCCTCGTCGGAACCCAGACCAGCGCCCGATTCGTGTCGGCGTCCCACCGCCGGCAACGCGACCCGGGTGCTGTACGTGTCGCCGCTGAAGGCGCTGGCCGTCGACGTCGAACGCAACCTTCGCACCCCGCTGACCGGCATCGGCCGGGTCGCCGAGCGCCGGGGTGCGCCCGCTCCGGACATCCGTGTTGGGGTGCGGTCCGGCGACACGTCGCCCGCCCAGCGCCGCGAGCTGATCACCAAACCGCCGGACATCCTGATCACCACGCCGGAGTCGTTGTTCCTGATGCTGACCTCGGCGGCGCGCGAGACGCTGACCGAGGTGCAGACAGTCATCGTCGACGAAGTGCATGCTGTCGCCGGCACAAAACGCGGCGCACACCTGGCCCTGTCGCTGGAGCGGCTCGACCAGCTGTTGGCCACACCGGCCCAGCGCATCGGGCTGTCGGCGACCGTGCGGCCGCCCGAGGAAGTGGCGCGGTTCTTGTCGGGTCAGGCGAGGACGACGATCGTCGCGCCGCCCGCCAGCAAGACCTTCGACCTCTCAGTCCAGGTGCCGGTCCCGGACATGGCCGCGCCGAACAACCAATCTATTTGGCCCGACGTCGAGGCACGGATCGTCGATCTGGTCGAGGCGCACCGCAGCTCGATCGTGTTTGCCAACTCGCGGCGGCTGGCCGAGCGACTGACCTCACGCCTCAACGAGATTCACGCCGAACGGTCGGGCATCGAACTGGCCGGTGGGCGTAACCCTCAGGTCGGCGGCGGCGCACCGGCGCAGCTGATGGCCAGCGGCCAGTCCTTCGGGGCCGAGCCGCTGCTGGCTCGCGCGCATCACGGCTCCGTAAGTAAGGAGCAGCGCGCGCTGGTGGAGGACGACCTCAAGAGCGGACGCCTGCGCGCCGTCGTCGCGACTTCCAGCCTGGAATTGGGCATCGACATGGGGGCGGTCGATCTGGTGATCCAGGTCGAGGCGCCGCCGTCGGTGGCCAGCGGCCTGCAGCGCATCGGCCGCGCCGGTCATCAGGTCGGCGAGATCTCCCAGGGTGTGCTGTTTCCCAAGCACCGCACCGACCTGATCGGGTGCGCGGTAACCGTGAAGCGGATGCTGTCCGGCGAGATCGAAACCATGCGTGTGCCGACGAACCCGCTCGACGTGCTGGCCCAGCACACGGTCGCGGCGTGCGCGCTGGAGCCGCTGGACGCCGATCGCTGGTTCGACGCGGTGCGTCGTAGCGCGCCGTTCGCGACGTTGCCGCGCAGCGCATTTGAGGCAACGCTGGACCTGCTGTCCGGCAAGTACCCGTCCACCGAGTTCGCCGAGCTGCGGCCGCGGCTGGTGTACGACCGGGATGCAGGCACGCTGACGGCGCGACCGGGCGCGCAGCGGCTGGCGGTGACCTCCGGCGGCGCGATTCCGGACCGCGGCCTATTCACCGTCTATCTGGCCACCGACTCCGAAAAGCCTTCGCGGGTCGGCGAACTCGACGAGGAGATGGTCTACGAATCCCGGCCCGGCGACGTGATCTCGCTGGGTGCCACCAGTTGGCGTATCACGGAGATCACCCACGACCGGGTACTGGTCATCCCGGCGCCGGGCCAACCCGCGCGGCTGCCGTTCTGGAAGGGGGACGGCGTAGGCAGGCCGGCCGAATTGGGTGCGGCCGTCGGCGCTTTCACCGGCGAGCTGGCGCGCCTGGGCCGCGAGGAGTTCGCGGAGCGTTGCCGTGCGATGGGTCTTGACGAGTTCGCGTCCGACAACCTGTGGCAGCTGCTCGACGACCAGCGACAGGCCACCGGCACGGTGCCGAGCGACACCACGTTTGTGGTCGAACGGTTTCGCGACGAGCTGGGCGACTGGCGAGTGATCCTGCACTCCCCCTATGGGCTTCGGGTGCACGGACCGCTTGCGCTTGCGGTGTCACGGCGGCTGCGGGAACGCTACGGCATCGACGAGAAGCCGACGGCCTCCGACGACGGCATCATCGTGCGGCTGCCCGACACCGAAGACGCAGCGCCCGGTGCCGACCTGTTCGTGTTCGACGCCGACGAGATCGAACCGATCGTCACCGCCGAGGTGGGCGGCTCGGCGCTGTTCGCCTCGCGGTTCCGCGAATGCGCTGCCCGCGCACTGCTTTTGCCGCGACGGCATCCGGGCAAGCGCTCGCCGTTGTGGCATCAGCGGCAGCGCGCTGCACAACTCCTGGACGTCGCCCGCAAGTACCCCGACTTCCCCATCGTGCTGGAGGCGGTCCGCGAATGCCTGCAGGACGTGTATGACGTGCCCGCCCTCACCGAGCTGATGCACCGGGTGGCACAGCGCCGGTTGCGCTTGGTCGAGGTGGAGACCGCGACCCCGTCACCGTTTGCGGCGTCGCTGTTGTTCGGCTACGTCGGCGCATTCATGTACGAGGGCGACAGCCCGCTGGCCGAGCGGCGCGCCGCCGCGCTGTCACTGGACAGCGTGCTGCTGGCCGAGCTGCTGGGCCGGGTCGAGCTGCGGGAGCTGCTCGATCCGCAAGTCATCGCGACTACCACTCAGCAGCTGCAACACCTCAGCTCCGACCGGCTGGTCCGCGACGCGGAGGGCATCGCGGATCTGTTGCGGGTGCTGGGCCCGCTGACCGAGCAGGAGATCGCCGACCGCTGCACGACGCGGGAAGTGGGCGGCTGGCTGGACGGCTTGCAGGCCGCCAAACGCGCACTGACTGTCTCGTTCGCGGGCCAAACCTGGTGGGCGGCGGTCGAAGACATCGGCTTGCTCCGTGACGGCGTTGGAGTGGCGGTGCCCGTCGGGGTGCCCGCCGCCTTCACCGAATCAGTGGCCGATCCGCTCGGCGAGCTACTGGGCCGCTATGCCCGCACGCACGGCCCGTTCACCACGTACGACGCCGCGGCCCGCTTCGGCCTCGGGCTGCGGGTCACCGGCGACGTGCTCGGCAGGCTCGCCATCGACGGCCGGCTGATTCGAGGTGAGTTCACCGACTCCACTTCTGCGGTATTGCCGGCTCCCGTCAGCGCTGGCGACCAATGGTGCGACGCCGATGTGCTCAAGATCCTGCGACGGCGGTCGCTGGCCGCGCTGCG
>Ga0070711_100002562_pt1 | contig 10400 bp, 8 predicted proteins | sample LARL53metaG_FD_65452 | JGI IMG/M metagenome (GOLD analysis project Ga0070711, IMG submission 65452) | Corn, switchgrass and miscanthus rhizosphere microbial communities from Kellogg Biological Station, Michigan, USA - LAR L5-3 metaG | ecosystem: Host-associated > Plants > Roots > Rhizosphere ... | reverse complement strand
ATGGGACACCGTACTGGAATGGCATCCAGATGGATGAGACGGCGCTGCCCATCATGCTGGTGGATCTCGCGCGCCGCGAAGGGGCGTTGACCGAGCCGGAGCTGCCGCGGTTCTGGCCAATGGTTCGCCGCGCGGCGGCGTACCTGGCCTGCAACGGCCCGGTAAGTCCCCAGGACCGGTGGGAAGAGGACCCGGGCTATTCACCATTTACCGTGGCCGCCGAGATCACCGCGCTGCTGGTGGCGAGCGAACTCGCCACGCTCAACGGTGAGCCCGACGTATCCGCCTACCTGCGCGAGACCGCCGACGCCTGGTATGCCTGCATCGACGACTGGATGTACGCCGCCGGCAACGATCGCAATGCCCGATTTGATGTCGACGGGTACTACGTTCGCGTCGCCCCGGTCGACGACGAGGGCGGCGCGTTGCGACTGCAGACCAGCGTGTCCGTGAAGAACGTGCCGGCGTGCGACGCCAACAGCGCCGCCTGCGACCTGGTGAGCTGCGACGCGCTCGCCCTGGTGCGCTTCGGGCTCCGCACCCCGGACGATCCGCGCATCGTCAATACCATCCGGCTGATCGATTCGCTGCTGAAGGTCGACACGCCGAGCGGTCCGTCGTGGCGGCGGTACAACGGCGATGGATACGGCGAGCACGCCGATGGCAGGCCGTTCGACGGTACGGGCATCGGCCGCGCGTGGCCGCTGCTCACCGGCGAGCGTGCGCACTACGAGCTCCAGGCGGGACACGTCGACGAGGCGAACCGGCTGCTGGCCGCCTTCGAGGCAATGGCTGCCGAACCCGGGCTCATCCCGGAACAGATCTGGGACGCTCCCGACATCCCGGAACGCGAACTCTATTTCGGGCGCGCCGCCGGTTCCGCGATGCCCCTGGTCTGGGCGCACGCCGAATACGTCAAGCTGCGTCGCTCGCTGCACGACGGCGCGGTATTCGACCTTCCGCCGCAAACCGTCAAGCGCTATCTCGTGGAACGAACCGATTCGCCCCGGGTGCTCTGGCGCTTCAACCAGAAAATCCGCTCGCTGCGATCCGGTTGCAGCCTGCGCATTGAAACAATGGCGCGGGCGGTGGTGCACTGGACCGCCGATGACTGGGCAACGACCGCCGACTGCCCGACGCGTGACACCGGACTCGGCCTGCACGTCACCGACTTGCCGACGGAATCACTTCCGCAAGGAGCACGAGTGCAATTCACGATGTTCTGGCCCGACGCGGCCCGCTGGGAAGGGACCGACTTCACCGTGGCGGTCGCGGAGCGCGCACGCCGCGCGAGTACCTCGTGATTGCCGGGCGCCGGCGAGTCCTCGTGATCGACGTAGGCGGGACGCACGTCAAGCTGCTCGCCACCGGCCGTCGCAAGCCCATCCGCCTGCCGTCAGGCAAGACGCTGACACCCGGCACGATGGTCGCGGCAGTCCAGGCCGCGACTGCCGCCTGGGACTACGACGTATTGTCGATCGGCTTTCCGGCTCCGGTCGATGCGGACGGCCCGCGAGCCGAGCCAAGCAACCTGGGCTCGGGATGGGTGGGATTCGACTTCGAGAAGGCGTTCAAGCGTCCGGTGAAATTGATCAATGATGCGTCAATGCAGGCCCTGGGCGGATATCACGGCGGACGGATGCTTTTCATCGGCCTGGGCACCGGTCTCGGCGCCGCCCTCGTGGTGCAGGGTCACCTGCAACCGCTCGAGCTGGCGCACTTGCCGTATCGCAAGCAGAAAACATTTGAAGACTATGTAGGCGAGGCGAGCCGGCTCAAGCGCGGATCCCGCCGTTGGCGACGATACGTGATCGACGTGGTGGCGCGCCTCACGGTGGCGATGCAGGCCGAGACGCTGCTGCTTGGCGGGGGCAACGCGAAGCGCATGCGCCGTGAGCTTGACCGGCTGCCTCCCGGGACCCGCATCGGCAGCAATGCCGACGCCTTTCGCGGCGGAATGCGGCTCTGGCAGCCCGCACACGAGCGAGCGCATCCAGCCATTGCCGGCCGCGGGATAGCGCTGGTAGCCACCGGCCGACCCCGATGATTCGCCGGAATTCCGGCCGCCGGGCTTAGATTCCATCGTCCGCATCGAGAGGAATCATGAGCACCTACAAGATCGACCAGCGACATCTCAATCATCGCGGGAGAGTGTTCCATTTTGTGTCGTACGAAGGCCAACCAGCCAATCCGAAACGCGAAGAAGCGGCCGTCGAGCCCACCTGGTTCCTGATGGGTCCCGGCCGCCGGTGGTCGGTCATGCCACAGCAGGTCGCCCAGGACTCCGAGGATGTGGATCGTTGCCTGATCGCGTGGCTGGACGAGCACCTGGACGCGAAGGTCTGACCCCCAGTTCGTTGCGGATTCACCTCATGAGGATGATTGCGATGCTCAAGTCCACCAGTACCCGACTCGCCCTGATCACCCTGTTCGCCGCGGCACCGCTCCTGGGACAAGGTCGTGGCGATCCGACCAACGCGGTCGCCGGAAGCGGACAATTGCCAGCAGGCTGGATGGTGCGCTTCGATCCCCCGCGGGGCGCAGCGCCCATGCCGCCGATGACCGCCGTCAAGTTCGTCGCCATGGGATCGGGATACCACGTCACCAGCGGACCCGCGGCGCTCTACTACAACACCAGGGACATGGCCAGCGGGCAGTACAGCGTCACGGCCACGTTCAAGCAGGCGAAGAGCATGCAGCACGAAGCCTTCGGCCTCTTCATCGGTGGCCACAATCTGCAGGACTCGACCCAGAACTATGTGTATTTCGTGATCAAGCCATTCGACGGAACCGTCCGCATCGCGCACCGGGCCGGTAACAAGGGTCCGGTTGACATTGTCCCGGAGAATCGCGCCTCGCCCGAGCCGAGCATCAATCGCGACTCGCCGACCGACGGGAGCGCCACCAACACGCTGCTCATCCACGTGGCGAAGGACACCGTGCATTTCCTGATCAACGGAAAGCTCTTCCGTGCCGTGGCGAAGTCGCAGCTCGACGGCGGATCGACCGACGGTCAGGCCGGCCTGCGCATCAACCACAACATCGACATGCACATCGACGGCTGGGCCGTCAAGAAGTAATCGCACCGCACGGGGCAGGACGGGCCGCCTGAGGGCCCGGCCTGCCCCGCATTGCGTGTAGCAATTCCGGTCGGCGGCGTCTCCCCCGCAGGAAATGACTCCACCTCTTCCGTCGGAGATACCATGGCCGGAATCAAGCAGGCGGCGAAAAACGCTCTCGACCGGAGCAAGCCAACCACCGAGAAGGTCGGCCGGGTGGCCAAGTCGGCGGCCGGCGCCGCGGTAAAGGCCGGCGCTCGCGCGGCCGCGGCCGTAATCGCCTATGAAGTGGTGCAGGGCATGAAGAAGGCGGACGTGAAGCCGGCTCCCGCCAAGAAGTCCAGGGGGAAGAAGATCGCCGCGGCGATCGCCGGCGCAGCGGCACTGACGGCCGCAGGGTACGCCGTCTCGCGGGCGGGCCGGAAGAAAACGCGACGCGGCCGCTGAATCCGGCAGCATGATCCGGGGGGCGGCTTCTGCCGCCCCTTGCGGCTTTTCCGGCACCGGTCAACTTCACCGCCATGAGAATTCTCGCCGGTCTCGCGGGCCTGCTCTTCCTGTTTGCCATCCTGCGCGACGCTTTCGAGACGATCATCCTGCCGCGCCGCGTCAGCCGGAAATTCCGGTTGACGACGGTCTACTACCGCTCGTCATGGCGACCGTGGCGTGCCGTAGCATCGGGCATGTCCGGCGGCTTCCGGGAGAATGCCCTCGCCTGGTACGGACCGCTATCACTGCTGGGATTGCTGGCCCTCTGGGCGTTGAGCATCGTCATCGCGTTCGGGTTGCTGCACTGGTCGGCCGGCTCGGCGCTCAAGATGGACGGCGGCGCTCCCGGGTTTCTCGACGATCTGTACCTCAGTGGCACGACCTTTTTCACGCTGGGCATGGGCGACGTCGTCCCGCGCATCCCCTTCGCCAAGCTGCTCACCGTCTGCGAAGCCGGGCTCGGCTTCGCCTTTCTCGCCATCGTCATCGGCTACCTGCCGGTGATTTATCAGGCGTTCTCGCGGCGGGAAATCGCCATTTCGCTGCTCGATGCTCGCGCGGGGTCGCCGCCGTCGGCCTCGGAGCTGCTTTGGCGGTATCGCACCGACCCCGACCAGGACGACCTCACCCGGTTGCTCAGCGAATGGGAGCACTGGGCCGCGGAGGTGCTCGAGAGCCATCTCTCGTATCCGGTACTGGCGTACTTCCGCTCGCAGCACGGCAACCAGTCATGGCTGGCAGCGCTTACCACGGTGCTCGACACCAGTGCACTGGTCATGGTGGGCTTCGACGGCTGGTGCGTGCGCCAGGCCCAGCTGACCTTCGCCATGGCGCGTCATGCCGTCGTCGACCTGGCGCAGGTCTTCAGCACCCGGCAGCCGGCCGAACCTGTCGATCGACTCACGGACGCACAATTCAGCCAGCTGACTACCCGGCTGCAGACGGCGGGCATGCACTTCGAGGATGGCGACGCCCGCGAGCGGCTCGCCGAACTCCGCTCGATGTACGAGCCGTACGTGGCCGCACTGTCCGCGCATCTCGCGCTGCCGTTACCGACGTGGGTGCGGGAGCAGGACCACCTGGACAACTGGCAGGCCGCTCCCTGGAAGATTGATCCTGCCGGCAGAGGACCGGACGAGCATTTCTAGGGCGGTGCCAGTCGTTCGCCGTCAGCTTCCTTCGGTCAGCACGGTGGTCGGATTCACCGACGCCGCGCGACGCGCGGGCGCCAACGCGGCCACCAGTCCGGTCACGCCAAGCACGAGCATCGCCGCGACGTACGTCACGACGTCACCCGATGTCACGCCGACGAGCAGTGATCCGAGGATTCGTGACGAGAGCAGTGCCACCGGCAGACCGATGACCAGCCCGATTCCGACGAGCCGGGCGCCCTGCACCACCACCATGCGAACGACCTCGCGACGCTGCGCTCCCAGCGCCATGCGAATGCCGATCTCCCGGCGGCGCCGGCCCACCACGTAAGACAGCACGGCGTACACGCCGCTCGTCGCCAGCACCAGCGCGATCGCCGCGAACGAGGCGAGCACGATCATCATCGTGCGCCGGCCGGCAAGCGAGGCGTCGAGCGCATTCTGCATGGTCCGCAACTGGATGATCGGCAACTCGGGATCAAGCGAGCGAAGCGCGGCGCGAATCGCCGGAAAGAGCGCCGCCGGATCGCCAACCGAGTGCACGGTGAACGAGAACTGCTGCCGTGACGCCGTCGAATCCAGGATCGACATGGGCAGGTAGACGCCCGGTCGCATCGGCTCCGACAGGCCGTAGTGCCTGGCATCCTTCACCACTCCAATCACCGTCATCCACGTGTTCATCGCGGACCCGTTGTACGCCACTCGCCTGCCGATCACGCTGCCGGCGCCCGGCCAATGCAGCCGGGCGAATTCCTCATTCACCACCAGTGGAAACAACGCGCCAAGCTGCCGCTCCTCGCCAGGCACGTAGGCACGTCCCTGGACGAAGCGGATGCCCATCGTCCGGAAGTAGTCGGGCGATGCGATCCGCGTGAGCACGATGGGGTTCTCGCCACCCGGCTTGAGCACGGATCCTTCCGCGACGTACAGTTTTCCCCAGTGGCAGCCAAGTGGGGCACAGCTCACCGCGCCCGCTGACGTCACGCCCGGAATGGCAGCGAGACGATCGACGATCGTCTCGAACAGCCGGCGTTCCTTGACACCGTCCATGTAGATGGAGGCCGGAAGTGCCGTGCTGAATTCGGTGACTCCGTTGATCCGGAAGCCGGGATCTACGTGGCGCAGGTTGCCGTACGCGCGAGCGAGGAGACCACCCGCGACGAGCAGAATCGCGGCGAGCGCGATCTCGGCCACGACCAGGATGTCGAGCGTGCGCCGTTCGCCGCGTGACGTCGAGCTCCGCTGGCTGCCGGTGCCGATCGCGTCGCGCATGCTTTCACGGCGCATCTCGAATGCAGGGATGAGGCCAAACAGCAGCGTGATGACCGCGACGATCAGTCCGCCGAACAGCGCGAGTCGCAGGTTGAACTGCAGGTGAACCCAACCGGGAACCTGGTCGCCAAACGAAAGGACGAGCAGGCGAACACCCCACCAGCCCAGCCCCGTACCGAGCACGCCGGCCACTGTCGCCAGCACCAGCGCTTCCGTGAGCATTTGTCGCACGATGCGGCGCGCGCTGGCGCCGAGTGCCGTACGAATCGCCATTTCCCGCTTGCGGAAGCTGGCGCGGGCGAGCAACGCTCCGCCGACATTGGCACACGCCGTCAGCAGGACGACGAGAACACCGAGACCAAGTACCTGGCCCGCGGTCGAATAATCCCTGGCGACCCACTCGCTGAGCGGCATGACGCGCGGCGACACCACGTGGGCGGTGTCGCGGGCCCGCCAGATCGGTTCCTGGGCCGCGAGCAGATCGGCCTCCGCCTGCCGCATCGTCACGCCGGGCTTGAGGCGCGCGACGCCATCCATCTGGTAGCTCTCGTATTGCTGCAGCGGGTCTCCCCCGAGCGGCGTCCAGAGCTTGACGTCGCCGGGAAATTCGGCCGTCGTCGGCAGCACGCCCACGATGGTGTATGGCGTTCCGCCGATGCGAAGTGCGCGACCGATGATGTCGCGCGCACCGTTGAAGTGCGAGTGCCAGTACCCGTAGCCGAGCATGACCACCGGCGCCGCCTTCGGCCGGTCGTCATCCTGCGTGAAGGACCGGCCCAGGACAGGGGTGATTCCCAGTGCGGCCGGCACGTCCCAGGTCACGATCGCACCATGGATCCGTTCGGCCGACGCGCCATCAGCCACCGTAAAATCCTCGACCCCGAAAAGTCCCATGGCGGCAAAGGAATGCGTGTGATCCCGCCATGCGACGAAGTCCGGGTAGTTGATGCCGGTGAATTCGAGATTGAGCTTGGGCGCCCGCTCGTTGAGATACACCAGACTGGCCGGTGCCCGGAACGGCACCGGGCGGAGAAAGAGGCCGTCGAGCAGCATGAAGACGCCGGTGTTGGCGGCCACGGCAAGGGTGAGCGTCAGCACGACCAGCAGGGTTGCACCGCGCTGCCGCGAGAACGACCGGATCGCAAAACGCAGGTCTGAGAGCAACGTATGCATCGAATCCTCGCGTGAATATCTCCCGGCAACCAGCCAGTGCTCGCGCGGAATCTGCCGTGCGGCATCTCCCATGGCGCGGACCCAGCAGGCGAACGCCGGCAACCGGCCGCGCCGGCGTGCCGCCGTCCATTGGTCGATGAACAGCTCCTCCATCTCGGCACCGTACTCTCGCCGCACCATGGCCGGCTGGCAGCGGATCAAGGCGCGATACCCACGGAGCATCACCCCGTTCACGACGACTCCCCGGTGTGAACCAGGCGCCGTTGTGCCGTGCGCACCACGCCCTCCATGGCGGCAACTTCGCGCGCCAGCGCCCGCCGCCCCGCGGCCGTGATCCGGAACCACTTCTTGTGCCCGCCCTCCGCGTCGATCTCTTCAGGCGGCGCGGTCGGCAGTGCCCGGATCCATCCCTCGTGGCTCAGTTCGTCCAGCGTGCCGTAGAGTTTCACCGGCCAGAGCTTCAACTGGTTATCGGTGAGTGCCAGCACGTCCCGCATGATGGCCGAGCCGTGGCGGTCACGCTCGGCGAGGGACAGCAGGATGTAGAAGACGTGACGGGACATCGGCAGCCTCGGTGATTATACCAATCGATATATTATACCGTTTGGTAGGATCAAGCAACCACCCGGGCGCGCCGCCCGATCGGGACCGCTGACGTCGGTCAGCGTCAGGCGTTACGATTATGCCTCGCGCCGGCCGCCCGGCGCGAGATACCCGACCCAGAGGCTCCATGTCCCGCGCGCATCAGATCGCCGGCGCGATACTCCTCGCCGGCAGCTCGCCGGCGTTTCTCGCCGCCCAGTCGCACCCGACCCTGGCACAGTTTCTCTCGCCGGCATCGCCGCTCGAGGTCCGCTCGGCCAGGCGCGCCGATCGCCTCGCCTGGATCACCTATGAACGCGGCATGCGCAACGTCTACACCGCCGCGGCTCCCGATTTCAAGCCGGTGCGGCTGACCAGGTTTCTCGATGACGACGGCGTCGACGTTACCGATGTCAACATTTCCGACGACGGCGGGATCGTGGTGTTTGTCAGGGGATCGGCCCCCAATCGCGTCGGCTGGGTCGCCAATCCGTCGCACGACCCCAACGGCGGCGAACGCGCCATCTGGGCCGCCCGCACCAGCGGTACCGGCGCGGCATGGAAGGTCGTCGCCGGAGGGGCGCCCGCGTTGTCACCCGACGGCCGCTGGGTGCTCTTCGTCAAGGACAGCCAGATTTATCGCGCGCGAGTCACGCCGGTCGCCGGCGAGAACGCGATGGACAAGGGCGAGACACCGTTCATCCGGGAATGGGGCCAGCAAACCAATCCGCGCTGGTCGCCCGACGGCTCACGCATCGCCTTCGTCAGCACGCGAACCGATCACTCGTTCATCGGCATGTATGACGTTCGCAATCGCAGCGTGACCTTTGTCGCGCCGAGCGTCGACTTCGATGGCGCACCCGCCTGGTCAGCAGATGGCAAGCAGCTCGTGTTTGTGCGGCGTCCCGGCCTCGCGTTCGGACAGCAGGCGGCGATCGCGGGCGCCACCAATGGCGGTGCCGCAGGTCGCGGCGGGCGTGGCAACGGCGGGGGTGGTGGCGCTGGCCGCGCCGGCGCACCGGCCGATACGACGAGGCCGCCGCAGAGTCCCGGATTGTACCAGGCGAAGTTCCGCGGCGGCTACACCATAGCCGTGATGGTTGCCGATGTCGGCACCGGAGCCGCGAGGGAGTTGTGGCACAACGCGCCCAACGACAAGGTGTTCACCAACGTCAACAACATTCGCTGGGCCGGCAGCAGGTTGATCTTCCCGCTCTCGCCGCCCAACGATGAATGGGACCGCTACTTCGCCATCTCCACCACCGATGCCAATCCGGCGCCGGTGGTGCTCACCACGACGGACGGCCTGATCGAGGACGCCACGTCGGCCGCACTCTCGGCCGATGGCGCAACACTCTATTACTGCACCAATGCGACCGACATCGAACGCCGGCATATCTGGGCGGTGCCGACGGCTGGCGGGGCACCGCGCCGCGTGTCGATGGGCGACGGCATCGAGACCTACCCGGCGCCATTGGCGTCGGGCAAGGCGATCGCCGTCCTCTATGCCGACGCCAGGCGTCCGCAATCCCTCGGTCTGGTGCCGGCCGGCGGCGGCGCGGCGAAGATCCTGACGACGCTGCCGAAAGACTTCCCGATGGCCGATGAGGTCGTCCCGGAAGTGGTGACTTACAAGGCCCCGGACGGCCTGGAGATTCACGCTCAGCTCTTCCTGCCCAGGGACCTCACGCCGGGTGAACGCCGGCCGACGATGATCTTCGTGCATGGTGGCCCGGTTCGGCAGATGATGCCCGGATACCATTACATGCAGTTCTACCACTGGGCATATGCGGTCAACCAGTGGCTGGCCAGTCAGGGCTACGTCGTGATGTCGATCAACTATCGCAGCGGCATCGGCTACGGCCGCAAGTTTCGCATGGCGGAGAAGACCTACTTCCGCGGCAACTCCGAATACCAGGATGTGACCTCCGGCGCGAAGTACCTGATGTCGCGCGCCGAGGTCGATCCCAGGCGCATCGGCATCTGGGGGCTCTCGTACGGCGGGCTGCTCACCTCGCAGGCGCTGGCGCGCAACTCGGACATCTTCGTCGCGGGCGCCGACCTGGCCGGTGTGCATCTCTCCGGCACCTCGCTCGATTCAACCGCGCTGACCTACCAGTCGTCAGCCATCTCGCAGATCGACAAGTGGAAGTCGCCGGTGTTCCTGGTTCAGGGCGACGATGACCGCAATGTCGAGTTCTCGCAGATGGTCGGGCTGGTGCAGTTGCTGCGCGCGCGCGATATCTACTATGAGCTGACCGTCATTCCCGATGACGTTCACGAATCGCTGGTTCACAGTCGCTGGATTGATGTCTGGGGACGCATGGGAAGCTTCCTCAATCGCTTCGTCTGGAAGGGCGAGGCGCCGCCCCATGTATCGGAAGTCAACCGGTGACGCGAGGACTGACCCCCTGAAGGCTTGTCAGCTGGGGAGCGCGCGGAAGGCGAGCTGTCCCCCGGAGGAAGCAACATGAATCGTCGTTTTCAGCTTTTCTCATTGGCGTTGGCGGTCGCCGCAATGACTGCCTGCAACGAGAGTGGCGGGACCAGCGACCCGGTGTTCTGCGAACTGACCGTCTCCAGCGTGCTGCAATCCGGCGCGGACCTGGTAGCCACCGGAGTATTCACCGGCGGCCAGCCGATCATTACGCTCGGTAGCACCGTCATTGCCGCG
>Ga0070711_100002560_pt1 | contig 10409 bp, 14 predicted proteins | sample LARL53metaG_FD_65452 | JGI IMG/M metagenome (GOLD analysis project Ga0070711, IMG submission 65452) | Corn, switchgrass and miscanthus rhizosphere microbial communities from Kellogg Biological Station, Michigan, USA - LAR L5-3 metaG | ecosystem: Host-associated > Plants > Roots > Rhizosphere ... | reverse complement strand
TCGAATTTCATCCTCTTTCTTCTTCTATATGGATCAAACACTTTACTTGGCAAAAGCTTCAAGATGCATTCTGCATCAAATTGCAAATTATAGAAAAATAACCACTTGCCTTCATGTTTGAAAAGAAAAATTGCTACATTATCAAATGTCACATCAGGATATTCTAGTCTGTTATTTTCAGAGTCTGCCAACAAGAAAATATTTCCATCATCAGTTTCCGTATCAAGACATACCACAACTCTACGTGGTACTGCATTTGGATTTCTATTTTGTTTACGTACGCGAATAAAGGTAAGTTTTTTTGCAGTTGATCTTGGTATTGAGAATTGAGTATGTTGAGTCATGGACTTGGATTTCTCCACATTACTTCAGAAATGTCAGTGTCTATACCTCTTTTATGACGGCTATATGCAGAACGTATTTCTCTAAGAGACATCTTTACTGGGTAATTTTCCTGAATTGCTTTGAAATAGCGCCAAATACGTTTCATCTTTTCACTACGATTCTGATTTGCCCTGAGGAGTCTTTGTTGTCTCGTATGTTCTTTTGATTCTTTACTAGATTGTAAAGGTCTAATTTGATTTTTGATAAAACTCTGTTCGCCAAATAACTGTCTGAGTAATTGTTTTACATATTTTGTCTGTCTGAAAGATTGAAGAGTAGATATTTCTTCTTGGTTTGATTTTAGTGCTTTTTCTAATCTCTCTTTTTTATTCATCACATCTTAAGAGACTTGAAGATATATTGACAAACCTGGATTCAAAGTGAGGGGATATATGCCCTGTTTTGTAATTAGGGGATATTGGTTAGAAAAAAACAGGGGCTGATTACAAAAGGTCTTACATCAGAGCTATTTCTCCTAGCATTTTTAGAGCCTGATAATATTCGTAAATTAGCACAACGTCTTCAAAACACTAGTGGTCACCCTACTAATTATAGCAAGGCAAGTCAGGCAGTGTACAATTTAACCACATCCAAGTACCTCAAATATGGAAAAGATGGAAAATATCATCCAAATATCACAAAAATAATCGAAGATCTGGAAGAAATCCTTCGTTCAAGGGGGGAAATTCTTGTAAATGAAGACAGGTTAATTCTCGAAAAACTCTTGCATAATAATAAATTTCTAAAAACATTATCTCAAGATGTTGTTGCAACCATCCAGAGTCAACAAAAAGGCAAACATTCTGTTAACGCATTAGAAGTCTTTTGTGAGAGAATCGGAGCCGTGTCTACAATATGGTTAGTTATGAGAAATAACAATCCAGAGTGGAAATCTTCTGCAGAATTTCTTAATAATATGCCTTTTTCAGAAATGGAAGAAAAGTTTAATGAATTTGATAAATTTGCAGATGAATATTCTCCATTATTTGAGAAAGAGATGAAAAAATATCTTGATAAACTACCTCCACTACCAAATAAAGAATTTCTTATGCAGTTGTTTTCTGGATTTATCAAGATCATGTCGTCTGGAATGCCAATGTTTATGGCACCAGAATCTTTATTGAAAAAACTTGCAAAATTGTGGAAGCATTATGAGGGGTTTGCAATGGCCGAACAAGTTTTCAAATTTAGTTCGAAATTAAACTAGACAAAAATGTACTAAATTTTAAATATGATGTAGACTCTTTATTATTGAAATATCGACGCTATTCTTCGAATTAATGATCTGAAATTGATACAATTATCGAAAAATTATTTGTTGATACCGAAAAAAGGAGGTGAAAAATGAATTGATAGTACAAAACACAAATGATAATACCGAAAAAATAATTTCATCAGTTGAAAACATACCCGTTGACACCGAAATAATCATCGAAAAAAGAGTAAGAGGTCAGAGAGGTCCAGATAAAATGCCTAGAACAATTAATCTCAATTCGATTAATAACTTAAAACAATATAGAAAAAATGCCGAATTGGATTACAGTATTGTTGATAATGAGAATGGATTCAATAACTCGAATTTCCTCACGGTAGTCCTCATCATCTCTTTAATGGTCATAATGGGTATTATTATTTGGAAATTATATGTAATTATCTGAATACTATATAAATGAGATATAAATTTCGATTTTAGAAATTATGTCTTTTCACTATTTTTTATTTAATATCGAGAAAAACATCAACTTCGGCTTCATCTTGATTATCTTCATCGTCATTTTCTTCATGCAATATTATGATATTCCATGAATTTGCCTTATTTGGATGAAAGTTAATCTTGCTTTTCAATATGCTTCTTGTAGCATATTCTGCAGTAAATTCTTTATCTTCATCTAAAAGTTTTAAATTTCGATCATTGACTATGAAGATATTTACTGGCATATCCGAAACAATCTGCCCTATCAAAGTTTCATCCTTATCAAGATCATAGGAATACATTTGATATGAGCCTCTTTCAATTACTACTGTTTCTTCAGTAGAATTATCACTTGCTACTTCCTTTTTACTATCCTTTAGTTTTATATTCACAAATTTAGAAATTTTTCTACATGCATCGTCTACAGTATCATAAGTGAATCGGGCCTCTTCCTTTCCTTGGAGAAATACTGGTATTGATACACTTGATTCTACTAGTGGGATTATTCTTTTTTTAGCCTTTTTTGCATACCCTATTTCAGAGCCCACTGAAGATGACAAAATACTATTTTTAGTCAGTATTACTATCACAAAATCACTATCATCTATTGCATTTTCTAATCTATCTGGCAAAGAATTACCAAAATCTTCATCATGTGTAGCATCATAGCATTTGATATCATTTGACTGTAATATCTTCTTCAGTTTATCTTTAATCTCTTTATCTTGAAAACTGTAGCTGATGAACGCTTGCATGTTTTATTGACTCCGCTGATTCCATAACAAATTTAGTTTATTCATCTGTTTTCTTTCCTTTTACTTCTTTTTGATAAAAGATCATCAGCCTTGCTTGCATATTCTTCTAAATCTAGTTCCTCAATTGTTTCCTCATCGTCTAGAAACGAATCTAAATCCTTAGCTACATCTTTTTCAATTCCATGTTCTGCAACACTACGGATGTGCTCAAGTAACATGTAGTTCAGGGCTGTAGAGTAACTTGCATCATATCCAGATTGTATCAAAATGGCCCACATATCACGAATGTATTGATCCAATATCGGATGAATTGCAACTGTCTTTTTTACTACTGTCATGGTATTCTAGTATGCTAGTAGGCAAGTATGCTATATTAACATTTACATAAATAAAATAAAGATTTTCTAACTAGCAATCCCAAGATCTATTTGTGAAAGAATTTCTTACTACAATCGAGTTTATTGAAACATGTAGCAATTTTGAACCAGATGAAAGACTGAACATAATAGCTGGTGATATCGGTATTGCTTCTGGAACTTTAAGATCTAGGAGAGTAGATATTGAAAAGATTTTGAATTTTGTAAGTAGGATTGATGAAAAATATCACGAGATAACCGGTAACGTAGTTAGACAAAAAAATATATTTTTTGATACTACTCTTCATGATAGTATTTCAAGCGATATTAGATCACTCATCATTTTGGGAATGACTAATCAAAATTTTCAGATAAATATTGTATTACGACATTTAATTGAAACATTTGTTATGACTTTGTGGGCAGATCTTATTACAAATTTTCAAGGAAGCTTAAATTATTTTTTGAAACCAAAAGAATGGAAAGAATATAGACAAAAGCAAAAGTTATTTTGGGATTATAATGAAAAATATCCTCACAATATTATTAAAGAAAGATTGGAAAGAATTAGATTATTAAATATGTCAAAACAAAATTCAAAAGAATTTCCAAAGTGGTATTTTGCACATGCTAACAAAAATGATTTAAAAATATTATTTTCATTACCAATTTGTAGTGAATGTATTAAAAAAAGAGGAAAAGAAATAAACTATGAAAAATCAACATTAGGCAAACAATCTCGAAAAACAGGAAAAGAAGATAGTAGGGCTAATTTTAAAACAGATTTTAGATTAGCATGTTGTTTTTGCAACAAACAAAAAATCACTACGGGGTATGCTATGGGAATTCCAGAAACAAAAGACATAATCAATATGTTGGCATTCATTATTGATAAAAAATTAACTAATGAATTAAGAGGTTTGCAAAAAATCTATGCCTATTTAAGTGATAATTTCGTGCATTTCTCTACTGCAATACATCCGGATAAAAGACCCCCACTGTATGACTTTGGGAATAGAAAGGGCGTACTGTGGGGATTGAAAGGAGTAGTCTTTTGTTTAGAATTTCTAGACCCCTTAATGAAGTATTATTTCAAAAAACTAACAAGAACTTATTCCTAGTTTATAACCAAGAATACCATATTCATAAAAGATCATTTTTTCACTTTGTCTTGAATAACTTGTGGAAGAACAGTCGCGATAATAATTCCACTTGTTAATAATATTCTGAGTAGGATGGATGGTTCTGAAGTGTATTGAATTGATAGATTCGGACGGGCTCCATTATCTCCATATGCATAACCGTAAACTTCTAATTGATACGGTTTGAAACAATTACTCTTTTGAGAATCATCTTTTGCTTTAAAAGTACAATCAATAAGCGAATTATCAATATGGGGGTTTATGAAAGGAATTGGATCGAATTGAATTAATTCTGTAAATGTATTTACGTTATTCTTTAGTGCGTATTCTACTTCATTTCTCACATCTATGTTTTTTTCAGAAATTTTTGTTACAGTGTATGAATCACTAAAATCACTACTTGGAGATTTTCCGAAGTATCCTTCAGGCATACATGGCAAATCGTTATTTTTGGTAGTTATATTCCAAGTAGAATTTGCGCAGAACATATGATGAATAGAAAATTCAACATTCGATTGATTTTCAAGTAAATATGATGTTTTTAAGTTCAATTTTACGCCTATGATTCGATTATCAAAAAATGGATTTGAATCTGATATTTCAGGCAATGGTATTTTGAGAAATAATGTCTTCATAGGAAAATTTGGATTATATACATAAACTTCAGATAGTCCAAGATGATTAGTTATACTAGCATCAGCAGAACATGAAAGTGTGAGATTTAATCTGTTTAATCCAGGATTTGCACATAAAGGATCATACACTGTTTCTTCAGCTATGTTTATGTTTTGAGGCGGTATATTGGGAAACATTTCTGTAATGTTCGGAAGTAAAGTAACTACAATTGCAGAAATGACTATTACGATGATCTGTATTCTATTCAATAACTATGGGAATCTTTTACTAGATCTTAACTATTACCTCAGAAGATCTTTGTAAAGGTCATAAATAATGTGGAAAGCAAAAATTATCAATCCAATAAAAAACGCAAGCCAAATTTCATCATGATTTGCTTTTATTTGATCAAATGTTCTAAGTTCGAATACAAGATTACGTGCATCGTCAATATTGTTTCCTATGGCAGATATGTGATATACTCCATTGTTTTTGTCATCATCCAGCATATGCGAGTGGATGTTGTAAAGACAATTTTCACGACAACCAAATTTAGATGCATCAAAATGTACATTTAGTGTTGCATTACTGATAGGAACTGGCTTGGTTTGATTAGAAAGTTCAATTTGGAGAAATCCATTAGGTGCAGTATCATTAAGCGTGCATGTTCCCTTTAATAACAGAGTACTGTTATGTGGATCATTTTTCATACTAATTCGTTGTATTAGTGATTTGGTTATAGGCCAAACCTGTTTTGGATTAGAATCTGAATCAAGTTCTTGTAGCACCATATTACAACTATTGTCTTGATTGAATCGCAATGTTTCTATCTCAAATACAATATTTTGTCCCTTTGGAACAAAATGACTTGAAAATTCAAACGTTTTATCGTTATAGTTCATGGCCATATCGAGATTATCTACTCGAGTGATATTCCTATCAAATGATAGCCATAATGTGTAGCCATTAATTTTCAAGGACTGGTTTTGATCAGACATGTATAGTCCATATGTAAAATAAATTCCCACAAACACAATTACTAAAATGATTAATCCTTTTGCTTTCTTATTCAACAAATCAAAAATCTCGTACTGGACCTTAACCTTTACTAGAAGCACCAGATTTTTACGCCTAATTGAGATACAAATGCACAAGGCTTAGTTTTTCCGAAATTGATTTTAACCAGTACAATCCTAGTCCAGTACATTGAGTAACGCTAAAGGAATTGGAATAGGTATTGGCATAGGAGTTGCTGTAGTAATTGTTGCATTAGTAGTGATTGGATTTAATGCAGGAAGCCAGCATGGCATAGTTCCGACACAGCATACTATGAGTATAGTCAATTCAATGATTCGAGTAGAACCTGGACAATATAGCTATTATCAATTTTCAGCACCTGCTGGTTCATCTAGTGTTTCTGTTAGTGGAACATTCCAAGCAGGAGGTGGAAGTGGAAATGACATTAAAGTTCTCATTTTAGATGAACAAAATTTCATCAATTATAGAAATGGCCACCAAGCAAATGTCTATTATTCCAGCGGACAAGAGACCGTGGGCAATATCAATATTGATGTACCAGCAGGACAAACATTGTATCTGGTTTATGACAATACCTTTTCTGTAGTATCAGGTAAAGAAGTTACAACTAATGTTAATCTAACCTATACCAGTTAATTTTTCCTCTTTCTGGTATGTATCAGACAGAAAAAAATGAACCCTTATGATACTCTAATTTGCATTTTTCATAGAGGTTTTCATACCAACTAGGCGAATAATCTGTTAGTTTTTTGATTTTCTTGTTTCGTTCAAGAACTTTATTAAAAAATTCACGAGTTGAGAGACGATTAGACTTGCTACCATTGCAGCTATTGCAAGCAGGAACCATATTGAAAATATCAGTTTGATAGATGTAATCAAAAGGTATCACGTGATCAAACACATAATCCCGTTCAATTTTCCCACAGTAAAAACAGGAATCATGATACTTCATGATTATCTTTTTTTCATCAGGTTTTAAAAAAGAACGAGGAATCTTTCCTAATACTTTTTCTGCAATTCTGGGAGATGAGTTTATCTTTTCAAGATATCGTGTAACAGTAAAGTTGATTGCAGGATTCAAAATTCCCTTGTATTTTTTCAAAAATTCTATTATTTTATGATCAAACAAGATGTAATTTTTTCCATTAATTATTTGATATAGATACAAATCATTGTTGAGACGCTTTAGAACTTGAGGCTTGATACTCTTTGATATCATATCCTTTCGTAGTCTTTCATATTTTTCTTCTGCAAGGTCTGTCAAAGTAGGAGGTTTTTGTGGGTCTTGTTTGTCCCCAAAGAACTTGTGGATGTTGACATCCTGCGGAGTATGTGACTGACGTAAATTGAACTTGTAATACATGTCCCAATAATATTTGGCATATCTGATTACCACAAAATTAAGATCAACTTTGAGTTGATTTTCAACTTTTTCGACCCATTGAGACCCTACAACTCCTGGTTTTCCAAAGTCTGACAAGTCCATTATTGATTTGAGAAAAACTGGTTTGTAGGTACTTGAAAGATCTACATTGTTGAAAAAAACATGGAGTTTATTTAGTAATTCTTCTTCAAAATTCAATACTTTACTTGATTTTCTAATGTTCTAAAGTTTTTCTTGAGACGAAAATTCTCATGTGTAAAACTATTGGTTTAATGATGGATATACATCACAAAGTGTTTTTGCTTTTCGTATTCTTTCTAATGTAGTGTATACGGTACCATGTCCATTGTGTCGAGGACATTTTCTATCGTATGGTATAGGACGTATTTGTTCCGGTTTTCCATCTAAATATATTGTCGATTTTTTATTTGTAGGGTTATATTCAATTTCTTTAACTTTACCTATCCATGTAATTGCTCTGACAGGAGTTTTTACAAATAATGCTACATGTTTAATTAAAAGATATTTTTCTCTAGCAATTGGAATCTCACCCCATTGATTTTTCTCCAATAATGTATCTTCTATTGTTCTAGGCGTAGCAGAAGTAACCAGGGTATCAAAATTAAGTATACCATAACTTCTCCCGAATTTTACAATATTTCTGTTTCCAAGTTTACAATGTAACCCGAGGAATGATTTTTTATTAGATCTTTCCGATAGATCTATGCGATTTTGTACAGTAGAAATTATTTTTTTGACAACTTTAAAACCTCCATATATCTCGGCGGCATAATCAAATCCCCACTTCGTACCTTGAATCAGCGTATTGTGGTCAACAATGTTTTGTACTAATGCAGCTAACGAACTGAAATCGATGGAATTTTGACCTTTCCTTATTTTTTTAATTGCCATGGATTCTACTTCTTTATTTTCAACTAATTGGTAGAGAATCTGAGTAATCTGTAATGCATCTTCCACATTTGCACTTCGGATGTTAACCTGCAGATTAGTCATGGTTGAACAACAATTTTCAAGTATTAAAAATAATTGGTAACAATTAGGTATAACTAAAATGTTTTATGAGAACTCTTAGATTTTACGCTAGACAAATTAGTCCTTTACACATCTAATGTCTTAAATGTAGTTTCATATTCTCTGCCTTTACATTTAGGACATCTTTCAAATCTTCCTCTTATTGCCCAATATACAATTCCGCCTACAAATGTTAATGCTGTCAACCAAAATTGTATTCCTACAGATGCATGATATCCTATGACGAACACTTCACCACAATTCTTGCAGGTCTTAACTGGAATATTGAGTGATACCATTTTGTTACTTGATGGGATCACAGTGTATTAACACTTTGGTCAAGCATACTGTAATTTTGCGAGATAGTTTTTGGTCTTTAAACCTATTTCACATTAAGCAAATTCGATATTGAATCCAAGATCGTAATTAATGAAGAACAAAATCCGCTATTATGATTTAAGGCATGTACGAATGCGCAGAACACTATCAAAAGAAAACAAGAGATAACAAGCGCTATTGAACCTATGATAAGCGCGGCAACTGCTATTTTGTTATTCAATCAGAATTCTTGAAAGGATGTGAATAGAAAAAGGTGATCTTAAAGATTACGAGACGTAGCAGGTTTTTACGAGTAAACTGGGGGGATTCTATTTTTGTCGACAGCGAGTAAAAAAGGAAAGCCCCCCGTCCACGCACAAAAACGGTGTACTAACTATCGTTATGATGGATTGGTGAGTTGTTGGAAAATTAGTTAATTATGACGATGTTCATAACGTAATAGAGAAATATGAAAACTAAGTATTGGTTTTTTCCTCTTTTAACAGTTGGATTTATTTTCTTTCTTGTTGCAAGTTATTTTAGTCAGACTAATGTTACTTTTCTAGTATTTCCCTTATTCGAGTGGTCGTTTGGAATATTCTTCATCTGTGCTATCTTTGCAATCTATAAAGGAATTAGAAGAATTTACAAGAATAAAAAACAAAAGCCATCTAGTTAGGAAATTCTTTAATTCAAGTTTGAGAAGAACAATCCATGGCATTTTTCGTTGGGGTTCCTAAAGGACAGACAATCACTAGAATTCACGATGAAAGAGACGAGTTCTGCAAACATTGTAAGCAAATAACAAAAAATACAATAAAATCAATAGAATTGAGACATATTTTTGGTCCTAAATTTGATGGTGTAGATTTTACAAAAACATGCAATCAATGTAAAAAGGACGGAAAACTCACTGATGCTGATAAAAACAATCTAATCAGAGAGTTTATGCAAAAGGAGCCACAGTACAAACAAGAAGAGCTTATCTCCGAGGGATTTTCACTATATGAAAAAGGCAAATATGTTGAAGCCATAAAATTTTTTGATCAATGTTTAGCTATTTCACAAAATGATACTGCAGTATATGGCAAAGCAAGCTGTCTTATGTCTCTTGGAAAATTCTCCGAAGCATCAGAATTAGCTCAACATTTAGAATCCAAATACCCTAATGACAATGATGTAATAGATATGGTAAATGTTTTACATAAACATGATATTCATTGGTAAAATAATCGGAATCTAGATTTACTAATCTTTTTTGATACTTTTTCGAATCTCATCTTGATATCTTTTTAGATATGGTTGTAATCGCTTTATTTTTGATAGAATAGGCGGAGCAAATTGGTATAATTGTTCGCAATCTCTAAAAATTTGAAATGCAAGGGATATCATCTCAATTTCAGATTCCTTATTTTGTTCATTCATAGAAGAAATTTTTTTAACACGATTATCTATTAGTTTTTTGAATTTCTTTTCAAATTGTTCAGGTAGCATCTTTGCATTCGACATATCCTTTCTCAATGTTATTAGAAAATCTTCTCGGTCATTTGATGATTTGAAAATACTTTTTAATTTCTCACAAATTCTCATACTTGTAATTCTTTTACGAAGTATTTAATGTTAATAAGTAGTCTAAAGTTGATCTAAAGTTTTTCTTTAATAAAATTTAGCGATATGGGTAAGGAATCAATC
>Ga0070711_100002559_pt1 | contig 10414 bp, 6 predicted proteins | sample LARL53metaG_FD_65452 | JGI IMG/M metagenome (GOLD analysis project Ga0070711, IMG submission 65452) | Corn, switchgrass and miscanthus rhizosphere microbial communities from Kellogg Biological Station, Michigan, USA - LAR L5-3 metaG | ecosystem: Host-associated > Plants > Roots > Rhizosphere ... | reverse complement strand
CTGGACATCAATAATCCCATCTCCACGGCGTTGCCGTTTCAGGCGGTCGTGGTTCCACCCTCGCCGCAGAACGGAAACAAGGTGCAGATCAACTTCGGCATCGATCCCCACGCTATTGGGTTCGAGTTGAAGGCTGATGGATTGCAACACGCCTCCGTCGACTGTGGCGTGAGGGCCTATTCCAAGTCGGGAAACGCGCTGAGCACGCAGGGCAATACCTTCGATGCCGCGCTGGCGCCTGAACAATACCAGAAGGTCATGAGGATGATCTTTCCCTGCAATCAGACGCTGGAGCTTCCTCCCGGCGAATACTTGCTGCGACTCGCCGTGCGGGACAAAAACAATGGACTGATTGGGACCGCCAACGGCAGCACAACTGTGCCTGCCGTGGCTGCCGGTAAAGAGGAAAAGCCAGAAGAGAAAAAACCCTAGCTGCGCGATGGCGACCGCCCGTCGGCGGTTCGCATGGAACGTCGCGCGCGTGTTATCCTCGGCTTTCGAATGAGCAGCCTCTTCCTGGTCCGGCACGGTCAAGCATCCTTCCTTGAGCGCAATTATGACAAGCTCTCCGCCAAGGGCGAAGAGCAGGCCCGCATTCTGGGCCGGTACTGGGCCGGACAAAAGATTGGTTTTGACCGGGTTTATTCCGGGCCACGTGTGCGGCAGAAAGAGACCGCGCGCATTGTGGGCGAAACCTACCGGGCGGCCGGTCTTCCCTGGCCCGAACCCGTTGTGCTGGTGGCGTTTGACGAGTTCCAGGCTGAGGCCGTGATGGAACGTTGCCTGCCGGAGCTGATTGAAAACGACGCCAACATTCGCACCATGCACCAAGCTTTTCAGAACTCTCGCACGCGGCCGGAGCAGTTCAAGACGTTTCAGCAGATTTTTGAGATCGTGATCGGGCGGTGGGCGGATGGAAAGCTTCCGCTGGAAGGAATCGAGCCATGGCCGGAATTCAGCGCCCGCGTGCAGCGCGGCCTGGCGCAGCTTTCGACGAATGGCAGCCGCGGCCAGCAGATCGCCATCTTCAGTTCCGGCGGGCCGGTGGGAGTGGCCATGCAGCGCGCGCTCGATCTCTCAACGGAAGCGACGCTGAAAGCCGCCTGGATGGTGCGCAACTGTTCTTATAGCGAATTTCTTCTGTCCGCCGACAGGTTTACCCTAAGTTCGTATAATGCTACTCCGCACTTTACTGATCCGGAGTTCCTCACGCATCGGTAGGTAAAGGCCGAGGGACCCGCCGCGAGCCGGCGGAACCGTGAATCAGTGAAACAAGGAACTGGCAACAATGTCAGCCGAAGCTACAAAGAATTTGCCCGTCGCCGAAAATTTGCAGGACGGCGCGAAGCCTGTCCGCGAAGGCGAGGGGTTGGACCTCGCCCGCCTGGAACCATACCTGCGCGGGCATTTCCCCGATCTTGGCGGCGCGCTGGTGGTAAGGCAGTTTCCCAGCGGCCACTCCAACCTGACCTATTCCGTCTCACTGGGCGAAAAAGAAATGGTGTTGCGGCGTCCGCCCTTTGGCAGCAAAGTGAAGTCGGCGCATGATATGGGACGCGAGTACAACGTCCTGGCAAAACTCCATACCGCATATCCCACGCCGAAGCCGCTGCTCTACTGCACAGATGACTCAGTGCTGGGTGCGCCGTTTTACGTGATGGAGCGCGTGCGAGGAGTGATCCTGCGCCGCAATCTGCCCACGGGCTTGGCACTGCCGCCGGAAACAGCTCGCAAGCTCAGCGAATCGTTCATCGATAACCTGGCGGCGTTACACGGCCTGGATTACGCCGCGCTCGGGCTGGGTGAGCTCGGCAAGCCCCAAGGATATCTGGAACGTCAGGTGCGCGGTTGGACGGAGCGCTACCAGGGATCGAAGACGCACGACCTGCCTGAAGTAGAACCTCTCTCCACGTGGCTCCGTGAGCACATGCCGGCGCGGAGCGGCGCTACGCTCGTCCATAACGATTACAAGTACGACAACATGGTGCTTGATCCCACGGACATTACGCGCATCAAGGCCGTTCTTGATTGGGAGATGTGTACGCTGGGCGATCCGCTGACCGACCTGGGCACCGCGCTGGCTTATTGGATCGACCCCGACGATCCTCCGGAGATGCAGATGGTGCGCTGGGGGCCGACAATCGTCCCCGGCATGCTGCCCCGCGCAGAGATGGCGCAACGCTATGCCGAGAAAACGGGACGCGATCTCTCCGGCATCGTCTTCTATTACGTTTTCGCCATGTTCAAGGTGGCGGTCATCATTCAGCAGATCTATTACCGATATTTTCATGGCCTCACGAAAGACGAGCGCTTCGCGTCGCTGGGCGAAGTTGCAAAGACATTGATGAGGGTGGGACTGAACGCGAGCGGGAGAAGGGGGCTGTAATTTTTTGAAATCCCGACCCTGAGCTTGCGAAGGGGAGGGAACCCTACAATCTTGTTTCTTTTTCGGAAACATAGATCAATTCATTATTACTTTAGGATTGATCAGAAACCTTAAAATTAATCAGAAGGTAGTGATCCCTCGCTGCGCTCGGGACTAAGATCATCTGTAATACCGCGCCACCCACTCCGCTACGCAACAAGGCTTTTCCCCGCCTTCCACTTCGACAGTCGCATTGAACACCGCTTCCACTCCGTTTGGGGGCACGTCTTTTAACGATTGAAGCACGATGCGGGCGCGGATATTTGATCCTGCGGGTACCGGCGAGACAAAGCGCACGCGATTCAACCCATAATTCACGCCCAGGCGCACACCCTGCTTGATCTGAAGCGCTTCATGCATGAAGTGGGGCAGTAGGGAAAGAGTAAGAAAGCCGTGGGCGATCGGCGCTTTGAAAGGCGATTCGCGGCGCGCGCGCTCTACATCAACGTGGATCCATTGATGGTCGAGCGTGGCATCAGCAAACTGCTGAATGCGTTCCTGGGTCACGTTGAACCAGTCGGTAACGGTAATCTCCTGGCCGACGAGGTCTTTGAGGGAATCGGGTGAATCGAGAGTTCGTTTGGGCATGGTTTTGTGTAATCCCGAGCGTAGCGAAGGAACCCTATGGTCTCATTCACTGTCTAGGCACAAAATAAAATTCATCAGAAATTTGTAAAGGTCCTGACTGCATCGTTGCAATAGGGGTCCCTCGCTACGCTCGGGATTTAAAATAATTATTTCCTCGTCGCAAATTCCGGTCGGATACTCTCCGTACCCGACCAGTATTTTTTACGCAGCTCTTTTTTGAGCACCTTGCCCGTACCGGTCCGGGGCAGCGTCTCAAGAAATTCCACGGAACGCGGGCATTTGTAATGCGTCAGCCGCCCGCGGCAAAACTCGAGCACTTCGCTCTCGGTCGCGCTGACGCCGGGCTTCATCACCACCAGGGCTTTCGGTACCTCGCCCCAGCGATCGTCAGGCACCGGGATCACGGCAACTTCATAAATGCCGGGATGGGCCAGCAGCGCCTTTTCCACTTCCAGAGAAGAAATATTTTCGCCGCCGCTCACGATGATGTCTTTTTTGCGGTCCACAATCAGCGCGTAGCCGTTCTCGTCCATGGTGGCCATATCACCGGTATGGAACCAACCGCCGCGCATAACGTCGGCTGTCGCTTCGGGCTGTTTCCAATAGCCGGCCATCACACCGTCACTGCGGGCGACAATTTCGCCAATGCTCTTGCCATCGCGGGGAACATCGTTGCCCTCGGGGTCCACCACTCGTATCTCAACGCCGGGGACCGCGTGTCCGGTGCTTGCCTGTTTTTCATAGCGAGTCTGTCCCGGCCAATCGACCCCGGCCTTCATGCGGGCCGTGGTCAGCACGGGGGCGGTTTCCGTAAGGCCGTAGCCGGAGTAGCATGCGCAACCAAGTTTTTCTTCCACTTCACGCACCAGCGTGGGTGAAGAAGCCGCGCCGCCGATGCTCATCCGTTGCAAGCTCTTCAGGTTGAACTTTGGCCGCTCAGGGCAGTTGACCAGGGCCGTAGCCATGGCAGGCACCACGCTTAGAGACTGCGCGCCTTCACGCTCAATCAGGCGGAAGACTTCAGTGGTTTCAAACTTGCGCATCATCACGTGCTTACCGCCAAGGTATGTAAGCGAATGGGCAACGCCCCATCCATTGGCGTGAAATAGAGGGATGGTGTGCAGTTCCACGGACTCGCTGTTGCCGCCAAAAGCGATGGCGACGTTCAGAGCATGCAGATAAATGTTGCGGTGGGTGAGCATCACGCCTTTGGGATTGGCGCTGGTGCCGCTGGTATAGAAAAGTTCAGCAAGTGAGTTTTCGTCCACCTGCGTCACGTCGGCGCGATAAGGCGTGGCCGCAGCCAGCACCTCTTCATAATTCTGCCCGGTCATCCAGGGCTGGTTCGATTTGAAATCCAGCGGGACGAAACTTTTTACGGAGCGGAGTTCGCTGCGGAAGGACTCGACCAGCGGAATGAACTGCTCTTCAAAGAGCAGAACCGTGGCTTCAGAATCTTTGAGAATGTACGCCAATTCCTGCGAGGCCAGACGGATATTCAGCGGCAAAAGAACGCCACCGGCTTCCAGCACTCCGTAATAGCCTTCGAGCAGGCGATGACAGTTGGCGCCAAGGAACGCGACACGCTCACCAGACGTAACGCCCAGAGATCGCAGCGCTCCCGCCTGCCGTGCGGTGCGGTCAGAAAACTGCGCGTAAGTAAATCGCTGCTCGCCGCAGACCACAGCGGTGCGGCCGGGAAATTGCTGGCTGGAATACCGCAAGAAGCGAAGAGGAGTAAGAGGAATAATCATGATGACCTCAGGGCGATCAGGCGGACTGTCCTCCATCCACAACCAGCACGTGGCCGCTAACATAAGAGGAGGCGTCCGAAGCCAAAAAGACCGCGGCCCCTTTCAAATCATAATCGGAACCGAAGCGGCGCGCGGGAATGTGGCCCAACAAATAGTCTCTCTTGTATTCAATCACTTTGTCTGACATGTGAGTGGGAAACCATCCCGGGGCAATGGCATTCACCTGGATATTATGCCGCGCCCACTTCACCGCCAGATCGTGCGTAAAAGAAATCACGCCGCCTTTGCTGGCATGGTATGCGATGGCCTGCACGGTCTCCGGCGGCGCGCCCCGGATGCCGGCCACAGAAGCCATATTGATGATCTTGCCGCTTTCCTGTTGAAGCATGATTCTGCCCGCGGCCTGCGCGCACAGAAAAGTGCCGGTCAGGTTGGTTTCGATCACCTTGTTCCATTCCGCCAGCGTCATCTTTTCCGTGGGAACACCCCAGGAAATACCGGCGTTGTTGATCAGGATGTCGACTTTCTTGAATTCAGCAACCGTGGCCGCGACCAACTGCTCCACGCTGGCCTGGTCTTTTACGTCACAGGCCATGGCCAGAGCGCGGACGCCAAATTTTTCCAAATCATGCGCGGCCTCTTCACAGCGTTCTTTCTTTCGCGCGCACAAGACCAAGTTGGCGCCCATCTCAGCCAGGGCCTCCGCCATCTGGCGGCCCAGGCCAATCGATCCACCGGTGATAATGGCGACGCGGCCGGTCAGATCGAAAAGCTGCTTTACACTCTTGGACGCGGGCTGAGCGGTCATAGACGAGGGTTCTCCTTGATGGAACATTGAAAAGCGCTACGAACTTTTCTGGGCAACGCCGGTGGGCCGCGGAATCGCGCCCACTTCCCACGGCGCTTTGAGCACAGTCCGCCATTCCAGCAATGCGGGGCCCGGCGCGTTGAGCCAATCGGGGATGCGCTGTTGCAGGGCCGCGAGCGACGTGATCCGCTCGGCCCGAATGCCATAGGCTTCTGCGACACGGCAGAAGTCGGGGTTCTTGAGCGCAACCTCGTGCGTCTGGCCGAATATGGTGCGCTGGAGAAATCCGATGATCCCGTACGATTCGTCGTTGACCAGCAGGATTTTGACCGGGAGTTGATATTGCGCCAGGGTGGCCAGCTCATGCTGCGTGTATTGGAAACCGCCATCGCCGGCAATGCAGACGATCTTGCGCGGCTCACCAGACTGCTTCACCGCGCAGGCAACGCCAATCGCGGCGGGCAGGCCATAGCCCAGCGTCCCCGATCCCGAAGGATAAAGGAATGTTCCCGGTTCCAGCACGGGAAAGAAAGCGGATGCCCAATAGTTGAGGATGGACTGGTCGTTTACCAGCACGTCCTTTCGATCAAGAGATGCGCGCAGCAGCGTGAGCGCGGCATAGCCATCCTGCTGCAATGCTTCCAGGCGCTTTGCTTCTGTGGCCTTAATTCCGTCGATGTCGCACCAGCGTGCGCGAACGGCATTACCCGCGACAAATGCCTCGGCAATCGCGGCCAGGTCACCAACGACGCGGGTTGAAGGAAGGCGGTCTCCGGCGTAGCGGTCATCTTCCACTACCTGAATGTGCTGTGGAGGAAGTTGCAACCCGAAGCGGCCGGTATCGAACTCCGTGAGACGAGCGCCAAAGGAAATGAGCAAATCACTTTCCAGCAAGACATCCTGCACCGCGCCAAGACGCGAGATGCAGCCCAGGGAAAGCGGATGGTCGCCGGCAAATATTCCTTTCCCCGTGGTGGTAGTGAAGACCGGGCACTGGAGAAGCTCAGCAAACTTGCGGACGGCATCGCGGCCACGACCTGCGCCCGCGCCCACAAGAATTGCCGGTTTCTGGCTGGCCGAAATTTGTTGCTGCGCATTTTCTATGGCGGCATCCGGAAAAGCGAGAGGTGGTTTTGCTTCCTGAACTGTAGCTTCAGGAGGACCCGTGGTGACCGGCGCCAGGAAAAAATCGTGTGGAATCTCTATGAATGCCGGGCCCGGCAAGGGACCGCGAAGGACGTTGACGGCCTCGGCAATGGCCGCAGAGAGATCGTCGGGGCGCGCCACGCGGCGGGCAAAGCGGGTGAGGGGCCGGATGATTTCAAGTTGTTCAGGAGTTTCATGCAGCGCGCCACCGGTCTTGGCGAGAAGAGATGAAGCTATGTTGCTGCCGATGAGAAGCACAGGAATATTCGTCTGGAGGCTTTCCAGCAGCGGCACGAGAGTAAACAGATTTCCGGGACCGGTGGAGGCGAAGATTGCGGCGATTTGTCCGCTGCGGCGATAAAAGCCATCGGCGGCATAGCCAGCGGCCTGTTCATGGCGAACGACCCAATGATGGAACGCAGGCGTCTGGCGCAGAGCCTCATAGACTGCGATGTTGTGGATGCTGGGGATGCCGAAGCCCGCGGTAATCCCGTGCCGCACCAAAGCAGCGACCACGGCTTGAGCGCCGGTCACCTGGCTGATCTGGGGCGTGGTATTTGGGGCGACGGACATGCGTGGCGCAAAGCCTGATAGGGAAATTCCGCTCGACGGCGGTATGTGGTTAAAGAGAAAACGACGGAGGCAGTTTCCCACCTCCGTCGCAAAGGTTAAGAACTAGAAGCCGATGCGAATACCAAGCTGCAACTGGCGCATCGGGAAAGCCGAGGTAAAGCCCAGCGGCGTGCTGGGTGACAAGGCTGAGCTCCCTTTCACGTTGAAGGTAGTGAAACCGCCCCCACCAAGCGCCGTCGGCAAGCCGAAGTTCGGGCCAACAACATTGTTGACGCTGGCGAAATTGGTATGGTTCGCCAGGTTAAAGCCTTCGGCCAGCAATTGAAGGTCAGTCCGTTCACCCATCTTGAAGCGGCGGGTGATACGCATGTCAAAGTCCGTGTATGCAGGCCCCAGACCGGTATTGCGCGCAGCCCCGATAGGACGATCGTTGGTGCTGTGACGATCGCCGTTAACGTCGGCGCCCGCTAACAGGTTGAACGGATGGCCGCTGTTAAAGCGGAAGATCGGCGCAAACTGAAAGTTGGAGAAAACGCGTCCACCGGATTTGCCGGTGTCCACAACCGTGGCGATGATGACCTTGTGGCGCTGATCAAAGTTAGACAAGCCACGCTCGCCGGACAAATTGGTATTGTCCTCCGGACCGAAGTCGCTGTTGAAGTCAGTGGTGGTATCAAAGGCTTTGCTCAGCGTGTAATTCGCCAGCACGGAGAAGTGCGAGCTGAAACGCTTCTTAACCTCAAGGATAGCGCCCTCATACAGTGCGGACCCCTTCGACGAATAGACATCGTTCTGGAGCAACAGCGGGTTGGCAAAGCAATTGACTATGCCTGCTCCAGCACATTGCGGGTTCGTCGCTGCCCAGTTACGGAAAGAAGCGTTTCCGCCGCCAGCCAGGGGAACGGTAGTGAAATTCACGGGCAACGCATTGGTATCGATCGCAACAGGTAGCCCGATCGTATGAACGTAAATGCCGCTCAGCGATACCGCCCACCCTTTGGCAATTTCACGCTCAATGCCAAATTCAGCTTGCTGAGAATAGGGGTTCTGGTAGTTGGGCTGACCGCTGAACAATACACTCAACGGAGGAACCGGCCCGGTATGCGTGATGTTGATGCCGAACTGGGTGAGGTCCGCAGGCGTGATGCAGGCGGCGTTGCCGGCGGCAGGAGTGGTGCAAGAAACTTTGCCTTGGGCAAACAGGGTCTGGAAAATGACCGCAGAGCTGATTGGCGTCGCCGTTAAGGGCACAAACGTTTGCGCGATCTGGCGATTGCCATTGACGAGACCAAGTGTCTGGACTACGTCAGCAATCTGTCCGTAGATGGGCGAGTAGAAGATGCCATAGCCCGCGCGGATGACCGTTTTGTGGTCCTTGAACGGATCCCAGGCAAATGAGAGACGAGGAGCAAAGTTGTTCTTGTCTGTGGCCAATGCCCCGTATTGCGAATCCACTTCATAGCGAACGCCAAGGTTCAGCGTGAAATTAGGCGCCATCTGCCACTGGTCCTGCACGAAGGCGGCGGTAAAGGGACGGGGATAGTTATAGATCGGGCTTCCGAAACCCTGCTGATAGAACTGGGGCAGGCCCAGTGAGACCGATTGAATCGAATTGAGGGCCGCGCCCGGGGTGGCCAGACCGCAAGGATTGATGGGTGCGGTTGGGGTGGAGGCAACAAAGCACGGGCTCAGCAAACCTCCAGGCAGGTTGCCAAAGACAAAGCGTCCCGGGAAGAAGGTATGGGACTCCGAGTGATTTCCGCGATAGAGTTCGTACCCGCCGAATTTGAGCGTGTGCTTGCCGCGAACCAGGCTCATGTTGTCGGCAAACTCATACCGCCGCATGATGGTAAAGCTGGGGATAAAGATCTGGTTGCCGATATTGCCAAAACCCGGGATATCGAGGCCCACCTGTCCGAGGACATTCGGGTTCACATCGAAGTTGGAATAATTCCACTGGACGCGCGCCTCATTGAGAGTTGTAGGACTGAACTGGTGGAACCATGATCCCAGCAAGGTGTGATCAAAAGCCTTGACTGAGCTGCCGCGGGAAAAACCAGTCAACGAGGTTACGTCAGGGTTCTCCTCCAGATCATGCCCGAAGCTATAGCGCAGGGCCACCTGGTTGCGATCGCTGAACTGGTGGTCGAAGCGCGTGGAGAACAGGTAGAGACGGTTGTTATAGGGGAACAGCCCGCCATTGGTTTCAAACTGGTTATTAATAAAATTATTTCTAGCAATCTGACCCGCGTTTAGACCCGTTACGGGGCTTATTGTAAGACCGCTCGTCAGGGCTCCAATGCAAACATTTGCGGGGAGGATCGTGAGCGGAGTGCTTATGCAAGGAACGTTGGTTGCGCCCAGCGCGGCCAGTTGACTAAAAACGGCTTTCTGGTCAACAGACGTCCGGAAAATGCTGGTATTGGTTAAGAGGGGGACGGCGTTTTGCGCATCGCCCAGGAGGCCTTCAAACGAGCTGTACAGGAAGGTCTTGTCTTTGGTGAGGGGGAAGCCGATTGCGCCGCCAAATTGCTCGCGGGTAAGGCTGTCTTTTACGTGGGTACCCTGAACATCGGGCGCAGCAGGATTGAACGTCTGCCCCGGCAAGAGCGCCTGGCTGATGGAAAACGGATTCGCGGCATCCATGGCATCATTACGGAAATAGCCGAAGAGGCTGCCATGAACATCGTTGCCGCCCGCCTTGGTGACAATGTTGATCGTCGCGCCGCTGGCGCCGCCTAAGTCCGCTCCATAGTTGCTGCGGTTAATCTGAAATTCCTGCACCGCATCCTGGCCCATGTTCAGTCGGACACCGCCGGCATCATCATTTACTTCGCCGCCGTCCACCGTGACGCTGTTGCCGCGGCCATTGCTTCCGTAGAAAGAAAGTCCGCTCTGCGGCGTCTGCTTCACGCGATAATCCTGGTCAGAGGAGAGCCGCGTAGAGTCAGAGACAGCCGGCGCCAAAAGCGTAAAGGTCAGGTAGTCGCGGCGATTGATAGGCAGATCGCGGATGGTCTGCTCAGTGACAACATTGGCCTGCGCGCCTCTCTCGGTTTCGACGACCGGCGCCTCGGCCGTGACTTCCACCTGCTCAGAAACCTGCGAAACCTTCATGGG
>Ga0070711_100002558_pt1 | contig 10416 bp, 9 predicted proteins | sample LARL53metaG_FD_65452 | JGI IMG/M metagenome (GOLD analysis project Ga0070711, IMG submission 65452) | Corn, switchgrass and miscanthus rhizosphere microbial communities from Kellogg Biological Station, Michigan, USA - LAR L5-3 metaG | ecosystem: Host-associated > Plants > Roots > Rhizosphere ... | reverse complement strand
ATGTGCTGATCGTGGTGGTCGCGCTGACGCTCTCCTCGGTCATGGTAGATGGCCTCCGATTCCCCTGGTTTCCTCACGGCTATGCGGGAAGAAGTGTTGCCCATGCCCACGATGTAGACACCGCGGCGAAGCAGGACTCATCGGCTGGTAGCCACGCGGCCAGCTTGCAGCCTGTCTTCCTGCGCGCCGATCTCTTGTGTTCGGCACCCGGGTTGTCAGCTGAGGCGGAGGCCGTGCTGGGCCAAGTTGTCTTCGGTGGGGGATCACGCTGCCTGATCAAGCCTGTGCGCGGATGTTCAATTTTTCCAGCTTGACGCCGCAGGGATGTCCTCTCCGGACGGGCTCGTCCGTCCTTCTCACGGGTGGCGCTCGCCACCAGGCGAAGAGAAACGAGGAGACCTATGACCAGCAAGACCACCACAGCAGGGTCCGACACCGACCGGCAGGCCATTCTCGACGTGCTCGCGGGCTTGTACAAGGCGTGGGCAGCCAACGACGCCGAGGCATTCGTGGCCGACTACACCGACGACGCCAGTGTGGTCCAGCCCGGCGTCTACAAGAGGGACCGCGAGGAGATCCGCACCACGATGGCCGCAGCGTTCGCGGGCCCGCTCAGCGGGTCGCGAGCGACCGACCACCCGACGGACGTCCGTTTTCTCACCGACGATACGGCCGTAGTGATCAGCGAGGGCGGGATCATCTTCCCTGGGCAGGACGCTGTCGCAAGCGAGGGCCTGGTGCGCGCGACCTGGGTGCTGGTCCGGCGCGGCGGCAGCTGGCGCATCGCCTGCTACCACAACAGCCCCGCCAGCTAGGGCGCCGTCTTCCAGGTGCGGGGCGTTCACTTCCGGGAAGCCGCCCCGCACCTGGATCCGAACAGTTCCGGGGCCATAACAGCGTTGGCGCAGTCAACCGAAGCGGGCAGTCCCTAACGCGTCCGGGCGCGGCTAGCGTTGGAGCCGAGCCAGCTGCCCAGCGACCAGGAAGGTCTCATGGTGGATACTCCTACCAGCGTCGACCGCAACGCGCCGGTCCTGGCGCATCATGAGATTGATATCAGCGCTCCGGTAAGCCGGGTCTGGGCCCTGCACCAGGACGTCAACGCCTGGCCAGCCTGGCAGTCCGATATCACCACGGCCCAGCTGAACGGAGCCTTCGCGCCCGGCGGATCGTTCACCTGGACCAGCTTCGGCTTCACCGTGACCTCCACGGTGTACGAGGTGCAAGACCAGTCACGTGTCTTGTGGGGCGGCACCGGCGATGGCATTACCGGCGTGCACGAATGGGTATTCACCGCGACACCGGCCGGCACGCATGCAGAAACCACCGAATCCTTCGCCGGCGCTGCCGTCGAGGCCGACGTAGCAGGCATGCAACGGCTGCTCGACGGGTCGCTTGTCTCGTGGCTGAACCATCTCAAGAACGCTGCCGAGGCGCCCGGCTAGTACCTGGCGACAGACGTGGCCGACGGTGTGTGAGAGGCCGACAGCGGAAGGCAAGCACGGCATCTGCTGGCTCGACGCGCTCGCTAACGCGATGCGCGGCATCCCCTGGATGCCCATCACCGCAACCGTCTGACACGCATATCAGACCGCGATCAGGCACGCTCTCAACGGGCATCATCTCTCAAGCCGCCCGGTCGCCACATGGTGTTGACAACGGGTGCACCCTCCGGCAGGCCCAGGGTGGCGGCGACGTGGAAACCGAAGTGCTGGTAGAGCGGCACGTTTTCCAGCTTCGAGGATTCGAGGTAGGCGGGCAGCCCCACCTGATCACACCGCTGCAGCCGCGAGCGCAGCAGGGCCGCGCCAACCCCGCATCCTTGCCGGACCGGGTCGACCCCGATGAATGCCAGATACCAATGCGGCTCTTTGCGCGGATGGGCCGAGACCGCCACGGACTGATACCGCCAGACGACGGCAAGACGACGGCTGAAGGCCCGCAGATAGCCGGGGAGGGCGGACCCTTCGGTCCCGAGTGGGGTGCCGGGCGGGAGCCACACGGCGGCTCCGGCTACGCGCCCGTCGACACAGGCCACTTCCACTGCGCCGTGGCGAAGCGACTCATGGTGCAGTTCGGTCACGAAAAAGCGTCTCAGTCGCTGATGCCGCGAGCCCTCAGCCGGAAAGAACCAGCCGAACACCGGATCGTCATAGAAGGCGCGGGCGAGCATCTGAGCGGTCTGTGCCGTATCTCCGCGCCCGGCCACCCGTATCTCAAGACCAGCCACGCACACCAGCGTAGGCCGCTGCCGGATTCCGCGGCTCGCCTGGGAAACGAAGGACCGACTCCCGGGCGGCTGCGCGAGTTCCAATCAGCCGGGCCCGCTCTCACAACCTCTGAAAGGGGCCCTGACCTGCGGATCTAGTGAGCGCGCCCGGAGGGACTCGACCCCCAACCTTCTGATCCTGACGGCAATCCACCCAGAACCGCCGGGAACGACACTCACAGTTCCGTAGAGATCCGCGGGCACATCCGCTACCGGCTCGCAGGGGCCGTGAACGGTTGCCTGATCCAGTTGCGTCCGGGATTGTCCAGATCCGGTGTTAGCAAATCCGTTAGCAAGATCAGATAGCCCAACTGGCCGTTGATCACGATGGTTCAGGAAGCCGGGCCAAGAGGGTGCCTCGATCGACCCTCGACTCGTCGCGGTTGCCGTAGCGTTCGCGCAATGCTCGCCAGGTTTCCAGCTTCTCCGGGCGCATCCGCTGGCCGTCGTACAGCTCGTGCATGTAGCAGGAGAGCACCGTGTCCCCGCCTGGCCCCAGGAACTGCACCGTCAGGACCTCCCGCCCGGGGAAAGAGGGAAACGGGTAGGGTTCGCGCACGAACCGGACGCCGATGATCTCATCGACCCGCACGTCCATCGTCCAGCTCGCCGTGTCGTCGCCGAGGTCGACGTGCCACCAGCGCCGGTCGGGCGGCCCGCGGAATACCGGTGCCGTCGCTCCGATCAGGTGCGCGGTCCACCAGCCGGCCCCGAAGACGAAGATGATCGGCCCAGACTCCGACAGGTCCGCGATCAGGCGTTCCAGCTCGTTAGCGGACTCGCTGATACCTGCGATCTTGCTCATGCCGCGCTCCTCACCCCATGCCGGTGCCGTTAGTGGCCGGGAACGCGGCGCCGCGCAGAATCGATACCCGGCGTCCGCGCGCCCACCCCCGCGATGTACCGCATTAGCAGCTCGGATGGCCGGCGTTTCCCTGCTCGTGGCGATCACCGGTTGTTGCTGGCAGCTCGGGGGCATCTCGAGACATTCCCGGTCATGCAGGCCAGCGGGCGTGCGGCAATCCGGTCAAGGATCACGCCGCTGGGCCAGGGTGGTATATCCGGCCAGCTCACGCTCTGGGTCTGAGCGCCGAGAACTGGCCGCCTCGCAGCTGGGCGGGGTTAGCACGACCAACAGGAGGAACAGCAGGATTCCGGGTAGGAAAACCACGTTGCCGGTGCTGCTGTGCTGCGTGAAGCCGCCCGCCGTGAGTACTCCCCCAGCCAGCAAAGGCCGCCAGTAGGTCCGCGCGGCGTGGGCCAGCCGGATCAGGCCGATGGCTGTGAGCAGCGCCCCGGTACGGATCCCCCAGCGGACCCGCCCGGTGCGCGCGACCCCCGTGACGCTCAGGGCACCCCACCGGCCGACCGGCCCGACGGACTGGTTCCATACCACCAGGTTCCGCCGATGCGGTCGCAGCCTCATCGCAGCCTCCTGCACCCAGGCTCGCTCTGCGTGTCCTCAATGCGTGTCCTCAATGCTACGCTTGCGCGCTCTTTAGAGCGTGCCATGCACGGGCCCGATACGGCAGCTCACGTGATTGCCGACCGATGCGTGATGACCGAGCGACCTGCGGTACCTGCGGTGCTGAACTGGCCCATTGCTGGCTGTCAACGCTGGTGTCAGGTACTCACCGGTTGCGATGCAAGGCGTCTTTCCCGGCTGACGGACTTTGACGAAGGATGTCATCAACGACGCACGCGATGGGCGCGGTGGCGTCGATGATAATACCGTTTTTCGGAATGTCTTCCTTCGTCTGATGCAATCGTACACAGAGTTCCCGTTCTTCTGGTTTCCGCCCCAGTCATCTGGATCATCGCGGCATCGCTCGTCAAGCCGCCGGTTCATTGTGTCAAGGTCGATTTCAAGGACAAAGACGCCGTCAAATATATCTATGAACTTTGAAAAATTCCTAGAACCACGGCAGAAATATGCTACCGCCTCATCCTGGTTGGCGACTATGGCTTTTACTTTATCTACATGCCAAATGTGGTGCTCCGTGCATGACGCCATCCGTCGGTTTACCAGTTTCCGGGTCGCCTTGATAAGCCAATTCATTGTCACCGTTAATGGCATGATAGCCGAGCCCGCTGCAATTCTTTGCAGACCGAAGTTTTGGCCGGCGCCGGAAACTCCTTCAATCAGATAATTTCTAATGCCCACTGCTGGATGACACACAATATGTCAGATGAGCTGTCTCTTCATCTGCAAACTCCCCGGCCTGTCCTGCAACGACACGGCGGCCGCGAGCTGGACAATCGGGAGCGAGGAAGACGGACCCGCTGTTCCTTGCCGAGGGTCGTTACACCATGCCGGATCACAGCGTTCTGTGGCGGGTGACCCGGCGTGCGGCCCCGGCGGCGGGCTCCCAAGGCAGAGCCCGGGCCGCTGGCGCCGGGCCAGCGGCCTGCTGCCCAGTCTGGGCGTCCATCAGAAGGGTCGCATAGACCTGGCGCAACGTGAATTCGTCAACTCCCAGTATCCGCGGCACACCCGTCTCGGGCACGGGAAGCCAGTAACTTTGGCACCCTCCCGTCGTCATGCTCCCCGGCCCACAGCCCCAGTCCGCCACGTACTCACGACCGCGCGCGGGACAGCGCCCGGACCTACCTGGGGTTGCCATCTGGGGTGTCTGGGGCTGATCATGACCCGATGCATCTTGTGGACACGGCTGAAACCCACTTGGGGGTCTGATGTTGTCTCGTGGGTGGAATGTGCGTATTGGGTCGGCTGTTGCGACGGCCGCCCTGGGAGCCGGCGTGCTTGCGGGGCCGGCCTGGGGCTCGGTCTCGCCCACCCCCGCTAACGGCACCCCGCAGCTGGCCAGCGCCGGCCGCACAGAGCAGGTCAGGAAGATGCTGCCGTGCAACGGCTCCATGTACGCGGTCGGCAGGTTCAGCTCGATCAGCTGGGGCGGGCACACCTACACCCGGCATAACGTGTTCCGTTTCCGGGAAACGGCGCCGTTCACCGTGTCGTCCTGGGACCCCGACGTCAACGGCACCGTCAACTCGATCGCGTTCAACAACACCTGCTCAGTAGCCTACCTGGGCGGGGACTTCACCACCGTGCATGGCACCGGGGCGACCAATCTTGTCGCAGTCAGCACCTCGACGGGGGCAGTCGTTAAGAGCTTTGGTCATTATGCCAACGGGCAGGTGGAGACCCTGCTGAAGACGCACGGTCACCTGCTCACCGGCGGCTATTTCACCCGGATCAACGGGAGCGGCCGCCGGTACATGACGAGCCTGAACACCGGCACTGGCCGGGACGACGGGTTCCTGCGGCTGAAAATCTCCGGCAACTACCACTACTGCTCCGGCGGCCAGTGCGCGGGCCGCAATCCCACCCGCGTCTACAACCAGCAGCTCAGCCACAGCAAGTCATACGACCTGGTCGAGGGGGATTTCACGTCGGTGGGCGGCCAGGCCCGGCAGCAGATCTTCATGCTCAACCTGACCGGATCGGCTGGCCGGGTGACGGCGTGGACCTCGGGCCAGTTCAATGAGCACTGCGCCTTCTCCGAGCCGTTCTACCTGCGGGCCGCGTCCTGGTCTCCGAACGATTCAACGATCTACACCGCGACGACCGGATTCCACCTCTACAACTGGAACCATTCGTTCCCGCTGACCGGCATCTGCGATACGGCCACGGCGTTCCCGGCTGCGCACCGGTCTGTGAAATACCTGTGGCGCAACTTCACCGGGTGCGACTCGCTGTACTCAACCGCGGCCGACTCCAGCACAGCCTACTTCGGCGGGCACGAACGGTGGTCGCAGAACCCAGGCGGCTGTAACCAGGCAGGGCCGGGCGCGATCAGCGCCCCGGGCATGGAGGGGCTGTCCCCCAGTTCCGGGCAGCTCATCTTCAACCCCACCCGGGCCCGCGGGCACGGCGCCGATGACATGCTCATCACCCGTGCCGGGTTGTGGATCTCCAGCGACAACTTCGAGGGCTCCAGCAAATGCGGCGGCGTGGCCGGTCACGCCGGGATCTGCTTCCTGCCCAACTGACCCGTGGCCTGGTCAGACCTGGCTGCCATCCAACGCCCGGGGCAGCGGGTTGAAACGTATCGGTGGGCCGTACGTTAATGCCGGATAGGTAACGTCGTCGCAAATCCCCAGGCAGCCGGTTGCCAGCCCAGATGGCCGAGACGGAAGATCGGCGGTTCGACCCCGGTCCCAGCTCAGAGGCATACTGTGATCTTGATAATTGCCCTTGGGTCATTCAGCTGATGTCAGTGGGCCTCTGCGAAACGTGCTTGACGTACGCGGCGCCCATCCTGCGATCAGGCCATACCCCAAGTTTCTTTATGCTTTATTTACCCAACCTATGCCAGCCGTGGTTTAACATCGGGCTGCCCACAGGAGGAGGCCGGGATGCCGCCGGTGGTCAGGATCGTTCTAGTCGTGCTCGGCATCTTGGCCGTGGCCGTGGGGATCATCTACCTGGTCGAGCCCGTCCACTCACTGCCCTCGTTCTTTCCTGGCCATGCCCCCCACGGGCAGATCCACCATCACACCCGCGGATACATCGCCATCGCCATCGGCATCATCCTGCTGATCATTGCCGCGGTAGCCGGGCGTTCTCGGCGCCGCGCGTACTAACGCTGCGGTGTCAGTAGTTCCCCCTGGAGACTGAACAGCCGTTTCGTGGTCGGCTGGTGGAGAAGCCGGCGAGCACTGGATAACCAGACATCCTTGGCCGCTGTCAAGCACATCCGCCCACTTACCGCCACCGGCAGGTCCTCGCCAGCAGGCGGTCTCTCCAGCGCTCCGGCCCTCACACCGAGCGAGCCACGCAGATCCCACACACCGATGCCGCGGGGCGCACTGAACCATGAGGGTGGTCTTCGGTGAGTCCGTACCGCAAGCCCCGCCGCCCAGCTTCGCTTGGACGTGCCACTGGGGGCACCGGATGCTCCGATTGCCGGGCCGCGCCTCAGCCGGATCCGGCGGCGGCTGGTGGATCATCATTCCGAGCCAAGGGAAGACGGCTGGAAATCCGGGCCTCGCAGCCGTTCGCCCGTGGCATTCGAGCTGCTTAATGGTGCGTGGAAACCTGCTGCCTCCACTGATCTGGGCCTGCCCAAAACAAGATTAGAACGATAGCCTTGTCCGGTTATCTAGCCCTATCCGCCAAAGCGGAGCAACGTGACACCGGGAATCCGGGTGTACGGATGCCGGGACGGGGTTAGGGCGGGGAACGCCTTCGTCGAAGGGGGATCAGGTGAACGTGACCCGGGTGGGCAGGCTGGGTGTGGCTGCGGCCGCGAGCCTGGCAACGATGGCGGCAATGCTCGTGCCGGCGGTGGCGCAAGCATCTGCCTCGGGGGGCAGCCCGTCTCTCGCAGTGAGGCACTACACCGGCACACCGGGGGTTGCGCGGCTGGTGCCCAGGCACAAGCCAGCCGCTGGAGCGTCGGCGGCGCCGCGGGTGGCCCCGACAGGGGCTCGCCGGCTGCCGTCTGCCCATTACTCGGCGGCGGAGGCGGTGCCCGTCGTGTCGGCGTCAGCGGCCGCCGCGGCAGCGGCCACGAGTTCTGTTCCGGTCAACTTCAACGGCGTCAGCAGCCGGGACAGCCAGGTCACCAACTTTGAGCAAACGTTCGAACCGCCGGACCAGGGGCTGTGCGAGGGCAACGGCTTCGTGCTCGAGCCGGTCAACTCCGCGTACCGCATCTATCGCACGAACGGGAAGTCGCTGCGCGGACCCTTCAACATCAACGACTTGTTCAACGTGGGCGCCAAGGAGTTCACGAGCGATCCGCGCTGCTGGTTCGACCCCAGCAGCCAGACCTGGTTCGCGACCATCCTGTTCCTGAACGACTCGTTCACCGCGTCGTCTCTGCTCATCGCTGTGCGGCATAACTCCGACCCGCGCGGGCTGTGGAATGAGTACTCGATCGACACGACGGACCCGTCTGGCAACGGCTGCCCGTGTTTTGGTGACCAGCCGAGGATCGGGATCGACCAGACCAACCTGTACGTCACTGCTGACGAGTTCTCGATCCTCGGGCCGCAGTTCAACGGCGCGGAGATGTGGGTGATCGACAAATCCGACCTGGTCAATGGCGTCGTGAACCCGCACTTCGTGAACTTCCCCCATCTGACGACCGACACCGTGGCGCCCCAGCCCGCCCTGTCCACGGGGCGGCCGGACGCCGAGTATCTCCTCAGCTCGCTTGACCCCAGTGGCGCCGGAGACAACCGCCTCGGTGTCTGGGCCGTAACCAACCGGGGCCAGGTTGGCCTGGGTGGCATGCCGACGCTGTCCAGTGTCGTCATCAACTCCGAGGGGTACGCCGTCCCGCCGCCGGCTCCGCAAAAGGGTGCCAAGAGCAAGTTGGATTCCGGCGACGACCGGATGCAGCAGACCCAATTCGTCGCTGGCACGGTCTGGGGCGAGCTGACGACGGCAGTGCAGCCGGCCGGCGACAGCTCGGTACGCGCGGGCGGCGCCTGGTTCCAGGTGAAGCCGAAGCTTGGCTCAGCTGGGATCGCTGGTGCGTCGATCGTCCGCCAGGGCTACATCGCCGCCGCCGGCAAATACGAGATTTACCCGGCGGTCCAGCCGGACGCAGCTGGGAACGCGGCGGTCATCTTCACCCAGACCAGCAAGGCGCGGTTCCCAAGCGCCGCCTATGCCACCCTGAAGGCCAACGGCAGCAACTTCGGGCCGACGGTCGTGGCGGCAGATGGGACCGGGCCGTACAAGCGGGCCGCGTCGAACCCGCCGCGCTGGGGTGACTACTCGTTCGCGGTCCCGGACGGCACGTCGGACTCCGCGTGGCTGGCCACCGAGTACATCCCGCCCAAGTCGAGCCAGACCACGACCGGGATCCGGAACTGGGGCACACGCGTCATCAAGGTCCCGCTCGGCTAACGGTCAGCGAGTCCCCGGGACTGGCGACCCGGGTCCTGGGGACTCGCTCACGGCTGCTGGATGACCCCGCTCAGGATGTCGGCGGCGATTTGGCCTGCAGGCAGCAACGGCCGCGAGGCGGCCGCGCCATCAGGGCCGCTGCTGGCGGCTCCGCGTCAGCGAATGCCGCTATCGCAGTTGATATCTGCGCGAACGGGCGCTGGTGACATGACCGAGACGAGGACGTGAGGGCAGCGCGGGGGGACCTGCCTAGTCACCACGACCACTACATACCGGCCCTTCCCGAGCCTGAGGGAGTAGTAACCGTCGGCGCGGGCACGCGTACTCGCGGTCACCCCGGCGGGCAGGGACCGGGCCTCGACCCGGACATCACCCAGCGGGCGGGGCTTGCATAGGCGGCTTGGCCGCTCGACCGGACATCCCGGGCTGGCTTCGACCACGCCGGAAATGAGCGTGACCGGGCCGGACGGCTGGACTGAGCCCGTTCCAGCCGGGCGCACGCCGCATGAAGCACTCACCAAGACAAGGGCCGCTGTGGGCAGCAACCAGCGGGCCTGCGCGCCAAACCATCGCATCGCGGTCATCTCAGAGCTTGGACGTTTCACTGGGCCGATCAGTTCCGCGCCGTGGCGGCCGGGGGGTCCTCGATTGGCTATTGCTCGCTGCTTAGCCTGCACGCCGTGACAGAGAAACAGCGCTGGGAATTGACACCGTGATGACTAGAAGCTCTTGATCATCACCTTCGCGGGCGGCCTGGGTCGGCCTTCGTGGGGGCCCAGGGTGGTGAGTATGTGATCACCTGCGAGCTGGGCATCCTGGTCCACCTCGAGTGGTACTCCGACGAGTTCGGCCGACTGCTCCAGATCACGCTGTACGATTCGCGGCACGCCACGCTGACCCTGATGGAGCACGCGGGCGTGCAGAGTTTGAGCCGGTGTCCCGCCTGCCCACGACCGGCTCCTTGGGGGGCGCCGGCCAGGTGGCAGCCGCTCGGAATGGGCCCTCATGTCCCTCGCCGAGAGTCGAAATCACGGGATATCGTGGTCTGATCGAGCGGGGGCGCTCCTGGGGGTTCCTGCGTGTTCATGCGCGGGCAGAGGGTGTGCCTGCGCTAACAGATCGGTGAGTGCAGACCTAGCACATCGCCGGAGCCGGGCTGCGGGGGGTGGTCGCCGGTGACGTGCCCTCGATGCGGGCACGACAATCCCGATGAGGCCCGCTTCTGCTTGCAATGCGGCGCCCAGTTGGCGACTTCGTGCCC
>Ga0070711_100002557_pt1 | contig 10418 bp, 9 predicted proteins | sample LARL53metaG_FD_65452 | JGI IMG/M metagenome (GOLD analysis project Ga0070711, IMG submission 65452) | Corn, switchgrass and miscanthus rhizosphere microbial communities from Kellogg Biological Station, Michigan, USA - LAR L5-3 metaG | ecosystem: Host-associated > Plants > Roots > Rhizosphere ... | reverse complement strand
CTTTGCCCGGCGCGCCCGATTCCGCGCTCGCCGCCTGGTGGGCCCTTGTGCTGCCGGTGCTCGATCGCCTGAGCGGGCGGCCCGAACGGCAGACCATCGTCCTGCCATTGGCGCGGAAGATCGCCTCCACGGTCGGAATTGCAGAACTCGTGCTGCTCGAACAAGGAGAGGGGGCCTGGACTCCGCTCTCGGTCGGCGATCTCGCCCTGGAAGTCGTGGCGCGCGCGGATGCCTGGCTTTTGGTTCCCGCGGCAAGCGAAGGATATGCTGCGGGAACGCCCGCCGGCGCCTATATGCTGCGGGAACGAGAATCCCCATGAGCCAGAATCCCGTTTCGAAAAAGACCGAGAGCGTGGGGCAGGACCAGTTCCTGACCATCCTGTCGCGCGAGGAGGCGCTGGAGCGCTTTGAAGCGGCGTTGTTTCCGCGGCCGGTCCACTGTGAGCCGATCCGGCTCGCGGATGCGCTCGGCCATGCCCTGGGGGAGGACATCGCCGCTCCGATCGATGTGCCGCCGTTCGATCGCTCCAATGTCGACGGCTTTGCCGTGCGCTCCGCCGATCTTGTCGCGGCGAGCGAAGCCGCGCCGGTCCGCCTGATGCTCAATGACGAGGTGATCGCGTGCGGCGTGGCGCCGCAGCGGCCGGTGCTGTCGGGCACGGCGACACCGATTGCGACCGGCGGACCGTTGCCGCGCGGCGCGGACGCGGTCGTGATGGTCGAGCACACGCAGCCGGTTGGGCAACGTGCGATCGAAGTTCGTCGCGCCGCATCGCCCGGCCAGTTCATCGCATCCGCCGGCTCCGACATCGCGCGCGGTGAAGCGTTGCTGCGCGCCGGCACGGTCATCGGCTCGCGCGAGATCGGCATGCTGGCGGCCTGCGGCGTTGCCGAGGTGTCGGTGGCGCGCAAGGTGCGCGTCGCCGTGATCTCGACCGGCGACGAACTGGTGCAGCCCGGCGGCGCGCTGCGGCCCGCGGCGATCTATGACATCAATGGCGCTGTTGTCACCGCGGCGATCAACGAGAATGGCGGCGAGGCCCGTTTCCTCGGCGCGATCCCCGATGACGAGGCCGCGCTCGAAGCCGCGATGCGAAAGGCACTCGCCGAACACGACATGCTGGTGCTGTCGGGCGGCACGTCGAAAGGGGCCGGAGATGTCTCGCATCGGATCATCGCCCGGCTCGGCCAGCCCGGCACTATCGCTCACGGCGTGGCGCTGAAGCCGGGTAAGCCGCTGTGCCTTGCGGTGTGCGACGGCAAGCCCGTGATCATCCTGCCGGGCTTTCCAACCTCGGCGATGTTCACCTTCCACGACATGATCGTGCCGGTGCTTCGGCGCATGGCGTCGCTGCCGCCGCGCGCGGATGCGAGGGTCGCGGCCAGGGTGCCGGTGCGTATTGCCTCCGAGCTCGGCCGTACCGAGTTCGTCATGGTGTCGCTGGTCGAGGGCGCTGACGGCCTGATCGCCTATCCCACAGGTAAAGGCTCGGGCGCGATCACGTCCTTCGCGCAGGCCGACGGTTTCCTGAAGATCGATGCGCTCGCCGATCAGATGCCCGCTGGTACCGAGGCCGAAGTGACGCTGTTCACGCCGCATGTGCGCGTGCCTGACCTTGTCATCGTCGGCAGCCATTGCACCGGGCTCGATCTCGTCACGGCGCCGCTGGCGCATGCGGGGCTGATGGTGCGCTCGATCGCTGTCGGCAGCCTCGGCGGATTGGCGGCGGCCCGGCGCGGCGAGTGCGATCTCGCGCCGATCCATCTGTTCGACGACAAGACCGAGACCTACAACACGCCATTCCTCGCCGAGGGCCTCGAACTGGTGCCGGGCTGGCGGCGGATGCAGGGCATCGTGTTCCGCAAGGGTGACGGCCGTTTCGAAGGCAAGACCGCCGAGGCGGCGGTGCGCGCGGCGCTCGCCGATCCCGCCTGCATCATGGTGAACCGCAACCAGGGCGCGGGCACGCGCATCCTGATCGACCGCCTGCTCGGCGAGGCGCGGCCGGACGGCTACTGGAATCAGCCGCGCTCGCATAATGCGGTCGCGGCCGCCGTGGCGCAGCGGCGCGCCGACTGGGGCATGACCATCGCGCCGGTCGCGCATGCGTCCGCGCTCGGTTTCATTCCGCATGCCGAAGAGCACTACGATTTCGCGCTGGTCTCAGCGCGCAAGCAACGACCGGCGGTGCGGGCCTTCCTCGACGCGCTGGCGTCGGAAGAGGGACGTGCGGCGCTGACGAAGGCGGGTTTCCGCCCGGTATAGCTAAAGCATGATCCGGAAAAGTGTGAAGCCGTTTTCCCTCGCGACAAACGCGTAGCGTTTGCGCGGAGATCATGCGCAAACAATAAGCTAAAGCGCGATGACGATTCATCCCAATCTCATCGCGCTTTAGATAAAATTCATGCCGCCGTTGAGCATGATGGTCTGGCCGGTCATGTAATCATTGCCGAGCGCCATCATCACCGCCTGCGCCACCTCCTCGGGCTGCCCGAAGCGGCCGAGCGGAATGCGCGCGGCGAGGTCGGAGCGCCCGCTCATCATGTCGGTTTCGATCAGCGAAGGGGCCACCGCATTGACGGTGATGCCGTCCTTGATCAGTCGCGCCGCGTAGCCGCGGGTCAGGCCTTCTATGCCTGCTTTCGACGCGTTGTAATGCGGTCCGATCGCGCCGGCCCCGCGCGCCGCGCCGGAGGAGATGTTGACAATGCGTCCCCATTTGCGCGCTCGCATCGCGGGCACCACGGCCTGCGTGCAGAGATAGACCGATTTCAGATTGACTGACATGGTGCGGTCGAAATCGTCTTCGGAGAGATCATCGACGCCGCGCACGATGGCGATGCCGGCATTGTTGACCAGAATGTCGATGGGACCGAGCTCGGCGCCCACGCGGCCGACCATGCCGGCGACAGCCTCCTTCTGCGAGACGTCAGCGGCGAGCGCGAACGCACGATGCCCCGCCTTGTTGAGATCGGCGACCAGCGCGCCGGCCGCGTCCGCGCGCTCGCGATAATTCACCGCGACCGCCGCTCCCGCTTTCGCCAGTGCGATGGCGACCGCCGCGCCAATGCCGCGCGAGGCGCCTGTGACAAGCGCGACCTTGCCGTCGAGGTTCGGGGTGATGATCATGGGAGGCTTTCTCCTTCTTGTAGCCCGGGTGAGCGGAGCGATACCCGGGACCGGACCCGCATATCGCGGAGCCTGTCATCGGGCGCGCATTCGCGCGACCCGTTGGCTCACGCGGGCTACGATAGCTCGTCCAGCTCTGCGAGCCGATCGGCCTCGGCAATGTCCTCGACCGTGTTGGCGTTGAAAAAGGGATCGACCGGGCCTGTCGGCCAGGTCACGGTGGCGAGCGGATAGCGCGCGGTCCAGCGGTCGATCTTGCGGATATCCTCCTTCACCAGTGCATGACGAAGCTCGTCGCGTAGCCGCACGCTCCACAATCCGATCACCGGATGCGTCTGTCCGTTGGATGCCGCGACCGCAAGTTCGGCATGCTCTGCGACGCGCGCCGATTCAAGTCGCGCCACCAGATCGCGCGGCAGGAACGGGCAATCAGCGGCGGCGCTCAGCACCATCGTCACGTCGGGACGGTGAATGGCCATCCAGTCCAGCGCCGCAAGAATGCCCGCCAGAGGTCCCGGAAAGTCGGCAACGGAATCGGCGATCACGGGCAGGCCGAAGGCTGCAAAGCGCGCGGGATCGCCATTGGCGTTGAGGATCAGCCCGTCGCATTGGGAGCCAAGCCGCGCGATCACCCGTTCAAGAATGGTCTTGCCGGCGATGCTGCGCATGGGCTTGTCGCCGCCGCCCATCCGTCGCGCGAGTCCGCCGGCGAGCAGGACGCCGGGAATGCCCAGCGCGCCTCTTGGCGTCGCCGGCGCGCCTCTTGGCGTCGCGTCAGTCGTCACTAGCCTCGCCCTTGCGCTTGTGCTTCGCGGCTTCGTCCTCGACATAGTCGAGATTCTGGTCGTAGACGATGCGCTCCTCACCCGACAGCGCGATGAAGCGTTTGCCGCGTGTGCGTCCGACCAGCGTCAGCCCGACCTGCCGGGCGAGGTCGACGCCCCAGGCCGTGAAGCCCGAGCGCGATGCGAGAATGGGAATGCCCATCCGGACCGTCTTGATCACCATCTCGGAGGTGAGCCGCCCGGTGGTGTAGAGGATCTTGTCGGCTGGATCGACGCCGTGGCGGTAGATCCAGCCCGCGATCTTGTCGACGGCGTTGTGGCGGCCGACATCCTCGGTGTAGCAAACGGGTGTGCCTTCCTTGCAGAGCACGCAGCCATGGATCGCGCCGGCCTCGAGATAGAGCGAGGGCATGGTGTTGATCGCGTGCGTCATCTGGTAGAGCCAGGAGGTGCGCAGCTCCGCTTTTGGCAGCGCGACGCTCTCCACCGCCTCCAGCAGATCGCCGAACGCGGTGCCCTGCGCGCAGCCCGAGGTCTGCGTGCGCTTCTTCAGCTTGGCCTCGAAATTGGTGTGATGCTCAGTGCGCACCACCACCACCTGCAGGTCGTCGTCATATTCGACCTCGCTGACGACGTCGTCGTATTTCAGCATGTTCTGGTTGAGCAGATAGCCGAGCGCGAGGTATTCCGGATAGTCGCCGATCGTCATCATGGTGACGATCTCCTGGGCGTTCAGATACAGCGTCAGCGGCCGCTCCACCGGCACCTTGATCTCGACCCGCGCCCCGGTCTGGTCGATGCCCGTCACGCGCTCGGTCAGCCGGGGGTCATCGGGGTTCGGAACGATCAGGGGGATCGGGGTTTTCTCGATCTTCATCATAGCGGGCAGGCTAGCATGACATTCGGTTCAAGCCGATATAAGCATGGTTGGATTTGAACGAAATGCCGTCCCGCCCGTCATTGCGAGCGAAGCGAAGCAATCCACCGTTCACGATGAAGCCTGGATTGCTTGGCTGCTTCGCTCCTCGCAATGACGAAAGGGCGGGTTCCGGAGACCAGAACAGGATGAAAGTTATCGGCCTCGCGGGCTGGAGTGGCGCCGGCAAGACGACCTTGCTGACGCGGGTGATTCCGCTTCTTGCGGGTCAGGGCCTGCGCGTGTCCGTGATCAAGCATGCCCACCACAAATTCGATATCGACACGCCCGGCAAGGATTCCTGGCGCCACCGCGAGGCGGGCGCCGAGGAGGTGCTGGTGTCCTCGGCCAACAGATGGGCGCTGATGCACGAGCTGCGCGGCGAGGCCGAGCCGCGGCTTCCCGAACTCCTGCAGAAACTGTCGCGCGTCGATCTCGTGATCATCGAGGGCTACAAGACCGAGCCGCATCGCAAGATCGAGGTGTATCGCGCCGCCAATGCGAAGCCGCTGCTGTATCCGGCCGACCCCGACATCGTCGGCATCGCGACCGACGTCGCCGTTGAAACCAAGCTTGCCACCGCCCATCTCGACGACATCCCGGCGATTGCCGCCATGATGAGGCGGTTCGCGCTGCCGATCGAGGACGTGCTCGCGATGATCGAAAGCTAAGGACGGATGGCGCAACTTTCCGACGACTGCTTTGCCTTTGGCGGACCCATGATGTCGGTCGACGAAGCGGTCGGCATCATCATCGCGCGCGTGAGGCCGGTCGGTGAGAGCGAGAGTGTCGTCCTGGCCGACGCCGACGGACGCATCCTCGCGCGCGACATTGCAGCGCCGCTGCCGCTGCCGCCGTTCACCAATTCCGCCGTCGACGGCTTTGCCGTGGCGGGCGCGGATCTGCCGCGCGACCAGGAGCAGTCGTTTCCGGTCGCAGGACGCGTGCAGGCGGGCTCTTCCGGTGAGGTCGCAAAACCCGGACACGCCGTGCGGATCTTCACGGGGGCGCCGATGCCTGACGGCGCCGACACGGTTTTCATGCAGGAGGATGTGCGTCTGGAGGAGTCCGGCGAGGTGGTGTTGCCGGCCGGCCTGAAGGCGGGAGCCAATGTGAGGCCCGCGGGCGAGGATATTCCCAGAGGTGCCGTCGCGCTGAAGGCGGGGCAGCGCCTGCGTCCGCAGGACGTTGCGCTTGCCGCGGCATTCGGGTTGACGCGGCTCGACGTGACGAGGCGCATCCGCGTGGCGGTGTTCTCGACCGGGGATGAGCTGGCCTCGCCGGGCACGGAGCGCGCCGCCGCGCAGCTCTTCGATTCCAATCGCTTCATGCTGATGGCGCTGTTGAAGCGGTTCGGCTGCAAGGTGTCCGACCTCGGCATTTTGCGCGACGAGCGCGAGTGGCTGGCGAAGGCGCTGAAGAAGGCGGCACGCACACACGACCTGATCCTCACCACCGGCGGCGTTTCGACCGGCGAGGAGGATCACGTCAAGGCCGGCGTCGAGAGCGTAGGATCGCTGGTGCTGTGGCGGATGGCGATCAAGCCTGGCCGGCCGGTGGCGATGGGTATCATCGGCGGCACGCCCTTCATCGGCCTGCCGGGCAATCCCGTGGCCAGTTTCGTCACCTTCGTGCATGTGGTGCGCCCGACCGTGCTTGCGCTGTCGGGAGCCATGCCGGCGCCGTTGCTGCCAATCCCAGTCCGTGCGGCTTTCGCGTACAAGAAGAAATCGGGCCGGCGCGAATATGTTCGGGTCAGCCTGCGGCGAGCGGAGGATGGCGCGCTCGAGGCCGTCAAATTCCCGCGCGAAGGCGCCGGGCTGCTGTCATCGCTGGTCGATACCGACGGCCTGGTTGAACTCGGCGAAGCCGTCACGAAGGTCGAGCCGGGTGAGCGCGTCGGATTTCTCGGCTACGCCAATCTGCTGTAAGGACTGATCGCATAACCGAACATGACCACGAATATTACAACGAACATGACCACGACCAGGCTCGACCTCACCGGCCTCAAATGCCCGCTGCCGGCGCTCAAGACACGCAAGGCGTTGAAATCGGTGACACCGGGTGACTTCCTCGAAGTGCATTGCACGGACCCGCTGTCGGTGATCGACATTCCGAACCTGATTCGCGAGACCGGCGACAAGGTCGAGATCACCGCGCGCGACGAGAAGAAGATCGTGTTTTTGATCGAGAAGCTCGGACACCCGCTAAGCGGTTCGTAGGATGGCCGTCAAGTTCTCAAAGCCCGGGAAGACCTGCAGCGGGAGTGAATCTCCCATGCGAGGGGATACTCAAGGAAAATAATCGTAGGTTGAGACGCTGAATCATGGTGCAGCTGTTGCCAAATCCCTGATTCTTCGTTCGAAAAAAGATACACGCATTTTCACAGCTGCGTAAATCTGTCCTTCACGCCGCTACCATTTACCTATCGACATGTCGGCCGGCTTCTGTCCCAATTGGATTCTCCGCAGGGGTGCGGAGGTTGAGTCGTGCATTGTACGCGCGTGGTCCGGGACTTCAGTTTTGTATATCGCACCGCACAAGGCGCGCGGTGGGCATAGACATCGCGGGCTGGTGTTAAGGCTTCCAATGCGCTTCTACGATCCCGGCGCATCTCGGGGGCCGCTGCAAGGCAGCATGGGCAGCGGGATCAGTACGCAGGTCTATCCGTAGGGTGGCTGCATGGAGGGACATAATGGCTACTGCTGATACAGCTGGCACGATGACCGGCGCCGCCGGTGCAGGTTTTCTGGACAAGGAGCGGACCATCGCCGCGGCGGGCTTCAACCGCTGGCTGGTGCCACCGGCTGCACTGTGTATCCATCTGTGCATCGGCATGGCCTATGGCTTTTCGGTGTTCTGGCTGCCGCTGTCGCGCGCGATCGGGCTGAACGCGCCGAAGGCGTGCCCGGACATTTCGCTCTGGGGCGAACTCTTCACCACTAGTTGCGACTGGAAGGTCGCGAGCCTGGGTTGGATGTACACGCTGTTCTTTGTCGTGCTCGGCGTCGCAGCGGCCGTTTGGGGCGGATGGCTCGAGCGGGTCGGGCCGCGCAAGGCGGGCTTCGTTGCTGCGCTGTGCTGGTGCGGTGGTCTGTTCCTCGGCGCCATCGGCGTTTACATCCATCAGCTCTGGCTGATGTGGCTTGGCGCCGGCGTGATCGGCGGCGTCGGTCTCGGCCTCGGTTACATCTCGCCGGTGTCGACGCTGGTGAAGTGGTTTCCGGATCGCCGCGGCATGGCGACCGGCATGGCCATCATGGGATTCGGCGGCGGCGCCATGATCGGCGCGCCGCTTGCCAACCTGCTGATGAACTATTTCAAGACTCCGACGTCGGTCGGCGTCTGGGAGACGTTCGTCGCGATGGGTGTGATCTATTTCGTGTTCATGATGATCGGGGCATTCCGCTATCGCCTGCCCCCGGCCGGCTGGCGTCCCGACGGCTGGACTCCGCCAAGCGAGACCAAGACCATGATCTCGCAGCATCATGTGCATCTCGACAATGCGCACAAGACGCCGCAGTTCTGGCTGGTCTGGTGGGTGCTCTGCTTGAACGTGTCGGCGGGAATCGGCGTGATCGGCATGGCGTCGCCGATGCTGCAGGAGATTTTTGCCGGCAAGCTGATCGGTCTGCCCAATGTCGGCTTCAACGCGCTCGATGCCGGTCAGAAGGCGCAGATCGCAGCGATCGCCGCCGGTTTCGCCGGCCTGCTCTCGCTGTTCAACATCGGCGGGCGGTTCTTCTGGGCGTCGATGTCCGACTACATCGGCCGCAAGAACACCTACTACACGTTCTTCATCCTCGGCATCGTGCTCTATGCGATGGCCCCGACGTTTGCGGCGACCGGCAACAAGATGCTGTTCGTGCTCGGCTTCGGCATCATATTGTCGATGTATGGCGGCGGCTTCGCCACAGTGCCGGCCTATCTTGCCGACCTGTTCGGCACCCAGTTCGTCGGCGCGATCCATGGCCGTCTGCTGACGGCATGGTCGACCGCCGGCATCATCGGCCCCGTGGTCGTGAACTATCTGCGCGAATTCCAGCTTGCGGCCGGCGTTCCGCGCGACCAACTGTACAACTCGACCATGTACATCCTGTGCGCCATGCTGGTGGCGGGCATGATCTGCAACTTCCTGGTCAAGCCGGTCAATCCGAAGTGGTACATGAGCGAGGCGGAAGTCGCCAAGCTGCAGGCGGCGACCGCCGGTGCTGCATCATCGCAGACCGGCTCGTTCGGAATCGGCAAGGGCGGTCTCGACGGCAGGGCAGCCGCGTTCTGGCTGTTCGTCGGCATTCCGCTGGCCTGGGGCGTCTACAAGACGCTGGAGAGCGCGGTGAAAATCTTCTGAGCGCTGCTGATCGCCGCGGGGCCCATACGGCGACCCGCGGCGATCGCTTTTTCAAATCACCAATAATGCGACTTTGGGGAGATTTTTGATGCTTCGCACTCGTATTTTCGTCGCCGGCGTACTGCTCGTCGCCGGCCTGCATGCCGCTTCCGCCCAGACCGCCGCACCGGCGGCGACGGACGCCAAGCCGGGCAAGCTGTCCATGCAAAAGCTGAAGGAAATGAAGGCCACCTGGGCCGCCAACAAGCCCAAGCTCAAGGCTTGTCGCAAGGAGGTGAAAGCCAAGGGACTGGCCGGCGACGATCGCTGGTTCTTCATCCAGGATTGCATGAACAAGACCTGAGTACCGTCGGTGGAATCGAGTTTCAGGGGGGCATGACAGCACGGCTGCATGCCCCTTAAATGCTTCCAGGGACATTCTGATTTCTTCTTGGCATCTGGCATGCCAGAGGTTAGATTGGCTCTAAATCCCGGTAGATGATGGAGAACGGACGTTTCCATGAGCCATGACGTCCACAAGGTTCGCACGTTCGAGCACCCTGGCGAGGGTCGCCGGCGGGCGAAATCAACGCCAAAAGGCCGCCAGGTCGATCCGACCGCGGCGCATGAGATCGAGACGCTGCTCGGCGACAGGCCGCGCCGGCGCGACCTCCTGATCGAGCATCTGCACCTGATCCAGGACAAGTATCACCAGATTTCGGCAGCCCATCTGGCGGCGCTCGCCGACGAGATGAAGCTGTCGTTCGCCGAAGTGTTCGAGACCGCGACCTTCTATGCGCATTTTGACATCGTGAAGGAGGGCGAAGCCGATATCGCGCCGCTGACCATCCGCGTCTGCGACTCGCTCACCTGCGCCATGCTCGGCGGCGAACAGCTGCTGAAGGATTTGCAGGAGAAGGCCGGCCCAGGCATTCGCGTGGTTCGCGCGCCCTGCGTCGGATTTTGCGATAGTGCGCCGGTAGCCGAAGTCGGCCATCGCTACGTGCTGAACGCAACCTCTTCCGAGGTTCTCGATACCGCCAGGCGCGGGGACATCCATCCGATCATTCCCGCCTATGTCGACTACGACGCCTATGTGAAGGACGGCGGCTACAAGCTGCTCGCCGACTTGCGTGCCGGGCGGATCAGCAAGGAAGACATCCTCAAGCCGCTCGACGATTCCAGTCTGCGCGGACTTGGCGGCGCGGGTTTCCCGACCGGACGCAAATGGCGCGCGGTGCTCGGCGAACCCGGACC
>Ga0070711_100002556_pt1 | contig 10419 bp, 6 predicted proteins | sample LARL53metaG_FD_65452 | JGI IMG/M metagenome (GOLD analysis project Ga0070711, IMG submission 65452) | Corn, switchgrass and miscanthus rhizosphere microbial communities from Kellogg Biological Station, Michigan, USA - LAR L5-3 metaG | ecosystem: Host-associated > Plants > Roots > Rhizosphere ... | reverse complement strand
CAGCGATTCAGCGAAAGCAGTAGCACTTGAACCTTTGTGGCCGCTGATGACAACTTTCGCTCCCCAACATGCCAGGCCCCGGCTCACCGCTTCCCCGATACCCCCGTAGCCACCTGTAACCAGAGCCACCTTGCCGTCTAACCTAAACAACTTTTCTATCGCGACCATGGATGAGTACTGTCCTCATTTTCCAAAACGACAACCGCCATACGATCTAGCCAAGACTCGACTTAGTTGAGACTGACACTTCCGATGCAAGATCGAGCTTCATTGGGTCATTCGGGTGCGAAGCCAGAGGGTGAACGGTAATCGTCAGATACCGAAACAGGGGCAAGGAAGACAATGCATCGTGTAGCCGATCCGCATCGTCAGCGTTCCAGATACCCCAATTTTCCCGCTGCCCCGGCACTCGCCAAAGGCGGAGCAGGATTCCTTCTTTCGCCAACTCGCGGCTCCGAGCCGCCTCTTGTTCTCGCAACTGTTCTTCTTTTTCATCGCCGCCTTCTATGCGGGCGACTTCCATGTGCACGAGAAAGTCCATAATGATCTCTTCGGAACGCCAGTATCTTTGTCACTTGACCGCGAGTAAACGACGAATTTCGTCGATAACCTTCGCGGCCGTGGGAAGAAGTGCACGCTGCAGAATTGGCGAGGCGGGGATTCTCATGTCGGAAGTTGCGACCCTGGCAATCTTGAGAGCTATCTCGCTGCCCAAGAACTCGTGGAGTCGCGCGACGATTTCCGCGCCAAATCCACCGGTCCGATTGGCCTCGTGCAGCACGATCACATTACCCGAAGCGCTTCTGACAGCCGCCTGCAGTCCATCATTGTCGAGAGGGCAGAGCCAGCGAAGATCGAGCACTCCTACGTCCACTCCGCTTTCCGCCAGTTGCCTGGATGCCTCTAAGGCAATTAGTAGGGTAGTTCCCCAGGTAACAATCACCGCGTCACGTCCGGGCTTATGTAATCGCGATCTTCCCATAGGCTCGATCACGTCAGTGAACTCCACGTTCCCCTTGGTTTGATACAGCCCCCTGGCTTCATAGATAACGCACGGATCGGGGGAAGCTGTGGCGGTGCGCAATAGACTGAAAGCATCTTGTGGCGTTGCAGGAATCGCGATTCGCAAGCCAGGAATATGGGCAAGGAGTGCTTCGAGGCATTGGGAATGCTGGGCACACGAACCGGGTGTCGCACCCTGTTGCGTCCGGACAACAATCGGCGCACCCGACATGCCGCCCGTGATGTAGCGAACGTTAGCAGCCTGGTTAACGATCTGGTCAAGCGCCACCAACATGAAGTCGCCCCACATGATTTCTACGATCGGTTTCATCCCCATCAATGCCGCGCCCACCGCTGAACCGAGAATTGCGCTTTCCGATATTGGCGTGTCGAAGACCCGCTTCGCACCGAAAGTCTTTTGCAGGCCTCGCGATGCGCCGAAAATGCCCCCGGCCTCGCCCACGTCTTCGCCATATACCAGGACTTCCGGACGAGCTGCCAGTTCGCGGGACAAAGCTTCATTGACAGCCTGGATGTAACTTACTGTTGTTATCTGCGGAACCTCGGAAGCGGGAGCGCTGGCTGGCTGAATAGGTGTTTCGCACCACACATGTCGGCCGGCAGCGGCTGCATCAGGAGGCGGAGAGCTAAGTACAATCCTTTGAACCTTGTCGAGTTCGGACTTGACACTAACCTCAAGCTCACGAAAGTTGTCGGACGTAAGGAGGCCGGCAGCAATGAGCTTGTTGGAAAAAGTGCTGATAGGATCTCGAGCACGCGCCTGATCGCGATCTTCCTTGGGACGATAGTGCTCGATGTCACGATTGTAATGACCCCACAATCGCGGGACCCGGCATTCAATCAATACTGGTCCCCGCCCGTCTCGGGCATGAGTGGCGGCCTGCAGGATGGTGTCGCGGACGATGAGCGGGTCTGAACCATCAATCGTAAACCCTGGGATTCCGTAGCCGCTCGCTCTTTGGGCGATCCTTTCCACTTTGAAGGTGAGTGAAGTGGGGGTTAGTTCTGACCAGCCATTGTTCTCACAGACAATGAGCACGGGCAGACTACGAGCGGCTGCGAACGCGAGACCCTCGTGGGTCGCACCCTGATTGAACGCTCCGTCTCCAATGGAGACGACAACCACTTTGCCATTACTTGTCGCAAGGTTCGCCAGCGCCACGCCACAGGCAATGGGCACTCCCGCTCCTACGATCGAATTCTCACCGATGAAGCGCCGTTCGGGCGCCATCATGTAGGCTGATCCGCTGCGGCCGCCGTTCACTCCGATACTGCGCTGGCAAATCTCTCCGAAGACTTCCGTTATCGAGAGGCCAGAAGCTAACGCCCATCCGTGCCCTCGATAAGTTGCGATAATCTGGTCGGCCTCTGCGAGCCCGGCAAGGGCTCCTACCGGAACAGCTTCCTGGCCAGCGCATAAATGCGCTGAGCCGATCACTTCGGGAGGTATTGCCGTGCTCAAATCGAGAGCTCTCTGCTCGAGCTCTCTGATGCGCATCATTTCCCGCAGTAGCGCGACAGAGGTAGCCCTGTCCTTCTCGTGTACACCCGAAACAACGCCCGGGACCGAAGTAGTCATCGATCATCGCCCACACGTGCCTGCTTTCGTCGCGTTTAAACCTGATGGTCTCCAACGCACGCTGAGCGGTTCCTGGAGACGACGTAGGTTGACCCTAGTATCTGAGCATTCTTTACGCTTCGCCAGCGAAAGGAAATAGGCGACGTAGAGTGCCACATTCGCTGGGGGATTTCCCGCATAACTAGCCCTCAGACAATCCATCGCATCAGGGCCTTGGGGATAGCCCTGATGCGACGCTTCTGTACAAAACATTGCCCTTGGCCCGTTCCGGCAACCGGCTAGAACTCAACTCTCAGGCTGAACTGAATTTGCCTGGGAGTAGCTCCGCTAACGAGGTTACTAACTACTCCGAAATTACCACCCCCGAAGGTTGTCCCTGGTAGGCCATAGTTTTGAATGTTGAATACGTTGAAGAACTCCGCTCGGAATTGCATACGGAGCCTTTCTCCGATAGGGATATTCTTCATTAATGAGAAGTCAAAATTATCGAATGGTGTACTAGCCACGATGCCTCGCCCGGAGTTACCGTATTGGTTGACCGGATGAGCGAAAGCCGCGGTATTAAATGCCTCCTTGAAGCTAGGGTGGCTGAGTCTTGGGTTTCCAATAAGGTTTGCCCTGCCATAGTTAACAAAGCCGGAGGTATTACCGATATTTGCCGGGTCGATACCAGCATCGGGGAACGTCAAAGGAATCCCTGAGTGCGCCGACAAATTCACGTTTGTTTGCCAACCGCCAAGGATGGCGGCGCCGATGCCGCTGCTCATGAAACGCTTGCCTTTCCCAAAGGGCAATTCATAGATAGCCCATCCGTAGACGATGTGAGTAAGACTGTTTCCGGATGTGCCGTAATTCTGGCTCAGGTCGTTGTAATTTTGTACCACGGCAAAACCACCTGGGCCATTTTCAACGTCGTAGAAGCCGCTCGCCCCGTTGTCCAACGACTTTGAGTAGGTCCAACCAGCCCCGAAGGCAAGGCCGGAAGCCACTCGCTTTTCTATCTTCGCCTGCAACGCATTATAGTTGGCTGTACCACGATCGGTTGCCATGATGGCCGAGCCAAGCCAAGGGAACGGGCGATTCGCGCCGGCTTGACCAGGCACCGGAGAATCGTTAGAGAGCCCGGTAATAGGCAGGTGTCTGGTTTTGCTGCCTACATAAGATACTGAGGCGACGAGGCTGTTGCTGAATTGCTTCTGTATCTCAACGTTGAACTGTTGGGAATAAGCAGGCCTGAGATGGGGGTCGTAATACCATCCAAACTGTTGCCACGGTGTCGGAACGGCTGGGAGCGCGTTGGTGCTACTAAGGGTTGGAACAATCATCGTCATGGTTTGTAAAGGTTGACCTGTGGTGTTGAAGTTAAGCGGAAGGGACGCGTTCGAGGGCCATGATTCGAGACGATCCCTGGGACTTTGGAGGTTGCCTTCCAGAGAATCGTAGACCAAACCCCACCCTCCCCTGATAACCATACTGTCAGTTAACTTGAAAGCGGCACCTAGGCGGGGCTGAAACATTTTATAGTATGGATCGGGGCCTAGGTTCGGATTCGGTGAGGCAATAACATGTTGCTGAATAGTCAAATTATTCTCCGGGGTGGATGATGGGATGCACGGAGCGAAGATTCCATTGGCTGCATCGCAGGGTGGGGGCAGCTGTCCACCTTTCCCGGGCCCGGCCGCGATTTCCCAGTTTCCGGTGTTCGGATCAAGATTTGCCGCGTTCCCTTTCTCGAGGTGAGGAGATGACTCGCCGTCCCAGCGAAACCCCGCACTGATGGTTAAGCGCGGCGTCACCTTCCAGGTATCCTGGACGTAAGCCGCAGGCATGATCACGCGAAATGCATTCGATTCCGACTGAAAGCGGCCACTGGACGGAATGCCCAGCAAAGCCGAGGCGACCGGATTACCGGTGCTCGAGGCATTTTGCGGGTCCGACGTTTCGTTAGGCGAGAACTGGAATTGGGCTCCGCCGAAAGATCCACCCTTAGTAAGCCCCTGGGTCCATTCCGGGATATGCTGTTCATACCCGAAACGCAGTTGGTGTTTTCCACGTATCCAGGTGATATTTACGGCGAAATTGGTTGCGTTAGTTGACAAGACATTTGGCCCATTGCCGCCTATGAGGTTATAGGCACCCCCTCCCCCCAAAACGGCGGCAAAATCAAACTCCGGAAACCCATATGTCGCCTCGACCCCTTCATAACCCGTGGGAGCCGGGTTTAATGGCTGTCTCTCGTTCTTATTGTTGTATCGGCCGCACCATCCCCCTCGCGCGTCCAGGATAAAAGTGGGAGAGAAGACGTGAGTCCAACCGCCGCCCGCGTTTCTGTTATCCGCACTGCTGATGCTGTTAAGAATATGGGACCGGGGAACGACATTGGCTCCGTTGAGATAGCTGTACCGGAACCATATTGAATCCTTCGATCCAAAGTTCTGGTCAATCCGTCCGCTGAATCCATTGGCATTGTCAGTACCAACGGAATTGAGAATCGTATTGTTTCCGCCCACAGTAGCCGGAGTGAAATTGGGCTTATCGCTGTAGTTCTTTAAGAAGGCCTGAGCGGTAGGGTCGATTAGGTTTTGAGGGACGTGAAGGCCATCTCCTCCAAGCAACGTTCGTGTGAAGTTTCCTGCGGTTCCAGTGGTTGAATAAGGGTTGAACAAAAGTGCCGGGGCGCCGGTACTCGTTACGACAGACGCGTTTGTGAAATCGCCATTTAGCTCAGCCTCAGTCGGCGATACGTAGCTGATTCCCGCCGCCTTCGCATACCTCCAGCCTTCGTAGGAGACGTAAAAATATGTCTTGTTGGTTCCATTATAGAGGTGTGGGATCCGGACGGGGCCACCGAAAGCCCCGCCGAACTCGTTTTGCCGAAAGGTCGCAGGGGCTGAAGGGAGATTGTTTGTGAAATCTGTAAACGGATTTCGGGCATCGAGTACATTGTTGCGCAAATAGTCCCACCCCGATCCGTGATAGGTATTCGTGCCGGACTTGGTGACCAGGTTGACGACTCCGCCCAATACTCCGCCATACTCCGACTGATCGTTATGAGACTGAACTTTGAACTCCTGGACGGTATCGATGATCGGTGGGACATCATACGACCCACCCATAGCGGATCCGTTGATGATGCCATCGATGTACCACAGATTCTCGCGGTTCCACTGACCCTGTACCGATGGGAAGGTGTAGGTCGAGCCGGGGATGCCGGCGGAGCCAAATGTAGCGCTGTACCCAACGCCGCCATTTTGGGATTGGTTTACTGGGTTGGCGCCGGGCGCCAGGGTTAGAAGCGCCGTGAAGCTTCGTCCGTTGAGCGGCAGATCACTGACCGTGCGCTGTTGCACAACCGTGCCCAACTCTGTCGAAGTCGCCTGGAGCAACTCTGTTTCAGACGCACTGACATTCACTGTCTGCGATGACGCTCCCACCTGCAGGTGGAAGTCCTGAGTAGAAAGCTGGTTTACATTGAGCTCGAGTATCGGGCTCACGGCCGCCTGGAAGCCGACCTGAGTGATCGTGATTTGGTACTTTCCGGGCGGAATGAGCGGAAGTAGGTATAGGCCTTCACCATTGGATTGCACCGTTCGTGTCCAGCCGGTCGCGGGGTCTTCCACCTTCACCGTCGCGCCCGCCACAGCCGCTCCGCTCTGGTCGTAAACATGCCCATTGAATTGGCCGGTCGCAGTCTGAGCCTTGGCGACCGTGCAGAACAAAATCAGCACTGCGCAGCAGGCTAAAAAGAATTCACCCAAGCCAGATGAATCCTTACATCCTCGAACCAGAGCAAAAAGACTCGGAGCACGGTTATCCATAAACCCCTCCCCCAATTAGTTTGCGATCAATAGCCTTACACCCTGTGTGTCCTTGAAAAAATCGGCCCTTGGCGGTTCGAGACCATCCCAATGCAGCTTTTTATAGGCGAAATTAACAGTTCGCGTATCAAACGGCTCATTTGTAGCCTCGATGATTACGGTTGTCAAGTATTTTCTTTGGGGGCGTCGATCGCCGCGCCCGCGATGAGGTCAAGAAACCGTGCTCAGAATGGTTCCTACGCGAAGACCGCAATGGAGCGGGCGAGAAGTACACAAAGTAATTTTGCGAGGGCGAAGAAGATCATATGGTGGCAACTGGCGGAGACTAAAGGCATCAACACTCGCAAATGTGAGGATGGCAGGAGCCTACAATGAGTTGGCTTTCGGGCTATTTGACCGCCCGTTTGGCAGGCCTTACTTGAAACCGGTACATCCTGATTTGCCAAGAACAGTATCTTGTGATGGGTTACAAGAGATTGTTTCAGGCGAGCCACATCACGAATTTTCGCTTCTAAACTACTTGATCGATGGGATAACTAAAATTATTTTGGAACGGATTTGCCCATCTACTGATCGGAGGAAGAAGCAGCTCCGAGCTCATCAAGCTCCCGGAGGAACTAGCGGCAATCCATTTCATTGAGGCTGCGCTGGTCTCCGGGACGAATCTCCTGAGAAGGAACGCGACTTTGTGCGAACGAGACTTCTTCTACGTTACTACTGAAACCCGGTGATCATTCCACACTGGACCATCCGGATACTCGTAGGCGAGCAAAGTCTCGGGAAGTATCTCGGTGCTGTAACCGGGTTTTTCAGGTACCAGATAGTGACCCTTTGCTATGCGCGCGGGGTCAGCAAAATGCTCATGCAGATGATCTACAAATTCAGTGACACGGTTTTCGAGCGATGCTGATACACACAGATAGTCGAAGATCGCCAGGTGCTGCACGCATTCGCACAAGCCGACTCCGCCCGCATGCGGGCAAACTGGGATGTTGAATTTAGCGGCCATCAACAGCACCGCGAGATTCTCGTTCACGCCCGCAACCCTGCAACTGTCAATCTGACAGACATCCATTGCGTGCGCCTGCATGAATTGCTTGAACATGACTCGATTGTGGCAATGCTCACCGGTCGCAATGCGAACGGGAGAAGCCTCTCGGCGAATGCGAGCATGGCCCAAAATGTCGTCAGGATTGGTGGGTTCCTCCATCCACCAGGGATCCACTTCAGCTAGTTCTTTCGTGCGCCGAATTGCCTCGATGACTCCCCACTTCTGGTTCGCATCCATCATGAGCTTGTTGTGCGGCCCGATTTCTGCACGCATCAACCGCGCACGGCGAAGATCATCGGCCGGGTCGCCACCGACCTTCAACTTGAAATGCGTCCATCCTTGGCTGAGAGATTCACGACAGAGGCGCCGAATCTTTTCGTCACTGAAGCCGAACCACCCCGCCGATGTCGTGTATGCGGGATACCCATGCTGTTGAAGCTTCTTTAAACGGCCGGCTTTAGATGCGGTGTGCGCCCGGAGTAGATCTAGGGCTTCACCGGGAGTAATGGCATCTTCAATGTACTTAAAGTCAATCGAGCGGACAATCTGCTCGGGTTCAAAATCTGCCAACAGCTTCCAGAGAGGCTTGCCTTCGGTTCGCGCATAAAGGTCCCAGACTGCATTGATGAGGGCCGCGGCAGCCAGGTGGATTACACCTTTCTCGGGCCCGAGCCAGCGAAATTGACTGTCTTCCGTAAGCTGTCTGGAAAAGGCGACTGTGTCGTCTGTCACAGAAGATAAATTGCGACCTTGGACAAATTGCGCAAGATATTCAAGTGCAAGCACGCACAATTCTGTTCCGTGGCCCAGGGTGAAAGCGAGGCCATATCCTTCGACACCCTCATCCGTTTCCAGAATGCAATATGCCGCCGAGTAATCGGGGTCTGTGTTCACAGCGTCCGACCCAATTTGGTGGCGTGAGGTCGGAAATCGAAGATCGAGGATCCGAACCTTCGTGATTTTAGGGTCGCTCAAAGCGGATCAACTCTCCTTCGGCAGGCTTTCAAGCCGCGGCCAGCCCGCGACAATGAAAAATCAAGATATCCTTCCGCGGTCACACCAATTAAAAGCCATGGGGTGATTCGTAAAAAACCATGCCAGGATGTTAATTTCTATTCCTGAAACATTAAATTTGTCAATAAAAATCCCTAAAAGGGGCAATGAGCCTAACGTTTGCGGATTTGCACGAAGGCTTAAGTGTCCAATTTCGGGCGTTCTCGCAAGATTCCGCCGATCTCTTTGGAAAGCTGAGAACTCGCCCGTTTCAAGGCTTGGCGGACTACGGACGTGGCGGTGTTGTCGCCAATTCGCCGGATGTAGGGAACGGTTAACGCGGCAACCGCATACCCGTGCTCGTCCAAGACGGGATACGTAACATTAATGACTCCCTCTACCTCGTAACTTTCCTTCTCTTCGTAGCCTCGCTCCTTAATGGCGGCAAGATGAGAAACCAGATCTCGGGGAGCGTCAGTCTTATTGCGTTTGCACCAAGTCTGTATGGCACGCGCACGAGCCTCTTGCGTTTGGTGTGCGAGGATGACGTGACCGGTGGCTGCATGCATGAGATCCACAACCGCACCAGCCTTAACATAGAAGACTGGGCTCACGGGGGAATCGGCCTGCGCGATAATCACTACCTGACCCACGTTGAGGACGCCCAAATGACACGATTGGCTAAGTTCGTGAGCAACCTGCTGCATAATTGGCAAGGCCTGCATAATCATGCGTTTGATCGGCGGATGCTCTTGCGCGAGCCTAAATAGATGCAACGTGAGGTGGTAACGATCGCTATTCGGGCTCTGCGCAATGTAGCCACGTTCTTCGAGGCACGATAACATTCGAAAGATCTCTGAAATTGTCCGACCCAGCTTCCGTGCGACGTCACTTTTGGTAAGACCTGACGCCTCGCTGGCAAACAACTCCAATATATCCAAACCCTTCTCAAGAGCCGGAGTCGGGTACCGGCTGGAAATTTTAAGTGCCTTTGTCCTCATAAATTTTCAGAGCCAACCACTGGCTTATGGTGAACGCAAATGGGAGATGATGGTAGTGGTATCGACGAACCTTCATGTAGCATTGGCTCGCTGCCGCCCGCCCGATTCGTTAAAATGATATCGCACTCTGAAAACTTCTTGACAAAAGCATAAAGGTTGGCGTAACGTCGGCCCCATTTTTGTGGGCACATACACATTTTTATAAATGAAACTTGCGAAAATGGCAAACCCTGAGAATGGCCATGTCTCTAGGCGAGCTTAACGATGTTGCCGGATGGTATGCTGAACGCTTACTTATCGACTGTTCTTCGGTCGCTTCATCCTTGAATGTTCCCATCATTTTTCTCTGTGAAAAAATCCCTACGCTATACATACCCGCATTTGTTAGGTACCAGGCTCAAACCAACATCTGCTTCAAAGCTGGACTTTATGCCATGTCCTCGACTGATGGGGATGTTCTCGCCGTGGAAGCCGTTGGCTAGCAAGCCGCTGACTCCACGTCGCGGCAACAGGCCCTTAATGCGGTCCTAAAGGTGAAACGCACGGGACAAAATAAAAATCTCACGACAAGAGGACTAGTCGAAGCCGATTCCCACTAATGAGCCCACACCTGCAGTGCGGATTCAAGAAACAGATTGATTACATGAATCACCACTTGCTCGGCCAAGCTTGGGTGTCCAATTAGGATTGCATCGACAATTCTGCGATGATTCGCAGCTGCGGTTCCCATGGAGTGGCATCCAGGCTCTTGGCTAGAGCCCGGATCCGGCCACCCAGTATCGCTTCACGCAACTGTATTGCCAGATTCTCTTTTAGCAGCCCTCGCGATTCTGAGCTAAATTCTGGGGAATTGTTTTCCACGTTGATTACCGTAAACCCTACTACAAGTCGCTTACGCTTCTAACCGTGGGATTATTCGAGACACGCGCGCTGTCGTTCAAATCCGGGCATGAG
>Ga0070711_100002555_pt1 | contig 10421 bp, 11 predicted proteins | sample LARL53metaG_FD_65452 | JGI IMG/M metagenome (GOLD analysis project Ga0070711, IMG submission 65452) | Corn, switchgrass and miscanthus rhizosphere microbial communities from Kellogg Biological Station, Michigan, USA - LAR L5-3 metaG | ecosystem: Host-associated > Plants > Roots > Rhizosphere ... | reverse complement strand
GAGCCTTTGCGGATCTCGAAGTGCAGCTGCGGCGATCCCACCTCGCCTGATTGACCGGATTTGGCGATGGTCTGGCCGCGCTTGATGGTGTCGCCGCGCTTCACCAGCAATTCGCTCGCATGGGCATAGGCGGTGACGTAACCGTTGGAGTGCCGGACCAGGACCAGATTGCCGTAACCCTTTAGCTCGTTGCCGGAATAGGCGACCACGCCATCCTCGGCGGCCTTCACCGGCGTGCCTTCCGGCACCGCGACGTTGATGCCGTCATTGGCCTTGCCGTTGGTCTTGGAGCCGTAGCTGGTGATGACCTTGCCGCGCACTGGCCAGCGGAAGGTCGGCAACGCGCCGGTGGCTTCGCTCGGCTTGACGGCCGGCGTTTCCGGGGCGGCGGCCGCTTCTTGCACATTCGCGGTCGGTTGAACCAGACGCGCGCTTTGCGGCTGCGCGGTTGCGACCGTCTTGTTGGCCGGCGCCGCGGGAGCAGCGGACGCAGGCGCGACGGCAGGCGCCGTCGCAGCGGTCTTCGCGCCGGGCACGGTCAACTTCATGCCGAGGCTGAGTTTTGCGGACTGATCGAGATTGTTGGCCCTGGCGAGCGCGGCGACCGGAATGTGGTTGCGATGCGCAATCGAGCGTAGGGTGTCACCCTTGTTGACGACATGGACGCCGGCCGCGCCCTGCGCGGCAGCGACCGGCTTGCTAGCCGGTGGCGCCACCGCCGGTACTGGCGCGGGCACCGCGGCGGCGGTTGTCGTCGGGCGTGGAATGATCAGCTGCTGCCCCGGCGACAGCGCTCGGGGGCCCTTATAGCCATTGGCCCGCAGAATCTCCGTGGTCGAAACATTGTAGCGGCGCGCCAGCACTTCCAGCGTATCGCTGGTGCCGACGATGATCGTGGTGCCGCGCGTTGCGGCGTGCGGCGTCGCCGCGACCGACCGCGGCACCGTGCCGGTGGTCTCGATCTGCGGATGGGCCGGCGGCGCGTAGGACGCAACCCCGCGCCCGCCTCCCGAAACGCCGGAGTTCGCCGCCGGATGGGATTGCGGCGCTGCGACCGCAGGCGGCGGCAACGGCTGGGACTGGTACTGCTGAGACTGATATTGCGGCGATTGCGGCCGCGCATATTGCGGCAGCTCGCGACGCTCCACGGGCTGCGACGGCACCGCGCCGGTCGGCTGGGGGTCAAACGCGAAGGGATTTTCAGAATAGGAATTTTGCGACAGGCGCGTCGACATGTCGGCGCTGCAACCGGCAAATCCGACCGAAATCAGCGCCAGCACCGCGATCTGCGGCATCCGACGCGAGCGAAGCAACTCGACGACTGCAGACATGGTTACTCACTCGTACGCAACAAAATACTAATTTGAGTAAACACGTGCCGGGTAAATAAGCGCTTAACTCTCCGAATAAGATGTTGGCGCAGAGCAGCAATCCGTATTCCTACATTTCCGCCTCGAGTTCCCTCCTACAGTTCCCGGGCAATCCCCGGCAGTGCCGGCACGAAGCGTACGTCGACCAGCTCCTTGCGCTCGAAGCCGGTCTCGGTCCTGGTGACGCGGACCAGGGTCTGGGTGCCTCGGTGGGGCCCTACCGGCGCGATCAGAATGCCGCCCACTTCGAGCCGCTGCAAAAGCTTCTCCGGGATCTCTTCCATCGCCGCAGTGACGATGATGCGGTCGAAATCGCCGGCACCTGCGGGGACGTCAAAGCCGTCCCCGAACAGCACCTCGATATTATGGTAGCCAAGCTTTTCGAGCCGTTGGCGGGCGGAGTCGGCCAGCGTCCGGTAGCGCTCGATGGTCAGGACGTGCTTGCAAAGCCTGGACAGGACCGCGGCCTGGTAGCCCGAGCCGGTGCCGATCTCAAGCACGCGGTGGTCCTTGCCGACCTTGAGCTGCTCGGTCATGTAGGCCACCACGAAGGGCTGGCTGATGGTCTGGCCGCAGGAGATGCCTAGCGCGCTGTCGCGATAGGCATAATCGCGGTCACCCGCCGCGACAAAGGCCTCGCGCGGCACCTCCTCCATGGTGCGCAGCACCGCCTGATCGCTGATCCCGCGCCTGCGAAGCGTGAGCTGAAATATCATTTTCTCGGGCGGTTCTGATGAACGTGCGGCCATGTCGTTCTCGCTGTAAAAGCGGCACTCTAGCGTACCGCCATCAAACAGGTTGCTGCCATCTGCAGTCGCAATACGGCGTTAAGGAAATTTCCCTTTCTACACCGTTCCCCGCCTGGAACCGAAGCTTCGGTCCGGGGTTGGCAACCGGGCGTTGAACGCCCCATATGATTGGTAACGGCACGCGATCGCAGCCCCAATAGCGGCATAATCCCCCAAACGTTTACATTGCGCCTGGGTGCGTAATTTGCGAATTTGATTCGGGAAGGGCAAGGATTGCATCATGACGATGACACGGCCGGCGGGCTGTTCTGTGTTCCTCGTGGAGGACGAGGTCATGATCCGGATGATGGTCGCCGACATGCTGGAAGAGCTTGGCCACAGCGTGGCCGCGGAAGCCGGCGATATCAGCGAGGCGGTCAAGCTTGCCCAATCCACCGATTTCGATCTCGCCATCCTCGACGTGAACGTCAACGGCAAGGTGATCACGCCGGTCGCCGAACTCATCAATGCGCGCCACCGGCCTTTCATCTTCGCGACCGGCTATGGCTCCTCGGGCCTGCCGGAAGAATATCGCGACCGCCCGGCGCTGCAGAAGCCGTTCCAGCTGGAGACGCTGGCCCAGGTGATCGCAAGCACGCTGAAGAGCGCGCCGGTCTAGCCAAACCTCCATACGTTATCATCCGCGAACGCGGACGATCCAGTATTCCGGGGACCGTAGTTTATCCCGAGAAGTCGCGGCGTGGTGGATGTCTTAACTTTAGTTAAGTTAGCATTCGCAGGGTATGAGGGCATCACCGCGGACCGACGCCCTACCTCAACGTCTCCGCCAGCGCTTCCGAAAACGCCTCATCGGTGCGGTCGAGTCTCATCGGCGTCACCGAGACGTAGCGCTCGGCAAGCGCGGCGAGGTCGGTGCCTTCCGCCGGCGTATCCATCATCGCGGCGCGCTCAAAACCGATCCAAAAATAGGGGTTGCCGCGGCCGTCGCGGCGCTGGTCCACTTTCAGGAAGCCGAGATTGCGCTTGCCCTGGCGCGTGACACGGATGCCCCTCACGTCTTCCGGCGTGCATGCCGGGAAATTGACGTTGATCACGGTGTTCTTCGGGACACCGGCGGCGATCACCTTGCGCAGGATCTCCGGTCCGAACTTCACCGCGGTGTCCCACAGCGGCTTGTCCCGCGTCTCCAGGCTGAACTCCTGCGACAGCGCAAATGACGGCAGGCCGAGGATCGTGCCTTCGAGCGCGCCTGCAATCGTACCGGAATAGACGACGTCCTCGGCGACGTTGCGGCCCTTGTTGACGCCCGACAGCACCAGATCGGGCAGTTTCGGCAGCAGGATGTGGCGCGCGCCCATGATCACGCAATCGGTCGGCGTACCGCGGACCGCGAAGTGGCGCGGGCCGACCTCGCGCAGCCGCAAAGGATCGTTCAGCGACAGCGAATGCGACACGCCGGACTGATCGAGCTCCGGCGCCACGATCCAGACGTCCTCGGACAACGCTCGCGCGATCTCCTCGACGATCTTCAGGCCGGGAGCGTGGATGCCGTCATCATTGGTGCAGAGAATTCGCATCCGTCCAAAGTGCCTTCTGTTTCGATTGTTTCGATTGTTGGCCGGTTTCGCTACCGGCGCGCCGTCTTAACCGGCTATCGCCGCAGAGGCAAACCCCGCCGACTACGGCTTTTCACTGCTTCGGTCGCAACCGCCAAGAACGGACGAATTTCGCGCTTCCCGCAATCCGCATCCGGAAGCTCGCAGCGGCCGGTCTGGGCGGTTCGACGGCTGCGGATTTTGCCGCGCCAAATTTCGGCGGCGGCGGGATTGCAATCTCGTTCATGGCTGGTGGCACTACTTCCCTCGGTGGCGCCGGTGGATCATTCCTCGGCGGCTCCGGGAAGCGTTTTCGCGCCATGGAAAGCGCCTTGTCGAAATCCTCGGCATTGAACCACTTTTGAGCGCGGAGATTTTCCAGCACGTCGTCGTCCCACAGCCTGCTGGCCTCGACGTCAAATTGGCCCTTCTGCTTCTGATCGCACGCCTGCACGCCATAACCGGTGACGGCCCATTGCCTACCCACCCAGAAGATGTCGCGATGCAACGCCATTTCGCGGGCTCATCTATTTATCGGGCTCGATCACTTTCAACCCGCCCATATAGGGCTGCAGCACGTCGGGCACCGCGATCGAGCCACCTTGCTGTTGGTAGGTCTCCATGACGGCGATCAGCGCGCGGCCCACCGCCGTGCCGGAGCCGTTCAGCGTATGCACGAAACGCGGCTTGCCGTCGGGACCGCGTGAGCGCGCATCCATCCGCCGCGCCTGGAAATCGCCGCACACCGAGCAGCTCGAAATCTCGCGATAGGCGCCGCCCTCGCCCTGCCCCGGCATCCACACCTCGATGTCGTAGGTCTTTTGCGCGGAAAAGCCCATGTCACCGGCGCACAGCGTCATCACGCGGTAATGCAAGTCGAGTTGGCGGAGCACTTCTTCGGCACAGGCGAGCATGCGTTCATGCTCGTCGCGGCTGGTTTCCGGCGTCGTGATCGACACCAGTTCGACCTTGGTGAACTGATGCTGCCGGATCATGCCGCGGGTATCGCGGCCGGCCGCGCCGGCTTCCGCGCGGAAGCACGGCGTCAGCGCTGTCAGGCGCATCGGCAATTGCTTTTCGTCGACGATCGATTCACGGACAAGGTTCGTCAGCGACACTTCGGCAGTCGGAATGAGCCAGAGTCTGCGCTGGTCCTGCGCCGGTCTGCTCGCCAACCAACCTTGTAGTCTGCGTTGAAATTCGTCGGAGGACAGGAATGCCTCCCGGGCAATTGCATCCTGTAGCGAACCGAGTTCGTCACCGACCACCGCCAGAAGATCGACAAGCGCTATTCCAACGTCAGGGGATGCAGCCCCCGTGCCGCTCACCGCCGCAAATTGATCGTCCGCAAACTTCGGCAACTGCCCCGTGCCGAACATGACGTCATCGCGCACCAGCAGCGGGGGGTTCACTTCGGTATAGCCATGCTCGTTGGTGTGCAGATCGAGCATGAACTGCCCGATCGCACGCTCCAGTCGCGCAAGACCCTTTTTCAGTACGACGAAGCGCGCGCCCGACAGCTTCGCCGCCGCTTCGAAATCCATATAGCCAAGCGCGCCGCCGAGATCGTCATGCGGTTTTGGCGCAAAACCGTATTCGCGGGCCTTGCCGAACACGTGATGCCGAACATTGCCGTGTTCGTCGACCCCATCGGGCACGTCGTCCGCGGGCAGATTGGGAATTGCGGCCAGTTCCTTGTTGAGCTCTTCGTCCGCGGCCTTTGCCGCTGCCTCGAGTTCGGGCATCGTGGTCTTGAGTTCGGCGACCTCCGCCATCAGCTTTGCCGCGCGCGCGTCATCCTTGGCCTTCTTGGCGTCGCCGATTTCTTTCGAGGCGGCGTTGCGGCGCGCTTGCGCCTGCTCGGAGGCCAGGATCGCCGCGCGGCGCTTTTCGTCGATCGCGAGCAGCGCCGCCGACATCGGCGCAAGCCCGCGCCGTTTCAGTCCGGCGTCGAAGGCTTGCGGGTTGTCGCGGATCGCTTTGATGTCGTGCATGGCGGGATTCCCAGGGCAGTGCCGGCTAAGCCGCGCTTCCAGTACCACGACCGTCATCACCCGCGAAAGCGGTGATCCAGTATTCCCGAGACGCAAGTGATGAAATCGAGAGGCTGCCGCGTACTGGATACCCCACCTTCGCGGGTAGTGACGACTTAGAACGCGGAAGGATAGCCTACTCGGCCGGATTCGCAGCCGGCGGCACGCCGGTCGAGGCCTGGGTGGCGGCCTTTTTTTCCACGATGCGGACCGCGATGATCGCGCCTTCGTAGAGCGCCAGGAGCGGGATCGCCAGCGAGGCCTGGCTCAGCACGTCCGGCGGCGTCAGAACGGCTGCAATGATGAAGGCAATGACGATGAAATAGCGCCGCTTCTCGCGCAGCATTTTTGAGGTCACGATGCCAATGCGGCCAAGCAGCGTCAGGATCACCGGCAGCTGGAAGGCAATTCCGAAGGCGAAGATCAGCGACATCATCAGCGACAGATACTCGCCGACCTTGGGCAGCAGCTGGATCTGCGCGCTTTCCGGGCCTCCCATCTGCTGCATACCGAGCGAGAAGCGCACCAGCATCGGCAGCACGACGAAATAGACCAGCATCGCTCCGGCCACGAAGAACGCCGGCGTTGCGACCAGATACGGCAGGAAGGCGTTGCGCTCGTGCTTGTAGAGGCCGGGGGCGACGAACTTGTAGATTTGCGTTGCGACGATCGGAAACGAGATGAAGCCGGCGCCGAACAGCGCGAGCTTCAGCTGCGTGATGAAATATTCCAATAGCGCGGTGTAGATGAATTTCGAGTTTTCGGCCCCCGCGACCCAGACGAACGGCCAGACCAGCACGTTGTAGATCTGCTTGGCGAAGAAGAAGCAGAAGATGAAGGCCACGCCAAAACCGAGCAGCGCTTTGATCAGCCGCGCGCGCAGCTCGATCAGATGGTCCATCAAGGGCGCCTTGCTGGCCTCGATGTCTTCGGCGGTCATGATGCTTTTGCGCTTTTGAGCACGTCCGGCTCGGTGGGCGCGGCGTCTTGCGGCACGGGCTCGCTCTGGACTTCACGGGTGATCGCCAATGGCTCGTTCGCCGCATGCGCCTCTGCTTCGGCAAAGGTCTCCGGCGTCGGTGCGGCAGGTGTCGTCGGCGTCACCGGTGGCTCGATCGCCGGCGTCGCTGCATCGGCCGCGCCCTGCGTCTCGGCGGGCCTGTCGATGTCGCCGATCTGAAGGGAATCGCTGACGTCCTTCTGCAGCGAGGTCATGAAGTTGCCGGAGGCGATGCCGGTGGCGGCTTCCTTCACCTCATCAAAGCTCTTCTTGATGTCGGCCATTTCGGCCTCGCGCATGGCCTCCTGGAACTGGCCCTGGAATTCGGCGGCCATCTTGCGCGCCTTGCCCATCCATTGACCGACCATGCGGAGCACGCCAGGCAGCTCTTTCGGGCCGATGGCAATCAGCGCGACGACCGCGATGACGACCAGTTCACTCCACCCGATGTCGAACATGAATCTTTCCGCTCACGCGCAAATGCTGCGCCCCAAGCCTTCTAACAAGATTTGGGGCCGCGCGGGTCTTTTCTCAACGGCGTCTGACTTAGACCGCCTTGCTGCCGACGTCCGACCGCGCCGCCGACGGCGCCGCGTTGTGGTCGATGGACTTCACCGGCTCGGGCTTTTCTGCAGTCTTGTCATCGTCCTGCATGCCCTTTTTGAAGGCCTTGATGCCCTGCGCGACGTCACCCATCAGGTCGGAGATCTTGCCGCGGCCGAACAACAGCAGGACCACTGCGATCACGACGATCCAGTGCCAAATGCTAAGCGAACCCATCCTGCAAACCCTCCGAGAGATGGCCGGAAAACCGACCCTGATTTAGCCGAAAGGTAGGCCCGCGGGGTGTCAAAAACAAGGACTTAAGCCGCGGCGAATCGCTGTCGTGGCTACGTATTAATGCTACCGTTAACTTCCGCGATCGGCCGCGAAGCGAGCTCAGGCGGAATCCTTGCCACCGCCCTCGTCGGGCTCGGCGGCGGGCGCCAACAGAAGTTCCAGACTGTCGCCGGCCTCCAGCGGATCCTCGTCTTCGCGCAAGGTCGGGTCATCCGACGGCGAGGGAACGGAAAAGCCGGATGGCAGGCGCGAATCCAGGAGCCCCGTACCCTTCAACTCGTCCAGGCCGGGGAGATCGCCGAGCGCCTCCAGGCTGAATTGCGACAGGAACGCCTCCGTGGTGCCGAACGTCAAAGGACGTCCCGGCGTCTTGCGGCGGCCTCGCGGGCGGATCCACCCCGTCTCCAATAGCACGTCGAGCGTGCCCTTGGAGGTGACGACGCCGCGGATTTCCTCGACCTCGGCCCGCGTCACGGGTTGGTGATAGGCAATGATCGCGAGCACCTCGATCGCCGCACGCGACAACTTTCGCGTCTCGGTGCTCTCGCGCGTCATCAGCCACGACAGGTCGCCGGCGGTGCGGAAGGTCCACTTGCTGGCGACGCGGACCAGATTGACGCCGCGCGGGGCATACTCCGCCTGCAATTGCGCCAGCGCCACTTTGACGTCGACGCCATCGGGCATGCGTTTTGCGAGAGTAGCCTGATCGATCGGCTCGGGGGATGCAAACAGCAGGGCTTCGAGAAGCCGCAATTCCTCTGGCCGTGCTTGCGGATCGACCGGACCCTCCTCGGGTTCTTCCATGCGTTTTTCCGCCAGGCTTGCCATGGCTCGGTCTCCTTCTCCCACTTACTCGGCCGAAAGGTCCGGTGCGGCAGCACCGGCGGCTTGCGGCAAACGCTTGCGAAAATACAGCGGCGCGAACGCCTGCTTCTGGTTCAGTTCCATGTCGCCTTCCCGCACCAGTTCCAGCGCGGCGGCGAAGCTCGAGGCGAAGACGGTCGCCCGTTGACTGGGATCGACCACGTAGCCCATCAGAAATTCGTCGAGGCAGCTCCAATGCTCGGCGTCGGCCATTCCGACCAGCCGTTCCAGTGAGGCGCGCGCCTCGGCGAGCGACCACACCGTGCGCTTCGCCAGATGCACGGATGCGAGCACGCGCTGCTGGCGCTGCGTGGCATAGGCGGTGAGCAGGTCGTACAGCGTCGCGGTGAATCTCGGATGCTTGATCTCCGCGATCGTCTCGGGATTGCCGCGCGGAAAAATATCGCGCTGGAACTGCGGTCGGTTCATCAACCGGTTCGCGGCCTCGCGGATCGCCTCCAGCCGGCGCAGCCGATTGGCGAGCGCGGTCGCCATCTCCTCCGCGCTCGGTCCCTCCGCGGTCGGCGGCTCCGGTAACAGGAGGCGTGATTTCAGGAAGGCAAGCCAAGCCGCCATCACCAGATAGTCGGCCGCCAGCTCCAAGCGGATTTTTCGCGCCGCCTCGATGAACGTCAAATACTGATCCGCGAGCGCCAGGATCGAGATTTTTGCGAGATCGACCTTCTGCTGCCGCGCCAGCGTCAGCAACAGGTCAAGCGGGCCCTCATAGCCGCCGACGTCGACGACCAGCGCCGGCTCGCCTTCCGCGATCTCGGCGGGCCGTCCGGTCTCAAACGATAGAATCTCAGCGGTCATCCGCACCTACCCGTTCCACCATCGCGTCCAGTTCAACCCGCGCTGCCTGCCGGTCGAAGGCCAGCGGCGGTTTTCGCGCGGCCAGCGCCTGCTCGGCACGCTTCAGTGCCCGGCCGGTCAGTTCCGGCGTTCCGGCAGCGACCTCGCGCATTTCCGCGAGAGAGCCGTTGCAATGCAGGACCATGTCGCAGCCGGCTGCCGCGATGGCCCGGGTCCGGTCGGCAATTGATCCGGCCAGCGCATTCATCGACACGTCATCACTCATCAACAAACCTTGGAACCCGATCGCGCCGCGAATCACCTGTTCGATGATTGTCGCAGAAGTCGTGGCCGGATGGACCGGGTCCAGCGCGCTAAACACAACATGTGCGGTCATGGCCATCGGTAGGTCCGAAAGTGGCTGGAACGCGGCAAAATCGGTCCGTTCCAGCTCCGATCGGGGCGTATCGACCCTCGGGAGCCTGAAATGGCTATCCGCGGTAGCGCGTCCGTGGCCGGGAATGTGTTTGAGCACCGGCAATACGCCACCCTGCTCCAGCCCCTCGGCGACGGCGCGGGCGATTGTCGCGACCTTGTTCGGGTCGGTGCCATAGGCCCGGTTACCAATCACGGCATCGGCCCCGGACACCGGCACGTCCGCCAGCGGCAGGCAGTCGACATTGATGCCAAGGTCGGCCAAGTCGGCAGCGATCAGGCGGGAACTCAGCCGCGCTGCCGTCAGGCCGAGTTGCGAATCAACATCGTAGAGCGCGCCGAACACCGCGCCGGGTGGATAGACTGGCCAATGCGGCGGCCCCAGGCGCTGGACGCGACCACCCTCCTGATCAATCAGAATCGGCGCGTCGGCGTCGCCGACCAAATCCCGCAATTCCGAAACAAGCACAGATACTTGAGACGGAGTTTCGATGTTGCGCCTGAACAGGATAAAGCCCCATGGACGTTCGGCACGAATAAATTCGCGTTCGGCATGGGTTGGTGTAAGGCCCGATACGCCTGTGATGAATGCGCGGCTCGTCATGCGCCGGATTAGGCCGCATGAGGCTCACGGGTCAAGGAAACCGGCGTTAATTCCTTTGGATGAGGCACTGCGGCCCGCCGGCGGCCTTGAGGTTGTTACAAACCTGCGTCGCCTGATCCACGGAGCTGAACGGACC
>Ga0070711_100002552_pt1 | contig 10422 bp, 16 predicted proteins | sample LARL53metaG_FD_65452 | JGI IMG/M metagenome (GOLD analysis project Ga0070711, IMG submission 65452) | Corn, switchgrass and miscanthus rhizosphere microbial communities from Kellogg Biological Station, Michigan, USA - LAR L5-3 metaG | ecosystem: Host-associated > Plants > Roots > Rhizosphere ... | reverse complement strand
GCGAAGGCGGCCGCGGCGATGGCCGAGGCAACGAGGACGGAGCGGGATGTACGGGTCATGGGCCTCCGAGTTGAGGACGGGCGACACCCTACCGACCCGATCGGCCACGGCCTGTCAGTGCCCACGGGCGCCAAACGAAACCTTGACCGGGTCTTTACGTATCCCCCATCGCCCCTTACCTGGAGCGGTCAGACCAGGGCCGGTCAGCCCAGCCGGGCCTGCACTGCCGAGGCGGCGCGGATCGTCCGCTCGCCCAGATCGCCCAGACGGCTGACCGGGATCCGCTGCTCGGGGCCCCAGACGCTGACCAGGGCGACCGGCCGGCCGCGATCGTCGAGCACCGGCGCTGCCACGCCATTCGAGTACGGCTGGTATTCCCCGACGCAGACGGCGTAGCCGCGGGCGAGCGTCTGCCGCGCGTCCTCCTCCAGCCGCCGGCGGTCGGTGATCGTCTCGTCCGTATAGCGCTGGAGCGGTCGGTCGAGGAGGGCGGCCCGCTCGTCCCCGGTCAGCCAGGCCAGGTAGGCCTTGCCGCCGGACGTGGCATGCAGCGCCAGGCGCTGGCCACGCCAGTCGGCGTTGGGGATCGGAGGCGGGTCGAGCTGGTCGACGTACTCCAGCGTGAACTGGCGCGGCACGGCCAGGGTCACCGTCTCGTCCGCCTCGCCGAGCAGCCGCTCCAGGGCCGGCCGGGCACGCCGGACGAGGGCGCCGGAGTCGACCGCTGCCGCCAGCTGCACCGTCCCGTAGCCGACCGTGAAGCGGGTGCTGCCGGGCTCACGCTCGACCAGCCCGTGCAGCTCAAGCGTGCTCAGCAAGCGCCAGGCGGTCGTCCGGTTCAGCCCGCAGGCGGCCGCCAGCTCGGCCGGCCCGGCCGGATGCCCGGCCGCGGCGACGGCCTTCAGAAGCGCCGCCGCCCGATCGACCGACTGGATCGGCGGACGGCGCTTGGTGCCGGTCGGGGAGTCGGGCTTCAGCACCGCCGTCCGTCCCATCCTGGGCCGGTGAACGTGCGGTGAACCGGATTCCGGGTCCTTGACATGCCTGCCGGACGCCTCCTAAGATCGCGCACATGCTGCGCCGTTCGTTCGCATTATGCAACATGAGGCGCACCCTCTGCGGACTCGCGCTCGGCGCTGCGCTGGTCGCCGCCGCCGGCTGCGGCGGCGCCTCGTCGTCCAGCTCGGGGTCCGGGTCGAAGGCGATCCTGACGATCGGGACGATCAACTACATCGACTCCCTGAACCCGTTCGTCGCCTACGACGCGCAGGCCTACAACGTCTTCGCGATGGAGTACCCCCAGCTCGTCCAGTACGGGCCGGGGCTGAAGCTCGATGGCGACTGGGCGAAGAGCTGGACGCACAGCGCCAACGGCCTCGTCTGGACGTTCCACCTGATCGGCGGCGGCAAGTGGTCGGACGGGGTGCCGCTCACCTCCAGCGACGCCGCCTGGACGATCAACACGATCCTCAAGTACAAGTCCGGCGCGACCTCGCTCGGCGCCTACGTGCTGGACGGCGTCAAGGACGCAACGGCGCCCAACCCGACCACGCTGGTCATCAACTACAGCCGGCCGGTGGCGCCGGCGCTGGCCAACCTGGAGCAGATGTACGTGCTGCCCGAGCACGTCTGGTCGAAACACACCGGCAACCACGGCAAGGACCTGACCGCGTTCTACCCGGATCAGCAGCTGCCCGTCGTCTCCGGCGGGCCGTACCAGGTAACCCAGTTCGAGGAGAAGGGCACCACCGTCTTCAAGCCAAACCCGTACTTCTACGGCCCCAGGAGCCACGTCGCCGCGATCGCGCTGACCTACTACACGAACCCGACCTCGATGATCGCCGACTTCGAGGCCGGGAACGCCGACTTCATCGACGACGTCCCCTACACCGCGGCCTCGTCGCTGAAGAGCAAGGCCGGGATCACCCTCTCCTCCCAGATCGGGGAGGAGGTGACGAACCTCGGCTTCAACTCCAATCCGCTCAAGCCCAGGAACCGCGAGCTCCTGAACCCAACGGTGAAGGAAGCTTTCGAGTACGCGATCCCCCGCCGGCAGCTGGTGAACGTCCTCTTCGCCGGCTACGCGCATCCCTGGGCGAACATCCTGTCCGCCTGGTCGGGCCCGTCCGGCTGGCTGAACCCGGCGGTCAAACCACTCCCCTACGACCCGGCCAAGGCGAACCAGATCCTGGACAGCCTCGGCTACAGGCGCGGCGCCGGCGGGATCCGGATGGTGCCCGCGACCGGTGGTCGATTCCCCCAGGGCGCGCACGAGATGAGCTACGGGGTCGTCGTCCCCAACGACCTCGACTTCAACGGCGACCGTCAGTTCCAGATCCTGCAGTCGGCCTTCCAGAAGATCGGGGTCAAGATCAACGAGATCCCCGGCGGCGACGTGTCGCAGGCGTATACGACGATCACGGCGCCGCATGGGACGTACCAGAACACCGACATGTACACCTGGTACTGGCACCCCTACATCGACCCGAACTTCAACCTTTCCGTCGTCACCCGGGCGCAATGGAACGACAACAGCGACAGCGGCATGAACGACCCCACCTACGACGCCATGTGGGAGCAGCAGCAGCGAACGGTGAACGTCGCCGCCCGGCGCCGTCTGGTCTGGAAGATGGAGGCCTACCTGGCCCAGAAGCGGCCCTACATCCAGCTCGTCAACAACGACCTGCTGACGGCGCACCGAGACGGCTGGACGGGCTTCTATCCCCAGCTGTGGAGCTTCTGCAAGTGCTACTACACGAACGTCCGGCCGACCAGCTGAGCGCGTGGCGTCGCTAGCCCCGTTCGCCGGTGCCGGCCGCTGGCTTCGCTGCCAGCTGCATGCGCACACGACGAACAGCGACGGCGACGCGCCGCCGCCGGCGCTCGCCGACCACTACGCCCGGGCCGGCTACGACGTGCTCGCCATCACCGACCATCACCACCGTACCGAGCACGAGCACGAACGCCTGCTGGTGATCCCGTCCAGCGAGCTGACCGCCGAGCCGGCCGACGGCAGCTCGGCCGATGTCCTGGCCCTGGGAGCCGAGACTGCTCCGCCGGCGAAGGAGCTCGCGAGCATCGAGGAGGCGGCAGCCTGGACGGTCGCCAACGGCGGCATCGCGTTCCTCGCCCACCCCTACTGGTCGCTGCTCGAGCCGCGCCACTACCTGGATGCCCCGAGCCTGTCCGGGATCGAGCTCTATAACGGCGGCTCCCAGCTCCTGAACGGAAACGGCCTGTCGGCCGAGTTCTGGGACGCGGTACTGGCGACCGGCCGCCCCTGCCTGGGCATCGCCTGCGACGACAGCCACTACCCGGGCCAGGACAGCCGCCTGGCCTGGACGGTGGTGCGCGCCGAGCCGACCCGCCAGAGCGTGCTCGCCGCACTGCGGGCGGGTGCCTTCTACGCCTCCTCGGGGCCCCGGATCGAGGATGTCTCGCTGGCCGACGACGGCCTGCACGTCCGCTGTTCGCCGGCCCGGTCGGTGACGCTTCGCTCCGGCGCCTGGGAGGGCGGCCGGGTAAACGCCGGAGCGCTTGCCATGTGCTGGCGGGGGGAGATCACCGGCCGCTCGGAACGCGGCCTGATCGTCTCGGCCAGCCTGCGCTTTCCGGAGCGGGCGTCCTGGGGCCGGATCGAGGTCGAGGACGACGCCGGGCGGTCGGCCTGGACGAATGCCTGGGAGCTTCCGCATGACAGTGCGGGCGGCCCCGACTCGAACTGGGACTAGAAAATGCCGGCTCACGCGGCCATTGACGCGTTTTCCCTGCATATGTACGCTTGAGGCGGTGCTCTATGGGAGGACGTTGGGGACGATCACGAGCGCGGTTCCTGGCCTGCGCTTGGCTAGCCGGGGTGCTCCTGGCATGGCCGGCGGCCGCCCTCGCCGATAGCGGCCCGGCGCCGACCGGCGTCAAGCCGAACCACCTCGGCACGGTGATCACCGGCAAGGAGGTCTTCATCAGCTGGGACGCGCCGGCCGGCGTCACGGTGGCGCGTGTCGACGCCTTCCGGGCGCCCACCTGCCAGGGCCAGAACGGGACATCCGTCGGGCCGCACGTGCGCGCCACCCAGATCATCGACACCTCGGTGACGCCGGGCTCGACGTACTGCTACACGATCTACGTCGTCGACCAGGCGGGAGCGCGGACCGAGGTCGGCAGCACCGGGCCGGTCACCGTGCCAAACCCGGGCGCTCCGCCGCCGGCAGCGGTCGCCGCCGCCGCGACCGCCACCGACTCGAGCTCGCTGTCGGCGTCGACGATCGCGGGCATCGTCGCTGCTGCCGCCGGCGGCCTGCTCCTCTTCTCCCTGCTGGTGTGGATCGTCCGCCACGGCCGCGGCGCACCCTCGACGCCCAGCCCGGCCTACGGCAGCCCGTCGCGAATGGCTGCGGTGCGCGAGCAGCGCCCGGCCCTGATCATCCCGGCGGTGATCGCGCTCGCCTGGGTGATCGTGGTCACGGCCGCGGTGGTGTTCCGCTAGTGGACGAACGGCCGCCCATCCACGGACCGGCAGAACCGCGCTTCTCGCGCCGGCGGCTGCTGGCCGGCGGCCTGGCGGGCGGCCTCTCGCTGACCGCACTGGCCGCCGCCTGCGGGGGATCCAAGGCTGCCCCGCCACAGGTCGGCGATGCCGCCTGGTGGGGGGAGCAGAAGGCGACCCCGGAGGTCGTCTTCGCCAACTGGCCGCTCTACATCGACTACCGCAATTGGCTCAAGTCCCACCCCAGCCTGAACGCCTTCTCGCGCGACACCGGGATCACGGTCGCCTACGAGGAGGTGATCAAGAACAACGAGCCGTTCTATCAGAGGATCGCGCCGCTCCTGCAACATGGGAGGCCGACCGGCTACGACCTGATCGTCCTCACCAACGGATGGCAGCTGACGCAGCTGATCCAGCACCACTGGCTGGTCCCGCTCGACCATTCGATGATCCCCAACTTCGCCCGCTACGCCAGCCCGCTCGTCAAGAACCCGAGCTACGACCCCAACAACCGCTTCACCGTCGCCTGGCAGTCGGGATTCACCGGCATTGCCTACGACCGGCAGAAGATCACCCGGCCGATCACGAGCATCAAGGATCTCTGGGACCCGGCGTTCAAGAATCGCGTCGGGATGATGAGCGACAACACGGACATGGGCAGCGCCGGCCTCCTCTACCTGGGCATCGACCCCGTCAGCTCGACCCCGGACGACTGGCGCCAGGCAGCCAACATCCTGCACCGGCAGCGCGACCTCGGCGTCGTTCGCCGCTACTACGACCAGAGCTACATCGATGCCCTCCAGAACGGAGAGACCTGGATCAGCCAGGCCTGGTCGGGAGACATCTTCCAGGCCCGGGCCAGCGGCTATGGCAACCTCGAGTTCGTCGTCCCCGAGGAAGGGGTCATGCACTGGACGGACAACCTGATGATCCCCATGCACGCCGCAGACCCGGTGAACGCAATGCGGCTGATGAACTACTACTACACGCCGAAAGCGGCGGCCAGGGTCGCCGACTGGGTGAACTACATCACGCCGGTGCCGGACGCCCAGCAGGTGATCGCCGATCAGTTCGACGATCCCTCCGTGGCGCGAAGCCCGCTCGTCTTCCCCGGCCCGGACATCGACGCCAAGGCGCGCAGCTACCGCGTCTTCCGAAACACCGGCGAGTTCGACAGCTGGAACTCGACATTCAATCCGATCATGCAGGGCCTGACCGGTTGACCGCCCTCCGGTAGACTCGTTTCGATGGCCACAGGTGTCCAGGACCAGCCGCTTGAAGAGCACGAGCTGCTCGCAATCGCCCGGTTCCGGTTCGCCCTGAGGCGATTCGAGAAGACGACCGACGCGATCATCCGCACCTGCGGCCTGACCCCGCAGCGCTACCTCCTCCTGCTCGCCGTCTACTCGGGCTCGGCGGACGGCGGCACGGCCACCGTGTCCGGGATCGGCCGCGACCTGCAGATGCCGCAGACCACGGTCACCGACCTGGTCGCCCGGGCAGTCGACGTCGGCCTCCTGGAGAAGGCGGCGGTCGCCGACGACGGGCGGATCGCCCGCATCACGCTGACCGCCGAAGGGCACAACCGCTTGACGCGCACGATCCGGCGGCTGCAGCGGGAGCGAACCGACCTGCGACAGGCGCTGATCGAGGCGCTGCAGGCGTACCCCGACTGATGACGACGTCCCGCTGGTCGATCCGCTCCGGGCGGTCGATTCTCTCGATCGCCTCGACGGGGTCGATCCTGTCAGTCGGCTCGGTCGGCTCGGTGCTCTCGATCGGCTGCATCGGAAGCGCGGCCTCGATCTGCTCGGTCGGCTCGTTCGCCAGCATCGGCTCCGCGCTCTCCTCGCGCTCGCGGTGGTCGCTCATGGCCTCCGGGCGGCGCCCGTCGGGATGACCGTCGAGCCCGCCTACGAGTGGCGCGGCAGCTTTACCAACGCCGAACTGAACGAGTTGCACGCCGAGGGGTTCGGGCACGACCTTCTCGAATACGACTGGCACGGGCAGGTGGAACAGCACAGCCTCGGCTGGGTCTGCGCTCGCGAGCCTGCGGGCGGAGCGCTCGTGGGATTCGTGAACGTCGCCTGGGACGGCTGCAGCCACGCCTTCGTGCTGGACACGCTGGTGCCGGCGGCGCAGCGGCGGCGGGGGATCGGCCGTCGGCTGGTCGCCGTCGCCGCCGAGGCAGCGCGAGCGGCCGGCTGCGAGTGGCTGCACGTCGATTTCGAGGATCATCTGCGCCCCTTCTACCTCGACGCCTGCGGGTTCGCGCCGACCCCCGCCGGCCTTATCGACCTCAGCTGAGACGGGCGAGAACCGCTTCGGCGGCCACGGCGAATCATCGTCGTCTGGGCGCTCACGGGCTTGGCCGCCCCTGCCTGGTACGGCCGCTCGTGAGCGCTCGGAGGCATGCCGCCTGTTCGTCGCGGCGTCCGCGCGGGTACTCTGGTCGGACGCGTTCGCGAAAGGAGCGGCGAATGGGTGGCTACACCAAGCGAAACGTGCGGAATGTCGAAAACCAGGCGCCGAACTTCGGCATGCCGGACGAGCTACAGGCGCGGTTCGCCCGCACCGATCTTGCCGGAGAGACCCTCGGGATCAGCCTGTTCACCCTGGCCCCGAACTTCCGGATCCCCTTCGGGCACAAGCACCGAAGCCAGGAAGAGGTCTATGTGATCATCGGCGGGAGCGGGCGGATCAAGGTCGAGGACGAGGTTGTCGCGGTCGACCGGTGGGACGCCGTTCGCTTCGACAAGGACACGATGCGGGCGGTCGAGGCAGGGCCCGACGGCATCGAGTACCTCGCCTTCGGCGCTGGTGAGGATCCGAGTGAGGTCGAGATGAGCCAGGACTGGTGGAACGGCGGCTGAGGCCGCTTAGGCCGCTCAGACCCATGCCCTCCCGATCTCGATTCATCAGCGAGCGGATCGACCGGCCGGTGGCCGAGGTCTACGCCTACGCGTCCGATCCGGCGAACCTGCCAGAGTGGGCGCCCGGGCTGGGCAGCAGCGTCGAGCAGGTCGACGGACGGTGGTTCGTCGAGACGCCCGATGGACGGGTCGGCGTCGCATTCGCGCCGCCCAACGACTACGGCGTGCTCGACCACGAGGTCACCCTCCCCACCGGCGACGTCGTGTACAACCCGATGCGGGTGGTCGCCGATGGCGACGGCTCCGAGGTCGTGTTCAGCCTGCGCCGCCTTCCGGAGATGAGCGACCAGGACTTCGACCGCGATGCCGGTCTTGTCCAGGCCGACCTCACCCGGTTGAAGCGGGTGCTGGAAGCGGGCTGAGCGTCGCGACTGCTCCCGACGTCCGAATCGTGCGCGCGACGGCCGAGGACGCCGAGCTGTGCTTCGGCATCGCCCGCGCCGCGGCGGTCGTGGGCTTCCGGCACGTCTTCCCGCCAGACCTCTACGAGTTCCCCGCTGAGGCGATCCGGGCCGACTGGATCTCCGCACTGGGCGACCCGGATGGGGAGACGTATATCGGGTTCGAGGGCGACGAGGCCGTGGGAGTGGTCTCGGTGGGCGACGGCGTTCTGCAGACGCTCTATGTGATGCCAGAGTTCTGGAGCCGAGGCGTGGGAAGCACCCTTCACGACCACGCGCTGGATCGGCTTTGCGAACTGCAAGTCGAGGAAGCCCGCCTCTGGACGCTGACCGAAAATCATCGCGGGCGCGCCTTCTATGAGAAACGCGGATGGTCTCTGACCGGTCGCACGCGGGTGGTGCCCTTTCCGCCCTATCCGATCGACGTCGAGTATGCGCGCTCGACACGTCGACGGCGCCGCTGACCCAGGGATCGCGCCCGACCGCTACTCCTCCGAGAACGCGCCGAAGAACGCGACCACGGCGAGCAGGATGCAGAGCGCCGCACCGATGCGCGCGAGGCCGCCGCCGGTGCCCGTCGTTACGCGCGCGGCGAGGACGGTAGCGGCGACGAGGAGCGCGAGGCCCAGGGGAAGGCCGTGCCAGCGCTGCATGACGGGAGCTTACCGCGCTGCTGGCCAGGACGAGCGCGCCTTCTCCTGAACCCGATCAGGCTGCCTCCAGGCCCGGCGTGAGGAGTTTCCAGTGGCCCTCGGAGACGACCTCGACCGTGCCGTCCGTCAGCCTGATGGCGGTCTCATCGTCGATTGCGTACGTCGGGGCTGGGATCCCGGCAGCCCATCGTTCGATGCTGGCCAGAGAAGAGTCGGGGAAGCCCTCGCGATCCAGGTGCACACGCAGCGCAAAATCGACCAGCCCGAGCGCTCTGTCGCTTCCCTCCGCCATATCGCTGCCCCGGGGCACGTACTGCAGGTTGAACTCCGCGTCGCAGTTGTAGGGCGTGACCACGATGCTCCCGGCGCTCACCCCCACATAGACCGATTCGCTCAGCGACGGCAAGAGGTCTGCAAGTCCTGACTGCCGCATCCAGTGACACAGGTACAGGACGTCGCCGCCCCAGACCAGGAGGGCGTCGGTCTCGCGGAGCATGGGCACCCAGCTCTCTTCCTGGATGCTTGGCAGCGCGGTCAGCTCCAGCACTCCCAGCGATTTCCAACCCAACTCGCACAACGGGCTCGGGGCCTTACCGCAGATCGCCGTCCACGCCATGCCCGCGCTGCCGGGAAAGGGGTAGATCGCCGTCGGAATGAAGAGGGCACTGGACTCGGCGACCGGTTTGCCGAGCAGCTCGACGAGCGTGTCGTGGATGCTCGCGTTCGCGATACCGGCCGACGTGAGGAGAAACTTCACGGTGCCTGGGTCTAGTTGCCGACGAGCGGGTCGGGCATGAACTCCCGGACTTCTTGCGCGCAGCGGCAGGCGACGGCAATCTTCGCAGCCCACTCCAGCGCCTCTTCGCGTGAGGGCACATCGACGACCGAGAGCCCGCCGATGGCCTCCGGGTGCGGGCCGTCGGTGTCCGTTCCGTCGGTGGCCACGATGCTCGCCTTCTGGTCTTCCAGTCCGCCGCCGAAAACCCACACGCCGGCGTTGACGGCCTCCCGGACCACCGCGTGTGCGGCGTTGCTCACGGCGGCCATGTCCTCGTCGGGAATGTGGTCCATCGCGTGGGCATCGAACGAAATCAGGTACCGCGTCATCCCATGACTCCCTTGTTCCGGCGGCCGGCGCCGGCCGCATCGCGGTACAGACCGCCCAACCACTGAAAACTCATCGGCTGAACCCATGCTCGCGAGCTACGACACCACGGATCCGCTCGCCACTGCTAGCCAGGCGTACGGGCTGCGCCGGGGTCGGGCCTGCGACCTCTTCCGTTGCCTGGTGGCACTCGTACACTCGAGACATGCACACCTTGCTCCTCACGATCAAGCCGCACACCAGTAGGCGCATCGCGGAGGTCGCGTTCCTGCTGATCCTGGTCGCGGGTCTCTGGTTGGCGGCGGCTGACATCGAAGCGTTCCGCTGGGCTCGGCACCGGAGAATCGTCGCTGCGCTCGCATTGGCTGCCGCCGGGCTCCTGCTGATCATCGCCTCGCACTTCGGCACGTTCGGCTAGGTCGTCTGGACCGGCTCGTACACTCGCCACTGTGAAGCCGATCCTCGGCCCCGTAAAAGCACGACCCGCGATGAGCGCAGCGTTCGTCTTGAGCATCCTTTGGATCCTCTGGACGGCGTACAAGGTCTGGCGGCCACCGCACAACCCGAATGGCCAGGGATTTATCATCGTGCCTGCCGCCGGCGTCTACTTCGATCAGTTGCCCACCGCCGGGTCGGCCAGGATCTCGTGGCACTCCTGAGCACAGCGGCAGGCGACGGCGATTTTGGCAGCCCACTCCATCGCCTCCTACGCCGAACGCGTCGGTCAGCGGCACCCGCTCCAGCTCCCGCGCCGCGTCGACGGCAAGCCAAGCGTTGTCGCTGCGGAGGGCTCGTTGAAGCCGGCTGAGTCGGTGTCCCTGCGCGGTCACCGAACGTATGTTCG
>Ga0070711_100002550_pt1 | contig 10427 bp, 9 predicted proteins | sample LARL53metaG_FD_65452 | JGI IMG/M metagenome (GOLD analysis project Ga0070711, IMG submission 65452) | Corn, switchgrass and miscanthus rhizosphere microbial communities from Kellogg Biological Station, Michigan, USA - LAR L5-3 metaG | ecosystem: Host-associated > Plants > Roots > Rhizosphere ... | reverse complement strand
TAGGTTTACGGAGGAGGAAGCGCGAAAAGCGATTTCGCGATCTCGGTCGTGGACGGAGACTCTTCGGCAACTTGGGTATTGCCCAAGCGGCGGGAATCCGGCAACGTTGAAGAAATACGCGGCCATCTGGGGGATCAGCACCGATCACTTCGATCCATACGCAGGGGTGATGGAGCGGATTCGCAAGCCCAGGCGGTCCTTGGACAAGATTCTCGTCGAGCACTCGACGTACAGTCGCAGCAACCTGAAGCAACGTCTGTACGAGGAAGGTCTAAAGCAGCCACGGTGCGAGCTCTGCGGACAGGGGGAGTCATGGCGGGGTCGTCACATGTCTTTGATCCTCGATCACAAGAACGGGGTTAGAGACGACAATCGGCTCGACAACCTTCAGATGGTGTGCCCGAATTGTGCGGCCACGCTGGATACTCACTGCGGTCGCGCCAAGGCCGGGCCGCCGCCACTCCGCAACTGCGCACGCTGCGGCAATATGTTCCGCGCCAAACACCGAACTCAGCGGTTCTGTTCCAGGTATTGCGGGACGAGGCGGGAGCCTGGAAGTCGACAGCGCAATAGAGGAATGCCGTGCCCGGAGGTGCGCAAAGTCGAGCGACCTCTGTATGAGCAACTGCTGAATGAGATTGAGGCAATTGGGTATCTTGCGGTTGGCCGCAAATACGGCGTCTCCGATAACGCCGTGCGCAAGTGGCTTCGGTTCTACGAGAGGCAGATCGAGCTGGAAGCGGCTAAAGGCGGGGCTGCGGATGCGCGGGATTGATCGCGTCCGCGGCGGGACCTATGGTCGCCCTATGGAGATGGGTCGCGTTGCGATGGATCCGGAAATTCGCGAGGGGCTGCGTCGCAGCTGGAAGGAGCTGATGACGATCGGCGTGCTGGCGATCGTCGTCGGCTGCGTGGCGATCGTCGTGCCCGCGGTGGCGGCGGTCGGGACGGCAATCTTCATCGGCTGCATCCTGGTCGTGATCGGGATGTTCCTGACCGCGGCGGCCTTCATGGCGCACTCGCTGGGGAGCCTAATCGTGCGCCTGCTCTGGGCGCTGCTGACGGTCGTCGCCGGGGTTTGGCTGCTGGCCGAACCCCACCACGGCGCGGTCAGCCTCACGCTGCTCCTCGGCATCTACTTCCTGCTGATGGGGATAACGCGCATCGCCATCGCCGTCCTCGGGCGCGGCCGCCGGGGCGCCGGGCTGGTCGGCCTTAGCGGCCTCGCCGGGCTGATCATCGGCGTCCTCATCCTCGCCAAGTTCCCCAGCTCTGCCGACTGGGCGATCGGGCTGCTCGTCGGCATCGACCTGATCTTCGCCGGCTGGACCCTGACCTCTGTCGCGCTGGTCGGGCGAGACCTTTCTCGGGCCTAGCGCGGCGACAGGATCTCCCCCCGCGGCATTACGCTTCCGGGGTGGAGTCTCCCCTGGTGCTCGTAATGGCGGCGGGCGAGGGAACGCGCATGCGTTCCTCAACGCCGAAGATGCTGCATCCCGTCTGTGGCCGTCCCATGGTCGCCTGGCCGGTGCTCGCTGCAAGGGAGGCGGGAGCTGGGAAGGTGGTGGCGATCGTCTCTCCCGGACGCGACATCTCCGCGGGTCTGCCGGAGGGGGTCGAGATCGTCGTCCAGCCCGAGTCCGACGGGACCGGTGGGGCGGTGCGAGCTGCGCGGCCGCTGATCGAGGAAGCGGAGACGGTGCTTGTCCTCTCGGGCGATCACCCGCTGATCACCGCGGAGAAGATCACCGATCTGCTCGAGGCGCATGCCCGAAGCGGTGGGGCGGCGACGGTACTGACCATCGAGCTCGAAGACCCGGGCTCCTACGGCCGCGTCGTCCGCGACGGTGAGGGGCAGGTCGAGCGGGTCGTTGAGGCGAGGGGCGCTGGCGACGCCACTCCCGAGCAGCTCGCGATCCATGAGATCAACGCCGGCACCTATGTCTTCCAAGCGGAGCCGCTCGCTGAGTCCCTCGGCGAGCTCTCAAACGACAACGTCCAGGGTGAGTATTACCTGCCCGATGTGTTGCCCCCCCTGCGCGAGACCGGCCACTCTGTCGCTGCCCACCTCGCCGACGACGTCGCCGTGACGATGGGCGTCAACACCCGCGCCGACCTCGCCGCGGTCGAGACAGAGGCGCGCCGGCGCATCCTCGCGGCGCACATGCTCGCCGGTGTCACCGTCGTCGATCCCAGCTCGACCTGGATCGACGCCGAGGTCGAGATCGCCGCCGACGCCAGGATCGAGCCGGGCACCAGCTTGCGGGGCGCGACCTCGATCGGCGCCGGCTCGGTGGTCGGGCCGCTGAGCACGCTCACCGACACCGCGCTGGGCGCGAACGTCACCGTGCCCCACTCCTACCTGGTCGAGTGCGAGGTGGCCGACGGGGCCCAGGTCGGTCCCTTCGCCTACCTGCGGCCGGGCGCCTTGCTGGGCGCCGGCGCCAAGGCGGGCACCTTCGTCGAGGTCAAGAACTCGCGCCTCGGGGAGGGGGCCAAGGTGCCGCACCTCGCCTACGTCGGCGACGCGGAGGTAGGCGCCGGCAGCAACCTCGGTGCCGGCACGATCACCGCCAACTACGACGGTTTCCGCAAGAACCGGACTACGATCGGCCGCGACGTGCGCATCGGCGTTGACACGATGCTGATCGCCCCTGTAGAAGTCGGCGACGGCGCCTACACTGGCGCTGGAGCGGTGATCAAGAGCGACGTGCCGGAGGGCGCGCTCGCGGTGAGCGAGAACGAGCAACGGAACATCGAGGGCTTCGCCGCCCGCAAGGCGGCGAAGGCGCAAGAGGAGCAAAGTTCGTGAGCACGATCGAGGAGCGACCCGAGACGGTGGCGACCGCGCCGACCGCAATCCCGCACGACTACTCGAAGCGGCTGATGGTCTTCGGCGGTCGCAGCTCGATGGAGCTGGCGGCCAAGGTCGCCGGCAAGCTCGACCTCGACCTCGGCCAGGTGACGCTGAAGACCTTCGCCAACGGCGAGGTCTACTGCCGCTACGAGGAGTCGATCCGCGGCGCCGACGTCTTCCTCGTGCAGTCGACCTGCGCCAACGAGCACTCGGGGATGACGCCCAACGACGCGCTGATCGAGCTCTTGACGATGATCGACGCCGCGCAGGGCGCCTCCGCGCACCGGATCATCGCCGTCTTGCCCTGGTACGGCTACGCCCGCCAGGACAAGAAGTCGGCGCCGCGCGAGCCGATCTCGGCCCGCATCGTCGCCAAGTGCCTGGAGGGCGTCGGCGTCGACCGCGTCCTCACCATGGACCTGCACGCCGGCCAGGTGCAGGGTTTCTTCCACGTCCCGGTCGACCACATGACGGCGATGCCGATGCTGACCCAGTGGTTTGCCGACCAGCACCCCGCCGAGGATCTGGTGATCGTCTCCCCCGACGCCGGCCGGGTGAAGACCGCGCGCAACTTCGCCCGCCGCATCGGCACCCACTGGGCGGTGATGGAGAAGGAGCGGCCCGCTCAGCAGGTGGCCGAGATCGGGTACGTGGTGGGCGACGTCAAGGGCAAGACCGCGGTCCTCGTCGACGACATGATCGACACCGCCGGCACGCTCTGCGCCGCCGCACAGACCGTGCTCGACGAGGGCGCCGCCCGCGTGATCGCCTGCGCCACGCACGGTGTCTTCTCCGGCCCCGCCTACGAGCGGCTCGCCTACGAGAGCTCGGGGATCGAGAAGATCGTCGTCTCCGACACGATCCCGCTGCGGCCCGGCGCGCCGGACAACATCACAGTGCTCTCCACCGCCGGCACCTTCGCCGACTCGATCCGCCGCATCTTCACCGACGACTCGGTCTCCGAGATCTTCGCGGGAGAGAACCAGCTCTTCTGATGGCGAGCGGCCTGCGGCTGGTCGGCCACAAGGGCGCCGACCTGATCGCTCCCGGCAACACGGTCGAGAGCTTCAACGCCGCGGTCGAGCACGGGGTCGACACGATCGAGCTCGACGTGCTCTGGCTGGCAGACGGGCATCCCCGCATTGCTGCCACGGAGCGATCCCCGCTGGTCGTCGCCCACGACTGGCACGACGCCGAACGGCGCCCGCCGCTGACGCTCGAGCAGGCGCTCGACGCCTTCCTGGTCCAGCCGCTGGACGGCGTTGAGATCGATATCGACATCAAGCTGCCTGGCAGGGAGGCGGAGATCGTCGCCGCCCTGCGCGAACGCGATCTGCTCGGCCGGGCGATGGTCTCGACGATGGAGCTCTCCAGCCTGGGCCGGATCCGCGAGCTGGAGCCGGCCCTGCGCCGCGGCTGGACCTACCCGAAGGTGCGGCGGGACTGGGCCTCGAAGCGCTGGGCACGCGGCCCGATGCTGGTCGCGATGCTGGCTATGCGCCGCCGCCTGCCCGGTCTCGCGGCCGAGCAGTTGCCGCGCCTCGGGGTCGAGGCGATGTGGGTCTACCACCCGCTGGTCAGCCGCCGCCTCGCCGGGATTACCAGGCTCGCGGGGGTCGAGTTGATCGCCTGGACCGTCGACGACCTACCCCGCATGCGCAAGCTCGCGGCGATGGGTGCTACCGGCCTCGTATCCAACGACCCCCGTCTCTTCACCATGCTTGACGCGCGCATCGGAGATTGACCACCCCAGAGTGGGGTCAATGTCGGATGCGCGTTCAGACCGTGCCCGGTGTCGCCGTCGGCGGTGCGCCGCGACCGCGCTTCGTCTTCACCGCTGACTCGAGCTCCTGCGGCGTGAAGCCGCCCACCGCCTCGCCGTCGCGGGCGTAGCGGTAGAGGGCGACGCCGAAGATGTTGCTGAGGGCGCTGGAGACGAGCACCGAGATCTCCAGGCCGATCACGCCGATCACGAGCAGCAGGGCGCCTGCGAAGCTGGCCGAGGCCCAGATCAGGAAGCCGGCGAAGACCAGCCCCGCCGAGGGCAGCACGCCGAAGAGGAAGACGGCGCCGCCGATCGCGATGTTGCCCGTCACCTGCTCGCCCCAGCGCGACCTGAAGAGGCCGGCCGAGCGCTTCAGCGTCTGCAAGGGACCCGCGCCCTCGAGCGCGATCACCGGCACCGCGAGGAAGGTGATCAGCGACCAGCCGACTGCGAGCAGACGGCCGGCGATCGCGCCGCCGACCCCGGTGCGGTTCTCGAGGAAGTTGAGCACGAGGGCGACGGCGGTCGAGACCGCGGCCCAGCCGGCGATCTGCGGGAAGCGGCTGCGAGCCACCGCGAGCCCGTCGCCGACGCTCGCCGGCTCCCCCCGGAAGATCATGTCCGCCGTCGCCACCAGACCGACGCTGAAGTAGACCCCGACCAGGGCGAGAAGGTAGAAGCCGATCACGGCCAGCGGCCCACCGATCGCCGTCTTGCCGTCGTCGATTAGGAAGACGCCGGGAGCCACCACGACCACCGCACAGACGATCGTTGCCGCGGCGCCGTAGAGGGGAAAGCGGATCAGCTCGCGGTGGTCGTTTAGCAACGCCCAGCTCTTCTTCGTCAGGCCCCAGCCTCGCCGAATCCTGGTCATCGCCCCTCTCCTTCCAGCGATCGTTCCGCGATCGGGGTTTGCTTCACCCCTCTTCCCTCGAAGTACTCCCACTCCTGCTGGCCGAGCTCGGTTGCCGGTGGGTCGGCGTAGATCCACTCGCGGGCGATCCGGTGCCAGTTCCGCTTCGCACGCAGCTGGCCGAGAACGGCGACGACGCCGATTTCCATCCGGCGCCCCATCAGCTCGTCGGCGGGGAGCGACTCGCGCCGCATCAGGTCGAAGTACTCCGAGCGCGGGTCGTTGGTCGCCTCGATGATCTTCATCACCCGCCGCGGCGTGATCTCCAGCTCGCGGTCCTCCGTCACGAACCAGCCGCCGACCACGCGCAGGTGCTCGAGCAGGCGCTCGGCGTCGAGCTTGCTCGGGTTCTTGATGAAGCCGAGGTCGTGGAGGGCGGCGCGGAATGCCTCCGGTTCGTCGCGCGAGGCTGCGTCGAAGGCGCGCTGCTCGAGCACGATCTGCTCCTGGTCGAGCTTCTTCGTCATGCCGAAATCGATGAAGGCGACCCGCCCGTCCCCCATCAGGATGTAGTTGCCGGGGTGGGGGTCGGCGTTGAAGTGCTGCAGGTGGTAGATCGAGCCGAAGCTGCCGCGGAAGACGATCTCGCCGAAGCGGCTGCGCTCCTCCTGCGGCAACTCCTTGATCTGCTCGAACCCCATGCCGTCGACCAGCTCGGTGACGAGGACACGGCGGCGCGAGAGGCGCGTGATCACTTCCGGCACGTAGATGAAGGGGTGCTCGCGGTAGGCGCGGGAGAAGCTGCGCTGGTTCTGTGCCTCGTACTCGTAGTCGAGCTCCTCCATCACCCGCTCGCGGATCTCGTGGGCGATCGCCTTCGCGTCGAGGCCGGGCGCCAGCGCCCGCGCCAGCCGCACCAGCATGCCGGCGTTGCGCAGGTCGGCGTCGACCGCCTCGGCGATGCCCGGGTACTGGATCTTCACCGCCACCCGGCGGCCATCGAGCAGCTCGGCCCGGTGCACCTGGCCGATCGAGGCGGCGGCGAAGGCCTCGCGCTCGAACTCGGCGAAGAGCTCGGAGACCGGTTCGCCTTCGTACTCCTCCTCCAGCACCTTCTCCACCTTCTCCCAGGGCATTGCCGGGGCGTCGGTGCGCAGCTTGCCGAGCTGCTCCTGGTAGATCTCGCGATACTCCTCGGGGATGAACTCGGTGTCGATGAAGGAGGCAAACTGCCCGAGCTTCATCGCAGCGCCCTTCATCTGGCCGAGCGCGCCGACCATCTTCATCGCGGTTTCCAGGTGGCGCTGCTCGAGCTTCTCCTTGCTCTCCTCCTCGGAGCGAGTGACGTTGGTCGCCTTCGTGCCCGCGTAGCGGGCTCCCTGCACGCCGACGATCGAGCCGAGCTTGGCGGAGCGGCGCAGCCGCCCCTTGGGGATCTTCGACTCGTCAGCCATCGCGACCCGAAGGTTGCCACAGGTTCGATTCGCGGCCGTTTCTCTATCCTCTCCCGTCCGCAATGGCACAGACCCGCGAAAAGCTCAAGGCGGCTCCGCGCAGCGAGTTCGGCTCGCGGACTTCGCGACGCCTGCGCCGCGACGGGCTCGTCCCCGGCGTCGTCTACAGCGGCGGCGCCGACGCCCGCCCCTTCCAGGTCGCCGAGCGCGAGGTGCGCCACGTGCTCTCCGAAGGTGCCGCCCTCTTCGACCTCGAGATCGAGGGCACCAAAGCGGTGCCGGTCGTGATCAAGGAACAGCAGCACCACCCGCTGCGTGGTGATCTCCAGCACATCGACCTGCAGGAGGTGCGGCTCGACGAGGCGATCCAGGCCGAGGTCGCGGTCGAGCTCGAAGGCGCGGATTCCGCCCCCGGCGTCAAGGGCGGCGGCGTGCTCGAGCACGTCACCCGCGAGGTGACCGTCGAAGCCCTGCCCACCGACATCCCCGAGCGGATCGTCGCCGACGTCTCGGCGATGGAGGTCAACGACACGCTGCAGGCCTCGGTGCTGGTGATACCGGAGGGCGTCACCCTGGTCGCCGACGACCCCGACGAGCTGACGATCGCGACCCTCTCGCCGCCTCGGGTCGAAGAGGTCGCCGAGCCCGAGGTCGAGGAGGAGGCCGAGCTGGTCGGTGAGGAGGGTGAGGTTCCCGCCGAGGAGGCCGGCGAGGGCGAGGGCGGCGGCGAGTCGGGCGAGTCCGGCGGGGAGTAACCCTGTCCCTCTTCCGCCGCCGGGCCGATCGCGGCGAGGGCGAGGCGGGCGACCGCATCCTGATCGTCGGCCTCGGCAACCCCGGTGAGCGCTACGCGGGCACCCGCCACAACGTCGGTTTCGACATCGCCGCCGAGCTCGCCAACCGCTGGGACCTGCCGCGGGCGAAGGTGAAGTTCGCCGGGACGATCGCCGAAGGGCGGGCGCGCCCAGGTGGCCCGCGCGTCGCGATCCTGCTGCCGCAGACCCAGATGAACGCCTCGGGCGACTCGGCCGGGCCTGCCCGGGGCGCCCTGAAGGCGCCGCTCGAGCGGGTGGTCGTGCTCCACGACGAGATCGACCTTCCCTTCGGCGAGGTCCGTGCCCGCCTCGGCGGCGGGCTGGCCGGTCACAACGGCCTCAAGAGCCTCGTGCGCGGCTTCGGCGGGGAGGGGTTCTGGCGCGTCCGCGTCGGCGTCGGTCGCCCCGACTCGACCGACCCCGAGGTGGTCGCCTCCTACGTGCTCTCGCGCTTCCGCGAGCCGCGCGCCGAGGTCGACGCCCTGGTCGGGAGGGCGGCCGAGGAGGCAGAGAGGCTGGTCGAGGAGCTAGGTTCCTCCGCCGATGAGCGCTGAGCGGACGAGCTACGAGGTCGGCGAGGGTGGGGTGGCGGTGCTGCGGCTGCGGCGCCCCGAGTCCCGCAACGCGATCGACACCCAGATGCTGCTCGAGCTGCTCGAGCTGCTCGCCGTCGCCCGCGGCGATGAGCGCGTGCGGGTGCTGGTGATCTCCTCCGCCGACCACATGGGCCTCTCGGCCGGCGCCGACGTCAAGGAGGACCTCGACGAGGAGGGCAAGGTGCGGCGGATGCAGCTCTTCGCCGACCTCTACGACGCGATCGTCGCCTTCCCCAAGCCGACGATTGCCGCTTGCCACGGCGACGTCGTCGGCGGCGGGGCTGAGATCGCCGTCGCCTGCGACATGCGCGTCGGCGGCTCGAACCTGCGCATGCGCTTTCCCGGCGCCGCGCTGGGCGTCCCGGTCGGCCCCGCCCGCCTCGTCACGCTCTGCGGCCTGGCGACGGCAAAGTACCTGCTGCTCTCCTCGCGCACGGTCGGCGCTGACGAGGCGCTGCGGCTCGGGCTCGTCAACCGCGTCGCGCCGGCGGCCGCGACCGAGGACGCGGCTCTCGAGCTCGCCGCCGAGGCAGCCGCCCACCCCCCGGAGGCCGTCGCCCGCCTCAAGCGCATGCTGCACGAGTGGGACGACGTCGAGGGCCGCTCGCGGTCCGAGGGCGAGGGCCAGGTTGAGTGGCAGCGCAGCGGGCCCGGCTTGCCTTTCCGCTCCTGATGGCCTTGCCGAGATGCGCGCCGACCGGATAAGGTCGCGCCGTGCTCGCCCCTGGATCGTCAGTCCGCTGGTGCGGTTTCGCGGTTCTCCTGATGCTCGTCCTCGCGCTGCCCGCGAGCGCCTCCGCCGCCACTTACGAAGTCAACAGCGTCGGCGACCAGGAAGACGCGCTCGTCGGCACCGGCGGGTGCCTCACGGCCGTCGCGACCTGCACCCTGCGGGCAGCGATCGAAGAGTCGAACTTCTCGACCGGCGTCCGGGACGAAATCAAGTTTTCCGCGGCCTTCGACGGCCAGCCGGCCGACACGATCAGCCCGCTGACGGCGCTGCCGGCGATCAAAGACCCGGTCAGCGTCCTCGGCGGCGACTGCTTCGGCGAAGACGGGCCCGACGCACCGTGCGCCGGGATCAAAGGTCCCTCGGGTGCCGCCGCGCTGACCGTCGAAGACGCGAACGGGGTGGTGATCGAAGGCCTCGCAATCACCGGTGCCCAGTTCGGGATCGACGTCGTCAGCGGCTCTGAAGGATTTGTCGCTCGCAACGACTGGATCGGGCTGAACCTGAGTGCCGCCAAAGAAGCAAACCTGACCGGGATCTTTCTCGATCCTGGCTCCGACGGGGCGACTATCGGCGGCCTCGCAGCCTCCGAACGGAACGTCATCGCCGGCAACGAAGGGGACGGCCTCGACCTCAACGGCGCCAGCGACGCCACCATCCAGGGCAACTACTTCGGCGTCGACCCTCCGGGGCCGGTTGGACTGCCAGGCGGCTCGCAGCAGATGGCCAACGGCAAGGACATCGAGATCACCGATTCGACCTCGGGCGGCGGCGTCAAAGCCGAAAACAACGAGGTTGGGACGACAATCGAAGGGTCCGCCTTGACGAGCCAGGCTTGCGATGGCGGCTGCAACGTCGTCTCCGGGGCGAACGGAGCTGGGATCGACCTCAACGGCAACGGGATCGGGCAGAACGAGGCGCCGGCAAGCGGGCCGACCCTGATCCAGGGCAACTTCATCGGAGCGAGCGCTTCGGGCGCCGGCACCGTCGCCAACGGCAGCTATGGGGTTTTCGCGGGGCACGCCGACAACGTCACCGTCGGTGAATTCCCGCTGGGCGATGCGAACTACTTCGCCGGGGGCAGCGAAGCGATCGCCACCGAAGAGGGCGAAAGCTTCATCGCCCGCGGAAACAGCTTCGGGATCGGACCCGGTGGAGCTGAACTGACGAGACCGGGCAAGGCGATCTTCGCCCTCGATCAGGGAGTGGCCGCGCCCCCGAACCTCGAACAGAACCTCATCTTCGCCGGCAGCATCGGGATCGAACAACGGGGCGGGGTGGGTCATCTGACCGGCAACGAAGTCATCGGCGGCTCGATCGGGATCTATGCGAAGGGAGAACCCGGCGGCGGTCTGAT
>Ga0070711_100002546_pt1 | contig 10431 bp, 8 predicted proteins | sample LARL53metaG_FD_65452 | JGI IMG/M metagenome (GOLD analysis project Ga0070711, IMG submission 65452) | Corn, switchgrass and miscanthus rhizosphere microbial communities from Kellogg Biological Station, Michigan, USA - LAR L5-3 metaG | ecosystem: Host-associated > Plants > Roots > Rhizosphere ... | reverse complement strand
CAGTAAACCCACACCGCCGGCAGCGGCGTGAATCAATGCCGTCTCGCCTTTCTTGAGCGGATAGGTCGTATTGATCAGGTAATGCGCGGTCATGCCCTGCAGCATCGCCGCTGCGGCCTGCTGGTCGGTAATTTTGTCGGGCACGTGGACCAGCCGGTCGGCGGGCACGGCAGCATACTCAGCGTACGAGCCCATCACATTACTGTAAGCCACGCGATCGCCAACCCTCACTCGCTTCACGTCGCTGCCCACCTCGGTCACGGTCCCTGCGGCCTCCTGGCCGTCAGTAAAAGGCAGAGCGGCGGGATAGCGGCCTTCACGGAAATAGACGTCGATAAAGTTGACGCCGGAAGCGGTGATCTTTACCACAGCTTCATTCGCTTTAGGTTTGGGAACGGGCAGATCGACCAGAGTCAGAACCTCAGGACCTCCGGTCTTTTGTACTTGAATCGCTTTCATAGAAATCCTGGGGACCGCGCGCTGCCGCGGTCGCGGAAAGATAATGCAACGTTTTTCTCAGTGCAGGCTTAGAAGTTAAACGACTCTTCTTCTGCGATCATAATCACGGGCGGTCCGCCGGAAGAGATCTGCATGGCATGGCCGACCGTCTGCTGGCCGCCTTCCGACGCGGCGCAGGCTTGCAGCGCTTCCATGGAAGGGAAGTGGACCTCGGCGATGCGATAGAACGGCGCCGTTCCCATCGGCGATCCAACCACCTTCGTCGCCACAAACTTGGTCTTGCCCTTCAGCTTTTCCACGGCCATGGGCACGTGTTCTTTCTGGTACAGCTTTTCAAACGCCTCAACGTCCTTGGGACGGGGATACATCACAACCAACTTGACTCCAGCCATTGGGAGCTCCTTAAAAAGTGCGTTTAACAGCGTCACAGGAATTGTAATTGCAAGGACCCATTTTGTGCGCGATGGTGAAATTTGCGGAGCTGTCTCAAGTTTGATCGAAAATGCTTTCCCTTGTCATCTTGAGCGAGTCCGTGGGGAGCGAATGCGACTAAGGACGAGTCGAAAGATCCCGAGAATGCCTCCTCTGCCATCCCGCGTCAGGGAATTCTTCCGCAGCTGCTTCCCCTCTTATGCATGAAAATGATTTGAGCAGAAAAGAGTTTCTGGTGTAGTGAGTCGTTATTCGTTGTCATCAACATAACCCTCTATGAGTACGAGACAAGTGTCAGGGCACGACTTGAGCGCTTAGCTTGACGGCCAATTGTCGATGCCCGGTTGTGGACCTAGCGCGCGGGAAGCTTGAAAAGGCAGCAGAACGGCTCAGCCGGGAGTATGATTTCGGAGAAATGCGCGTATTGGTCAAAATCATCTTCACTAGTTCCTTGGCTCTTTCGCTGGGCGCTTGCGCCCATCGGGATTCACCTTTTTGCGGACAAAAGGCTGACAACTCAAAAGCAGTTCGAAGCAAGTCGACGCTTATTGCAAAAATTGAAGGAGATGCCGTTCGCATCGCCGATTACCTGGGCGCGGAACGATGGATGCAAAAGGAGATTCCCTACGAATCCTGGAGTCATGTTGCGGATCGGTTGTCCCGAGACGTTATCTCTAACACTTCTTTTCCTCCCCGGAACCACGGTCAGCCCAGTCTTTTGAAGGAAGACGGCTACAGAAAAGAGATGACCGGCGTTCTGCAAAAGCCGTTCCGGTTTCAATTTGTTTCTGGAAACCAGGTTGACGTGCTGGTCAACGGACCGACTTCTTTCGCTAAGAGAAAAGAGCTGATTGAGCAGGCCCGCGAGTCAATCTACATGTTTGCGTGGGCCTTCTATGATGACGGGACAGGTTGGGAATTCGCCGACTGGCTTATTAATGCCAAACTGAAACGTCTCTGCGAAGGCGGAGATTTGGATATCAAGATTGTGGTCGACGGCAATGTGGCCAAGGAAATCGGTTATCGGGACGTCCTCAACTATCTGGAAAAGCATCCCTCATTTTCCAAGAGCCCGATTCAAATTGTGCGCCTCAAAGACAAGCGGGACCCTTACATGGGAATGCATCGTAAAGTGATGATCGTGGATCGTCAATACATGGTCATGGGTGGAATGAACGTGGGAAACATATACAGCCACCTGTACCCGGACAAAGGTGGCCGCTGGAGAGATACGGACATTTACGTCAGAGGGCCTGCGATCAATCAGGCGCAAATGACGTTTGTCGATGAATGGAACGAGCAAAGGGGCCGGAAGGAATTAGCTTTTCTTCCCTATGATTTTGGGGCCCCTTCGGGCGAAGGTCTTTCCATGATTGTCGATCATCAGCCCTTGCGGGATGACAACATTCATATAGTGACGATGAAATCTTTCTACGGCGCCTCGCAATCGATCGATATTGAGAATGCCTATTTTATTTTGGACGCAGTCATGGAAAGGGCGCTTGTAGACGCCCTCAAGCGGGGGGTTCGGGTAAGGATACTTTCGAACTCCAAGGACAGCATTGATGAGCCGGTAATGACGGTCCCGATTTTGCAAAGTCTGGCACGGCTCAAGAAACAGGGAGCGGAAGTTTTCACGAAAAAGGTCTATGACGGCTCAACGACTTTGCACAGCAAGTTCCTGTTGGTCGATGGGGTCTTCTGCTGGATTGGAAGTTACAATTTTCATCCCCGGTCTTACCGCTACGAGCGGGAGATCGTTTTTGCTTCATTCGACGAAAACCTGGCCGCGCAACTCGGCAAAATCTTCGCGGAAGATATCGCGCCCGAGCGAGCCACCAAGCCGTCTCTTGAAGAATTGCTCAACGTCAAGAGCAGCCTGCTCAACAAAGAGGTTAGCTCTCATTTCTTCGATCAGCTGTGATGCGTTATTCCTACCGTCCCATCCTTGTGCCTTTGACATGTAGGCTCCAAACGAGAACTTCTCTAAGAGGCGGTGCTAGTTATCCTTTTTTCTTCGGCTTCATCATCTGCCATTGCTCTTCTGTCAGCAGATCGCCCAGATGATCGAACTCGCTAGCGCCTTTGAGCTGCTCGCCGCCGTCCATCACGATCTGTTCTCCGTTCACATAGCCTGACTGGTCGCTCACCAGGAACGCCGCCAGATCGGCCAGCTCCTGGTGTGTGCCGAACCGTCCCAGAGGGTTGCGTTTCTTGGCCATCTCTTCCAGCGATTTCACCGGCATCAGCCGTGAGAATGCGCCTTCCGTCGGCACCGGCCCCGGCGCAATGGCATTGAACCGGATTCCGTATTTGCCCCACTCAATCGCCAGGCTGCGCGTCATGTTTAATACGCCCGCCTTGGCCACCGACGAGGGCACCACGTACGGCGAGCCCCATTGCGCGTATGTGGTGGTGATGCTCAGGACGCTGGCTTTGCGCTTTTCTTTGATCCAGCGCTTGCCGCAGGCCATGGTTGCGTGGATCGTCCCCATCAGCACAATGCCGATCACCGCTTCAAACGCGCCGATGGAAAGTTCCTCCGTGCGGCAGAGAAAATTGCCCGCGGCATTATTTACCAGCGCGTCCAGCGGTCCATCCTGCCAGAAGGTCTCGATCATCGCTTCCACTCGCTGGTTGTCGCGGACATCGCACGAGAACGTCTTCACCGTTCCGCCCGTCGCCCTACCCAGTTCGTCCGCGGTTTCTTTCAGCACTTCCTCGCGGCGTCCGCAGATGTAGAGGCTAGCGCCCAGCTCCAGAAAACGCTTGCCCATGCTTTTGCCCAGACCGGTAGCGCCGCCGGTCACAAGAATTCTTTTGCCTGCCAGCAGATTCTTTTCAAACACAGTTGTTCCTTCTTCTTAAAGGGAGTTGACGAAACATCGTACACGGCGAGCGGCCCGCCTGCCAGCGCCCTGCCGAGATGCAGCGGTTCTAGCATTAGCGTAGTCCTTCTCGAATTCGTCATCCCGACGGCCGTCAAGCGAGCGCGCGCCGTCATCAGCGCGCGAGTAGGCCGGGAGGGACCTTGTGTTTCTTTTCGATGGCCTATGGTATTCACAAAACCGCTGTAGTACAGCTTGTAACCTAAAGGTGGGCGCAATCATCCTGTCCGTCGCACGGCAACCAGCGGCAGATCTCGTTCCACCGCCCAGCTCTCCCACTCGGCCGCGCTGCGTTCAAGAAAGATTCGTTCAAGCTCCGCGCGGTCAGCTTTCTTCAGCCCGAGCTCTGACAGCAGGCGCTCAACGAAGTGCGGCTCCAATGCCGCAATCGCCACCCAGCCATCGCTTGCCTGATAGAAGCCATAGAGCGGATATCCGCCGCCCAGTAGCCCTCCCGGGGATGTCAGCCCCGCGCGCACCGGCGCGGCCAGGTCGCGCGCGCATTCATGCAGAGAAACCCACGCGCAGCCCGCCTCGCCTTTTCTCGCCGCTCGATTCAATAATGCCAGGGCCATGCTTACGGCCCGCTCCGCTCCTGCCAGATCAACAAAGAGCGTTGGCGGCATCTCCGGCGGGCGCAGCAGCCCAAAGTCGCTCTGGTACGTCAGGTCGTGGCCGGTACGCTCTTCCAGCGGCGGCGGATATCCAATGACCCCGACAAAGCATAGCCGCGGATGCCGCGCGTGCAGGCTCTTCCAGTCCAGCCCCAGGCGCTGCAATGCCGACGGTCGAAACGACGCCAGCAACAAGTCTGCTTCCGCCAGCATGGTGTCCAGCTGCGCGCGCCCATCGGGAGACTTCAGATCCAGGCGCAAGACCGTCTGACCTTCGCAAAGAGACTCATACCATGCCGGCGCAGCCCGGCTTGTGGCATCTCCGCTTGGCGGCTCGACCTTGGTGACTTCCGCGCCCAGCCGGGTAAGCCGCGCAGCCGCCACCGGCCCCGGCGCATTCAGCGCCAGGCTCACGATTTTTATTCCCTGCAAGAGTGATGAATCTGCGTTTGAATCCATTCTGCGTTCCAATAGCAAATAAAGGTTGTACGCGCAGCCGGCCTGCGCGTAACCATCACCAAGATGGTCCTGTCCAAGAGTGTAGCTGACTTTCAAAAAGCAAAGCCCGGATTGCTCCGGGCTTCGCCTGAGGGGAGGGACCGGTTCTGATTATTTGGTGCTGGGGGAAGTGTCTTGCTTGGCTTCGGCTTTGCCTTCCGCATCGTACACTTCAACGGTCCCGTACTTGGCCACCGCGTCGCGTACCTGCTTGGCATCGCCCACCACCACGACCTGCAAATGGTCGAGATCGACATACTTTCGCGCCATTCGCTGCACGGTGTCCGCGTCCACCTTGGCCAGTTCGTCCGAGTAATGGTCCCAATAGTCCTTGTTAAGGCCGTAATACTTCACCACCATCCAGCTATTCACGATTCCCGCCGGGTTCTCCAGCGAGAGCGCAAAGCTGGAAATGATGGAGCGCTTGGATTCTTCCAGTTCGCCCTGCGGGACTTTCTCGTCGCGCAGGCGCTTGAATTCATACATCAACTCATGCAGCGATCCGTCCGTCACGGCGTTGCGGACTTCCGTGTTTGCCACGAACGATCCGGGATAAAGATCGCTGCTTACGCGGCTGTATGCGCCATAGGTGTAGCCTTTTTCCTCACGCAGATTGGAGAATAGTCGCGCCGCCGATCCGCCGCCCAGAATGCGGTTCATTACGACCAGGGGAATGTAGTCAGGATCGGACCGCTTCAGCGAAAGCCCGCCGGCGAGGATATTGCTCTGCACTGATCCAGGCCGGTCTACCAGAATCGTCTTTGCCGAAGTGAGCGCAGCCACGCTGCCAATGCCGGGCGCATCGATGGGATGGTTCTTCCATGAGCCAAAGTATTTTTTCGCCAGCTCTGTTGCCTGGGCCACAGTCACGTCGCCGGCTACAGCCAGAATGGCGTTGTTGGGTGCGTAGTACTTATCGTGAAAGCCTTTGAGCGCTTCCGAGGAGGCCTTCTTCAGAGAGTCTGTGGTGGGCGACTGCACGGCCGCGGGGAAATCACCATAAATCGCCCGCGCAAATCGTTCCCGCGCCAGGAATCCGGGATTGCTGCGCTGTTGGAAGAGTCGCGCGCCTTCCTGCCGTTGATATTTCTGCAGCTCATCGGCGGGGAAGCTGGGATTGAGCACGATGTCGCTCATGATGTCCATCAGCTTGTCGGAGGATTGGCTGAGACCGGAAGCCTGAACGGCGGTCACGTTCGAGCCGAAAGCAGCATCAGCATTGAACGTAGCGCCCAGTTCGTCCAGTTCAGTGGCGATCTGCGTGCTATTTCGTTTTGCCGTGCCGTCGCGCAGCAGGTCGGCTGTGAACGAGGCCAGGCCCGGCGCATCCTTCGGATCAGAGAGTGCGCCGGATTTGATCCACAAGCTGTAATAGACGGTTGGCAGCCTGTGTTGCTCCAGCACAAGCATGGTCAGGCCGTTTGGCAGCGCCACTTCTACCGGGTGAGGTAGCTTCACCTTCAAAATCTCATTGTTGACCGGCGCCTTATTGAGCCGCTGTACTTTGGACGGAAGCTGCTTGGTGTCTGCCCCGGGCCCCTGCGGCTGCTGCGCAAATAAACCAGCGGTAAACATGAAAAGCGCAAAATTCAAAATCAGTATTTTCTTCAGCATGGTTTTCTCCTTACCGCATTCCGGCAGCGCCGGCGGCGGGGGTGGCCGCGCCGGGCAGGGTTATCATTACTGAGCGGTGTGCCGGCACCAGGTATTTCTGGGCAGCCTGCTTTACCTGCTCGGCGGTCACGGCGGTCAACTTCTCATAGGCCGTGTTAATGAGGTTGGGATCGTTATAAAAGATCGTCGCCGTCCCAATTTGATTGGCCAGGCCCAGCGTTGAGACCCGGGTCTGGATCGCGCCGCGCAGAAGCTGTGTGCGAACTTTGTCCAGCTCCTGCTGCGTCACGCCATCTTTTTTGACCGCCTCAATCTCGTCGTCAATTGCTTTCTCCAGGTCCTCGATCTTCACTCCGGGACGGGGCAGGGCAACCACGTTGAAGAGTCCAGGCCCGCGGCGCGGTTGGGCGCCGGCAAACACATTAAGGGCAAGCTGCTTGTCATGCACCAGATGCTGGTAGAAGCGTGAGCTGCGTCCGCCGGAAAGAATGCCGCCCAGGATCTGCAGCGCGTAGGTGTCAGGAGTGTTGCCGGGCCCAATGTTGTAGACAGCGTGGAGCTGGGGCAGGCGCGCCAGCGTATCATTCATGGTCTTGCGCCGCTCCTTGTCGTGCTCGGGCTCCTTCATGTCCACGGCAGGCGGCGCCGGTTGCCGCGGAATGCTGCCGAAGTATTTCTTCACCTTCGCCAGCGTCTCTTTCGGATCAAGATCACCCGCCAGCACCATTACTACGTTGTTCGGCGCGTAGTAAATGCGGAAGAAGTCCTTCACGTCGTCCAGTGTCGCGGCATTCAGGTCGTCCATGGAGCCGATCACCGAATGGTGATAGGCGAAATTGTCGTACGCCATGGAGTCAAGCTCTTCGGTCGATTTCCCATAGGGCTGGTTATCCACGCGCAGCCGGCGCTCTTCCTGCACGGCATTGCGCTGGTTGTCCAGGTTGGCCTGCGTGATGTTCAACGCTTTCATCCTGTCCGATTCCAGAAACAATGCCATATCGAGCTGGTTCTTCGGGAGCTCTTCAAAATAGTTGGTCTGGTCGTTGTTGGTGCTGCCGTTCATGGCGCCACCGTAGTTCTGCACCAGCAACATGTGCTCACCCTTGCCCACATTGGCGGAGCCTTCAAACATCATGTGCTCAAACAGATGGGCGAACCCGGTGCGGCCCTGCTTCTCATTGCGCGAGCCGGTATTGTAGGTAAGGGAGATGGCAAACACGGGCGCGGCATGCTCGGGAACGATGATCACTCGCAACCCGTTATCCAGCGTGGTATCCGTGAATTCCACTTTGGGAAGTTTCGTTTGCGCAAAAGCTGCCGTAGCCAGGGCTAGCAGCAACGCGCACAGCAGCGGCTTGATACGTGCACTGTTCACTGAACACCTCAATATTGGAATCAAAAAGAAGGACGCATCGGAAGATTCATAAGGTTCTGCGAAAACATGCAGAAAATCAACTAAAAAATCATTTACCTCTGGTCTGGGACGGAATGCATTCGCGCCGCCTGGCATTCGCCATGTTATTGAAGCCTGGGCGTCGGGACACCGAACGGCGTCTCGCGTGGTAGAATCCGCCTGCATTTACTGGAGAAACGAATGGGCATGCGAAGACTATCCTTCCTGGTATGTTCGTGGCTATTGCTTGCGGGCATCTGTGCCAACGCAACCGAGCGGCAGAGCAACGCTGACTATCGGGCCCGCCGTGTGGCGCTGGCCAAACAGATGGAAGGCGGTACGCTCGTGCTGTTTGCGCCGACCGAAGCCGAGGGCCAGAACAATCTCTACGGCTTCCGCCAGGATGATAACTTTTACTACCTCACGGGATGGCTCGAGCCAGGCGCGGCCGTGCTTATCAACGCCAATCCTTACGTTGAGATTCTCTTTCTGGCCGAGCACAATCTCACGCAGGAGAAATGGACCGGTCCCAAACTGGGGCCGGAGAATCCCAAGGCCCCTGAGCAAACGGGTTTCGACAAAGTTGAGAGCCTGGACAAACTGCATGAGGAGCTGCTTAAGGTGTTGCCACAGCCTCGTGCCGTGGTTTTTTCCGACTTGGGAGCCAACGGCCAGACCACGGCTTCCACCGGCCCGCTGGAGTGGCTGCGTCGCGGCAACTCATTTCCCAACTATGTTTCTTTTAAGGATGCCAAGCCGCTGGTTTCCCGCCTGCGCACGGTAAAAGATACCGGCGAATTGAAGATGCTTAGCCGCGCTGCGGATGCTTCGGTCGCTGCGCATCTTGCGGCGTTGAAGGCCATCCATCCCGGCGTGAACGAGCGCGAGGTTTCCGCGCTTATGCAATACGAATTTGGCAAGCGTGGCTGTGAGCGTCCTGCCTATGCGCCGATTGTGGGCTCTGGCTTCTTCTCTACGGTCCTGCATTACTCCGCTGACGATCGCACCATGCAGGATGGCGATCTTGTGGTGATGGACGTGGCCGGGGAATTCTCGATGTATGCCTCCGACATCACGCGCACCGCGCCGGTCAACGGAAAATTCACCGCGCGCCAGCGAGAAATTTATGACATCGTGCTCGCGTCGCAGGAAGCGGCCATGCAGGCGTTCAAGGCAGGGAAGTCCAAGCTGCCCACCAATCGCACCGATCCGGATTCGCTTTACAAAGTCGCATTCGATTACATCAACACCCATGGCAAGGATTCGCATGGCGAACCGCTGGGCAAATATTTCATCCATGGGCTCGGACACCACGTCGGTTTAAACGTCCATGACGCCAACGATCCCGCCCTGCCGCTGGATAAAGGGATGGTTTTTACCCTGGAGCCGGGAATTTATATTCCTGAAGAAAAGCTGGGCGTCCGCATTGAAGATGTGTTTGCCGTGGGCCAGGATGGAAAACTAATCATGCTGAGCCATGGCCTGCCGCGCACGGCCGACGAAGTTGAGAAAGCGATGGCGAAGTAAAGATAGACTTGTGGACCGCAGGCGCCCTCGCCTGCGCCTTTGTAAAAACAACTCTATTTAATCCCCACCGCCAGCGTGTCATGGTGCTCGCGAATAAATCGTCGCAGGTATGGCCCAATCTGGCTGGGAGCGTCAAATCCAGCGGCCTTGGCTGCGGCTTCTTGATCTTTCGGTAAAGCGTCCGCGCTTTCGGCGTAGTGCTTCAGGTCGCGAAACACGCCGATGGTGAAGATGTCCCAGGCGGCCCCCTGGTCGCGCACAAAGATGAAATTCTCCGGCTCCTTCAGAGCTTTTGAGTAGGCGTTTTCCATCTCACGTTCCTTGTACAGATCCGCAAATTTACCCGGCAACGCAACAAACATCTCGACGTGAAAAAACGCGCTGGCGGCAAAGGCCTTGCGCAGATCGGTCAGCGGCGGGCCATAAGTAAACAGATCTTCCTGCCATGCAATCAACTCTTTGAACTTGTCGTCGAGCTTCCCGGCCTGCGCCGCTTTCTGCCGCTTGCCGATGCGCTCAGGCTGGTAATACTCGGCGTAGCTGCCCATGGGCCACAAGATCATCAGGTCCCAGTGGTCGCCCTGGCTGTGGCGCATCCAGAGCGGGGCCTCATCGCCGGCCTGTTTCATTTCGGCTGCCTGCGACTTATATACGTCGATGAGATCCAGCAGCTTTCCCGGCGCGGCCTGCACTAGACTGACCTTATAAAGATAGGGCGTTTCGGCCGCGAACGCTGGCGCGGCTACGAACAGAGGCATGCTAGAGCACAACAGAAACAACAGGGCGTGCACGTATCGATGGCGCATGAGGATCGGGCTCACTTTCAGTCGAATTTTATCGATGGGGATTATAGTTCCCATTACAGGCGTCCGCTGTTATTTCTCCGCGCCTCCGCGTCTCCGTCGTGAGATTTAGCTCTTTCCGATTCCGGCGGTTCGATTGTGACCTGTGTCACTGCGTTTGCGCCAGCTTCGCTGCGATGGTAACGTAAGAAGTTTGCATTGTG
>Ga0070711_100002544_pt1 | contig 10433 bp, 8 predicted proteins | sample LARL53metaG_FD_65452 | JGI IMG/M metagenome (GOLD analysis project Ga0070711, IMG submission 65452) | Corn, switchgrass and miscanthus rhizosphere microbial communities from Kellogg Biological Station, Michigan, USA - LAR L5-3 metaG | ecosystem: Host-associated > Plants > Roots > Rhizosphere ... | reverse complement strand
GACCTCGTTATTCTGTCAGCCTTTTCAGTGTTCAACGCACAGCTGATGCTGCATTCGGGCATCGGGCAGCCCTACGATCCCGTCAGCGGAAAAGGCACGATCGGCCGCAACTTTACGCACCAGACCATCTCCTCGGTCAACGGCTTCTTCGACAGCAAGAAGTACAACTTCAATCCATTCATCGCCTCGGGTTCGATCGGCATGTGCATCGACGAATTCAACGGCGACAATTTCGATCACGGCCCGCACGGCTTCGTCGGCGGCGGTTACGTCGGCCAGGTGCAGACCGGCGCGCGGCCGATCGAAAGCACGCTGACGCCGCCGGGTACACCGAAATGGGGCACGGCGTGGAAGAACGCGGTGCGAGACAATTATCTCAGCACGGTGAAGCCCGGCACCGGCGTGCATGGCAGCTTCTACGCCTATCGCGACATCTATCTCGATCTCGATCCGCTCTACAAAGACAGGCTCGGACGTCCCCTGATGCGGATGACGATCGATATGAAGGAGAACGAGGTCAAGCAGAACCGCTTCCTCACCGACAAGTTCGCCGAGGTCATCCAGGCGATGGGCGCGAGCCAGATCGCGAAGTCCTACCGGACAGCGCCCTACGACATGACGACCTACCAGACCACGCATGTGAACGGTGGCGTCATCATGGGCGAGGATCCCACCACAAGCGCGGTGAATCGCTATTTGCAGAGTTGGGACGTGCCCAACCTGTTCGTGCTTGGCGCCAGCGCGTTTCCGCAGAATGCCGGCTACAATCCGACGCTCACGGTCGGCGCGCTCGCGTTCTGGGCGGCAGACGCGATCCGAAACAAATACCTCAAGAGCCCGGGGTCTCTCGTCAATGCCTAGGAACGCTGTTGTCGCGCGCTCGCTCGGCGCATTCGCCCTGATTGCAATTTTCGCACAGACCGTTCCGGCGGTGGCCGGGGAGGTCGACCATCAGGATTTTACCAGGGTTGAACGCGGACGATATCTGGCCACCGCGTCCGACTGCATCAGTTGCCATACCGTGCCGGGCAGCGGCCGGCCCTTTGCCGGCGGGCGGCCGATCGAGACGCCGTTCGGCAATATCGTCGCGCCGAACATCACGCCGGACCTTGAGACTGGGATCGGCGCCTGGACTGATGACGAGTTCGATACGGCCGTTCGCAAGGGCATCGGACCGCGCAGTGGGCGGCTTTATCCCGCAATGCCCTACACGGCATATACCAAGATGTCGCGCGACGACGTGCTCGCGATCCGCGCCTATCTCAGCACGGTGCAGCCGGTCAGCAATCGCGTTGTCGCAAATACGCTGCCGTTCCCGTTCAACATCCGCACGGCCATGCTGGTCTGGAACGCGCTTTACTTCAAGCAGGGCGAATATGCCTTTGATCCGCAGAAGCCGCGGGAATGGAATCGCGGCGCGTTTCTGGTCGATGGCCCCGCGCATTGCGGCGCATGCCACACGCCGAAATCGATGCTTGGCGGCGATAAGCTGGCTCAGTATCTGCAGGGATCGTATCTGCAGGGATGGTCGGCACCGGACATCACGAACGATGCCAACCGAGGACTTGGCAACTGGACGATCGAGGACATCGCGACCTATCTGAAAACGGGGCACAACCGCGCCACGGCCGCGACCGGGCCAATGGCCGAGGCGGTTGACCTGTCGTTCTCGAAATTGACCGACGACGACGCCAGGGCCATCGCGACCTATCTGAAGTCGCTGCCGGGCAGGCAGGACACACCGCCACCGCTCGCCAAGGATACGCCCGTGATGGTCGCGGGCAACGCGATCTATCGGGATCAATGCGCGGCCTGCCACGGTCTCGACGGCAAGGGTATCGCGCGGCTCTTCCCGTCCATCGCAGACTCTTCGATGGTGCGGTCTGATGATCCGACGACCGTAATCCGGATCGTGTTGCGCGGCGCACGCAGCGTCGCGACCAAGGCCGAGCCGACCGCGCCCGGCATGCCGTCCTATGCATGGCAGCTGACCGACGAGCAGATCGCCGCAGTGCTGACCTATATGCGCAACGCCTGGGGCGGTGCGGCGCCCGAGGTGAAACCGGCCGAGGTGACGCGCCTGAAATCGTCACTGGCGTTGCGGCCGGACTAAAGCGCGATGAGATCAGGTTGAATCGTCATCGCGCTTTAGGTCTTTGTTTGAGCATGATCTCCGCGCGAACGTGTCGCGAGGGAAAACCGCTACACACTTTTCCAGATCATGCTCTAAGCCTTTTTCCGGCGCCGTTCGAGGAAATCCGCCAGCACCACGGCGTGATTGATTTCGAGGTCGCGTGCCCCGTAGAGCAGGGTGGTCTTCCGCCTGCCGATGGTCTTGAGAATGTCGGCGACCGCCGGATTGCCCCTCAGCTCGCGCAGATAACGCTGCTTGAATTCGGCGAACCGGTCGTCCCGGTGGCCGAACCAGGTCCTGAGCGCGGGCGTCGGCGCAATCTCCTTGCACCAGTCATCGAGGGCCGCCGCCTCCTTGCGGAGCCCGCGCGGCCACAGGCGATCGACCAGGATGCGAAGGCCGTCGGTTGGCGTGGGCGGTTCGTAAACCCGCTTTGTCTTGATCGAAGCCATGCTCTTTTTCCTGAAAGGATAGTACTCGTCGTGAAGGCCGGTTGACATCGTCGCACGAGCTGCGGGCGTCAAGGCCTGTAGTTGCGATGCAACGGAAGTCGCGACGACCTTGATCTAGATCAAGCATGCGATCCCTCGCGGGAGCGGAAATGGAGCCGCGAAGCCACGGCGCTGGCCGTTTGTGCAATCCTTCGCGACATGGGAGTACAATTATGCCGTTTCTCACGCTGAAGGTCATGGCGAGCCTCCTCCAATTACACGGGCCTGGAGCGAACATTCAGAGCGATCACCAAGGCATTGACGCCTTGCTGGGCGATATTCGCCGGCAGGGTTTGGAGGAAGGTGCTGTTGCCGACGAGCCCGTCGTGACCGAGGCCTATTTCAGGCGCGGAGGTTTTGTCCGAGGAGGAGGAGGGTACGGCGGCTTCCGTCGCGGAGGAGCGGGGTACTATGGCGGCGGCTTCCGCCGCGCAGGTTATGTGGGACCCGGCGGCGGGTTCCGCAGGGGAGGATTTATCCGCGGTTACTAAAGCGCGATGAGATCAGGTTGAAGCGTCATCGCGCTTCAGGTCCTTGATTGAGCATGATCTCCGCGCAAACGCGCTTTGCGTTTGTCGCGAGGGAAAACCGCTACACACTTTTCCGGATCATGCTCTAGGCTTTCCTTCCATCATCCCACCAGTGCATCGCGGTGTCGGCATGTTGTCTGATGATTCAGGTTCTGTCGCTTTTCGGCATCAGCCGATCTCGCAACTCCTTGTGAAGGTTGCGACGCGCTGCAACATCGATTGCTCCTATTGCTACTGGTTCCGCGACGCATCCGTGTACGACAAGCCCAAATTGATGAGCGCCGACGTGGTGCGTCAGCTCTTGCAGCGCACCGAGGAGCACATCGCCAAGCATTCCCTGGTCGATTTTCCGATCATCCTGCATGGCGGCGAGCCTCTGTTGTGGGGAGTGGAGAACTTTCACCGTTTTGCGGAAGCTTGCGAAGAGATGTCGTTCCGGAGGCGCTGCGAGATACCGATCGCGGTGACCACTAACGGTGTGCTGATCGACGATGATTGGCTGGACTGCTTCGAGGCTCACGATATTTCCGTTGCGATCAGCCTGGACGGCCCGGCCCATATTCACGACGCCCATCGGCGGACGTTTCAGGGCAACGGCACCCATGCCGCCGTGGAACGAGCCGCGCGCAAGTTGGTTTCTCGCGACATCGGCGTGCTTGCTTTGGCGGTGTGCAATCCGGCTCAATCGCCGGAGCAATATGCCGAGTTCTTCGCCGGGTGCGGCATTTCGAATTACGACATCATGATCCCTGACGCGACGGTCGACGAGAAGCCGCCGTCCATCGCCGCGTTCTACAACGGCCTGTTCGACCTGTGGCTGGAGGCAAACCGCAGCGGGCCAACGGTTCATATCCGCATCATCACCGACATGATCACCGCTCTGCTCGGCAACAATTCCCCGACCGAGGGCGTAGGCCACAAACCCGTTGAATTATGCACCGTCATGACTGACGGGTCCGTTGAAGCGCACGATGTATTGCGGATTGCCGGCGACGGCTTCACGCAGACGAAGTTCAACATCTTCGATCATCCGATCGATGAAGTCAGGAACGAACCGCGCTGGAAAGCCGCGCGTGATGCGTCGATCGACCTTTCTGAGAAATGCCGGCAGTGCAAGTTCATGAATGCCTGCGGCGGTGGCTATCTTCCGCACCGCTTCTCCAAGAAGAACGGCTATGACAACCCCTCGGTCTATTGCGACGATCTCTATGCCATGTTCGAGAACATGCAATCGGTGCTCGCCGACCATCTTTACGTCAGCAAGCCCGGCGGCGAACGGCTCAACGTGCGGGACGCGTTGATGCGTGCGTAGATCCGAACGCATCTTGCGCAAAAAGCGGGGCCGCCCTCGAATGGGACGGCCCCGAGAGGCTCGATGCAGGGGGAGGAGGGGAACTTCGAGCCTGTGGAGGAGGGGGGACCTCAACACAGCCCCAACATGCCAGACCGCGCGGAGGAAGTATTTCGTAACCGCAGGCCGTTTTCGGACTCGCACGATCTGCTCATGACTTTCCGGCGGATGCTGAGTTTCACGAAGCAGAGAAGAGTCATTTGATGCAAGCTCAACCTCGATGCGGTCAGTTCAGCTCGTCAAGCAATTCCCTGGCCGCCGTGAGGGGGCGGCTGTCGAAGCCCTCGGTGAATCTGGCATAGATCGGCGCCAGAACTTCGCGCGCCTCGTCTCGCAGACTCTGCCGCAGCAACAGCCTGGCGAGGCCAACGCCCGCACGTAGCTCGTAGCCGAGAGCCCCCTGACGTTGGGCCAGATCAAGCGACTGCTGGAAGGCGCGTTCCGCCTGCGGAAGGTCCGGGCGCCTGATGGCGATCAGAACCTCTCCCTTCGTCCGCAACAAGTCCGGCATCTCCATCATGTAGTTGTGATCCTTGGCACGGCCGATGGCCTGATCAATGATGACGAGCGCCTCATCGCCCTGATCCGTCCTGGCCAGGACTTCCGCGAGCGGAATGCTGAAACCGGCCACCGCGCCAAATCGATAGCGATGCATTTTCTCCACGGAGCCTCTTAACGCGACGAGCCCAACGCCGGTTTCGCCTCGCGCCAACAGCACGATGCCCTTCATGGCCTCCGCAAAAATCTGAAGGGAATCGAGAGCGTATTTGCGAGCCTCGACCAAAAGCCTGTCAATGTACTCCTCGTAGCTCTCCGCTTCCAAGTTCCAGTAGAATACTCCGAATGCCCAAAGCAGCGCCCTGCAGAGCTTTACGGGTTGATCAATGCCGATCACATCAGCCAACGCTCTCCGCGCCATCTCGATTGCCTGATCGGGATAGCCCTGAAGCCAAAGGATACGAGCAAGCGTGATTTCGGCGCGCTTGGGGTAGTCAAACGTCAGACGGCGATGGTCGCCGGCCTCCGCGCCCTGCGGCTGTAACAACGCTGCCTCGACATACGAGCGAGAGGCGAGCACGTCACCGAGATAGTGGCAGGAAATGCCGAGACATAGTCGCATGCGCGCAAGTGCGATGAAGTCCTTCCTGCCGGCAGCGATCGCTTCGCCTCGCTTGGCGGTGTTTAGCGAGTCTTCCAAATCGCCGGTCAATGTCTGCAGCAGATGAACGCGATCCAGCAGACGAAGCTGGCTTGGCACGTCGCCAATCTTCTCGGCGAGCCCGATCGCCCGGGTGAAACAAGCCGCGGATCTGTCGTCAATTCGCCCTGTCATCATCCGGGCCGATCCCAGCGCCGCGTGCAGCGCAAGGTCGTGCCGAATGTCGTCGTTCGCTTCATCAAGTGATTCGATGGCGCGTGCGGCCCAGAGCTGGCATTCGGCCAGCAGCGACAATTCGAAGAACAAGGGCATCGACGCCGCAGCCAGGGCGACGCCGATCCTGCGGTCTCCGCGCTCCGAAAAGCACCAGGCCAATGCGCCGCGTATGTCTCCGAACTGATCTGCGATCGCTGAAAGAGCCTCACGCGAGCTGTCACCGATGCCTTCAAGGAGATGCTGAAAGTAAGACGCATGACGTCGCGCCGTCGTATCGAGATCCAGGCCGGCCGCGAGCTTTTCCTGCGCATAGGCGCGCGTCGTGTCGCGCAACCTGTATCGCGTCGATGAATGGCCTGTGGTCAGCGTAAGCATCGACTTTGCGACCAGACTGGCGAGGATCGCCATGATTGCCGCGCTGTCGGTATCATCGGTCCTGGCGACCGACCGTGCCGCGTCCGGGGTAAAATTACCGAAAAAGATAGACAGTCGACAGAGGACCTGGCGCTCTTGCTCGGATAGCAGACTGAAGCTCCAATCGATGGTCGCGCGCAGCGTGCGATGCCGCGGCAGCGCGGTTCGCCGTCCTTCCCACAACAAACCAAACTGGTTGTTCAGGAGCTCGATCGTATGTTTGACGCCGTATGCGCCGACGCGGCTGGCCGCGAGCTCGATCGCGAGCGCGATGCCGTCGAGCCTGCGGCAGATCTCGCCCACATCATGCGCGTTTGCATCGTTCAGCTCAAATTGGCCACCGGTCGCAGCCGCCCGTTCGACGAACAGCGCGACTGCGGGGAAGGTGAGCGCACGTGCCGCCGTGAGACCCGCTTCATCCGGCGGACTCTCCAGGGGCAACAGACGATGAATATGTTCGCCTTCGACGCGCAGTGACTCCCGGCTCGTAGCAAGAATGTGCAGCCGCGGTGCTTCCTGGTAAAGCCGCTCGGCCAGCGCAGCCGCGGCCTCGATCACGTGCTCACAGCAATCCAGTATCAGCAGCATTCTCTTGTCGCGCAAGAGTGCGACAAGTGCATCCGAGCGATCGTGGGAGCCAGCCAGCAGTCCGAGGGTCGATGCGATGAGGTTCGGCACCAGTGCCGCATCGCGGATTGTCCCGAGGTCGAGGAAATGAACTAGGCCAGCGAACTCAGTGAGCAGCGAGTGGCCGGTTGAAACGGCCACGGTGGTCTTACCAATGCCGCCCGACCCGACGATAGTGACGAAGCGCCGGCTCGTCAGCTTTTCCGTTATTTCATCAATCGTATGATCGCGGCCCACCATATGCAGCGGACGCGTCGGCAGATTATGACCGTGTTGAGGGACCGGGCGGCTCTCCGGGGGGGCCGCGTCGTTCGGACGCGACACCGGCGCGACAAAGCAATAGCCCTGTCCGGAAACCGTGCTGAGATATTTGACGCCGGACTCTCCATCTCCGAGCACCCTTCGGAGCGTCGCGACATGGACACGCAGGCTGCGCTCATCGGCTGCAGCGCCAGGCCATGCCTTGGTCATCAGCTCGGTCTTGCTGACGGTGGTGCCCGCTTGTTCGACGAGAGCCAGCAGGATGTCGAATGCGCGAGCCGGAAGCAGTATCGGCGCGCCATTCTTCTCGAGGCGTCTTTGCGCGACGTGCAGGCGAAACGAACCAAACGCAATAATTTCTCCTGCGTCCAGGTCTGCGCCAGGCTGGAGCGCAACACCCCGCGCGCGGTCTCTCTTTGGCCCTTCAACCGGGCGATCGATCGATCCCGCCCTCAAGCCCATTTAAAACCTCTAGGTACACGCACGCGTTTCAGCACGCTCGAAGTGTGAGGTTCATAGATACCGCGCCGCATCGTCACGTCAACAGCGATGGGACGATGGGGGAGCGCGCCTAACGCATTGCTCTCCATGAGAGAACTTAATTGGAAGACAAATGCAGGTTAGCCGACGGCCGCCTGCTTGAGAATGTTCCCGGCGCAGATCCTGTCGACGCAGTTTGACGCAGGATCTGTCATGCCGAAATGAAATGGCAGCCATCGGCAAATCGGTGATCGGCGGCACAGCTCCACGTGAGACGGCGTGCGTGCTGCGGATCGTCAATCCCAGCGCTGCGCGCGGGTGTCGGACGTGCTCGCCGTGCGAATCCGAAAGTGCCTGCACCTGTCGGAAAGACCGGTCTCGACAAGCATTGTTAGGGTCAGGACACGCCCAAGCCGACAAGGATATGAATGATGGCCAACTCCGACGTACGTGCAGAACTTCAAGGCCCAACGGATCTGAAAGCCAACGCAGTTCGTGACATTCCTGCCGCGCTAAGGGCCCTGCTTGCGGACGTCTTTGCTCTGTATCTCAAGACGAAGAACTTCCATTGGCATATGTCGGGAAGCCACTTTCGCGACTACCATCTTCTGCTGGACGAGCAGTCCGATCAGATCTTCGCCATGACCGACGGCATCGCCGAGCGCGCACGCAAGATCGGAGGAACAACGATACGATCGATTGGTCATATCGGACGTGAGCAGCGTATCCTGGACAACGATGCGAACTACGTGGACCCGCAGGATATGCTGGCCGAGTTGCGCAGCGATAACCAGCAATTGACGACGGAGATGCGGCGCGTTCACGAGCTTTGCGATGAATATGGCGACGTCGCAACGGCAAGCGTACTCGAAAACTGGATCGATGAGGCGGAACGCCGCGTCTGGTTCCTCTACGAGGCGGCCCGAACGAGTTGAATGTGAGCAGTGCGGTTCCGGCGATAGCGAAACCTGATCCAAACACCTGAACAAGCCAACGATTGCGGTAATGCGCCATGGGCAACATCGGTACAAATAGTGGAACTCTCGGAGTTCTGTGCGCCGGCGAGGCCGGCATCGGAAGTCTGTCAAATCAATCGCCAGAGCAGGGCGCTGTCGCGGAACGCCTGCTGCTGAGGGAGTTCACTCATCGGATCAACAACGAGCTGGCGTCCGCAATCTGCTTGATCTCGGTGGCGGCGCATCGCTGCAGCAGCAGCGAGGCCAGAACGGCGCTCACCACGGTTTTGGATCGCCTGGAGAATTATGCGAGCGTCCACCACTCCCTGCAGATGCCGGAATACAGCACGACCATCGAACTGACGACCTACATCCAACAGCTCTGCCGGGCCATCAGCCGTTCAAAGTTGGAGCGTCAGGGTATCGATCTCTCGCTGTCGCTTCACTCACTCAGGATGCGATCGGAGCGTTGCTGGCTGCTGGGGATGATCGTGTTTGAATTGATCACCAATTCGGCGCGTCACGCATTCCGTAACAAGGCGGGCTCGATTCACGTGGAAATATTTCCAACGGAGGCATGCGTGCAGTGCCGCGTCACCGACAGCGGCAGATCTGACGCCAACCCGAGGCCGGGACGGGGTATGATGATCGTTGAGGCGCTCGCGGCCAGCCTTCATGGCACGGTCGATGTGCAATTCGGGCCGACCGGGACAACGACGGTCGTGAATTTCCCGTATCAGGGGTGAGTGAGGCCACAGCCGTCACAATTGATCCCTGGAGCAGAACGTCTTTGCGGCCCGAACCCGGGCCGCTGTTTTTGTTGGTGTGGTTCAGCGCATACTTACCTGTCAATCAATGGATCGGTTCGCACGCGCTGGACGTTTCCAGTTTCCGTGATTTGGTTACGTGAGCTGCGCTCGCGGGACGCGGCTCCGGAGTTTGCCTGTCGAATGCCGATATTGAAGCAATGTCCTGGATGGTCGGCAGTTCGTTCTTGCTGGCGCATCGCCAGCGCGCCGGGGTCTCGCCTGTGATCCGCTTGAAGACGGTCGAAAAATGCGCCTGGGTGCAGAAACCCACAGCCAGCGCGACCTCCGCAAGCGGCGTTTCGCTATTCGACAACAGCGACTTGGCGTGCTCGATGCGCTGATGCAGCAGATATTCGCGCGGGCGATATCCTGTCGCCGTCCGAAACTGTGCCGCAAAGTGCATTCTCGAGAGCCCGGCGACTCTGGCCAGGTCGGAGAGGCTTATGCAGCGGTCGAAGTGCTCCTTGACGTATTCCTCGACGCGTCGCAGCCGCCACTTCGGCAAGGCGTTGACCTTGGTTCGTGGCGATTCGTGACGGGCAACATGCATCGCGAGTGTTTCCGCAACGCAATGCGCAAACTTCCGATCGGCCGCATCTCGTTGTTCGATCAGCGCCTTTGCAAGTTGTTCGGCGAAGGAGTCCCGCAGCAGAACGAGGTCGTTCAACTCCTCGCCCGCGATCGGCTGGGTCGTCGATCGCTGCAGGGGGAAGTAACTGGCCGAAATGTGGAAGTGCAGGAAGTCGAAGGGTGCGTCAAAATGCGCGTCGAGTTGCCTCGATGGCGCGCTGACATAAAGCGTCCCCGCCGGCATGATGCCGTCGAAGATGGTTTGTCGTCCCCTGGTCAACCTGAGACGCGTGGTCTTCAGGGCGATCCCGATGAAATATTGATCGGACGGCGTTATCGCTTCGTCACGCCGGGACGTGTTCCCGAGGTCCGTCCATCGCGAGATGGAGATGTCCTCGGTCGAGCCCCGCTCGCGCTCGCGCCATTTCCGTTCAT
>Ga0070711_100002543_pt1 | contig 10437 bp, 10 predicted proteins | sample LARL53metaG_FD_65452 | JGI IMG/M metagenome (GOLD analysis project Ga0070711, IMG submission 65452) | Corn, switchgrass and miscanthus rhizosphere microbial communities from Kellogg Biological Station, Michigan, USA - LAR L5-3 metaG | ecosystem: Host-associated > Plants > Roots > Rhizosphere ... | reverse complement strand
CTCGGGCCACGGATCAACTCGCTGCGCGTGCAGCTCGGCAAGACCCACCCCGACGACGCCGAGCCTCACGGCTGGCGCAAATGGGCGCGCGGCGTCGCGGCGCGCCCCTGGCGCTCGGCGATCGCCGCCCTCGCGGTCCTCGTCGTTCTTGCCCTCCCGATCTTCCAGCTCGAGCTGGGCCAGAACGACATCAGCGCCCTGCCCAAGTCGACCACCGCGCGCCAGGCCTACGATGGGCTCACCCAGGGCTTCGGCCCGGGCGTCAACGGCCCGCTGTTGATCGCCGCCGAATTCGAAAGCGCCGCCGAAGCGAAGGCGGTGCTGCCGAAGCTGGAGAAGGCGGTCGACGGCGCGTCCGACGTCGCCGGGGTCTCCGAACCGACCCTCGACCAGGCGGGGACGGTGGCGGTCTTCACCGTCATCTCCAACTCCACGCCCTGGGCGGACGAGACGGTCAGCCTCGTGGAAGGGCTGCGCGACACGACGATCCCCAGCGCCCTCGAGGGAACCGGCGGTGCCGCCTACGTCGGCGGGCAGACCGCCGGTTACATCGACCTCGCCACGCAGATCAGCGACAAGCTGCCGCTGATGATCGCGATCGTCGTCGGGCTCAGCTTCATCGTCCTCCTGCTCGCCTTCCGCTCGTTGCTGGTGCCGGTCAAGGCGGCGGCGATGAACCTGATCTCGGTGGCGGCCGCCTACGGCGTGGTGACCGCGGTCTTCCAGCTCGGCTGGGGCTCCTCGCTGATCGGCCTCGACCACTCGATCCCGATCGTCAGCTTCGTGCCGCTCTTGATGTTCGCGATCCTCTTCGGGCTCTCGATGGACTACGAGGTCTTCCTCTTGACGCAGATGCGCGAGCACTACCGCCAAAACGAAGACGAGAAGGAGGCGGTGATCGAAGGCCTCGCCAACACCGGCCGCGTGATCACCTCGGCGGCGGCGATCATGGTCTGCGTCTTCACCAGCTTTGTCCTCAACGGCAACCCGGTGGTGAAGGAGTTCGGGGTCGGCCTCGCGGTGGCGATCGCGATCGACTCGACCCTGGTCCGCTGCCTGCTGGTCCCGGCGATCATGGTCCTGCTCGGCCGCTGGGCCTGGTGGCTGCCGCGCTGGATGGAGCGCTGGATGCCCCGCATCAGCATCGAGGGCGAGGATTACTTCGCCCGCCGCGACGCCGAGCTGGCGGCCGAGGGAAGCGACTGAGCGGGCATGTTCCCGCTCAACCTGCCCAACGTCCTCACCCTGCTGCGCATCCTCGCCGTGCCAGTGGTCGTGGTGGCGCTACTGGGGGAGACGCCCAATGGGGACGAGCTCGCCGCGGCGGTCTTCGCCCTCGCCGCGGCCACCGACGGCCTCGACGGCTACTTCGCCCGCTCGCGCGACGCCGTAACCACTTTCGGCAAGCTGATGGACCCCCTCGCCGACAAGCTGCTTGTCACCGCCGCCCTGCTTTCGCTCGTCTCGCTGAACCGGTTGGAAGCCTGGGTGGCGATGGTGATCATCGCCCGCGAGATCGCCGTTACCGGCCTGCGCGCGATCGCCGCCGAGCGCGGCATCGTGATCGCCGCCAGCTGGCTGGGGAAGGCGAAGACGGTGCTGCAAATCGCCGCCGTGATCGCTCTGATCGCCGTCAACCCGGCGCCCGCCTGGGCCAACGCGCTCGTCTACCTGGCGCTCGTCGCCACGGTGATCAGTGGCGCTGACTACTTCTTCGGCCTCCGCCGCCGCATCGAGGCCGAGCGCGAAGCGCGGACGGCACCGAAGACCCACCCGGGCTGAGCGCGCACCCGAGCTGAGGCGCGCACCCGGGCTGAGCGCGTCTCGTCACACAGTCACGCGCAATTCCTGACACTGCGCGCACCACCCGCGCGTCGGCCCCTGCCAGGGTCCGTCCATGGCCACTCCCCACACAGGGTCGCAACGTTTTTTCAATGCATCGCATGGAAAAAACGTTGCGACCAACGTCGATGCGACGACGGCAATTCGTGAGCTGGCCGAACGGCAGCACGGAGTGGTGGCCCGTCGCCAACTCTTCGAGCTCGGCGTCGGGAAGGGACTGATTCAGCACCGAATCGAGACCGACCGTCTCCTGCCGCTTCACCAAGGGGTTTTCGCGGTCGGACATCGACGGGTCGGCCTTCGTGGCGAATGGATGGCCGCGGTGCTCGCCTGCGGACCTGGCGCGTTGCTCTCTTACGGAAGCGCTGCGCATCTCTGGGGAATCCGTGGCTCCAGGGGAGCGATTGAGGTTTCGCGCGTGTCGGGACATCGCCGTCCGCACGGCGTCCGCCTCCACCAGCCAAAGTCGCTTCCTGTTGAGGACGTGACGGAAAAAGCTGGCATCCCGGTTACGTCGTTGGAGCGGACCCTGGCCGACGTCGCCGGACGCTTCTACGAGCGGGAAATGGAGCGCATGCTCGTGGAGGCGGATCGAAGCGGTCAGCTCAGCTGGCCGACCCTTCACGCTGTCCTCGATCGGCCCGGTGGGCGAAAGGGCATCGGTCGGCTCCGCCGCGTGGCAAGGGAAGTCGATCCGAGAGCCCTCGACACCCTTTCTCCGACGGAGGTCGACTTCCTGGCGCTATGCCGGAAGGCTCGTCTGCCGCTTCCGCAAGTCAATGTCCTGGTTGACGGAAGGCTCGTCGACTTCTTCTGGCCCGACATCCGCCTGATAGTCGAGACGGACAGCTACAGCTATCACGGCGATCGCCCCGCCTTTGAGCGCGATCATGAATCAACGATTTCGCTCACGGCCGCTGGCTACAAAGTGCTCAGAACGACGCATCGCATGTTGGAACGCGATCCGACGCCGTTCATGCACCTCGTGCGCGAGGCACTGAGCTCCTGAGCCACTCCCTCACGCTGCCGCAACGTTTTTTCAATGCATCGCATGGAAAAAACGTTGCGACCCTGAGTTTCGGCGGTCGGCTGGGGAATCAGGCGGCTGAGGGTGCCTCGAGCCACTCGCGCATCGTTGTGTGGCCCGCCTGGTGCTCGCCGCTCTCCAGCTCCTTGCGCAGCTCGCCGAGGGTGCCGTAGCGCTCGGCGACGACGTTGTGGCGGTGGATCGTCTCCAGGTTCTCCTGGCGGGCCATGACGAAGGCCTCGCCGGGCAGGTCGGGGTAGCCCTCGACCACGTGCCGGATCATCTCCCGCACGCAGTCCTCGACGAAGCGCGGCTGGGCGTGTGCCTTGGCGACGACCGCGAGCTCGTCGGGCCGCTTCATCAGCTCGTAGATCTCCGAGCTCATCGAGCTCTCGACGACGCGCAGCAGCTCCGGCGCGTCGATCCACGCCGCCCCGCCCTCCGGGCAGCCGACGTGCAGCGTCCCGATGCCGCGCTGGTTGTGAGTGGCGACGGGCACCGCCTCGATTGCCCGCTCGATCTCCTCGCCCTCGAAGCCCGCCGCCGCGAGCCGTTCCCGGCCCAGCTCGGCGACCATCTCCTGCGCGCAGGGGCAGGCGGTCATGCCCTGCGCCTGGACGCCGGTCAGGGTCCGCGTCCCGCGCTCGCTGGCGACGGCCGTGCCGAACAGGCCGTAGATCTCCTGCGTCGAGATACCGCTCTCCGGCGTGCGCACCGTCTGTGGGTAGCGTGCCCTCACCGAGACCTCCGCCCGCAGCCCGCGCTGGCGCTCGCGCACCCGCTGGGCGATGTGAGCGGCGAGGATCTCAGCGCGGAAGGCCTCGCCGAGGACGACTGCGTCGATCGCCTCGCCGACGATCTCCTCGAAGCGGGACATGTGCACGCCCGCCTGACGCGGCTCGAGGTCGACGAAGCACTCGAACTCGGCGTGGTAGAGGTTCTCGCCGCCGTCCGCATCGACGCGGATCACCTTCTCGACCCCGGTGACGCCGACGCGCGAGAGGCTGACCTGGGTCGCCGGCACCGAGGCCTGCACGTCGGGAGCGCTCAGCGTTGGGGTGCTCGTGTGCGTAGCCATGGTCTGAAGACTAGGCAACGGACCTCTTCGGCGCCCCTCCCCGGGGCCGGCCGATCTGTTTCTTCTGCCTATACTTCGCCGCGGTCGGAGCGTTGGGGCCGGCCCCCCGCTAGGGGAGAGGGTTGTAGCGGAGGCATTGAGATCGAGCCGTTGGAGACGGTCCCGCAGGGACTGGATCAGGATTCGAGTGGGCAGCCGTTTGCGGAGCCGGAGGAGCTGCGCGGGCTGATCGCGTTGGGGCGCGAGCGCGGCTACCTCACCTTCGAGCAGATCGCCACGACGCTGGAGGAGGTCGAGGTCACCAAGGAGCAGATCTCCGGCCTGCACGCCCACCTGATCGAGGTCGGCGTCGAAGTGATCGCCGAGGACGGGGTCGCTGCCTACAAGGAGCAGCGCGAAGGCGAGGAGGCGGCCAACGGCGCCGGCGCGGCAAAGAAAGCCGAGCTGGACCTGACGGTCGAGCCGAGCCTCGACTCGCTGCGGCTCTACCTGCGCTCGATCGGCCAGGTCGAGCTGCTCACCGCGGCGCAGGAGGTGGAGCTGGCGAAACGGATCGAGCGCGGCGACATGCTCGCCAAGCGCCAGATGGTGGAGGCGAACCTGCGCCTCGTCGTCTCGATCGCGAAAGGCTATTTGGGCCGCGGCCTCGGCTTCCTCGACCTGATCCAAGAGGGCTCGCTCGGCCTGATCCGCGCCGTCGAGAAGTTCGACTACCGGCGCGGCTACAAGTTCTCCACCTACGCGACCTGGTGGATCCGCCAGGCGGTGACGCGGGCGATCGCCGACAAGGCGCGGACGATCCGCATCCCGGTCCACATGGTCGAGAAGCTGAACCGGGTCGCCCACGTCGAGCGCCAGCTCGTACAGAGGCTCGGCCGCGAGCCCGAGCCGGAGGAGATCGCCGCCGAGCTGCGCTGGTCGCTCGACGACGTGCGTGACATCCTCCGCGTCTCGCAGCTGCCGGTCTCGCTGGAGAAGCCGGTCGGAGACGAGGACGAATCGGAGCTGGGCGACTTCGTCGCCGACGAAGAAGTCGCGGAGCCGTTTGAGGAAGCGAGCGAGCACCTGCAGCGCGAAGGCGTGCGGCGGGCGCTCGACGCGCTGCCCGAGCGCGAGCGCCAGGTGATCGAGCTGCGCTACGGGCTTTCCGGCGCCGAGCCGCTGACCCTCGAGGAGGTCGGCCGCACCTTCGGCGTCACCCGCGAGCGGATCCGCCAGATCGAGACCAACACGCTGAAGAAGCTGCGCGCCTTGCCCGAGGCGCAGATGCTGCGCGAAGCCAGCTGACGGCCGGAGGCGCCGTCAGGCGGTGTCCTCGGTCGCTCGCGTGCGAGGCACGCCACGCTCCCTGCGTCCGTGCCTAACGGCGCTTCCGGCCGTCAGGGCTCGACTGGCTCCAGCACGATCACCAGCGGTCCCCGCTCGAGCTTCTCCTGGTAGTCGTCGAAGCCGGCGTACTGCTCGTTGTGCTTGCGCCAGAGGTCGGACCGCTCCTCGCCCTCGGCGATCCGCGCCCGTACCGCCCGCCGCTTGCGCCCGATCTCGATCTCGGCGTCGGGATTCGCCTGCAGGTTGAGGGACCAGGCCGGGACGCGCGCGTTGCCGGCGTTGGTGTTGATCACGACCGCGTTCTCGCCGTCGGCCAGGTAGAGGACCGGCGCCGTGCGCTTCTGCCCGGTCTTGCGGCCGGTCGTCGTCAGCAGCAGCACCGGCGCTCGATTGACCCTGCCGCCGATCCGTCCCCCGCTGATCCGGTAGAGGGGCACGTTGAGCTTTCCCACCCAGCGCAGCCCCTTGACACCGATCGAGCCGGAGAAGCGGGCGAGGGCGTGGTCGCTCGGCACGCGCCGAGTATCCCAGAGGGGCGTAGAGTGCGGCAGATGCCAGAGCCGCACCCGTTCCGCCGCGCCGCCGAGGCCAAGGACCTCGACCTCCTAACCGAGACCCTGCGCGAGGACGTCGAGCTGCACAGCCCGGTGCTCTTCCGCGGCTTCGAGGGGCGCGACGCCGTGACGCAGGTGCTGACCCACGTGGCCGCCACCCTCGAGGACCTCACCTACACCGACGAGCTGCGCGAGGGCGACACCGTCGCGCTGCGCTTCAAAGCTCGCGTCGGCGACCGCGAGCTCGAGGGCATCGACTTCCTCGAGCTCGACGACGAAGACCGGGTCGCCGTCCTTACCGTCTTCATGCGCCCGATGTCCGCCCTCACGGCGTTCAACGAGCGGATGATGGAGCGGCTCGGGGTGCCGCCAAGGCAGTAACGTTCTGTCTGCGGCGACCCGTATTCTTTATACGTGGAAAGAAAGATCAACCGTCGGCAACAGGGCGATCTAGGCGAGGCATCCGCGATCGAATGGCTCACCGCGGTGGGTGCCACGGTGTTCATTCCATTTGGCCATAGCCCGGATGTCGATCTCGTCGCCTGCGCCCGCGGACGGCTCGTGCGAATCCAGGTCAAGACTTCCACCCAGCGAGTCGTCACACCGGGAGGGAGCCCGCGCTGCGCTGTCTCGCTTGTGACGCGAGGCGGAAATCAGAGCTGGAACGGAGCGGTGAAGAAGGCGGACCTTTCGCGCTTCGACTATCTCTTTGTGCACATCGGGGATGGCAGGAGGTGGTTTATCCCCGCCACCGTGCTCGATGGCCGCACGTCGATCACGCTTGGAGGACCTAAGTATTCGGAGTTCGAAATAGAAGCAGGCCGGTCACTGGACTTGCACGTGTATGGCGAAGTCCGCTCTATAGAATCGCCTGGGCCGGGGGAGTATCCAAGCGGTCAACGGACGGCGACTGTAAATCGTCAGGCTCAGCCTTCGCAGGTTCGAATCCTGCCTCCCCCATTTCGCTCTAGGATTGGCTTTCAGCACTCCAAGTACGAGCGGTCGAGAGGCCAGTTGGGGCAGTGCCTCATCAACCAAAAGCGGCGAGTGACCTTGCCGCAAAGGGCGTGCATCGAGGCCAGTTTCCAAGACGGTGATCGATTGCTTGCGCGCAGCGATGGCGACGGACGGGTAGTCCTTGAACGGATCGATCCCCCGCCCAGCGCGGTAGTTTCCGTCGAGTGCGAGACCTCGATGACCGGGTAGTCGCGATCGCCGGCGTTGCCGGCGGGCTCGGGCCGGTGGTCGCGAAGCGGCTGGCGGCGGCCGGCGCGACGATCGCCGGCACTGACCGCTCGCAGGAGCGGCTGGACGAGGTGGCGACGGACCTGGCGCTGCCGGACGAGCGCTGGGACGGTCGCACCGTCGACCTGCTCGACGAGGGGGAGGCGCGCGCCTGGTGCGCGGCGCTGCTCGAGCGCTTCGGCCGCGTCGACGCGCTGCTCCACCTGGTCGGCGGCTGGCGCGGGGGGCAGCCACTGCACGAGGCGCCGCTCGCCGACTGGGAGCTGCTCCACGACCTCCTGATCCGCACCGTCCAGCACACCAGCCGGGCCTTCCACGACGCCCTGCTCGCCAGCGAGCGGGGCCGCTTCGTCCTCGTCTCGGCCAAGCAGGCCCAGGCACCGTCCAACGGCAACGCCGCCTACGCCGCCGCCAAGGCCGCGGCCGAGGCCTGGACCCTCGCCCTCGCCGACGGTTTCGAAGCCACGCCGGCCACTGCCAACATCATCGTCGTCGACGCGATCCTCACCCCGCGCATGCGCGAAGAGAGTCCCGGAGAGCCATTCCCCACGTTCACGCCCGCCGAGCACATCGCCGAGGCGATCGTCTTCCTCTGCTCGGACGCCGGCGCGAAGATGAACGGCCAGCGCCTCGTCCTCGCCCCGCACGGCTGAAAGGCGGCGCCCAGATGCACGCGTCCGCGCACGGGCGGCTTACGATTCAGCCGTGAACAGACCCGGCAAAGGTGAGATGACGATTCGTGAGCTGGCCGAGCGCACGGGGATGACCGTGCGCAACATCCGCGCCCACCAGACGCGCGGGCTGCTGCCGCCACCCGTCGTTCGTGGCCGTACCGGCTACTACAACGACGAGCACGTCGCGCGGATCGAGCTGACGCGCGAAATGCAGGCGGACGGGCTCAACCTGGAGGCGATCCGGCGTGTGCTCGAGGCGGGCGACGGATCGGCGGCGGAGATCTTCGACTTCACCCGCGCCCTGCGCGCTCCCTTCGAGGACGAGGCGCCTGAGATCATCGAGGCCGCGGAGCTGGCCGGGCTTTGGGGCGTGGGCTCCGGCGAGGGGCCGCCGCCGAGGCTGGTCGCCCGGGCTGAGCGGCTGGGCATCCTGCGCGCGCTTCCTGACGGCCGGATCGAGGTGATCAGCCCGCGCCTGCTGCGCGCGGCGGCCGCGCTCGCCGAGCTCGGCGTCGGCCCCAACGGCGCCCTCGCCACGGCGGAGAAGCTGCGCGAGCACGCCGACGGCGTCGCCCGCGCCTTCGTCGACCTCTTCGTCAAGGAGATCTGGCAGCCGTTCGACCGCGCCGGCCGCCCCGAGGCCGATTGGCCCAAGGTCCGCGAGGCGCTCGACCGGATGCGGCCGCTCGCCTCCGACGCCCTGCTCTCGGTCTTCCAGATCGCGATGGGGGAGGCGGTGGAGAAGGCGGGAGAGCAGACGCTGCGCGAGCCGGCGCGCCGCAAGCCGCGGTCGCGGCGTCGCCGTTAGCCGGCGACGCCGGCGAGCTCTTCACTCGCCGCCTCGTGCCCTTCGTAGGGCAGGACGGCGAAGTACATCAGCGAGGGGAGGAGGGACTCGAGGTCATCGGTCTCTCCCTTGTTGAGGCGAGAGTAGAGGAGGGCCTCGATCCCACCGACGATTCCCGCCGCGGCGATCGGCGAGGGCGGGTACTCGCCCGAGGCCTCGGCCCGCACCTCGGTGTCGAGGCAACCGGCGAAGTGGTCGAGCAGGTCGTCGCGGCGCAGCAGCGCAGACGGGCAGGCGGCGCGGGCGTCGACGACCAGGCTCATCGCCGCGTCGGGCTCCTCGACGACCCAACGCAGCAGGTCCTCCAGGGCGGCGCGCAGGCGCCGGCGCCAGCTCTCGCCGCCCTCGGCGAACTCGGCTCCGAGGCGCTTGCGAAGGCGCTCGGCGGCCGAGTCGAAGGCGGCGAGGAAGCAGTCTTCCTTGTTCTCGAAGTGCTCGTAGAAGGTGGGGCGGGAGACGCCGGCACGGTCGAGCACGTCCTGCACGTTGACCTCGCGATAGCCGAGCTGCGCGGTCGCCCGCAGCATCGCGGCCAGCAGGCGCTCGCGCTGGACCGCGCTGACCAGGTCCGGGGGGAGCGAGCGGATCCCCGACGGGAACTGCCCTTCGCCGCCGGCGAGCAGCTCGGCCGCGGCGCTCACCTCGGCGGAGGGCCAGCTGTCGCCGATCGCGGCGCTTAGCATCTCCTGACTCAATTGGACCCTTTCAGGCGGCATAGGAAACCTAGACGTTTCTTTTAGATACCCAAGAAGTCGCTGCAGGGTACCACCTGAGTTGCCGGCGCGCAAGGGATTTTCGCGATCTCGGGTTATCCTTGCCTGCATGTCACCACGGGCACAAGCAGGGGATCGGGGGGCCGCCCCGCGCCCAGCCCGGCCCGCGCTGCCGCGCGAGTTCATCGCCGGCCACAAGAAACGGCGGATCATGGACGCGATCGCCGAGCTGACCGCCGAGCAGGGTTACGAAGCGACCAAGATCGGCGACATCGTGCGGCGCGCCGGCGTCGCCCGCAAGACGCTCTACGACAACTTCGAGGGCAAGGAGGAAGTCTTCCTCGAGGCCTTCGACGCCGCCGTTGACGAGGCGATGCGGCGGATCGAGGAGAGCTGCGCCGCCGTCGACGGGGGTTGGGAGGAGAAGCTGCAGGCCGGCCTCGACGCCTTCCTGCGCTACGTCGCCGAGCAGCCGGCGCTGGCCCGCATGTGCATGATCGAGGCCCTCTCCGCGACGCCCGCCGCGACCGAGCGCTACGAGCGGGCGATGCAGCGCTTCGTCGAGCTGACCCAGCGCGTCGTCCCCCACGACGAGGGCCTGCCCGACACGATCGAAGAGACCCTCGTTGGCGGCGTCGCCTGGATCGTCTACCAGCAGATCCGCCGCGACGAAACGGAGAAAGCCGAGGACCTGCTCCCCGAGCTCTCCGAGTTCATGACGGCGCCCTTCGTCGCGGCCGCCGGCCGCGAGCCGGCCTAGGACCTGTCTCATAACCTCCGCGCACGCCTGGCGGCGCCGATCGCGCCGTTCGGCCCGGCCTCGCGACCTCAGTCGGCTGTCGCGTCGAGGTTCTCGACGTCGATCAGGTCCTGGCTCCGCCCGGCGACCAGCTTCATCGCCCGCAGGTCCTCGCGGGCGCAGACCGCGACCATGACCCTCAGCACCTCCACCTCGCTGGCGCGCGCCCGCAGCTCGGCGTAGGGGGGCACCCCCGCGAGCCCCTGAACCACGTCGAGGCGGCCGAGCTCGGTCTCGATCGCCACCTGCTCACCTCTCGCCAGCTCGGCCGCGATCGAGAACGGAGTGCCGAGCAGGGCCCCGCCTCGCTGCACGTGGCCCCCCGCTGC
>Ga0070711_100002539_pt1 | contig 10444 bp, 8 predicted proteins | sample LARL53metaG_FD_65452 | JGI IMG/M metagenome (GOLD analysis project Ga0070711, IMG submission 65452) | Corn, switchgrass and miscanthus rhizosphere microbial communities from Kellogg Biological Station, Michigan, USA - LAR L5-3 metaG | ecosystem: Host-associated > Plants > Roots > Rhizosphere ... | reverse complement strand
GGATCGTAAGCCATTCCGAGCCGTGGCGCCCAATTGTTGTTGGAACTGGGATTCACTCGGCCGCCATAAGGGGAACAGCTGACGAGTGGTGCAGGCACTGCCTGTCCCGCAGCGCAGGCGGCGCCTTTGGGAAGAATTAGACCGTTCGCATACGTCGCAGCGTTGACCCCGACCATATTTCCGGTATTCGGGTCGATGACGGGGGCGTTTGCCGAGTTGTAGACGGTGGAGTCGAAGTTTACCAGCGTGTTGTTGCTATCCGTGGGCGACGGGAAGTAGCTGTACCGTACTCCGAGGTTTAACGTCAGGCGGGATGTAATTTTCCAGTCATCCTGAACGTAGGTTTCGAAGTTTAGATAGCGGAGATGGGGAACGGTGTCGTGGTTTTGCTGGCTGTAAGAGTCAGCCTGACCAAGCAGGAAGTTCGCGAAGGGATCGTTACCGTTGTTGGCGCTGGAGAAGTTGAAGTTTGCCGCTCCGCCATCGCCATTTTCGGTCTTTTGCATCCACATCGAGGTGAAGCCGATGCGAATAGTGTGATTCCTGTGTTGAATAGAAAGATTGTCGAAGATTGTTTTGCTGATATTGCGTTCGTGATAGGGTGCAGATCCATTGCCCAGGCCGGTGTATTCGCTGATGCTGACGTTGGGGGCGCGGCCATAAGGGTCGGCGAACGCCGTGTTGTTGGTGAGTTGTCCGGTGAATGCCGGGGAGTTGGCGAGCGCGTTGGTAAGGTCAGAATTGATTGCGCCCCATGCATCCACAAACTCGACTTCATTCACTACGCGGGGTGAGATCGTCGCCGTGGCATTGATTACCAGATTGCGTCCAGGGGCGTTGATCGACGTCGTTTCCACTCCCGGATAGTTGCCGCCACCCCAGAGCGAGAAGGGGGCATTTTGTGGTACGACATCCTGCATGTAGCGCGCATAAACTCGCACTTTGTCGCCGATATTCTGGTCGAGGCGGATGATGTCCTGCCTGAAGTTGTTCAAGGAGCTGTATGGCGTAATCAGCAATCCGGGCGAATTGGGCGGATTGTTGACCATGAACGAATTCAGATAAGCGGTTGCATTCTGGCTAAAGCAGGTTGGGCTGATGGTGTAGGTGCCGCCAGCAGCGGTGACGCAGCCTGCGGGAGCGGCCGCGATCGGAGTTGTGAACACACCCGCGAGTTGGCTGGTTGTGGGCACATTGATGGTATTGGTCGCGGGTAGACTGGCCTTCCGCCATTCTTCAGACCAGAAGAAGAACGTCTTGTTCTTGACGGGATGGTAGACCTTGGGAATGAACAGCGGACCGCCGATGGTGAATCCGTAGTCGTTGTAACGCTCAATGGGAGTTCGGTTGTCGGCCGGGTCGCCGCCAAATGCGATGGCCTGCCGGTCGCCGAAGGTATTCGCGTTGTAATAGTTGTTGCGATTGAACTCGAAAGCGCTGCCATGGAACTGGTTAGTGCCTGCTTTGGTCGCGACAACGACCTGGCCGCCACCGCTTCGGCCGAATGCCGCGTCATAGTTGCTGCGCTCCAGTGTGAACTCCTGAATCGCATCAATTCCTGGAGTGTTGAGCAGGGTTCCGTTGGAACCGCTGTCATTGATATCGCCGCCATCGACGGTCCAGTTGTTGGCGCCGGTTCGCGCGCCATTGATTGAAATCGAGGTGTTGTTCTGGAGGCCGAAACCAACCTTGTCCGGCAGTTGATTCGAGACTCCCGGTTGCAGAAGTACTAACTGCTCAAAGTTGCGGTTGTTCAGCGCGAGTTCTCGAACCTGGTTGCCGGTCACCGTTCCGGATTGTTCGGCGGTCGTGGTCTGGATCGGAGTGTTCTCCGCCGTCACCTCAACTCGCTCACTTACCTTTCCGGCTTTTAACTGCACATCCATGGAGTGCTTCTCAGCAACATTGAGGATGACGCCACTCGCCGCAAAGGTCTGGAACCCCTCAAGCTTTACCGTGACGCTGTAATGTCCGGCCGGGATGTTGGTGATATTAAAGTCCCCGCTGTTGCTCGAGACTACACTGCGTATATCGGCGTTGGTTTCCTCGCTATGCACGACTATGGTCGCACCCGGCACGACGGCGCCACTGGCGTCGGTAACCGTGCCCGTAAGCGTGGCCGTGAGTTGTTGTGCGTTGCCAGCGAGAGAGAAGATCAAAACGATGAATAGTAGAGTTAACAAGAAAGATGATGTCGTTCGCGTCGCAGGTCGCGGACTTCGAACGTGGAAAGATCGCTTCATTACAAAGCCTCCTCAATGAATGCTTCGACCGGATCGGCAAAAGTGGGCAGAAGAATGCCTTTCTAATTCAATTATGCTATATAGCACATGAATGTTCATCGTCAAGCAAAAAGACGGGAGTTATTGAGTGTCTTTCCACAAAAGGGCGGCCTGCGTCACTGATACCCCCAAAACGGGATGAACTACCGTCGTCATGAGCCCCATTTTGCGAGTGATAAATACGCTGCAAATATCGTGTGATTTCAATCACACCATGACGTGATTGCAAACGGATGAGAGCCATAAATACGGTCCGTACGTTCTGTGCCCGAGAATCAGGAAGCTTTTCCATGTTCGCCGAGTCTCCAACTTTGACCTTTACAGAGCGATTGATATAAGCTATATAGCACATTTGGAATTTAAGCTCGCATTGCTGCGATTCGAGCAGAAAAGCGTTGTCAATGACGGGACCTCTTCGGAACGGGATGCCGGCGTACAAGAAGATCCAAAACGCTATTCGCAAGCGGATTGAGCACTCAAAGCTGCACCCTGGGGAGGCCGTTGCGTCAGAGCGCGAGCTGGCCAGAATTCACAAAGTCAGTCTGATGACAGCGAGGCATGCCCTGGCCGGACTGGAACGCGAGGGCTTGGTAGAACGGCGCCGTGGAGCGGGGACTTTCGTGGCCTCGCCGAAAATCCACTTCAATAAGTTGATGAGCTATTCGGAACAGATGTCGAGCCGTGGTTTGGCTCCGCGGTCACGAATACTCGTCGCCAAAGTCATCAGCCATGAGGCCGAAGTGGCGGCTCGGCTAGGGCTACCTGCGACCAGCGAGTTGATGAAGATCGAGAGACTTCGGCAAACCGGCGAGGATCCCTTCGCGCTTGAGACTTGTTATCTTCCCGCTGAGGACTATGCAGGTCTGGTCAACGTATCTTTGGAAAGGGTCTCTTTATTTGCGACGCTTGAGCACGATTATGGGGTTGAACTCGCTTATGCGGACGAGGAAGTGGATGCAACGGCGGCAGATGCACACATAGCCGATTTGTTGGGCGTGGCCCGAGGATCGTCTGTGATGCGTATTCGGCAGGTCATTTACTCATCGAAGGGGAAAGCGATCATCTACGGCGTGGGATTCTATCGTTCGGAGCGCCACACGCTGTTCATCCGTCGCTTTCGGTAGGATCGGAACTTCAGGATTCGCGGCGCGGACACCCCCCGGTGCCGCGCCGAAACCCCCACACAGCGTGTTAGCCAGATCAATGTCCCGACGATAAATGTGGCTACTCTGTCAGTCCAATACAAATTTCTTATTGCGCCCATCGGAAAAGCTTCGCCCGAAGCAGGCTGCCAATACCAACCGTGAGCATCTACTGGATTTGATCGTGTGATCACGATCACGGCTCGGGGCGCTGACAATCACAGTCGCCCCGGAGACCTATGGCTAGCCTTGGTTAGGAGCTACTGCGGATCTCGCGGTCCGCTCATTTGCTGCGCAAATGAGGGAGTCGAAGGCTGAGCCATGCCTCGAAAATTGGGCCCAAAACTGATTCTTTCGCTCACGATTTTGATCGTCGCGATCAGTTGTGTCAGCGGCTACCTCAATTTTCGCACGCAGAAGAAGCATCTGCTCGAGGCGATGATCCTCGGCGCGGACCAGCTTTCACGCAGCATTACCAGCTCTACTTGGCATGCCATGCTCGACGGATGACCGCAAGGCCGCCTACGAGATCATGCGAGTCATTGCCGACAAACAAGGAGTAGATCGCATCCGCATGTTCAATCGGGAAGGCCGGCTGGTGTTTTCCACCGACGCCGATGAGCACCCCGGAGTGACCAGCCTTTCGAACCAGGTTTGTGCCAGTTGTCACACACAGGGGCCAATTCGAAACCGGCCGGCAGAAGATTCCCGCGTTCGGTATGCAACCTCTCCGGACGGCGTGAAGACGATCAACATGGTGGCGCCTATTTACAACGAGCCTTCGTGCAGCAATGCCAGCTGCCACGCGCATCGCGCATCTACGAAAGTGCTTGGCGTGGTAGACGTGGCCTTGCGTTTGGATCCAGTACAGCGGCAGACGCGGACGATTACTCTGCAGACTGTGGCCTGGACGGCGTTGGAAGTGGGAATTGGAGCGGCATTCGTCATTCTATTCACGAAGCGTTTCGTGGCGACCCCGATCGAGCAACTGATCGAAGGCACGAAGGCTGTGAGCGCGATGGAACTGGACCGGCCGATCACGACGACTCGTCGCAGCCAGGAAATCGATGAACTGGTGGACTCGTTCAACCGGATGCGAGAGCGCTTGAAGCTGGCCGTCGCCGAGTTGAATGATATGCAGCAGACGTTAGAGAGCAAAGTCGACGAGCGTACACGCCAATTACAGGCGGCTCAACGCAAGCTCGTGCAATCGGATCGGCTGGCCACGCTCGGCCAACTGGCTGCCAGCGTAGCCCACGAAATCAACAATCCCGTCTCCGGCGTGCTCAACCTCTCTATGTTGCTTGAGCGCCTCATGGCCAAAGGAGAATATCCGCCGGGGCGGGAAGCGGAATTCCGCAAGTATCTCAGCCTGATCTCGATCGAAACCGCCAGGGTCGGACGGATTGTTTCTGACCTGTTGGCGTTCTCTCGGCGTTCCAAGCCCCAGCGCGCTGCAGCGGACCTGAACAAATTGGTGCGTACCACGCTTGGTTTAGCCGACCACAAGCTTAAGTTGATCAGCGCTGAGGTAGTTCTGGATTTGCAGGAAAGCTTGCCCATGGTGGAGTGCGACTCGTCGCAGATTCAGCAAGTCATCCTTAATCTTGTATTGAACGGAGCGCAAGCCATGCAGCCGCATGGTGGCGGTAAACTCACGATTCGCACTCGCGAACTAGCGGGTGAAGACACCGTGGAACTCAGCGTTCAGGATACGGGTGAAGGCATTGCGCCTGAGAACGTGTCGAAGATTTTTGATCCGTTTTTCACCACCAAGGCCGAAGGAAAAGGTGTCGGGCTGGGACTGGCTGTTCTGTACGGCATTGTCAAGGCCCACGAGGGAGAAGTCGAGGTCACAAGCCAGCGGAATGAGGGTACGACGTTCACAGTCACGCTGCCGCTCAAATCAAAGAACACCACTCCAGAGTCGAGAGAAGTGCAGGTTCAAACCGTGTGAATGGCCTTTGCCTGGTGGCGATCGGAAGCGTACCGGCGAATGCATTGGATTGGATCGAAGATACGACGGCCGAGTGGTTCCCGTTGCCGACTCGACGCTTGCCCCCGTTATCGATCCCGCCCAGCGCCTACGACGCCAAACGACGCCAATACCAGTCCGTGGAGATGATGAAGATGCTGGCCCAACAGGCTCCGCGCGATGCTTCCCGGGTCCTTGGGGTCACGGACGTTGACCTGGCAATCCCTATGCTTAGTTTTCTTTTCGGGCAGGCCCAGTTCGACGGTCCGATTGCGGTAGTTTCGCTTTGTCGATTGCATCAGGAGTTCTACGGACTCCCGCCGCAGGAGAACTTGCTGCGGGAGCGAACCGCAAAAGAAGTGCTGCACGAATTGGGACATACCTTCGGTCTGGTTCATTGCTCGGACTCGACCTGTGCCATGAGCCTGGCTACGCACATCGAACTGGTGGATGCCAAAGCCGAGCAATATTGCGCCCGTTGCGGGACGCAGTTGGTGCACAGGTTTACGACGCGAGAGGAAACATTATGAAAAAGAATTGGCCCATCCTTGTGGTGGACGACGAAGACGTCATGTGTGAATCGATGGGAGCCTGGTTGCGAGAAGATGGGTATCACGTCGATACCGCATCCAACGGCCAAAAGGCACTCGAACTCGCCAAGGCCATGGATTACGCCATTTGCTTTGTCGATCTGAAGATGCCCGGCGGCATGGACGGCATCGAGACCATGATGGAAATCCATCGCATTCGACCGGAAGCTTCCATCATCATTATTACTGCGTATGCGACCGTGGATACTGCGATTCAGGCAATGAAGGAGGGCGCGCAGGAATACATTGTGAAGCCCTGCAATCCGCAGGAGATTTCGATGCTGGTTTCGCGCATCCTCAAGCTGAAGAAGTTGCAGAGCGAAAACGCGATTTTACGGAAGAAGTTGAACCGGCAATATCGCCATTCCGACGTCATCACAAAGAATCCGCGGATGGGAGAAATTCTGGCTCTGACGCAAGATGTAGCAAGCCTGCGCAGCACGGTGCTTATTCGCGGAGAAAGTGGAACAGGGAAGGAACTCGTGGCGCGGGCGGTTCACTTCTCCGGCAATCGCGCCGAAAAGCCGTTCATTGTGGTCAGCTGCGCTGCGTTGACGGAGACTCTTCTGGAGAGTGAGTTGTTCGGTTATGAGAAGGGCGCCTTCACCGGTGCCAATGCGCAAGTGAAAGGGAAGTTTGAACTCGCCAACGGAGGCACGCTCTTTCTCGATGAGATCGGTGACATCTCGCCCAAGTTGCAGGCCGACCTTTTGCGAGTTCTGCAGGAGCGCCGCTTTTATCGCGTGGGTGGAACTCAGGAAGTTGAAGTCGATGTTCGGATCATCGCCGCAACCAACAAGGACCTGGCCGAGGAAGTTCATGACGGACGATTCCGGGAGGACTTGTATTACCGTCTCAACGTAATCGAAATTCGTTTGCCGGCATTGCGCGAGCGGCGGGAGGATATACCGTTGCTGGCGGAGCATTTCGTGCAGCACATCTCTTCGGCGTTGGGCCGAGATGTTAGCGGCATTTCGGCCGCGGCCTTGAAGGTGCTGATCGCCTACGACTGGCCGGGTAACGTGCGCGAGCTTGAGAATGTGATTGAGCGAGCGATTGTGACGTGCCGGAATGGCATGCTCGACGAGCCAGATTTTTCCTGGCTCCAGAAGAATGCCGTGTCATCCCAGAATTGGGAGGTTCCTGACGTTCCGCTGGGTGAACTAGAACGCCGGGCGATAGTCGCCGCGCTCGAACGCAAGCACGGCAATGTCAAAGAGGCATCCACCGCCTTGGGGATTGATCGCTCGACGCTTTACGACAAGCTCAAGCGCTATGAGATCGTACATTGAGCCCGGATCGAAGGCTACATTGTCAGGAACGTGTCGGCGAGAACGGAGTCCCAGTCTGCGTCGGGAACGGCGTCCATGAGCCCAGAGAGAAGGACTCCGCCGTCTGCCAGGGCAGCCGGAGAGTTGGGCGCGCGTAGTTGCATCTGGAGTCGTTCCATTTCGCGTAACACCCAGCCGTGAACCTCAGGTCCTCGCAACAGGTGTCGCAGCGTCACGGGGTCTTTGGGATCCAGCCGCGGACGAACCTTAAGATACCAGCCTTGCTCCGGACCTCCCACAGCAACAATCGTTCCTTCGATTGGCGCACGCACGTCAATCTCTCTGCCATTTTTCTTCATGCGCCATGCGGTCTGATTGAGCTCGATTTCACAGCCGGCCTTCGGCAACTCGATGGAGTCGGGACTTCCCACCAGATGATCGGCCAGTTCGTCCAGTCCGACGGTGAACGTGCCATCTTCGGCAGGCTTCACCCAGGTGTGTCCCCGGTGATAGAGGCGATCCTCAGGATAGTGGAGCCCGAGATCACGGGTTAATCCGGTAGCAGGCAACACGGCAAACTGGGCGTATTTCCCGCACCGGCGACAATTGAAAGCGTTGTCGCAAGCTCTCGACACCACTCTGCCCGCCAGTTCATGGCGGCAGCGCCGATCGGATTCCGGTAATTCCGCAAAGTCCGACTTCCAGCACAACTCGATTGCCCGGTTAGTGCGAAAGTCGCGCTTGGTGCGCAACACTGCGAAGACGAGCGTCGCCAGAATCGTGGCTACTACGGCGAAGAACAGCGAAAGGAAGATGACGTGACCAACCGTCCAATGGAATCCATCAATTCCCGGAAACATGGTTGCTCTCTCCTTTTGCCGGCGTGAATAAGGGCAGGTAGCGATACGACAGCGAGTAGACGATGACCCCGTAGGCGATGACTCCACTGAAGCTGGCAACCTCCTGCCAACTGGGCGTGTATTGCAGAAACTCATCGAATGCCAGAGTGGGCACCGCCAGTGTTTGCACAGTAAGGACGAAACGGTTCAGTAGCACGCCCGCACATGCTAAGGCCGCAGCGCTTAGCAGCCATGCCCTCCGCGTCGCGGTTTTGCGATAGGTGAGCAGAAATGCCGGAAGCAGCCCGAAGAGCACAATTTCGGTAAAGAGGATCGGCGTCCCGAACGGCTTGTGCGTGTAGTACTGCCAGGGGGCAAATCCAGCGGATGGAGATGTGAAGTTCAACCAGATCAGCGTGTCGATCGACTTGGCGGCGACGTAAATCGCAAGCAGCAATCCGGAAATAAATCCGAGTCGCCGAAATAGGTCCGCCGGCATCAGGCGCCGACGGGTGACTTTCTCGACAGTGGCAGCAACCAACATCAGAAAACTGGGTCCGGTAGCGATCGCCGACAAGATGAACAGAAAAAAAGTAGAAGGCCAGATGAAGACTCCGTCGCGGAATGCGAAGGGACGCCCGCGCAACACGCCGTACAGTCCCCCCAGCGATCCCTGGTGAAAGAAGGAGAGCAACGTACCCACGCCAGCGAGCACTGGCACCAGCTTGTGAAGTTGATGTTCAAACACCAGGAACGACGGGAGCTTGCGGAGTTGGCGGTTGCGCAGAAGGATTGGAATATATTCCAGGCAGAGCACGAGCAAGTAGCAAGAGATGCAGAAGGTCACTTCTGTGAGCATGGAGTGAGTATTCGGATGCCAAAAGGTGAACCAGGCCCGCAAGGGTTGGCCTACGTCGATCATCAAAATGGCGACCGCGCCGCTATAGCAGATAAAGCCGACGACCACAGCGGTGTTCAGGATCGGCTTCAGCTCAGCGCGCTTCAGAATGTAGACCAGAAACCCGGTAAAGAACGCGCCTGCGCCTAGGGCAATGACTCCCAGATCGAGGAAAATCCAGAGGCCGAAGGCGAACCGATTGTCCATGTTGGTTTGGTTTAGACCGAAGTCGAGGCACAAACCAGCTGCATAGACTCCAACCGCAAGCAGCGCCGCCCACGGAGTGAGCCACAGGAGAAATCGCGGGAGAGATGTTCGTTCTTCGCCGCGAGCGATCCACTTTCGGTCGGTCAGGCTGCTATCGGTTAGAGCACCGCTAGCCATTGTGTGCCTCCGCACGTTCGATTACAGAAGGAGGTCCTGAATTCGACTCTGCCAATGCTCTCACCCATGCCTCCTTCGACTTGTAATAAACCTTGGGTTCGGTGCCGATGCGTGCCAGCAAGCGGAATGCCTCCGGGGAACGAGCCTCCTGCGCGGCTGGGTCGTTTTGGTCGGCGAGGTTGCCAAAGCGAATCGCGGCAGTCGGACATGACTCTACGCAAGCCGGAACATAGTCGGCGGAATCGATTTCGCGTCTGCCAGCGGCTGCAGCTTTGGCTTGCGCTGAATGCAATCGCGCGTGACACAGATTGCACTTCTCCACCACGCCCCTCATCCGTACTGCGACTCCCGGATTCAGACTCTTTTCCATTCCCGTAGGCCAAGACGGATCCCACCAGTTGAAATAGCGTGCGTGATAGGGACACGCGGTCATGCAGTAGCGGCAGCCCAGGCAGCGCTGCGGCATCTGCATAACAATTCCGGTAGCCTTATCGACTTCGACGGCTTGTTGGGGGCAAACCTTGACGCAGGGTGTGTCGTGCTCGCAGTGCATGCACATGATCGGTATGAATACTTCCCGCCGGGCAGTCCCCTCGCCTCCATTGGAGACCCTGCGGACCAGCATGGGTGTGAGGCCTGTTCGGGCGGATGCCTGAGGGAGAGACGGAACATTGTTTTCAGCGGCGCAGGCCATCATGCATGAGCCACACCCGGTGCAGCGGTCTAGGTCGATCACCATGCCGTATCGGGCCTTCATGCGTTCCTCATTTCTGACGCTTCCCGCAAACTGGATTCGCGGTACAGCTTGGTGGCTAAGGGGGGAAGCACGGGGGCGGGCCAAATGGTCGACGAATTCTCAGAATCGGAGGGATTGACGGAGGGCCACTCTTTCAGCACGCACTTAAAGCCTGGAATGCCCGGCCCGCCCGTCCAGATTGCCCCTTTCGAGAGTTGCTCTTCGATCTGCTGGGCAGTATCGAACTTCGTGACTAGAGTCCGTTCCTGCTCCTGCAAGACTCCTATGCGCGCGCGAAAGAGTTCTTCGCAGCGGGAGTGAATGATT
>Ga0070711_100002537_pt1 | contig 10448 bp, 11 predicted proteins | sample LARL53metaG_FD_65452 | JGI IMG/M metagenome (GOLD analysis project Ga0070711, IMG submission 65452) | Corn, switchgrass and miscanthus rhizosphere microbial communities from Kellogg Biological Station, Michigan, USA - LAR L5-3 metaG | ecosystem: Host-associated > Plants > Roots > Rhizosphere ... | reverse complement strand
TCCTTCCGGAAATAGAGCGACAGCGCGACGATGCCGATGGCGATCGAAACCGAGCTCGCAAGACCTGCTCCGGCGACGCCGAGATGCAGAACCCTGATGAACAGGGGGGCGAACACCAGGTTGAGCGCAACGGTGCCGGTGTGCACGACCATGGTCGGACGCGCAATTCCGGTGCCCCGGAGCGCGCCGGTCATGACGAACACGACGAATTGCAGCGCCAGCGCGGGCATGAACCAGATCAGGTAGGTGGTGCCAGCATCGACGACGGCGGCATCGGCCGAGATCGTGCGCATGTAAGCGGGGGCCAGCAGACAGCCCGCGATCCAGCTGACGAGGCAACTCCCGACTGCGAGCAACAGCGCCTGATGGAATACATGCGCGGCCTCGCGCTGGTTCTTGGCGCCGACGGCGTGAGAAATCAGCGTCACGGTCCCGACAGCGAGAATCTGGGTCAGCGCCGTCATCAGGAATCCGGCATTGCCGGCGGCCGCGACGCCCGCGATCGCGGCATCGCCCAGCGGCGAGACGAAATAGAGGTCAACAAGCTGGCACAGCATGCCCATGATCATGCCCGCGAAGATCTGGGCAGCCATGGTCGCGATGTGGCTCACGAGCGAGCCTTTGGTGAGGTCTTTCACGGGGAGTCCGGGAATGCGAGGAAGATTATCGTCCCAGGCCTTGAGCGCTGAAGGACGATCGGCGTGAGGTCAGCACCAATGCTGACGGTTCATCGAGTTTTCCATCGCCGTTAGTTTCCCGTTCGAGCGGCCTTATAGCGTTATTTTCAATATTTGCAAACTTTCGCGGCGACACCTGCGCTGAACGGCCGTTTTCTCTTTTGTTGTCGGGGCATATGGCCTAAGGACGGCCGCGAATTCCTTTCAGCGCCCTTCCTCTATCAAGTCCATGATCCGTCTCGACAACATCAGCAAACAGCAGGGCCACCATATCCTCTTCATTGAAGCCTCCGCCGCGCTTCAGAGGGGCGAAAAGGCGGGTCTGGTCGGCCCGAACGGTGCCGGCAAGACGACGCTATTCCGGATGATCACCGGCCAGGAGCAGCCCGACGAAGGCCAGGTCGCGGTCGATCGCGGCGTCACCATCGGCTATTTCAGCCAGGATGTCGGGGAGATGTCGGGCCGAAGTGCGGTCGCCGAGGTGATGGACGGCGCCGGCTCCGTCAGCGCGGTGGCGATCGAGCTGAAGGAGCTCGAGGCGGCGATGGCCGATCCGGATCAAGCCTCCGACATGGACGAGATCATCGCGCGCTATGGCGAGGTGCAGGCGCGCTTCGAGGAGCTCGACGGCTACGCGCTGGAGACGCGGGCGAGGGAGGTGCTGGCGGGCCTCAGCTTCAGCCAGGAGATGATGGACCGCGATGTCGGCGACCTCTCGGGCGGCTGGAAGATGCGCGTGGCGCTCGCGCGGATCCTCCTGATGCGTCCCGATGTCATGCTGCTGGACGAGCCGAGCAACCATCTCGACCTCGAAAGCCTGATCTGGCTCGAGCAATTCCTGCAGGCCTATGAGGGTGGCTTGATGATGACCTCGCACGACCGCGAATTCATCAACCGCATCATCACCAAGGTCGTCGAGATCGACGGCGGCTCGCTGACGACCTATTCCGGCGATTACGAGTTCTACGAGCAGCAGCGTGCGCTGAACGAGAAGCAGCAGCAGGCGCAGTTCGAGCGCCAGCAGGCGATGCTCGCCAAGGAGATCAAGTTCATCGAGCGCTTCAAGGCGCGAGCTTCGCACGCCGCGCAAGTGCAGAGCCGGGTCAAGAAGCTCGATAAGATCGAACGGGTCGAGCCGCCGCGCCGTCGCCAGACGGTCGCGTTCGACTTCCTGCCGGCGCCGCGCTCCGGCGAGGACGTCGTGAGCCTGAAGAACATCCACAAGAGCTACGGCAGCTTGCGGATCTATGACGGCCTCGATTTCATGATCCGGCGGAGGGAGCGCTGGTGCGTGCTCGGCGTCAACGGCGCCGGAAAATCCACGCTGTTGAAGCTGGTGGCGGGTTCGACCGAGCCGGATGACGGCTCCGTCACCGTCGGCGGCAGCGTCAAGATGGGATACTTCGCCCAGCACGCCATGGATCTGCTCGACGGCGAACGCACGGTGTTCCAGTCGCTCGAAGACCAGTTTCCGCAGGCCGGTCAGGGCTCGTTGCGGGCGCTCGCGGGTTGCTTCGGCTTTTCCGGCGACGATGTCGAGAAACGATGCCGGGTGCTGTCGGGCGGCGAGAAGGCGCGGCTGGTGATGGCAAAGATGCTGTACGATCCGCCCAATTTCCTGGTGCTGGACGAGCCCACCAACCATCTCGATCTCGCTACCAAGGAAATGCTGATCTCGGCATTGTCGGATTTCGAAGGCACCATGCTGTTCGTCTCGCATGACCGGCATTTCCTCGCCGCGCTGTCCAACCGCGTGCTGGAGCTGACGCCGGAAGGCATCCATCCCTATGGCGGCGGCTACACCGAATATGTCGCGCGGACCGGCCACGAAGCGCCGGGCTTGCGCAGCTAACAGGCCTGCGCAGCTGACAGGATTGCGAAGCTAAAAAGCCTGCGCAGCCAGCGAGCCTGCGGAGCTGGGCTGCAATCCCTTCGGCTTGAACGCTGGTTGGCTGGCCGGTACGTTGACGCGAGAAAGCCGGGAGGAACGACAACAATGAAGCAGATCAGGATCGGGGACATCACCATCGACGCGGTGATCGAGCGGGAAGGGCCGTGGCGCAGGCCGCAGGACTTCTTCCCCGCCTATGACGATGCGATCTTCAAGGAGCACCTCAAGACGATGGAGCCGGAGGTTTTCGATGCCGCGACAGGCCTGATGGTGATCACCTATCAGACCTTCGTCGTCCGCACACCCCGCTACACCATCCTGGTCGATACTTGCACCGGCGAGAACAAGGGCCATCCGCCGCCGTTCGACTTTCCCGGCAAGGAGCGCTGGCGCAACGAATTGTTTGCGCTCGGAATCTCCTTCGAGAAGATCGACTACGTGTTCTGTACGCATCTGCACATCGACCATTGCGGCTGGAATACGACGCTGCGCGACGGGCGCTGGGTGCCGACCTTCCCGAACGCGAAATACATCTTCCACAAGCGCGAATACGCGGTCTGGGAAGAGGAGAACAAGAAGGGCAACAACCCGCCCGGAACGGTATTCCGCGACAATTGCCTGCCGATCGTGGAAGCCGGGCAGGCCGTGCTCGTCGATGACGATTATGCGCTCGACGACACCATCACGCTGACGCCGACGCCGGGCCATTCACCCTGCCACTGCTGCGTCAACATCTTCTCGAAAGGGCAGCGCGCCTCGGTCGTCGGCGACCTCATGCATCATCAGGTCCAGTGCCGCGAAATCGGCTGGTCGGCCAGGCCGGATTGGGACATGAAGCAGTCGGCCGACTCGCGGCGAAAATTCTTCGCCTCCGTCGCCGATACCGACACCATGATCCTGCCGATCCATTTCCCGAACCCGACGGTCGGCTTCATCAAGCCTTATGACAAGGCCTTCGACTATCGCTTCAAGCGGGACTAGGCGGCGTGGCATGAGAGACGGCTCGAGCACGAGGACGAAGGTCGCGATCGCCGGGCTCGGCGCGATCGGGCGGGAAGTCGCCAGGGCGCTCGACGCCGGCATCGACGGTCTGGAGCTTGCGGCCGTCTCCGCCGCCAGCATCGACAAGCATCGCCCCTGGCTCGACAAGCTCGGCAAGGTGCCGGCGGCGCTGCCGATTGAAGCGCTGGCGGACGCAGCCGATATCGTCATCGAATGTGCGCCGAGCAAACTGGTCCGCTCCATTGTGGCGCCCGTGGTGTCGCGCGGCAAGACCGCCGTCGTGCTCAGTGTCGGCGCGCTGCTGGCCAACGAGGATCTGGTCGATTTGGCGCGACAGCATGGCGGCCAGATCGTGGTGCCGACCGGCGCCCTGATCGGGCTCGACGCCATGGCCGCGGCCGCTCAAGGCACGATCCATTCGGTGCGGATGGTCACGCGCAAGCCCGTCGCGGGTCTGCTGGGCGCGCCCCATCTCGTCGAGCACAAGATCGAGATCGAGGGGATCACCGCGCCGCTTCGGGTCTTCGAGGGCACGGCGCGGGAAGCCGCAAAGGGCTTTCCGGCCAACCTCAATGTCGCCGTCGCGCTGTCGCTCGCCGGGATCGGGCCCGACCGCACCCGGGTCGAGATCTGGGCCGATCCGACCGTCAGTCGCAACACCCATCGCATCGAGGTGGACTCCGATTCCGCCCGCTTCTCGATGGGCATCGAGAACATCCCGTCCGAAAACCCCAAGACCGGAAAAATCACGGCGTTGTCCGTGATCGCCTGCCTGCGCAAGCTGCGCGCGCCCTTGCGTGTGGGGACCTGACGCCACCAGGCAAAGCTGCTAGGCTCCCTGTAAATCACAGGGAGTTCCGCCATGGACGCCGTCACGCCGAAGGGCCCCGCTACCGCAGAGACTCATTCGCATCTCGTTCAGCCGCAGAACATGGAATGGCAGAAAACGCGCTTTCCCGGTTGCGAAGCCAAGACGCTTCTGTTCGATCGCAAGACCGGGCTGATGACGGCCCTGATGCGTTTTGCGCCCGGCGCGGTGCTGCCCGATCATGAGCACGTCAATATCGAACAGACCTATGTGCTGGAGGGCTCGCTCGTCGACAAGGAGGGTCCGGCGCAGGGTATCGAATGCAAGGCCGGCGAGTTCATCTGGCGCGAGGCGCACAGCCGTCATGCCGCCTGGTGTCCGCAAGGCGGCCTGATGCTCGCGATCTTCCAGGTCCCGAACAAGTTCTTCGAGGCGGATGGCCGCGTGATCGACGCCAATGGTCAGGACTGGGACGAGGCCTGGGGTCACACCGGCAAGGCCTGAGCGTTGCGTCTGCCGGAAACACAAAGGCGGCCGCGAGGCCGCCTTTGTCGTTGTGTATCCACCGATCAGCGCGGACTGTGCGGTCCGGCCTGGACGACGCTGATCACGCCGCAGGCGCGAAAATGCTGAGCAGTTCTACGCGCGGCAAACGCATGGCGTTTGCGCGCAGATCATGCCCAATCAGCAAGGCAGGGTGCGATGTCGCGCTTTAGCCGCCGGCTTCGCACTTCTTCATGAAGCTTGTCTTGGCCGCACCGGCGAGCTTCTTGCCGTCGGAGCCGACCGCCTTGGTGTCGCATGCGTCGTGCGTGCACTTCTTCATGAACGAGGTCTTTGCGGCGCCGGCAAGCGGCTTGCCGTCCTTGCCCATAGCCTTGGCGTCGCAGGAGGCGTCCTGTGCGAAGGCCGAACCGGCCGCAAAGGTCGCGATGATGGCAGCGAGGAAAATCCGCTTCATGGGGTGTCTCCCTAAAAGGAATAGTGAGCGGATTGGAGCTTGGAATTCCGGCGCGATCAAGCACCTCGCTTCCGATTTCGCGGAATAAATTCAGGATCGGGAGCCCGCCCGTTCATCATCCAGTCAGGATCACCTGTTCAGCAGCGCCTTGAAATCGGCCCGGGCGCGTTGCGCCTCGGCACGGGCGACGGAAGAGGCCTCGCCCATGCTGAAATAGCCGTGGATCAGGCTTTCGCCGGCATAGTGCTTGGCCGGGACATCGGCGCTTTCGAGGGCCGCGGCATAGGCCGCGCCCTCATCGCGCAATGGATCGAACCAGGCCGTACAGATGACGGCAGGCGCGAGCCCCGCATGATCCTTTGCGCGCAGCGGCGATACCCGCCAGTCTTCGCCATCGGCGGGGCCGGCAAGGTAATGGCCGCAGAACCACTCCATCACCGCCCGCGACAGGAAATAGCCCTCGGCGTTTTCCGTGCGAGAGGGAAAGCGAGCGTTCTCCTTCGCATCCGCGTAATTTCCGAAGACATCGGTCACGGGATAGACGAGGAACTGCGCGGCCAGATTGATCCCGGCATCGCGGCAGGCGATCGCCGTTGTCGCGGCGAGATTGCCGCCGGCGCTGTCGCCGGCCACGCCCAGGCGCTTGGCATCACCCCCGAACTCGCCGATCCGCTCTGATATGTCGCGGACCGCGGCGAAGGCATCCTCGAAAGCTCCCGGAAAGCGGGTCTCGGGCGGGCGGCGGTAGTCGACGGAAACGACCACCGCGCCGGTCTCGATGGCGAGCATACGGCCCTGCCTGTCGTGGGTTTCGAGGTCGCCCGCAACCCAGCCCCCGCCATGGAAGAACACGACGGTCGGCGCCTTGTCCCTTCCGTTGCGATAGAGGCGGGCGTTCAGCGGGCCCGCCGCGCCCTTCACCTTGATATCCTGCACGCTGTCGACCGGCGGCGGCGGTACGGCCGCGCGGGAAGCGGCGAGTGCGCGCAGCGCATCGCGGGCGCCTTGCGGCGTCATCGTCGCGGGATCGCGCAACGGCAACAGCGGGATGATCTGGGCGATGACGGGATCGAGCGGTGCTGGCATGGTATTCCCTGGGCCTTTTCTTGCTGATTTCGCGTCAGCATAGATTTTGCGGCCAGGGTCGGCAACCACGCCTGAAGACGCCGACGCCCGCTCAGGTTAGCGGCTCAACGCAACTTCCTTGAACGCGCCCACCAGCGATTTTTCCAGCTTGCCGTCCATTCCGCAGAGGATGCTGTATCCTTCCGCCCGCGATTTCGTCGGCTTGTAAGGCCTTGCCTCAATGAGGGCCGCGAAGATGTCCGAGATCGTCAACACGCGGACGAGATCGCAAATGCTGTCGGCGGTGAGCCCGTCGGGATAGCCGCTGCCGTCGAGATATTCGTGATGGTGCCGAACCGCGTCGAGAACCTCGGCGGAAATATGCTTCGCGGCCTTGAGCGCATCGTAGCCGGCGACGGGATGCGTTTCGATCAGGGCTCGCTCAGCCGGATCGAGCCGGCCGGGCTTGTCGAGGACCTCAAGCGGGATTTTCGCCTTGCCGACGTCGTGAAACATCGCCGCCGTATGGAGGCGTTCGATATCCGCCTTGGGAAAACCGAGGGCGAGGCCGAAATCGACCGCTACCCCGGTCACGAGCAGGCAATGCTGATACGTACCCTCGTGATGACGTCGCACCGTCTTCAGCCAATCGGCGAGGCCGTGTTCCTCGACCGCATCCGCAATCAGCGCACCGGCGCCCTTCATGTCGGAAGCGTCAATCGGGGTGCCGCCGGCGATCGCCGTGAACACCGAAGCCAGTGCGGCCTCGCCCGAAAACGCGGCCGCCGCCGACGAGCCGGGCTCCGGCATCATCCCCGCACCAGGAACGTGCTCTGCGAATTCCTTCAGCAATCTGGGCGGATTGATCTGGCCGAGCAGGACGCTGGTGGCTCCCAGCGCGTAGGCCTGCGATGCGGACAGATGCGCACCATCATCGACGATGAAGATGCGCTTCTCCACGCGGGCCATGCCCTCAAGGACTTTCTTCAGCGCACAGATTTTCTGAATGTTGCGCAGGTCGACATGGATAACGAGCGCCTCGATGTTGCTGCGCTGGATGCCGGGCCCCAGCAGCAATTCGGAGGTCACGGCATGCTTGCGCTCCAGCACGGCGCGAACGGCCGCAAGCCTCGCCGGCGCGTCTGCTATCAGGTGGATCGGCATGGCTCAAAAGTCGGTTGTATCAGAAGGTTCTCTTGTCTCTGAAGCATCATGGTTCATCTCTGCTCGGAGCTGCGCGCCTTCTTGTCGTGGGCGCTGATGAATTTGACGCCCACTTGCGTGCCATCCACCCAAACGAGTTCGCAGCGGCGGAACGCAAGGCCGGTAGAGGATAGAAGCAGGAAGAACTCCCGGGCCCTCAGCACGTCTGGTGAGCCTTCCACCTCAAGCTTGGCGCCGGTTTGCGAGATGTCGAGCATGACGCAGCTTCGCCGCCACGTGCCGTCGACGCCCATGAGATTGACCGGGTGGGCATGCTCAAATCGAACCCGGAGTGCATTTCGGTTCTCGCCCTTCATCGGTGTCCTCCAGCCGCAGCAACCTTGCTCACTTCAGAACCGGATTTTGATGCCGCTTTCCCCGGAGACTCGAACCGGATCGTGTATTGGGCGGCCGAGACATAGAGCATCTCGAACACCTGTTTGCTCTGTTCGAGCTGCTCCTTCGTAAGCGGGGGCACCCGGCGATTGTTCAGCACGGCCGCCGTGGTCTGCCAGTTCAATCGAGAGCCGCGGCAGGCGATGATCAGGCCGCTGCCGTCTTCCTCTTCCATCAGCGGCGCAATGACCTCGATGGTCGCGCCCGACAGCAGCGACAGCGCGGCAATGACGTTCGGATATTCGCGGCGAATGGCAAAGCGGTTGACGGAGGAGTCGTTCAGCTTGCCGCTCTTGTTGAGAACCACGATCGCGGCCTTGGCTGCAGTATAGTCGTCGAAGGCCGCAGTCCTCGGCACTTCTGCGGGCGCCTCGCGATCCAGCACCGCCTGGACCCTTTCGCGAACCTCCGGAGAGGCCGACTTGAGCAGCCTTGCGCGCACGACTTCCGTAGTCCGCGTCAGCAGCTTCTTCAGAGACTCGGCCGGCAGGTCCGGCCGCGATCCCAGCGACTCCGCGACGTGATCGTCCCGCTCGGCCAGGATCAGCAACGCAGTGAAGCCAAGTGCGGAAAACCACGCGCTTGGGTTTCGGGCGAGCACCCGCGCGGCTTCCTTGCCGGCATGTTTGAGAATGGCGTCGGTGAGCGCCTCATTGAGGCTTGGCCTGTTGGAAATCGCGACCAGATGCTGCTGGCCGAAATGAGTTGCGACGTCGATCAAGTCCGCTTCCGTCAACGACGGTGATTTCAGCAGGACGGGAGCCGCAACCGATGCGCTTTCATGACGCGCGAGCCGCCGGACGGTCGCCTGAGGTGCGGACGCGACCTCGGCCAGCGCGCCCGAGAGCTCGGCAAGCTTTCGAGCGTCCATGCGCTCCATCAGGCGCAGCAGCACGCTGTCGAAGACCGCCACTTGATCGGGATTGAGGCTGCCGGCGGCCGACAGCGACAGGAAAAGTTGGGCGACGCCCTGCAGAATCCGGCTACGGCGCTCGGGCGCGCCGTCTTTTGCGGTCGCCTCCAGCTCGGCAATCAGTTCCGCTGAAGCAATCGCCTCCATCGTAGTCGTGAAAACCTTCTGTTTCCCAGCTCGCGAACTTCACCCGGCCAGCGTTAAAAAACTGATAGGGTCTTCCGCGCTGGAGGTGCTAAAATACCTATATCGGGAAAAATGTTAGAAGTTTAATGGGTTGCGGGTGAACGGCGGTAGGTTGATGAGGCAATGAATCCAGAGCCGGCCCGTCAGGCCGGTGACCGGCGGTGGGGAGCAAGCTAGAAGAGCCGCAAAGGGAACCAGGGCAGGGGCGCAGACATGGATTTCGAGGAATTGGTGCGGACCCGGCGCAGCGTGAGGGGATTCAGCAAAAAGCCGGTGCCTCGCGCGGTCATCGAGCAGATCCTCCACGTCGCCAAGCGTGCGCCCTCGTCGATGAACACCCAGCCGTGGCATGTCCACGTTCTCAGCGGCGAGCCGCTGGAGCAGGTTCGCCGGCGCAACATGGAAGAAATGGTCGCCGGCGCAAAGCCCAAGCGCGACATTATCAGCCACGGGGAATACCAGGGGGTGCATCGTCAGCGCCAGGTCGACATCGCAAAGCAACTTTTTGGCGCCATGGGGATTGCCCGCGACGACAAGCCGATGCGGCAGGATTGGGTCTTGCGGGGATTTCGGCAATTCGATGCACCGGTGTCGCTGGTCCTCACCTATGACCGTGTCCTTGATCCCGGCGCGGTTTGCCATTTCGACCTTGGCGCGCTCTGTTACGGGATCGTGCTGGCCGCATGGGATCGCGGGCTCGGCACTGTCATCAACGGGCAGGGCATCATGCGGTCGGATATCGTGCGCGAAGTCGCCGGGATCCCCGAAGACGAGGTCATCATGACCTGCGTGGCCATGGGCTATCCCGACGATTCATTTCCCGCCAATGCCGTCCGCTCGGACCGGCAGCCGAACGACCGCTTCGTGCGTTTCGTCGGCTTTGCCGAGTAAGCGGCTCAGCGCCGCTGGTCCTCGCCGTTTTCGATGGTCTTGGGGGTCGTCCTGTGCTGGGTCTGGCCGTTGCCGGATTCCTGACAGGGCAGTTGCGTCCACGATCCGTCCGGGGCCTGCTGGTAGGCGTGGCAGGACGAAGCTTCCGATTTGTCCTCGGTCCTGTGCGCTTCGGCGTTTTTCGCGCGCGCCGGTGCGGCCGCAACCAGCGCGGCGACAGAACCAGCCAGGATCATCGTTGCGATCCGCATTTGAGTACTCCTGAAGACGTCCGAGCCCATGTCTGGAGCAAATTATGAAGATTTTGGGCCAAACTGGCCGATTACGGCAGCCTGGCCTGGCTTTGCAGGCCCAGACTTTCGTCCATGGTCTTCATCCAGATCGATCCTGCGTTCGAAGTCCCTGTTGTGTCTCGATATTGCCGCAGTTTAAGCTCTCATAATACGATGGCTGGT
>Ga0070711_100002536_pt1 | contig 10448 bp, 8 predicted proteins | sample LARL53metaG_FD_65452 | JGI IMG/M metagenome (GOLD analysis project Ga0070711, IMG submission 65452) | Corn, switchgrass and miscanthus rhizosphere microbial communities from Kellogg Biological Station, Michigan, USA - LAR L5-3 metaG | ecosystem: Host-associated > Plants > Roots > Rhizosphere ... | reverse complement strand
GACCTAGGGGTCGAGGAAAAAGTTCGCTTTGTTGGGTATATCCCCCCCGAAGACACTGTCACGCTATACGCCATGAGTTACGCCCTCGTTCTCCCTTCGATTTCAACACCGCGGTTCCGTGAACCTTGGGGATTAGTGGTAAACGAAGCGATGAATCAGGGATTGCCTGTAATTGCTACGGATGCGGTGGGAGCCGCCGCGGGAGGACTCCTACGTGACGGGTACAACGGCTTAGTCGTCCCGGAACGGGACCCAACAAGATTGACGGGGGCTCTCCGAAACTTGCTGGAGTCGCCTCAGCTACGCGAGAGAATGGGGAAGGCTGCACTGGAATCGATCAGGCCATGGGACAACGACAAGATGGTCGATGGCTTCAGTCAAGCAATTGAATTCGCGTTGCATTTTGTAAAAAACGAGTCGGCCCAGGCAGATAGACGATGAGTACGAGTTATGCAATCGCCGGCGTCCGAGAAAAACTGGGGAAATCAGCTCAGTTGCTGCGTCTACTGACTAAGAATCCGGCTGAATTTATCGACCGGATCGCGGCGGTCTGTGACGGGCGATCGCAATGGCTATACGGAAAGCCGCCCGCATACTCCTCCGTTTCTACGACCGCCGACGGCATTGAAGTGCTAGATCGTAAACTCAAAATAAACGGAATGCCTTTTCTCAGCGAGAGTAACTTTGAACGATTTGAAAGCAGAATGGCGTGCATCCAGCAATTATTGCCACACGATGCTCCGATGGGCCGCTTTCATAACGGAGATCACTGCCTCGCTCGCGTAGTGTACGTGCTTGCCAGAGCAACTCGGCCTGAACGAATCGTGGAGACAGGTGTTTGCTATGGTGTTACCACCGGGTACTTACTTCGCGCGCTGCATGAGAACGGGTCTGGCCATTTACACAGTATTGACCTCCCTCCCCTGGGTGAGAACGCTGATTCGTTTGTCGGTTCTCTTGTGCCAGAGGAGTTAAAAAACCGCTGGACTTTATATCGTGGGTCGAGCAGGCGTTTATTATCAGGTATTGTTCAAAAACAAAGGAATATACAGATGTTTGTGCACGATAGTTTGCACACCCGCGCGAACATGCGGCGTGAGTTCGCCACGGTATGGCCATTCATGAGTTCTGGTTCCGTTTTGGTTTCAGACGATATCGAGGGTAATTCGGCCTTCGCTGAGTTGATCTCGATGCCTGGGATCAAGTATTCAGCGGTCCTGGCGAGTGATAAGAAAAAAGCCTTAGTAGGGGTAGCTCTCAAATCCTAAGTCACGAGTGTCATGAGGCATGTTGATAGGGCAGCAGATCAAGAACTCGATCCTAAGAAATCTTAGGTGGCATTTCTCGCCGCCTCGAGTCCAATGCGCTTGTGAGTTGTTGCACCTGGGCACCAGCTATGGTGGATACCACGTTGACCCTAGCCAAATTACACCGCAGTCGGTTATATATTCCCTCGGAGTTGGACACGATGTCTCATTTGACCTTTGCATGATCGAGCGTTTCGGGGTGACCGTACACGCGTTTGATCCGACGCCGAGTGTGACAGATTGGCTTTCAAAGCAATCACTGCCCGCTCGGTTTCAGTTTCACGATGTAGGAATCGCTGCCTTCGACGGCGAGGCTCGGTTTTATCTCCCACCGAAATCTGAATACATTTCTCATTCCATTGTTCATACAAAACAATACAGCTCAGAAGCGATTTCGGTCGCAATGATTCGGCTGGTAACAGCCATGCGGCAATTGGGACACACCCGCATCGACGTTTTGAAGATGGATGTGGAAGGTGCGGAATATTCTATCTTGCAGGACATGGTGGACACGAATATTCGGGTTGGACAGCTGCTTATCGAGTTTCATCATCGGTTGTCTGCAGTCGGGATATCCAAGACTCGAGAGGCAATCGAGTTGCTGAATCAGCGGGGAATGAAAACGAGTCATGTATGTGCCCGCGGAGAGGTCTTCACATTTACAGATGGGCTTCAATCATGAAGCTTTCACTGTTTAATGTCTGAGGATTTCCATGAGACTGGTCGTTGCGCACAACAAATATACTCAGGCAGGTGGAGAGGACGAAGTTTTTCGGAATGAGACGTTGCTCCTGCGTGGAGCGGGATTCGAAGTACATGAGTATGTGGAGGACAACGCGAGAATTAGCGAAATGAGTCTGGTGGCTGTCGGCCTAAATACGATTTGGAGCGAGTCGAGCAGGCTAAAGCTTCGCAGCGAATTGCAGAGAGTTCGGCCCGACCTAGTTCATTTTCACAATACGTTTCCACTCATCTCGCCAGCGGCCTATGCTGCATGCGCCGATGAGCGGGTGCCGATAGTGCAGACTTTACACAACTACCGGCTGCTATGTCCCGCGGCCACACTTTTTCGAGATGGAAGTGTTTGTCAAGACTGTCTACACCAGAAAACTAAGTGGCCGGCAATATGGCACCGCTGCTACCGCGACAGCCTTTTTGGCACATCTACGCTAGTCGCGATGTTAGCAATCCATTCATGGCTGAAGACATACCAGAAGCAAGTAGCTAGATTCATCGCCTTGACTGAGTTTTCCCGCACAAAGTTTATTGAGGGAGGCCTCCCGAGTGCCAGGATTTCGGTGAAACCGAATTTCGTTATAGCGGATCCAGGACCTCCCGGTGGGCAACGGAAATTTGCGCTCTACGTTGGCCGTCTGGTCCCTGAAAAGGGGCTCCGCCTTCTCCTTGAAGCATGGAAGAAATTACCCGACAACATTCCACTCCGGATCATTGGAGAGGGCCCGATGAGGGAGCAACTTGAGGCTGAGATCAGTGCGCTCGACCACGAAAGCATTCAGTTGGTTGGGGGCTTGCCCAAGTCTGAGGTTATTGCGGCAATGCATCAGGCACGGTTTCTAGTATTTCCGAGTGGCTGGTTCGAAGGCTTTCCCATGACGCTCGTCGAGGCATTTGCTTGCGGTCTCGCGATTATTGCTTCGCGTTTAGGCTCGATGGCTGAAATTGTGACAGACGGCGTGACCGGTTTACAGTTTACGCCTGGCGACGCGAACGATCTGGCAGATAAGGTCATATGGGCATGGTCCCATCCAGCGGAGATGCAGGAGATGGGAAACGCAGGCCGCCGGGAGTACGAAACTAAGTACACCCCAGAACGTAATCTTGAAATGCTTTTGAACATCTACAGAGAAGCAATGAATACATCTATCATGCCCGCGGCTCATGAAGCAGCGATTTCTGAAGTTTAGTGCACGGGCTAACCGATCACAAATGAGGGTTTATGGATCAATCGAAGTGCGCTGCCACCGAGCTTAAAGAATTCTTTCCGGGGTCTGATGTTGCATTTGCACTGCTCGGAGATGGCTACTGGCGGTGGGAGAACGGAATTGAAAAAGGCCAAGAGCGCTGCGGTGTCCAATGAATCTGAGTCGCAAGGGAAACGTTTTAGGAGTTTTAGTCGATGTAATTGACTATGACGCCACAGTGGAATCCGTGATGCATGCCGCGAGGGAGAGACGACCATATGCTGTTACAGCCCTTGCCGTTCATGGTTTGATGACTGGTGTTCTTGATGCCGAACAGCGCTTCAGGTTGAATTCTCTTAACCTAGCGGTCCCCGATGGCCAGCCAGTGCGGTGGGCACTGAACCAATTGTTTCATGTCGGTCTGCGCGACCGAGTGTACGGACCAAAACTGACGTTGGCGATATGCGAGCGCGCCGAAAAGGCAAAACTTCCCGTCTTTTTTTACGGCGGGACGCCTGAGATATTGTCTAGCCTTCGGAAAAATCTATTAAACAGATTTCCGCAACTGGAAATTGCCGGTACCCAACCGTCGAAATTTCGTAGGCTCTCAGTTATTGAAAAAGCCAGTTTAATCGATAAAATTCGGGAGTCAGGCGCCGCGATCGTCTTTGTCGGATTGGGATGTCCTCGCCAGGAGATCTGGGCTTATGAATATCGCGAGTCTATTAACGGACCGATTCTCGCCGTAGGCGCTGCTTTTCCTTTTTTGGCGGGAATGCTTCGTCAGGCCCCGGGCTGGATGCAAGAACGAGGCTTGGAATGGCTGTTTCGGCTTTGGACCGAACCGTGGCGACTCTGGAAGCGTTATCTCCTCCTGAACCCCCTGTTCCTGCTCCTGTTGCTGCTGCAGCGCTTGAAGATTGCTCGGTTTGAAGATCCAGGAAAATGTCCTACTAAAGAGTTGTTGTTCGGCTAATCTTGCATTCTTGACGCCGATGATGATTTCTTTTCAAGTGCGCTTATCCTGATTAGCTGGCGAGTGGGATCGACTCAATATCAAAGTTTCTAGCCATAGGAAAAGTAGGATTCCACACGCGAAATGAACTAGCGCAAACCGGTTGGTCCTTTCGGATCCCGTTCCGATTCCCAGAAATGAATAGGTATGGTGGAACGAGGCTGCCGCACTAATTGCAATGAAAAGCGGAAACGCTTGTCGCCAAAATTCGGTCCCCAAGGTTGTATAAGAAAAGACAATACCGACAGCGATTAGCAAGGGAGGAAGTGCCAACAAGACAAGACGAGTGATGTCGCGACCCGTCACAGCTGGCCCACCTAGAATGGGCTGGGACGCGACCATCGCTGCGAAACCTAATAACAGTCCCGTCCGCAAACGGTCTTCTCGGGACCACTGTGCGATGCCTTTATGCCAAGGCAAGGTTGCAAGCAATATTGCAATCGGTAAGGCTAAGCCTATAAGACCTCGAAGACCGAATTCTGCGATAACCCTAAGGTTCGGAGACCCTCGTAGCCAGACCAAGAGCCCGGTGACAGTCTCGATGGACACCGTGGTGCCAGCTATGTGTACGGCCACACGAGAAGTTATCTCATAAATGAGCAGCACAATTAGGGTGCCCGTTACACCTGTCAAAATCGCGCCTCGCCTTTTGGTTTTCGGCCATAAAATCGTGAGCCATACCAACATCGGCGGAAGCAAAAGCAAGGCCGTTTGTCGGCTGCAGACTGCCACACATATTCCTAATAACGAAAGCGAAACGGATTCCTCGAGAAGCCCCAACACCAATATAAGCGATCCGACCTGAAAAAAAATATCGTTGAGTAGGAATGGATTTGCAATGTATATCCGGAACGAATAGGGATTTAAGATCTGCAACGCCACAAGCCAAAGGCTATGAAATGGCGACAGTTGCGAAATCTTCGCAAGAACTGTAACCAAAAGGCCCACGATCAGCAGTATCCCGGCAATAGCGAAGACCCTAAAAGAAATGTTCATCGAAAGGCCGGTCACTTTTGAAAACCCGCCTGCCAGATAGGGGAGCACAAACCGCTGTACATGATGAGCAGAAAGCACCGAGTTTGGCGCGGGGAGCCTCGGGAAAGCAGTTGCTATACGAAGATAGTTATAGCTGTCGATCGACAGAACGTCTGAATCTCGTACGGAAAGATATCGATTCGTCAGCAACAGCAAAACTAAAAGGAACGCTGCAACGAACCAGCGGTACATCATTGCCCCGTTGAATTGAGAATTCATTGAGTCCAGTTGATTTTAAAAGTATAGCTTAGTCTGCGACAGCTTGTGCTCTGTCGTTTTGGGCGATTCCGCCAATACACTTCAGTACGTACTTGCGAGGATAATCCAAAAGGCGCAATGCTAGCTGTCTAGCTGTCTGTGGCCGATCCTAACGGCAGGTATCCGAATTGCCCACCAACCGAAGCTCACTCGGAGCGTCTGCCCTCCCAGCCGGTGTCTGAGAGGAGTACGGTTTGTCGTACACGGAGGCGGCTACCCGAACTTTACTTGAGCGCACCTTCTACGCACAAATCGAACTCAGACGCGCAGCTCTGAACTGCTAGTTACAAACCCAGACTCCATTTAGTCGCTTCGCGAATGAACCCGATCCGCCTCCGGCACACGGATTCGCGATTGTACAGTCCGCGCAGTAAATAGGCGGCACCCCGTTGGAAGGCGTTCCGAGATTTGCGAACGTGGTTGAGTTTATGAAGTTGCTATACGGGGGAGTCGCCCCTCCGATTTGTGAGTAGATGGTTTGTCCGAGAACATGATCCGCGATCGCGATGCGACCAGGTTGCGTGCAGTCTAACCCGTAGATGTTCACCGCATTTCCGGCATCTGCTGCGATGTCAATGCAGGCTGCGGTGTCCGACAGGTTCTCGATGCCGACTTGTACTCCGAAAAAATTCACTCCGCCTTGAGCAGACAATATTTCGATGTGAGGCGTCCCAGATCCTTCTGGATTCGCCTCGACATAAGTGTTGTAAAAATTGACGCCATTTGTGTACGGGCCTCCCATCAGAGTTATCTCGGACTGACCGTTTCCGGCATGATCCGCGCTGAGGTTGATGAAAGAAACTGCCCTAGGTCCTCCGACTGGGCCTCGGTCCATAATGAGAGGTCTTGAGCCCATTGCATTATGTCCATCAATCTGCAGTTTTTCGAATGTTGCTCCACAGCATACTCCTTGCACATACACCCCGATGCCACCGGGATTAGCTACTGTGATATCTCGAAAACTACTCGCGTCGTACAGGTTTTGCGCATGGAGGAGTCCGCTTACGTAGGTTCCACCGGTGAGATTCTCGAGTAGCAGTCCCCCTTCGATGCGAACGTAGCCGGTGACGATTGGGTCTGTACAAATCATGGAATCGGCGTTCACGGACGAATTTTTGTTTATCAAACTGAATTTGTTACCGCCGTTGTGAGCCCCCTGACCTATGATCGAACTCCCGCTCAGTACGGTGATGAAGCATGACGCTCCGTCCGAAATGCCCGAAAGTAGCCATACACCACTCGAAGGAATCAGAAGGCTAACAGATTGCGTAGCACTGCCAATAGTAATCGGCCTGGTAAGCGAGAGGCTCTCGCACGCGCGCGCATCCACTGTACTCCTGTATTGGGTCACTGCATCGGACAGAGAACTTTGCAGTCCCGACATCGTACATGGATAGACGGTTCCGCCCATTACCAAAGGAGCATAAGTTGCCGGGGCAACTGAATTTGCGGCACTTTCGACCGTGAACTGATTTGTGGAGTGCGGGTCCGAGACTCCGGCAATAGTGACGTTACCGCCTGAAATTAGATTGTTAATTGAGGACGAAGGCGCCACTGGTGCGACGTTCGAAGTTTGAGTGGTTGAGTACACTGGTATCCAGGCAGGCGATATCGGTTCCCCGGCTCGATAGGTCAGCGCCCACAGCACGACCAACATAGTTAGTGCAATTTGCCGCATATTGTTCAGTCTCCCATTTAAATGCGCAAAATCAATACCGGCTCAACTTGAGGTCCAGCACTTTCCACATTTACGACTTAGATAGTCTATCCCGATTTCATCATGCATGCACGTACGAGGTCAAACGGTTCGTCTATAAGTCATTAGAGTTACCGAAAACAAGCAGCGTTATGAGGCGTCTCAAATTTGTGCTAACCGGGCTCGCCTAAAAAATAATGAATTTCATGGCGCTATACCGGTGATTTCCTTTTTGGATGCTTCAACTAGTTCATATTACATTGTGATTATGTTTATGTAAGTACTCAATCAGAAAGAGAGCGGAGGGCTGGCATGCCCGAAGGTCTAGCAAAGACAATTTAAATGGGCCTCCTTCATTGGGAACCTAATACTTCGCTGCGTGTTGGGCTGGAAAACACCTACCGTGGGATTTACAGCCGATAGCTTGCTCGCAACGAGGGGATGTGGGAGTTGTTCGAGAACCCTATGCTGCGTGGAAGTAGAACGCGGCCCGTGAGACGCACACTTGGTTCGAGGATCCTTTTGAGCCAAGTCACTCGGCACAATCGCGAGCAGACCTGCGCCGCCACAGGGGATGCCCCAAGTGCGGTACATGAAAAGCTCGGGAGCTGCCCTTAAGTCACGAACGGTCACGTTATCGTTTTTCTTCGCAGCGCCCAGCAATAGACTGGTAGTGGTGACTAGATTGTTAGCAAGGAACCTGGTTCGCAAAGCGCGCCGCAGTGATAAGTGAACACGCGACAAGCCAACGATTCGGACGCACTTAACAAGGTTTTCCGAACTCCCGATTTGAGTATGGCCCGCCAGGCAGGCGAGAAAAAGCGATGAACTGCGTAGTGGTGCTCGAACACCTTGAAATCTTTTACGATGAGCCCTGACGTTTCGAGCCGTAAGGCGAATGAATCAGGCGTATAGGCGTTAATATGGCCAATCTCCAAACTTTTTTGGAGTGCCCGGCGCGTACTTCTCAGATGTAACTCGCAGGGCACTTCGACGTAGATGAACTGTCGAGATACTCGTCGTAATTCGTATAGAAAGCCGCGTTCGTCCGTAACGTGTTCAAGCACATGAGTCGCGTAAACGAAATCGAAACTTCTGTCTTCATAGGGAATCCTCAGCCCATCAAAGCCATGGATGTGAAGGTTTCCACGTCCCTGGCTCTGGATACGCTCGGTTCCTATTTCTATTCCCGTGAAGCAAACTCCGATCTTTTTTTCGAGAAGCTGTTCAAGAACGGCCCCGGTTCCACATCCGACTTCGAGAACATCCCTAATCGAATCGCGTCTGTTGGCAATCATGAACTCAATGTTGCTAGCCTTTTCAGTGGCACAGATCGCCCGCCACTGAGTCATCTTGTGGTCGTATTTTCTGGAGTAGAGCTCTTTCAGATCGGGGCAACTAAAAAAGCTGTTGGTAGAACGCTTAGACATAACAAGTACTCTCTTGCTTCATCTTTAGACATTCTATCTGTTGCGCCCGTATCCGACAATTTCGAGGATTGAATAATATTCTACGGTCATAAAGCTGGACCATTAAATAATGGTATTTGCGAAGCTTTTTTAGTAGCTGATTTTGCTCCGCTGTTAAGAATAAAGAGTAGCTGTAAACGCCCCTTCGTCAAAGGGGCCCCTGGAAATTTCCGACCTCGAGGGCAGGTCAAAAGCGGCCAACGGGGACCATGTCAAAACCGGCCAACGGATGTGGCCCGGGACTTGGTTCTTTTACCCCATCTTCTCTTGATCCGGCAAGTCTGTTTTCGTTCTCCAGCTCCGTGAGCCGCATTTCAGGATGTGACCGTAGTGTAGCAGCCGATCAAGCACGGTGGTAACGGCGGCGCTGTCTCCGAGCAGTTTGCCGGCAGTCTTCCACAGGGCGGTTCGAGGTGACCATCGTGCATCGCGCCTGATGTTCATGGTTTGCCGAAGCCACCGGTGGACGATCGATCACAGCTAAGCGTATCATCCCGCTTGCGACCGCTGAATATCCCACCGCTGCTTTGCGCCCCCGTTATTCCGTCCTTTCGAATTCTCGCGTCATTCAGCGGTTTGGTTTCAGATTGCCAGACCGGCGCGAACAATTGCATCTTCTCTTCGGATCCGAATGCCGTGGGCAAGCACATGGTCATAAGTTCTACCTTGTTACACCCACGAAAATTGCTTGACCCCCCTGGTCGCTCAACTCCTACGCTAGTACTTCCTCCGGTTCTCTCATGGACGTTTCCACCGTAGCAGCTCTCCCCGCTAGAAATACCTTCAATTTGGCGGTCCTCTTCCGAGAAATGCGTTCCCCCAGTCAGCGTTCTAAGTATGAAATCACTAGTACGTTGCGGATCTCGTCTGGCATAATTCAGCGAGCTTGCAGGGACCCAATGGGGAGCGTTCCGGTAGCAGGCCAAAATCCTTGTACTGCTAGAGGCTAAACGTGCCCCCGAAAGACTATTCGCTCGTGGTGCTTTGCTTGTTTGCTCTTTGTACCTTTGGTTGTTCCACTTCAGATATCCCAGTTGCCGTCTCTCTAAGCCCACAAACCAGCACCATCCTTTTTCCTGGCCAGAGTGTTGCCTTCACCGCCACGGACTCACTTGGCGATGAGGATTTGGATTGGTACGCCGCCGCGCTAACCGGAGCAATATCATCCGCCCGCATCGATTCGTCTGGCACATTTACAGCTCCGCCGGTGACCCAGAACACGAACTTCGCCGTTGCCATAGCCAGCCGAAAAAACCCAAAAGAGTCGGCGACGGTCATGGTTACTGTGCTGGCGCCTGGCAAGGTGAATGCCACGAGTAACCCGCAAGTCGCGATTTACACGCTGACGCCCGCCCCCGGGACCTCGGTCTATGTTCAGTTCGGCACCGATACATCCTATCGTTTGAAGACCTGGACCCAGCCGGCTCCCGCTGATGGTGGCCCACTGAGCATTTTTGTCGCGGGCATGCTGGCCCAAACGGAATATCACATGCAGGCCGTACTCGTTGCCACCGACGGAACTCAGTTGTTCGACGTCGACCACACCTTCACTACGCAGGTCATTCCCCCCGCGCAAGTTCCGCTCGTGACCGTAACTACAACCGCCGGCGCCACGCCTCAACCGGGTATCGAGATGTTGGACCTTGTCGGAACCTCGGGACGTCCGCTTGCAGCACTCGATCTTTCCGGAAATCTCCTGTGGTCATACTCGATGCCCAACTCAAGCTCCATTCTTCAAGGTGTACA
>Ga0070711_100002534_pt1 | contig 10452 bp, 7 predicted proteins | sample LARL53metaG_FD_65452 | JGI IMG/M metagenome (GOLD analysis project Ga0070711, IMG submission 65452) | Corn, switchgrass and miscanthus rhizosphere microbial communities from Kellogg Biological Station, Michigan, USA - LAR L5-3 metaG | ecosystem: Host-associated > Plants > Roots > Rhizosphere ... | reverse complement strand
GTTCGAGGCGGTCCGCAACCCCGAGACGACGGCGCGCAAGGTGGTCGAGGCGGTGGAGGGTCTCGGCGAGGTGGTCGGCGCCTTCGCCGACCCGGCCCCCGACGTGCCGCTCAACCAGCCGATCGGCCCGCACCGGCGCTTCGCCTGGGCGCGCGCCGAGCTGGCGAGCTTCAAACGGATCAAGGACACCTTCGGGGGAACGGTCAACGACGTCGTGCTCGCGGTCGTCACGGGGGCGCTGCGCGAGTGGCTGCACGCCCGCAGCATCCGCACCGAGGGTCTCGAGCTGCGGGCGCTGGTACCGGTCTCGATCCGCGGCGAGGACGAGCGCGGGAACCTCGGCAACCGGATCGCCGCGATGCGGGGCCCGCTGCCCGTCTACGTCGAGGACCCGGTGCGCCGGCTGCGCGTAGTCAGCGAGCAGATGGAGGGGCTGAAGCGCTCCAAGCAGGCCCTCGGCGCCGAAGTGATCGCCCGCTTCAACGACTTCGCCCCGCCGACCCTGCTGGCGCAGGCCTCCCGGATCAACTTCTCCACGCGACTCTTCAACCTGATCGTCACCAACGTGCCCGGCCCGCAGATCCCGATCTACCTGCTCGGCCGCGAGATGGAAGAGCTCTTCCCGGTCGCCTTCCTTCCCCAGAACCACGCCGTCGCGGTCGCCGTGATGAGCTACAACGGCCGCGTCGGCTACGGCCTGCTCGCCGACTACGACGCGATGGAGGACGTCGAGGAGCTGGCGGCCGGCCTCAACCGCTCGCTCGAGGAGCTGGAGGAAGCTGCGGCGGCAGTCGCCCCAGCTTGAGATGGCAATCCTGGTCGCGCTTTTCATCGCCATCCCGATCGTCGAGCTCTGGGTGATCATCGAAATCGGTTCGCTGATCGGCGTCCTCCCCACCATCGCCCTGCTGCTCGCCGACGCCCTGCTCGGCTCGCTGCTGCTGCGCCACCAGGGCCGCGGCGCCTGGCGCCGCTTCAACGAGGCGCTCGCCCAGCATCGCTTCCCCGGCCGGGAGGTTGCCGACGGCCTCCTGATCGCGATCGGGGGCACCCTGCTGCTCACGCCGGGCTTCGTCACCGACGTCTTCGGCGCGATCCTCCTGATCCCACCTACCCGGGCGATCGTCAGGCGGGTCATGCGCGGGTACGTGAGCCGTCGCTTCGTCCTCGTCGGAGGGCCGATCCCGGGCAAAACCGGCCCCGCCGATCGTTCCTATGATTTCGATGCTTCCGCCGAGGAGGTGGAGGCGGAGAACGCCCACCTTCCCTCACCCGAGGACTGACCCCGGCCTTGCGACACATCCCAACCCGGCTGACGCTTGCAGCGGCTACCGCGATCCTCTGCCTCGCCCTGGCCGGCTGCAGCGGCACCTACAGTGGCATCCGCAGCATGCCGGCGCCGCCGCGCTCGGAATTTCCCTCCGCCTCGGGGAAGTCGCTGACCGACCTCGCGCGCGAAAGCGATGGCGAAAGCAAGCTGGTCCTCGCGCCGACCGGGGAGGTCTTCGACAGGGGCACCGACCGCTACGGATTCGGCGTCTTCACGGCGGGCCGGGAACAGATCACCGACGCCAAGGTAGCCCTCTACTTCGCCCACGGGGAAAAGGGCAAAGCGTTCGGCCCCTACCCGGCGCGAATCGAATCGCTGGCGACCGAACCCGCCTACATCGCGCAGACGACCGGCCAGGACCCGCAGGCCGGCAAGGTCGTCTACGTGATCGACGACGCGCCCTTCCACGCGACCGGCGAATGGCGGATCCTGGCGATGGTCTCCGAAGGCGACGGCCTCAAGAGCACGATCGTGCCCAGCGCCGTCGTCGGGCACTTTCCCCATCCGCCCCCCGGCGTCCCCAAAAGCCCGCCCAATCCGCCCGATGTCGGCGAACCGGCCCCCCGCGTCCACACCCCGACGGCATCCGACGTGGACGGGGAATTGAGCAGGATCGACACCCGCATCCCCCACGACCAGATGCACAAGGACGACCTCGCCGAAGTGCTCGGCAAGGAGCCGGTCGTACTGCTCTTCGCGACGCCGCAGTTCTGCCAGAGCCGCGTCTGCGGCCCCGTGGTCGACGAGGAGGAACAGGTCCACGTCACCGACGGCAAGGGCGTCGCCTTCATCCACATGGAGATCTACAAGGACAACGACCCGAGCCGCGGCGCCCGTCCCCAGGTCAGGGCCTTCCGCCTGGAAAGCGAGCCCTGGCTCTTCGTCATCGATCGCCACGGAATCATCCGCACGCGGATCGAGGGTGCCTGGAGCGTGCGCGAACTGGAACGGGCGCTGGCCGAGGTGCGGCGTTGAACGACTCGCCTGAGGGGAATTGACAAACCCACGTGGGTGACTGGCGAGCACTGGGCCAAGCGGACAAGGACACGGCGAGAGACTTCCCGCATCCGACATTGACCCCACCATAGGGGGGTCAATGTCGGATGCGGGACGGTGTCCGCGTTTCGACCAAACTTGTCTAGAACCCCAATGCGAACTTGGCGTCCTCGGTCATCATCTCGGGGCTCCACGGGGGATCGAAGATCATCTTCGGGTGGACGGCGGAGACGCCGGGAAGGTCGCCGACGAACTCCTTCATCTGCTCGGTGACCTGGGGGCCGATCGGACAGGCCGGCGTGGTCAGGGTGAAGGTGACGAAGACTTCGTCCTTCTCGATCTCGACGTCGTAGACCAGGCCGAGGGAGACGAAATCGAGCCCCAGCTCGGGGTCGATCACCTCCTCGAGGGCCTCGATGACATCGTCTTCGGTCAGCACCACGGTCTCGTTTTCGCTCATCGGGCAATGGTAGCCGGGCCTCCGGCTCGGGCGGCCAATAGGCTTCGCCGCCAATGAGCGACGGGGACCGAATCGTGCGGCGATCGATCGGAATCGCCTTCTCCGACGGCGGCCTGCTCGCCCTCTCGGCCCTGCGCCCGGAGGGCTCGGCGGGCCACGGCGAGGAGCAGGTCGTCTCGGTCCTCTGCGGCCCGGACGGCGCCCCGGCCGAGGTCAGCGAGACGCTGCTCTCCACCGAGTACGGCGCCGACGGCGTGCAGCGGCGGGCGACGCTGGAGCTGTGGCTGGACGGCGAGGAAGGACAGCCGCTGCGCGGCACCGGCACGGTAATCAGCTCGACCGCGATCGAGCGACCTGGCCTGCGAGCCGTGATCGCCTTCTTCCGCTGGTCGGTCGAGGGCCGCGAAGGCCTCGGCCACTACGAGATCGTGCGCGCCGATGGCTGAGATCGAGACGGTGATCAGCGATTTCGGCGGCGTCCTGACCACACCGCTGATCCAGTCCTTCATGGCCTTTCAAGACGAGACCGGGATCGACACCGAAACGCTCGGCAAGGCGATGCAAGCCGCGGCAGAGGCAAACGGCGAGAACCCGCTCTTCGAGATGGAGCGCGGCGAGATCACCGAGGCCGCTTTCCTCGAGCAATTGACCGGTCACCTCGAACCGCTGCTCGGCCATCGCCCCGAGATGCACCGCTTCAAAGAGATCTACTTCGAGGCGCTCGAACCGAACCCGCCGATGATCGAGCTGATGCGCGAGCTGAAGGCGGAGGGCTACCGGATGGCGATGCTGACCAACAACGTGCGCGAGTGGGAGCCGCTCTGGCGCTCGATGCTGCCGGTCGACGAGATCTTCGAGACGGTCGTCGACTCTGGCTTCGTCGGTTGCCGCAAGCCTGAATCGAAAATCTACGCGCTGACACTGGAGCGCATCGGGGGCCAGCGCCCCGAGTCGTGCCTCTTCGTCGACGACGTCCTCGTCAACTGCGAAGGGGCCCGCAAGGCCGGCATCCCCGCGGTCCACTTCCAGGACAACGAGCAGGCGATCCCCGAAATCCGAAGACTCCTAGAGGCCGAAAACCAAGCAGGTCGGGGGATGCAGGGAGGTCGGTGAGGGGAGCGCACATTTGGTGCGTGACCCGAGCCGGCCGACCGAAGACTCCGAGATGCGCAGGTTTGCAGGCCTCTAGTTGTCCGAGCCGGCGCGGTCCCAGATATAGAGCTCGACCGCCTCGACGGCGAGCTGCATCTGGCGAGGGGGCGAGAGCAGGCCGAGCACGAGCTCGAGGGCATCCTCCTCGGTAACCCCCGCGTCGACCGCCTCCTCGCCGCGGAAGCCGGCGGCGAGCTTCATCGCCTCCCGCTGGTTCTCCCCGAGCGAGCCGAAGGCCCCCATCAGGAAGTCCCGGTTGGGTACCGGCTGACCCACCTCGAGCGAGCCGTGCCAGGCGGCAAGCATCGAGAGGTCGTGCTCGTCGAGCTCGGAGAGAGCCTTGGCGTAGTGCTGCTCGAGCTCTTCGTCTGGGATCTCGTCGACCCAGGCGCGCACCGCCTCGCCGAGGAGCTGGCGCCGCGCCTCGCGGCCGATCGAGTCCGAGATGGCTCGGATCGCGTCGGCGGGGTCTACGAAGCAAAGTCCCATCTGAAGGGCAATTTAGAGGGGGTGGTAGACGCCAAATCGGGCCCGCGAAGCCGCAGTTTGCGGGGGACAGGCGCCGGGCCTCTACATAAGGTGAGGGAGTGCCCCTGAAGCTGATCCACGGACCCCCGAATTCGGGCCGCGCCGGCCGGATCCGGCGCGGGCTACTCGAGGCCCTGGACCGGGATCCGGTCCTCGTCGTGCCGACGCTCGACGATGTCTACGCCTTCGAGCGCGAGCTCTGCGCCGACGGCGCCGTGCTCGGAGCCGGGGTGATGACGTTCGGCGCTCTCTTCCGCGCGGTGGCCACCGCCGGCGGTGCGCCGCCCCGCGCCGTCCTCACCCCGGCCCAGCGCCTCGGCGCGGTGGCGGCCGCGGTTGCGAAACACCGGGCGCGGCTGGGACCGCTGCGCGGCTCGGCGGCGCGACCCGGCTTCACGCTCGCCCTCGAACGCCTGCTCGACGAGCTCGGCGGCGCGGGCCTCTCCCCCGCCGAGGTCGAAGCGGCAGCGGGAACGCTCGAGGGCTCCGCCTACCTGGCCGACCTGGCCGAACTCTTCGCGGCCTACGCTCACGTCCGGGACGGCCTCGCCACGGTCGACGCGCACGAGATCGCGCGCCAAGCGATCGCGCTGCTGCGGGAGGACGGCGGCTTCTGGGATCGGCCGATCTTCGTCTACGGCCTCGACGACATGACGCGTAACCAGCTCGCGCTGATCGAGGCGCTGACCGCGGCCACCGAGGTGACGGTGGCGCTGCCCTACGAGCGCGGGCATACCGTGCTGGAGCGCCGCGTCGCGCCGCTGCTGGAGTCCCTCGAAAGGATCGGCGTCGCCGACGAGGAGGCTCTCCCCGCCGACCCGGCCAACACCGAGTCCCCGCTGCTCTTCCACCTCGAGCGGGGATTCGGGACGGCCGAGGCCGAGCGCGCCTCCGGCGACGGAAGCTTCGTTCTCCTGCGCTCGGCGGGGGAGCGCGGCGAGGCCGAGGCGATCTCGGTCGAGGTCGCTCGCCTACTCGCCGCCGGCACCAACCCCGAGCAGATCGCGATCGTTGCCCGCGACCCGGCGCGGCGCGGCCCGCTGATCGCCTCGGTGCTCGAGTCCTACGGGATCCCAAGCGCGCTCGAGGCGGAGATCGAGGCGGGGGCGACATCGATCGGCGGCTGCCTGAGAGCGCTGTTGGAGGCGCTGCTGGGAGGCGGTCGCGCCGCCGACCTGCTGCGCTACCTGCGCGGGCCAGTGGGCGTCCCCCCCGGGCAGGTCGACTGGTTCGAGCGCCGACTGCGCCGCGACCGGGTTCGCGACGCGACCGTGGCGCTCTCCCTCTGGGAGGAGCGCCACGGCGAGGCGCCGCCGGGCGCCTCCCGGATCCGGGAGGCGGCGAGTCGCCCGGCCGACCTCGCGCGGGAGGTGGCTGCCCTGGCGGAGGCCATGGGAGTGCGCGCCGGGTCGAGCCTGGAGGGGCGAGCAGCGGGCGCGATCGCCAACGCGATGGTGGAGCGCGCCGAGCTCAACGGCCTCGCGCCGGCGCCGGAAGCGCTGGCCCGCACGGTGGCGGACGTCCGCGTGCTCGCCTGGAGCGGCCCGGTCGAGGACCGGATCAGGATCGCCGACCCGCGTCGCCTGCGCGCGGCCCGCTTCGACCACGTTTTCGTCGCCTCGCTGCAGGACGGCGAGTTCCCGCGTGGATCCGGTACCGACCCCTTCCTCTCTGAGCGCCAGCGCGCCGTCCTCTCCCTGCCTCCACGCCACGACAACGAAGCCGAGGAGAGCTACCTGTTCCACTCCTGCCTGGCGCTGCCCAGGCAGCGCCTCTACCTCTCCTACCGCGACTGCGACGACAACGGCGCCGCCGAGGCCCCCTCCCCCTTCCTCGACGAGGTCGGGCGCCTGGTCGAGATCGGCGAGCAGCGGCGCGGGCGCGGCCTGGCCGACGTCGTCCACCGGGTGGCGGAGGCCCCCTCGGAGACCGAGCTGGCGCGCGCGATCGCGGCCCACGGGACAACCGCCGACCGCGTTGCGCTCGTCTCCTGCGCCGGGGCCCCGGCCGGTGCTGCGGGACGGGTGCAGGAGCGCCTCGCCGCGGCCCGCGCGGCCGAGGCGGCGACCAGGGCGCCCGGGCCGCTCTCGAACCCCGCGGCGATCGCCTCGCTCGGCGAGGTCCACGCATACGGCGGCACGACCCTGGAGGGCTTCGACGTCTGCTCCTACCGCTGGTTCGTCTCGCACGAGCTCTCCCCGCAGCCGCTCGACCCGGCGCCCGATCCGCTCGTCCAAGGGGGGATCGTGCACGCGGTCCTCCACGCCCTCTACGCCGAGCGGCCGGGAGGCGACTCACTGCCGCGTCCGCGCTCGCTCTCCAGCTGGATCGAGCGCGGCGAGGAGCTGGTGCGCGAGGTCGCGGCGGCGCGGGGGCTGGGCGAGCAGCCCGCGGACCGCGCCACGCTCGCCCGGGTGGAGGGGCTGCTCGCACGCTTCCTCACCGAGGAGGCCCAGCGGGAGACCGGCGGCTTCGAGCCGTGGCTGCTGGAGGGCGCCTTCTCGGAGGGTGAGGAAGCCGAGCGGCCGGTCCTGGAGCTCGACGGGTGGCGGCTGCACGGCGCGATCGACCGGGTCGACCGGGCGAGCGACGGCCGCGCCCTCGTCATCGACTACAAGCTGGCGGGAAAGGTCTCTTCGCGCGAGAAGCTGGAGGAGGAGGCGAAGCTGCAGCTGCAGCTCTACACGCTCGCCGTCGCCGATCTCTGGGGAGCCGAGCCGGTTGGCGGCATCTACCACCCGCTGCGCGGCACCTCCGAGCGGCGGCCGCGGGGGTTTGTCCGCGAAGAGGACGCTGCCGACCTGGCCGGCTACCGGCTCGCCCGCACCGACAGGCTCGGAGACGGGGAGCTCGAGGAGCTGCTGGCGGAGGCCCGCAGCCGCGCCGGTGAGATCGTCGCCCGGATGCGGACCGGGCGGATCGACCGCGACCCCGGCCCCCGCCCCGGCCTGCGCAACCACGGGGTCTGCCCTCCCTTCTGCGAGTTCGCACCGATCTGCCGCCGCGACCGGGCTCCGGTCGAGCCGGGCCCCGAGGAAGAGGAGGAGGAGTGAGCGAGCGCGTGCCGACCACCGAGCAGCGCGCCGCGATCGAGGCAAGCGGAACCGAGATCCTGGTCGAGGCCGGGGCGGGCACGGGCAAGACCGGCGTGATGGTCGACCGCTACTGCCGCCTCGCCTGCGAGCGTGGCGCCTCCCCCGACTCGATCCTCGCCTTCACCTTCACCGACAAGGCCGCGGCCGAGCTGCGACAGCGCATCCGCGCCGAGATCGAGCGTCGGGCCGAAGGCGGCTCGGCCCGTGCGCGCGAGCTGCTGCCCGGGCTGGGGGGCGCCTGGGTAACGACGATCCACGGTTTCTGCAACCGCCTGCTCGCCAGCCATCCCGTCGCCGTTGGGATCGACCCGCGGTTCCGCGTGCTCGACGCTCCGGAGGCCGAGCGGGCGGCGCGGGAGGCCTTCGAGGAGGCGCTCGAAGCGTTCCTGGCGGAGGACGACCGAGAGAGGGAGCGGACGGTGGCCTCCTTCGACATCGGCGGCCTGCGCGGGCTGGTCCTCGGCGTCCACGCCGAGCTGCGTAGCCGCGGCCAGGCGGAGCCGAGACTGCCCGACCCGCCACCCTCCGACGCGCCGGCCGCGCTGCGCCACGCGTTCGCGATCGCCACTGAGACACTGGCCGGGCTGAAGGAGGGCAGTCCGAACCGGGAGCTGGTGGAACGAGCGGCCGCCGCGCTCGGCGCGTCCGCTGACCCGCCGAGCCTCGACTCGGTCGCGGCGCTGCGCACGACGAGCCGGGCAAAGCCGCTGGCCCCCTACCGGGAGGCGATCGAGGCGGCGTTGGCGCGCGTCGCCGAGGCCGGCGAGGGCGGTCGGGCCTACCGGCACGTCGCCGAGCTGCTCGGCCTCTTCGGCGAGCGCTTCGCCGGCGCGAAGGCGCGCCGGGCCGGCGTCGACTTCGAGGACCTGCAGCTGCTCGCCGTGCGCCTGCTGGAGCGGACCGAGACGGGCGCCGCCTACCGGTCGCGGTTCGATCACCTGCTGGTCGACGAGTTCCAGGACACGAACCGGCTCCAGCTGCGCCTGATCGAGGCGCTGCGGGGCCCGGGGGCGCAGCTGATGGTCGTCGGCGACGAGCTGCAGTCGATCTACGGCTTCCGCCACGCCGACCTCGACGTCTTCCGCGAGCGGCGGCGGGCGATCGAGGCGAGCGGCTCCGGTCTCGTGCTGCCGCTGAGCGGCAACTTCCGCTCACGGCCGGAGGTGCTCGGTGCGGTCAACGCGATCGGCGATCGGCTGCTGCGCGACTACGCGCCGCTGCGGGTCGGGGCCGAACCCGCCGAGGGAAATCTCCCCGGAGCCGCCGCCGTCGAGCTCCTGCTCACCGGCCGCGAGGGCTGGGACGGGGACGAGATACGGCTCGAGCCGGCGACCGACGCCCGCACCCCCGCCAACCAGCTGGCCGAGGCGCGGTTCCTCGCCCTGCGGCTGCGCCAGCTCGCAGACGAGGGAGTCGAGCGAGGCGCGATGGTCGTCCTCCTGCGCGCCTTTACCCGCCTCGACGCCTACGAGGACTCGCTCGAGCGCGCTGGCCTGCGCCCCTACGTGGTCGGTGGCCGCGGCTACTGGTCCCAGCAGCAGGTCGCCGACGTCTGCGCGCTGCTGGCGACGATCGCCAACCCGCTCGACGACCAGGCGCTGCTGGGGGCGCTCGCCTCACCGGCGTGCGGAGTGACGCCCGACACCCTCTGGCTGCTGCGCGCCGCCGCTGGCCGGGGTCGCCACCTCTGGCCCTCCGTGGAGGTGGCGATCGGGCTCGGCGAGGACGAATCGACCGACCCCGAGCGCCTCGCCCAGATCCCCGCCGGCGAGCTCGAGCTGCTGCGCAGCTTCGCGACGACGCTCGCCCGACTCCGCCGCCGCGCCAGCTCGCTTTCGCTCCCCGAGCTGATCGACGCCGCCGTGACCGAGACCGGTTACGACCTGGCGGTGCTGATGCGACCCACCGGCGACGCTCGCTTCGCCAACGTGCGCAAGCTGATGCGCCTCGCCGCCGACTACGAGCGGGCGGAGGGGCGCGACCTGCGTGGGCTGCTCGAGTTCCTCGCCGCGCGGGCTGGCGCGGACGCCGACGGGCAGGCGGCGACCGCGGTCGAGGGTCACGACGGCGTGCGGATCATGACCGTCCACAGCGCCAAGGGCCTGGAGTTCGACGTGGTCGCCCTCCCCCACCTCTCGCGTGGCCTGCTGCGTCCGGCGCGGGCGCCGCTGCTGACGCTCGGCCACGAGCCCGAGGCGCCGCGCGTCGGCATGCAGCTGCGCCGCCTCGGTGCGCGCGGCATCAACCTCTACGCGCAGCGCGAGCTCTGCGAAGAGGCCGAGCGACGCGAAGCCGACGAGGAGCTGCGCCTCTTCCACGTCGCCGCGACCCGAGCCCGCGAGCGGCTGCTGCTGAGCGGCGTCGTCAGCCCGACCCCCCCCTCGCAGGAGAGCGCCGGCCTCTCGGTGATTGAGCGGATTGCCGCTGCCTTCGAGGTCGACCGGGAGCGGGACTCCGCCATAGCGGTGCCCCCGCCTGAAGCCGGCGCCGGCCTGGAGGCGGCGTTCGCTCCCTCCCAAGTCGCCGTGCGGGTGAACCTCGCCTCGGCCGAGCGTGCCGCGGCTCTGACAGCGGTCCGCGGGGAGGCGGGAACAGATCGAGAGCTCGGTGAGGGACCGGCTCCGTTGCTGGCCCGGCGCCAGGCTCGCGCGCCGAAACGACCCCTTTCCTACACCGCGCTCGCCGCGGGCGGGCCCGGCGAGCGGCCACTGGAGAGCGATCGCGCACTGCGCGCGGGCGAGGGCGAGGCCGCGGCCGCTCGGGGGATCGCGGTTCACGCGTTGCTCGAGTGGAGCCAGGCGAACGGCTGGAAGACGCCCCCGCCCGATCTCGTCCGGCGAATCGCCGACTCGGCGGAGGTCGCGGGCCGGGGGGATTTCACGGCGGAGGTG
>Ga0070711_100002530_pt1 | contig 10458 bp, 9 predicted proteins | sample LARL53metaG_FD_65452 | JGI IMG/M metagenome (GOLD analysis project Ga0070711, IMG submission 65452) | Corn, switchgrass and miscanthus rhizosphere microbial communities from Kellogg Biological Station, Michigan, USA - LAR L5-3 metaG | ecosystem: Host-associated > Plants > Roots > Rhizosphere ... | reverse complement strand
CCAACGCTTCGACCGTCCGGACGGGTTCCGCGAACAGGCGGGGGGTTACTCCTCGTCCATCTGGAGCACGACGGGCGCGATCGCCGCGACGGTCTCGCCGGGCTCGACGCGCATCGTGCGCACGCCCTGCGAGCTGCGTCCGACGCGGCGGATCTCCTCGGCGGCGACCCGCTGGACCTTCCCGGCCGACGAGATCGTCAACAGGTCCTGATCCTTCGAACCGATGAACGCGCCCGCGAGCAGGCCGGTCTTGGTCGTGATCTGGTGCCCGATGACGCCCTTGCCGCCGCGGCCCTTGACCGGATAGTCGGCGAGCTTCGAGCGCTTGCCGTAGCCGTTCTGCGAGACGCTGATCATCTCCTCGCCCTCGGAGGACAGGCAGAGCTCGATGACCTCGTCGTCCTCGGTCAGGCGCATCCCGATCACGCCGGCGGTCGCGCGGCCCATCGGGCGGGCGAGGCCCTCCTTGAACCGGATGGTTTGGCCCTTCCGCGAAACGAGGAACACGTCGTCCTTGCCGTTGGTGAGCTTCACGTCGATCAGCTCGTCGCCGGGCTTGAGGTTGATCGCCGCGAGGCCCGTCCGGGGCGAGTCGTACTCCGGCAGGGCGGTCTTCTTGACCATGCCGCGCTTGGTCGAGAACAGCAGGAACCGGCCCTCCTCGTACTCCTTGAGGTCGAGCACGGCCGACACGCGCTCGTCGGCGCTCACCTGCACGCCGGGGAGGTTGGCCGCGTAGAGCCCGCGCGCCTGGCGCGACGCCTCGGGCACCTCGTGCGCCTTCACCCGGTAGACCTTGCCCTTCGACGTGAAGAACAGCAGCCAGTTGTGGGTCGTCGTGATGAAGACGTTCGTGATGACGTCCTCTTCCTTGAGGGTCGCGCCTTTCACGCCCTTGCCGCCGCGCCCCTGTCGCTTGAACGCGTCGATCGGCTGGCGCTTCACGTAGCCCGCGCGCGAGACCGTGATGACGACGTCCTCTTCGGCGATCAGGTCCTCGAGGTCGAACTCGCCCTCGTCGGCCTTGATCTGGGTGCGTCGGGCGTCGGCGTACTTCTTCCGGATCTCGCCGAGCTCCTCCTTGATGACGCCGCGGAGCTTCTTGGGGCTCTTGAGCAGAGAGTCGAGGTACTTGATCTGCGCGACGAGGTCCTTCTTCTCCGCGTCGAGCTCGGCGCGCGCCAGGCGCGTCAGGCGCCGCAACGGCATGTCCAGGATGTGGTTGGCCTGGATCTCGGACAGCTTGAAGCGCTTCATCAGCTTGGTGCGCGCTTCTTCGGAGTCCTGCGAGGCACGGATGATCTTGATGACCTCGTCCAGATGGTCGAGCGCGATCAGCAGGCCTTCGACGATGTGCAGGCGCTCCTCGCGCTTGCGCTTGCGGTACTGCGTGCGGCGTGTGACGACGTCGACCTGGTGGTCGACGTAATACCCGATCATCTCGGCCAGGTTCAGCGTGCGCGGGACGCCGTCGACGAGCGCGAGCATGATCACGCCGAACGAGTCCTGCAGCTGCGTGTGCTTGTAGAGCTGGTTGAGCACCACGTGCGGGTTGGCGCCGCGCTTCAGCACCACGACCAGCCGCATGCCGTTGCGGCTGCTCGAATGGTCCTGGACGTCGGCGATGTCCTTGACCTTGCCGGTCTTGACGAGGTCGGCGATCTTCTCGGCCAGGCGGGCCTTGTTGACCTGGTACGGGAGCTCGGTGACGACGATCTGCGAGCGGCCGTTCGAGCCCTCCTCGATCATCGACTTCGCGCGGACCTTGATCGATCCGCGACCCGTCGTGTAGGCGTCCTTGATGCCTTGCCTCCCCATCACGAACCCGGCCGTCGGGAAGTCGGGGCCCTTCACGAACTTCATGAGGTCAGTGGTGTTCGCCTCGGGGTTGTCGATGTAGTGCGTGACGGCGTCGATCACCTCGCCGAGGTTGTGCGGCGGGATGTTCGTCGCCATGCCGACCGCGATGCCGCCGGCGCCGTTGACCAACAGGTTGGGGAACCGGCTGGGCAGGACGAGCGGCTCCGTCTCGTAGCCGTCGTAGTTGGGGACGAACTCGACGGTCTCTTCGTCGATGTCGCGGAGCATCTCCATCGCGAAGGGGCCGAGGCGCGCCTCGGTGTATCGCGAGGCGCCGGCCGGGTCGCCGTCGACCGAGCCGAAGTTGCCGTGCGGGTCGATCAGCGGGTAGCGGAGCGAGAAGTCCTGGGCCATGCGGACCATCGCGTCGTAGATCGCGCTGTCGCCATGGGGGTGGTACTTGCTCATCACGCCGCCGACGACGTTGGCGGACTTCCGGAACGGGCGGTCGGGGCGAAGGCCCTGCTCGAGCATCGACCACAAGATCCTGCGGTGCACGGGTTTCAGGCCGTCGCGCACCTCCGGCAGCGCCCTGCCGACGATGACCGACATCGCGTAGTCGAGGTAGGAGCGCTGGATCTCCTCCTCGAGCTGGATCGGCTCGACCCGGCCGCCGAACAGGTTCTGACTCATGCGTGCGCGCCTCTCGTGGGGCTCAGACGTCCAGGTTCTGGACGTACTGGGCGTTGGTCTCGATGAACGCGCGCCGCGACGGCACGTCCTCGCCCATCAGGACGGTGAACAGGCGGTCGGCGGTGGCGGCGTCGTCGAGCGTCACCTGCAGCAACGTGCGGTGCTCAGGATCCATCGTGGTTTCCCACAGCTGCGAGGCGTCCATCTCGGCGAGCCCCTTGAACCGCTGCGGGTCGAGCTTCTTGCCGTCGCCGTTGGCGGTGCGCCACTCGTCCCATTCCCGCTCGGTGTAGAAGTAGTGCTCCTGCTTGTTGTCCTTGACGAGGTACAGGGGCGGCTGGGCGAGGTAGACGTAGCCCGCGTCGATCAGCTCGCGCATGTTCCGGAAGAAGAACGTGAGCAGCAGCGTGCGGATGTGCGCGCCGTCGACGTCGGCGTCGGCCATGATCACGATGCGGTGGTAGCGCGCCTTCTCGAGGTCGAATTCGTCGCCGACGCCCGTGCCGATCGCGGTGATGAGCGCCTGGATCTCCAGGTTCTCCAAGATCTTGTGCAGCCGCGCCTTCTCGACGTTCAAGATCTTGCCGCGGATGGGCAGGATGGCCTGCGTCGCAGGGTTGCGCGCCGACTTCGCGGAGCCGCCGGCCGAGTCGCCCTCGACGATGTACAGCTCACAGCTGCCGGGGTCGTTGAGCTGGCAGTCCGCGAGTTTGCCGGGCAGCGATCCGCCCTCGAGGAAGGACTTGCGCCGCGTGAGGTCGCGCGCCTGCTTGGCGGCCATGCGAGCCTTCGCGGCCGACTGTGACTTCTGGACGATGCGCTTGGCCTCGCCGGGATGCTCCTCGAGCCACTCCGCGAACTTCGCGTTGACGGTGGTCTCGACGAGCGAGCGCATCGAGGCGTTGCCGAGCTTGGTCTTGGTCTGACCCTCGAACTGCGGGTCCTTGAGCTTGACCGACACGATCGCGATCAGGCCCTCGCGAACGTCCTCGCCGATCAGGTTGTCGTCCTTCTCCTTGAGGACGCCCTTGGTGCGCGCGTAGCGGTTGAGGACGTTGGTGAGGGACTTCTTGAAGCCCTCCTCGTGCATGCCGCCCTCGTGGGTGTTGATCGTGTTGGCGAAGGAGTAGACGGACTCGCTGTAGCCCGTCGTCCACTGCATCGCGATCTCGACCTCGCTGTCGTCGCTCTTGGTCTCGACGGGGATGATCCGGTTGACGGTCTCCTTGCCCTGGCCGAGGTACTTCACGAAGTCGACGAGGCCGCCGTTAGCCTTGAAGATCTCCTTGGACGTGTCGCGCTCGTCGATCAGTTGGATCTCGACGCCCTTGTTGAGGAAACTCAGCTCGTGCAGGCGCTCCGCGAGGATCTCCTTGCGGAACTCGACGGTCTCGGTGAAGACCTCGGGGTCGGGCCAGAAGCGGATCAACGTGCCGGTCTTCTGGGCGGCCTTGCCCTTGGCCAACTTCTTGGTGACCTTGCCGCGGGCGAAGGCCATCGTGTGGATCGCGCCGTCGCGGCGGACCTCGACCTCGAGCTTCTCGGACAGCGCGTTCACGACCGAGACGCCGACGCCGTGCAGGCCGCCGGAGATCGCATACCCGCCGCCGCCGAACTTGCCACCGGCATGCAGGACGGTGAGGACGACCTCGAGCGCCGAGCGGCGGTCCTTCGCGCCGGGGATCGGCTTGACCGGGATGCCACGGCCGTTGTCGTGGACGCTCGCCGACCCGTCGGTGTGCAACGTGACGATGATGCGGTCGCAGTAGCCGGCCATCGCCTCGTCGATCGCGTTGTCGACGACCTCGTAGACGAGGTGATGCAGACCGCGAACGCTGGTGGTGCCGATGTACATGCCCGGCCGCTTGCGGACCGGCTCGAGACCTTCGAGGACCTGGATGTTCTGTGCGTCGTAGTCCGTGGACTTCGTGCGGCGTGCCTTCGCAGGTGTCTTGGGTGCTGCCTTCGTTGCGGTGGCCAAACGTCCTCCGATCGGGGCCGCGCGGAACCGCACACGGCGCGGTAGGAAGCGTGCGCGGGGGGACCGGGCACGACCCCTCTATGCTACCCGAGCCGGGCTGTTCTTGACCGTAACCAAGGTCACGAAATCAGCGCGTTGACCTGCGGTTTTCTTGTGTTCCGACGACGATCCGGATGGTCGTCACGGCACCGCCGCCCAACGCCTCGTCTGCCCGCTTGCGGATCTCCTCGGCGAGGTAGGTGGCCTGCGATCCCCAAGGCCCGTCGGCGGCCCGAACGACGAGGCAACCGCCCTCGAGTGAGACCGGCGCGGTCGCCTCAGCGAGCCGCTCGCCGACGAGTTCAGGCCACGCTTTGGTGAGCGTCGCCACGGGCATCCCACGGCGGAACGGCTCTTCGCCGAGCAACTCGTCCACCACATCGCCGAGCGCCACGGGCCCCTCGGTGCGTGGATCGCGACGCTGGCCGAAGCCCGTGGAGTGCGGCATGCCGGCCCTCAGCCTCGCACCTTCGCCGAGCCGGCGCGCACATCCCAGACCTGCGTGGCCTGCTTCGGCACGTCAGCGTCGTCGGCGACGCTGATCACGACCTGCCCGGAGCGGGCAGCAAGGCGCGTGGCCACGTGATCGCGCCGCGATGGATCCAGCGCACTGTACGGATCGTCGGCGATCACGATCGGCGGCTCGCCGATCGCCGCCTCGACCGCGTCGGCCACCGCCAGACGTAGCGACAGCGCCGCAACCCAGGTCTCGCCGTGGCTCGCGAACCCGCGGGCGCCGAGGTCCCGGACGGCCAGCTCGAGGTCGTCGCGGTGGGGACCGACGAGCGAGGCCCGGCGCTGGAGCTCGTCCGCCCGCCGCTCGGCCAGGCGCTCCCGGAACGCCTCGGCGATGTCACCGTCTGCCTCCACGTTGGGTGCGTAGCGGACCAGTAGCGGGTATCCCGCGACATCGTCGAAGACGCCGCTGGCCGCGTCGGCGAGCGCACCGACGGCCGCCGAGCGTGCTTCGATCACCGCGGTGCCCGTTTCGATCAACTGCTCGTCCCACGTAGGCAGATCGCGTGGCGCGCCCCGCCCGTCGTGCTCCTTCAACAGACGGTTCCGTTGACGCACGACCTTCTCGTAGGTGGACGTGAGCGTGTCCGACGCGGGGACGAGCGCGACCACCGCTTCGTCCATGAAGCCACGACGGCGCGAGGGGTCGCCGGTGATCACTGGCAGGTCGAAGGGCCCGAACAACACCGAGCGAACCTGCTTGCGCAGATCGCGGCGTCGGCGCACCGGCGAGCGGTTCACCTGCACCTTGTTCGCGCCCTTCGTCTTGACCTCCGCCTCGACGAGCACCTTGCCGTCGCGCGTCTGGAACTCGCCCCGCACGAAGCCCGACGACGCGCCGTGCCGCACCAGCGGTTCGCTCGCGCTCGCTCGTGGGCTCTGCAACGCGTACAGGAAGTGCATCCCTTCAAGCAGGTTGGTCTTGCCTTCGCCGTTGGCGCCGACCGCGACGAGCAGCCCTTCCGGGATCGGCTTCAGCTTGGTATGCGCGTGGTTGCGGAAGTCGCGCAGCTCCACCCAGCGCAGCAACATGGCTGCAGGATACGCTGCGCCCGAAGCGCTACGGGACGGCCGCCGGAAGCCGCACCGGCATCACGAGATACGTGAACCCGCCGCCTTCGCCGTGGACGACGCCGGGCTTCAAGCCGTCGCGGACGTCGAGCTGGATCGACTCCCCCACCGACGCGGTCAGCCCGTCGATCAGGTACTGCGGGTTGAACGCGACGGTCAGGTCCTCGCCCTCGTAGCGTGCCTCGACCGTCTCGACCGCTTGGCCGAGATCGGGCGAGCTCGAGGAGAGCTTCACGCCGAGCGCATTGAACTCCATCCGCACCGGCGTGGTGTCGCGCGCGAGCAGACCGACGCGGCGCACCGCGTCGAGCAGTTGCTGGCGTGAGACCGTGAGCCGGCTCTCGTGCGTGTCGGGTAGCAGCTGACGGTAGTTCGGGAACTCACCCTCGATCAGCCGCGACGTGATCGTCAGCCCGCCTGCGCGGAACGACACCTGTGCGTCGTCGACCGCGATCTCGATCGAGCCCTTCTCGTCGGCTGCCGCTGCGCGCCCCGCCTCGGACAGCGCCCGCTCCGGCACGATCGCCTTGCCCTCGCCGTCGGCGGTGGCCACCAGCTCGCGCACCGCGAGCCGGTAGGAGTCGGTCGCCACGAGCATGCAGCCCTCGCGGCTGATCTCGACCAGAACCCCGGTCAGGACCGGCCGCGCTTCGTCGCGGCTCGCCGCCCGCCCGACCTGCGAGACGGCCTCGGCGAACGCGCCGGCGTCGGCCTGGACCTTGGTGCCGCTCGGCTCCTGCAGCCCCGGGAAATCCTCGGCCGGCAGGAGCCGGAGCGAGCCCTCGTAGGCCGCGCACCGGATCTGGGCCTGTGCCCGGTCGGTCTCGACATCGACCGGCGCGTCGGACAGCGACTTGACCGTGTCGCCGAGCAGCCGCGCCGGCACCAGGGCCGTCCCGGCCTCGTTGACCTGCACGTCGATCGTCAGTCGCGCCGACACCTCGAGGTCGGTGGTCGTGAGCGTGAGCTGCCCGCCGTCGGTGGCCTCGAGCAACACGCCGGTCAGCGCCGGGATGCCCGGACGCGACGAGACCCCGCGCTGCACCGTCTGCAACGCCTCGGACAGCGCGTCGCGATCACATCGGAACTTCACCTTGGGCACCTCCTGCAGTTCTTCTGTTCTGTTTGCTAACCAGTAGTAGTAGAGCCTGTGGAACGGTGGAGAACCGAGCGTTCTCCCAGCGTAGAAGCGGGGTCAGACATGTGGATGACGGGTGTGGAAAGGCTGTCTGTCTGATCTTTGGCCGGGACCCGGAGAACTTGTCCCCAGCGATCCACGGCGTTATCCCCCGTCCTCACACCGAGCTCCTGACCCGCCCGCGGACGATCCGGGTGAGGTCCTGGACCTGCCGGAAGGTCGCGTCGCGTGCCCGCATCTCGTCCTCGACCTTCTTGATGCCGTGCAGCACCGTCGTGTGGTCGCGCCCGCCGAAGATCTCGCCGATCTTCACGAGGGACAGGCCGGTGCACTCGCGCATGATGTACATGGCGATGTGTCGTGCGGTGGTGAGCGGGCGCGAGCGCGACTTCGACACGAGGTCGCCGGTCGTGAGCGTGAAGTAGCTCGCGGTCTCCTCCATGATCAGCTGCGGTGGGATCTCGCTCTCCGCCTGCGGGATCAGGTCCTGCAGCGCGCGCTCGGCGAGCTCTTGATCGACGGGTGCGCCGGTCAGTTCGGACCAGGCGGCGACGCGGACGAGCGCGCCTTCGAGCTCACGCACCGATTGGTCGAACTTCGAGGCGACGAACTCGATCACCTCGTGTGGCACGACCAGCCGCTCGCGCTCGGCCTTGAGCTGGAGGATCGCGATCCTCGTCTCGAGGTCGGGCGGCTGCACGTCGACGCACAGGCCCCAGCGGAACCGGCTGACCAACCGCTCCTCGAGACCTGAGAGCTCATGCGGCGGACGGTCCGAGGCGATGGCGATCTGTTTTCCGCTGCCGTGCAAGTGATTGAAGGTGTGGAAGAACTCGGTCTGGGTCTCCTCGCGCTTGGCGAGGAACTGGATGTCGTCGACCAGGAGGACGTCGACCTCGCGGTACCGCTGGCGGAACCGATCGCTCTGCCGCTCGCGGACCGCCTTGATGAACTCGGTGAGGAACTGCTCCGACGTCACGTACTTCACGCGGATCCCGGGGTTGAGCCGGTACATGTGATGCCCGACCGCGATCAACAGGTGGGTCTTGCCGAGGCCCACACCGCCGTAGATGAACAGCGGGTTGTACGCGGTGGACGGCGGCGCCTCCGCGACCGCCATCGCGGCGGCGTGTGCGAACCGGTTGGACGGTCCGGGCACGAACGCGTCGAACGTGTAGTTGGGGAACGGCAGGCCGGGGGCGCCGAGGTTGGGGCTCGGCCGCGCCGCCTGCACCTGCGTGCCGCTCGTGACGGCGCGCTCCTCGTGCGGCGTCATCGGCTCCGGCGCGTCGCCGAGCGGGTGCCGGCTCCCCTCGCTCACCTCGAACTCGATCTTCACCGGATGGCCGAGCGTCTGCGCGGCGGCGTCCTCGATCAACGCGAGGTGGTGATGCTGGAGCCGCTCGCGCACGAGCGGGCTCGGTACGGATAGCGTCAGGACCTCTTCGTCGAGCCGCACGGGCTGGACGTCGGAGAACCACATCACGATGGTGGTGTCCGGGAGCTCTGATCGAGCCTTCGCCAGGACCCCTGACCACGTTTCGAGTGCTGGCGTATCGTGCACGATCGATCCCATACCTATTCCACAAGGCCTTTCCACACCGGTGGATAACCCATTCGGGGGGAAGGGTTCCCATCCGATGACGCCGGAGTGCGACGTGCCCGGGGGAAGGCGTCGGGGACCATAGCACGGTGTTTTTCCACACTTCACGCCGTAACACGGGTCTTGACGCACTTTCTGTTGTCAACCCCTGTGGGCAGCGACGATGCCCGTATACTCCACACGGCCGGCGAACCCGCCGGCCGTCGCATCGAGTGAGGTTCATGACTCATGGCCAAGGGCAAACGGACGTTCCAACCGAACAACCGCCGCCGAGCGAAGGTGCACGGGTTCCGCCACCGCATGCGCACGCGGGCCGGTCGTTCGATCCTCGCGTCGCGCCGCCGCAAGGGCCGGGCGCGACTCGCCGTTTGACCTGCAGGGACGGACGGGCATCGTGCGTTCGCGCGAGATCTCGAGCATCCTCGACAGCGAACGCGCGATACGAGGACGTCGCGTCGTGGTATTCCTCGCCCCGGGGTCGGGGCAGGTCGCCGCGATCGCGAGCAAGCGGATCGGCGGTGCGGTGCAACGCAACCGCGCACGCAGGATCCTGCGGGCGGCGTGGGCCGAGGTCGGTCCGCTCGCGGGCGAACACGATGCGGTTCTCGTGGCACGCGCCGCGATCGACGGGGCTTCGAGCCGGGAGTTGGTAGACGAGATGACGGCGCTGCTGACACGGACGGTGGATGCATGAGGGCGCGCGACCTCGCCTGGCAGGCCGGCGCGCCGGCGCGGTGGATCGCCGTCGCCGCGATCCGCGGCTACCGGTTGGTGCTCGCGGGTTCGTTCGGCGGGCACTGCCGCTTCTACCCGAGCTGCAGCCACTACGCCGAGGACGCGATCCGATCGCACGGCGTGATCCGAGGTGTGGCCCTGGGCACATGGAGGCTCCTGCGCTGCAACCCGTTCGGCTCGGGCGGCGTCGACCCCGTCCCGACCAGAGTGGCGGCGCATGATGCCGTCATACAGAGAGTGAGGGCCGCGTGACCGTGCTGGCGTTCGCTCCGTGGCAGTCGTTGCTCAACGGCTTGGGCTGGTGCCTGGCGCAGATCTATTCGGTCGTGCCGAACTACGCGCTCGCGATCATCATCCTGACCGTCCTGATCCGGCTGCTCCTGCTGCCGTTCGGCTTCAAGCAGATCAAGAGCATGCAGCACATGCAGGCGCTCCAGCCCGAGCTCAAGCAGCTGCAGAAGAAATACAAGAACAACAAGCAGAAGCTCCAAGAGGAGCAGATGCAGCTCTACCGCGAGGCCGGCGTCAACCCGCTCGGTGGGTGCCTCCCTCTCCTGCTGACCTTGCCGTTCCTGTTCGCGATGTACGCCGTCATACGCCCGCCCCTGCTCTCGGCCAACCTCGGCGCCACCGGTCAGGTTGCCTCGTATCAGATCGTGAACAACCACCTGCCCGAGGACAGCGAGCTGTTCTACAACGTCTTGACCCACCAGAACCTGGAGATGGCCGGGATCAACCTGCAGTGCTCGCTCGCCACGTCGGGCACCCAGGCCGAGCTCCGCGACACCCAGAAGCAACCCATCCAGGCCGGTCTGCCGATCCTCGGCACGAACGCCCAGCCCATCCCGAACGCCACGTCCGAATCGTCGTTGGACTGTGGAA
>Ga0070711_100002527_pt1 | contig 10459 bp, 10 predicted proteins | sample LARL53metaG_FD_65452 | JGI IMG/M metagenome (GOLD analysis project Ga0070711, IMG submission 65452) | Corn, switchgrass and miscanthus rhizosphere microbial communities from Kellogg Biological Station, Michigan, USA - LAR L5-3 metaG | ecosystem: Host-associated > Plants > Roots > Rhizosphere ... | reverse complement strand
CTGACGCTTTTGCATTTTTTTGCATTTCAGTTCGTAATGTCTCGAGTGCGCTTTTGTTGCTTTTCACTAAAGCGGCTACTTCAGGACAGTTTCCTTTCGGGTTCGCAATCCATTCATTGAGCACAGCTTCGCATTTTGAGAGTATCTCCTCCGAATTGACCATTTATTTGAATTGTTGTAGAAAACGCCCCTTTTTTTCCGTCCTACACAACAATTTCGCTGTTGTAAGTGAGTGTGTGGGACACATTTGTTTTTTTTTTCGAGCAGGGATTTTTTTTATTACGAATAAACTTATAGCCAATCTGAGCCACACGTTTATTCGGAAAAAAAGAGAAGAAGTTACTTGTTTGTTTGCACTTCCCTTCCTTTTCCCAAAAAAAGAAAATGAGAGGATTTAAAAAAAAAAGATTTTTTTTTCAGGAGATGCGATGGATTTTTCTTATGTGTACAATCGCTGAAATTGTAAATGGGATGGTGGTGGTGGGATGGCGCCCAACCCGAATACCCGAAAGTCCTACGATGGTCCCAACATGCGCAAGTCCCACGACATACGGAAGGTCGGTTTTTTTTTCTTTAACAAAAAATACAAGTCGGTATTAAATATTTGCGTCAGTTTTTAGAAAAACAAAAAACAAAACCAGACAGCATAAAAAAGAAAGAAAAGAAAACACAGAATGATACAGAGAATATCTTGTAGGTGGGAAGATGCGATTGCTAATGTTACTGTGCATGACGATGATTGAAATTGCGAATGGTGGGGCGACAGGACGCCCAACGCTTCCACCAACGACAGCAAGTCCAACGACATTCAATCCGACAAAGAATCCAACCACATTCAATCCCACAAGGAATCCAACGACGTTAAGTCCCATTACTGGGAATCCAACAACGTCAAGCCCTACTCCATGTCCTACTCCCGTTCCAGTGGTTAATTGCACTTTGATCCCCACGCCTGCAAAAGCAAATGTGGCCGCGTTTACAACCTGGGTGAAATTGAATATATGGGACATTGTGCATGCGATTGATCCATCCTATATGTGTTTTGAGCTGTAGTCTGTGGTTGCTCAACACAATTATTGGTTCTTGTTTTACAAAAATAAAATGTTGATTTTGGTTACTGCTTACTGCATCAAGACATCAAGCAGAGCGAGCAAAAAAAAAGGTCGAAGAGAGAAAAAAAAGGCCTAGGTAGAGTAACGCCAATTGAGGAACGGCTAGGACAGATTAAAAAAAACCCATGAGAAACTTGTTAGGCCTATACTTAGGAGGACCTCTGAGCTCTCGAGGAATCTCGTCAAAAAATTAAAATACGAAGTACGGTTTTCGGTTCTTTTTTAATTAATCAAGCAGACGAGAACGATAAAAAATTCATTTAGTTTTTTCGTGGTGTTTAACAAAAAACACTCATAGACAACACAGCGCGAATGGGGCTTTTGGTGTCAAGTGATGGATACTCAGCACCTTCGTTCTCATTGTGATAAACATAGTCACGTGGCATATCTTCGTTTCTGACCCACTTCAATAAATCGACATCTTTTTGGGTCAATACGCCTTTCTCGACCATGGCTTTGCTAGTACCCCCACTTGCGTCGATTTGCACAGAAGCTACGCGTTTTGCGTCGTCGAACAAAGAGGCTGCAACGGAGTTTTCGGCATGACTCCAAGGCACAAAAAATTGCTCTGATACTATAATTGCCGGGACTTGCCCACAAAAAGTACGGGTCAGGGCAATGAATAACCGTGGAATGTCTTCTTTTTGAGGTGGTAGTTCGACGGCTTTCACCTTTTTGGTGTCTTGTACGATGTTGTTGTCATCGTTTTTTCGACTTCGTTTGTTTGCCTTTTTGCAGTCCTCATGCAAGCAATGTGTTGGATGTTCATTTTCTTCCTTGATACATTTGTCGCAAGCGCGACGGCATTCGCACATAGCATTTTCGAATGTGAAATCCATCTTTTGTGAGTTTGCCTAAAAAAACACATAGTTTTACAATCGTTAACAAACCAAACATATTTCACGAACCCCGTCCCCCCAAAATTTTTTTTTATAAGTGATAAATCTCTTGCATGTAGTAGTGAAAAGTTTATTCGTAATGAAAAAAAAAAGAGTGTGAAGAGACGGAGTCCCCAACTGGGTGTTTTGGTGTGGCAGTCGCGAACAAATGTCAAAACGAAGCCAAGTTGAAGTCGAAAAAACTCTTCCTCCCGTAGAAAAGAAAGTCAAACAAGACGATGTAGAAATTGACATTGCTGCGTTTAAGCATGTCGACGAAGTGGAGCTTGGAGCAATATTTTATCCATATGCAGAGGATGTTTCGTTGGAACAGGTGTGTAGAAACATCATTGATTCTTGTCCGGCGTATGTGAAGGAACCGAATGATCGGTTCTTGATTAAGTCACCTGTATTGCAAGAGATGCGCCAAGCAACCACAGAGGAACAAGCATATACCTTTTTGTACTCGTGCTTTGTGGCTCTGGGTTACGATACAAAAGATCCACTTGCAACATGGACAAAAAATTGCAAGGAAAAAGGGAAATCGTGGCGAATTGATCATGATATCGCAGTACAGGCTTATAGTAGCGTCAGGCGAGCCAAAGATGAAAAAAGCTACGCAGAAGAGGACAAGAAAGAAAGAGAAGCAAATCCTAGCAAATACGCCCTCGTCGATTTTAGCAAATCAGAACAACTGACGGAAGACTGGCAGACACGTATTGAGCTCGCAATACGATTTTCACCTATTTCGGCAAGTCTACCACTCGTGTATGGCGTATTAACGGAGTGGCAGAAACAGTGGATCGCAGATCAGATGCCAGAACGTGCTTCCGACGATGCTCGATGGTATGCAGAAGAATTACTGGAACAGCAGCCTCAAACATGGGATTCGTTGGAAAGTTATCGCGCGGCATGTAAAAAGCATGTGTATGAAAGCGACAAGAATATTCCAAAACAAGCACGAACGTGGTACATCCAAGAGCATGAACAAGATTGGGTATCCCGAGCGATTTGCAATTTGATGTTTGACAATGATCAGTTTTTGGAAGATATTCTTGCTTCTGGGCAACATCTGCTGCAAACGGGGGATCCCGTTGTCGACCACGGTCTTCGCAGAGCACAAGTTACGGTTGATTTTTACAAGCAACGCAAAGACGATAGAGTCCAAGCAAAACGTGAAGAAAGCACAGACACACCAAGCAAAACGTGAAGAAAGCACAGACACACCCACTGCTGAGTCTGGCAAATAATAAATAATAAATTGATGTAAAAAAAAAGCCCGTCCCTTTAAAATCAAAAAAAAAACCCAATGTCTCGACGTGTTTTTGGGCGTTTTTTGCATTCGCATGACCATAAGTTTTTGGCGATGTACTCGCCTGTGATTGCATTTAGTTGGTGGCGTTCGAAAAAATCCAAAACTCCAGAAGACATTATTTACGAAACGGCGGCTTTAAAACAGTTTCATACTGCCGCACATAATTCGTTGCCTTGGGGATGGACAGGTCACGTCTTTGAGCCCAATTTTCGATTCCCACAAACATACGACAAAAGGAATGGACCAATCCAGACACGCACCCGTGGCTTAAATTCAATTTCAAAAAAGAACCGGAAGAGTATTTGCGTGCTGTGTTAGATTATTGTTTTGACGGCAACATCGTATCGAATGTCGAAGAATGTTTTGACATGAGTTCAAGCAAACGTTGGTTTCACATGCCTTGGCAACACACATCACCTTCCGGACGGGAACCGATTCATGGCACAACGCAAGAACGTCCTTCACCTGTGGGTTGGCTTGCCAATACACAAATTCGCGAGACACAGACCGTTGCAGTCGGGTTTTACAATGAACCTGGTGGATATACGATAGGCAGTGTATGGAAAGATCCCGCCAATCCGAACCTGGCACCATCGGCTTTTAACAATGGTGTATCCTTTCCGGACGGTACTGTGAGTTTTAAGTTGTTGTTTACACAGTGTACACCGGAAGAAGCTCCTTATCTCAAAGATGCTCCCAAATGGCAAACCATGGTGCAGTCGTACAATGGCACACAACGAGCCGACCCGGATCCCCCACGTGTCGTGGGAGATGTGTATTTGCTGCAAATTGATATTGCCGTCAAAGACCCGCGTTTTGATAGTCCCACGCGTTGGAATTACGGATCGTTTATTTATGACAATTCAATCAAAGATCCCAATCCTTGGAAACGTGTGATTCCAGTTGGTATTTCGTGGGGAAACGATCCTGCTCGTACTTGGAAAGAGAAGGATGATCCACTGAAAGAAGGGTGGTTGAATCCTATTGCAAAAAAACGCATTATTACAGAGGCTCGCCCAATGGTTGGATGGGACAATCGCGTCAATGGTCCTGCCGATAATTTTAGTTCGTCGTGTCATTCTTGTCATATGACTCCTCAATTCCCAAGCGTTGGATCGATGGTACCACGCGTCGTAGATGCGAACACGGAACTTGGGAATCGAGAACGAGATTATTTTTTCCGCAATTTACTTTGCAGTGCTGTGATTGATGAAAACATGGATTTTTATGCACCTTCTCCGCGACAAGAAATTCACCCCTTAGATTATTCGCTGCAATTGCAACAGAGTTTAAACAATTTTTTTGTTTGGCGGAAGGCTGCTTTTCCTCATATTTCACAACAACATGTGCAAGAATTTCACATTCCGGGGACAAAATTGGCTCCTCACAAAATGGCAAAAGCCAAGAGCGCAGATGGAGACATTTCTGCTGGTCATACTAAAAGCACGTGAAGACCCACAAAACCCCGTGCTCGTGTTTTGTAAATTGGTTGTACATAATTTGTATTATGGATTCAAAGAAATAAATAAACAGAAGATGCCTCAAAAGCAGAAGCTTTCAGCTCAAGATAGACGGTTTTTGGTTCGACTGAATCGTGGAGGTAAAACTTTTTATGATAATGTCAAATTAGGACACAAAGCAAACGTATTTACTTTGGATGACAAAAAACGATGTTGTTTAATCGCAACTGCGTTTAAACTTGAAGATTTTACGACACAACAGATGTTTGAAGTACGCGGTGAGGAAACCGTTTTTAAACCCCAATGGTTTCACAGTGCGATTATGTTGTACATGTTTTTGTCGCAACCAAATTTAGCGTCGACACAATGCGGAGTGCACGTGATCATTGAAACTGGTATGGGCGACATTTTTCTTGCTATAGCCAAAGAAGTTCTCTATTCGGATGCCGACGGAGTGGAATGTGTGAAAGTTATGGATAGGGAGTCTAACAAGATTGAGGTTAACGGTGACAAAGTTTTGATTGAATCCGAAAGAAAGACATGATTTTTTTTTATTGATTTGGTCTGTTAACCACATTTGGCTCGTACTTCCGCTAAGATCTTTTTCGCTTCTTCGTTTTCACAAAAGTGATTACGAACGGGCTCGATTAACGCGTTGAGATGGAATGCCAAACTTGTTTTTAAATCGTTGGGATAAATCTGGCCTCCAAGATAAATTGTTTCGAGGTCTGCGTAGTTATCAAACGTTATTTTGTCGGTAGAACCGGTGTCGTGGTCGTTGACCTGGATTTCAACTTCGCGCATGTTTGGAAATACAATAAACTTGAAATATTCCAAACAGGGATTGTCTTTGGCCTCTTGCGGGCAATACGCCTTTTTGATCTTGGCATAGATCGTAGGTTCGTCGTCGTCCATGTAAATGGCGGAATCGGGGTTGGATTTGGACATCTTGCCTTGGCCTTTTGCAAGTCCAGATAGCATCTTGTGGCTCAAGATTATTGGCTTTTTGTATTCCGACTTATCATCCACGAAATCGCGAGCAAGCATGTTGACTTTGCGTTGGTCCATTCCCAATTGGCAGACATTGACGCCAAGAAAAAAGATGTCAGCGCATTGCAAAATAGGGTATACGATTTGACTACTTTGCAAGTTATCTTCTTCCTTTTCTCGGCCCAGTGCGGTAGAACATTTGCGTACGCGAGCCAATGAAAATTTGGTCGAGATATCAAGCATCAATTTGAAATATTCGTCGGGACGTTTGAGAATCTCTTCATAAGCCCATAAGAAACGTACACGTTCCATATTCATTCCGCAAGCTTTCCACACTTCTTGAAAATACTGACCCAAAATGCGAATTTTGGATATGTCGCCTCCTTGCTTCAAATTCAACATCGCGAAAAAATCAGCAATCCAAAAGATGTAAGTGAATCCACATGCAGTCATCTTGTTCACAATCGCTTTTTTCATCAAGGCTTGTGCAACATGAATGCGTCCGCTTGGTTCAAAGCCGTCATACGCTACCAAATCCTGATCGGATCGCATCAATTTTTCAAGTTCGCTTGAGTCAACGCATTCTTCGCCCTGTTCCAATATCGTACACATGCGAAAATCAACATCCTCGTATTCTGGTGCGAAGGTCGTCAAACGCGGATAAGCATATCTTGATTTGGGAATGATAGGAACCACTTCAGTTTCGGCTTGTTTTTTTTCCTCTTGATGTACGATGACAGGATGCATTAAATGTGGCTTGTCCATGTCTTCCATAGCAATGGGATGGGATACGCGATGTTCAATCAGTGAGGTGGATGCCGTCCACAAGTCGGAAGGCTTTGCCTTGGTTTGACGCAACGCCAGTTGCAAAAAGTCGCATATTGGTTTGGCACATTCGTTCAAGATCGTTTGGGCTGCGTTATAACATGTCAAATTGAATTCGGTCGACAATCCGCGATGAAATAATTGGGCCGTTCCACTATTGCAAATTGCGTCTCGAATCACTACGACACCAGCTTTGACCAAACTGTTGACAACGGTCGTGTCTTCGTGGAGGCCATCTTCGGTACCAAAGGGATTGTTGGCTCCAGATGCTACAATTGATACACAGTTGATGGTAGTCAAGATATTTGCTACAGTGGGAGTGACTGCGTACCGCGTGGCACATGGGCAAAAAACATCCGCTTCTCCTGCAAGCATCAGAAATTCAATCAACTTGGGAGTACACACTTTTCCCTCGTAGTCTGCGTCAAAGGACGCATCATAGAGATGTGCTTGACAAGCCGTCTTGACGATGTTTTTGCATACTTCTTGGTGTTGCGTGCCACGCACGGTTGCAGCATGTGCTTGGCGTAGCTTGAGTAAATTGGGGATATGCAAGCCTTTTCGATTCCATATATAGCCATCTTTGTCACAAATCGCAACGACTTTGCATCCGACGTCATACAAGTAGTAGGCCAACGACGAGCCAACTGCGCCAAAGCCTTGGATAATAGCTTTCATATTTTGCATAGGTTGATCGATGTGGTATGCGACGGTGCGTATCGACGCCATGCAACCATATCCAACAGCTCCCTCGATTAAAGGAAAGAATTCATTGGCAGGAAAACGAATGATACGAGCAAGTTGTCCCGCGAGACTTGGTTTTTGCGTCACTTGTGCGATTTTGCTCGCAAGCGCCGATTGACAGGTGGGCAAACCCAAATCTTCATGAAAGACTTGTTCCACAAAGGCATCGTCCACACCCAAATCGCCGGCAGTGACGACAAAGGTTTGGAATATTAGTTTTAGAGCAATGATATAACGTCGAAGCACTTGTTGCGCACGAGGGTCCGAAGGGTCAAATCGAATGCCACCTTTGCCACCGCCAATTTGAGGCGAAGTAACGGTGAATTTCTTGGTCATATTGGCAGCGATGTCTGCTACTTCTTGTTGTGTGGCGGTAGGACTCATGAAGATGCCACCACCAGTCACATTGTTGATAATTGTGTCAACCACATACCACCCAATGGCATTTGTTGGTTCAGAGTCTTTCCAATCATACACAATCAGAGGAGTCGACATTTTTTTTTGCACGGAGAGCAACAAAACACAAGTTGGAACAAAATTATGAATTTTTTTGAGTCGTACACAATTGCTTTTTTGTTTTGAAAAAAGAAAAATAATTCCACCCTTGTTTTCTTTTTGCTGTTTTTTAGACGACACAGAAGCGCCTTTTTACGACTGTTCGGATGGAAGAAAAAGGGAAAAAAACGCTCCATGAAATTGAAAGTGAAATTGAGTTGTTAAATGAGAAAATGGCGGGGTTGAACCAACAACGACAAGTTGCGATTTTAGCCAAAAAAGACATATTACAAAAACAATTACAAGAATCATTAAACAGCAGAACAGAACAGATTGGTCAAATTATGTGGCGACGACACATTGATCTCAGTGACGATCAAACAAGAACGAAAACGGCGTATTATATGTCATTAGGACCTGCACCCGCAGCGTTTTATGAGGTGAAAAATATTCGCTTGCTTAACAAGTATGTATTTAATGCGCCAGCGGAAAGAGATGATTCGAAAACGGTTGAGCTGGATATTAATGGAGGCTGGTTTACACTTGTTATTAACAAGATGTGGTTTGAATCGTTTTTGAATGATATGAAACGGCACGATATGACATCCATTGCTCATTTCCTACCGATATTTGAATTCCCATTGGTGCATACAGAAGAAAGCCGATGAATTTTTTGTTCACAATGCTAAAAACGGCGTTGACAAGTTGCGTGCATTTTGTTGCAATTCGAGTTCAATATCGTCATCCTCATCTTTTTCTGGCTCTTCTTCTATTGGGTCATGGTTGTTTTGAGTTGATGATTGTATTTTCGGATAAACGAACTTTCCTATCGTGTACAATGTACTCATACAGCAACAACACCAAGTCAAGATACCAATGGTCGCATAAAGAGCTAGGATGTGTGCGGGTGGTAATTCCATCCACGGTTCTTCCACAAAACACCGATTTGTTTCGAGCTGGCAATAAAATGCACGTGTTTCGTTTGATGGTGGCAAAACTAAAACTGGTGGACAATCATAAATCCCAAATCGTGAATTGCGTTGAGACACACACCATGTGTCTTCGCAACAAACACAATACATACTCCCACACAATACCCAAGAACGATTTAGTGTGTCCTTTAATTGCGCATGGAATCCATAAGACTCGGTATGACAAGCTCGTTGGTGTAAAGTGATAGCGTCTGTTTCACATACAAAAAGGGTGTCTCGTGTAAAATCTGGATCCAAGCTAGCAAAAAGAAGAAAGCTTACAGGAACTTGCCAAGCTTGACTAACGAGCCAAAGTAAAAAAGAGGCTCCTGTAACAAGAAAGACACATCCAATACATTCCAAAATCATTGGTTTTTATTTTGTTCCTTTTTTCTGGCGTTATCCTCACGTGTTTCCTCGTATAGAGTGATACGTCTTGCATGGACGACAAAGTCGACGTTGGGTGGCATCAGAAACTAAACACTCTTGACAAAACCTGCTATTCCTATCAGGGTCACATGCATCGCATATGGATGTGCACTTCACGCACTTTTTAGCAAAACAACTTTTACACGTTACCGAACACTTTCCACAAGTAACTTTTTTACAAGAACATTTAACACGGCACTTTGTGCACAAGTTGTTGGAACAGCCTTCACAAAACATATGTTTACACGCCTTGTTCTTTTTACGAGGTTCGGAAACACCGTGATTATTACATATAAAGTTATTGCATATTTCACAACGGATAGAGCATTCTGGACATAAGTCGGATTTACAGCCACCACATGTTGCGATACATATTGGACACCGCACCGCAGAGCAACATTTTTTGCTCACCGCAGAGCAACGTTTTGTGCTTTGTGCCTTTGGAACGCGAGGTTTGCAACATGGACAATGATGATGTTGATAAGCCGTTGAAACTCTATCCCACGGATTTTCTACAAAATCGTTAGGAATTGTATGGATATCAGTATACCAAACATCTGTGTCTTGCGAATCTTTGGGACGCACACCCGCAATTTTTGTTTCACAACCAGCGATCTTACATTCACATGATGCATGAGTAGGAACATATGCAGCAATTAGAAATAACAATGGTGATGGAAGGCATTCGGTATTACTTGTTTGAAGATGTGTCACAACAACATGCACTACTGAGTCATCCATTTCTAGTATTTTCGAGTTCATTGAATCACCCCTTGTTTTTTTTGTTTTTTTCATTTTTCTGTAATCTTTGTTGTCGTGACACATTTTTTCTTACAGAGTCGACGTTGTGTCGTTGGCTCATACACCAAACACTCTTCACAATAACTATGATGTGAGGGATAGTCACGTGAGAGATCACATCCATCACAGAAATAGGTACACTTTACACACTTGTAATTAAGACAACCGCGACATACGATCCAACACTTACCACAAGTAAATTGGTTGCAAGAAGCTGGATTTGGATTTTTATGTGAGCGTGGGCGACACGTGAGATTTAGACATACCATGGATTGGCAATTCGGGCACTCCAACAAAATAATTTGATTTTCGCAAGTTGGATTTACCTTGCATCGTGCCACAGCACAATTATTTACACAGTTGATACGACAGTTTATGCATAAGTATTTAGAACATCCTTGACAGTACATACCTGCGCACTCGATATTGAATTTCATTT
>Ga0070711_100002525_pt1 | contig 10462 bp, 8 predicted proteins | sample LARL53metaG_FD_65452 | JGI IMG/M metagenome (GOLD analysis project Ga0070711, IMG submission 65452) | Corn, switchgrass and miscanthus rhizosphere microbial communities from Kellogg Biological Station, Michigan, USA - LAR L5-3 metaG | ecosystem: Host-associated > Plants > Roots > Rhizosphere ... | reverse complement strand
CGGTACCACACCGCCCGGCGACGATCGCACGTTCTGTATTTTGCGGCAAGCCGGGTCGCAAAGGAATCAAATCCAAGCAAATCGCGAATGAAGCCGCCAGCCTAGCTTCATCATTAGCGCCTTTTTGGCTAGGTCCGTAATCAATACAAGTGGACGAAAAACGTTAGAGCTTTACAGGATGCGCGTTCTCGCTGAGGAGTGAACGTGGGCGAGGAGCTCCTTGCGCGTCCGGTAAAGCCGTTTGGAGGTGGCCGCCCGTGGGTGCGGCGGACGCGGGCCCTATGGCAAATTCAATGATGGGGAGAAGCGGTCTCGAGGTCGCGGAGGCTGTGCTGCCGACAGCAAAACACGACACGACGGGCTAACGAGCTGGTTACGGCGACAAAGGACCTTGAAAAGCGTGGTTGAAGATGTTGAACGAGGAGATCTCTTCGGCGGGAAGGCGGAGAGGAACGTAGGGCGCGGAAGCGTGCGGAGTGTTGGAGTTGGAGAGCGCCGTTTCATGGCGGAGAGCTGATCCGTGGTGGAGCGCGAAGTTGGATTTCGGCAGCGGTCAACCGTTCGATGACCTTCATTGGTCCTCCACACTTGGGACAGCAATCATGTTGCTTTCCGCGTGATCGTGGACCCGCACTGGGAAAGACGCCGCGCGAGCCGAGTGCGGCCTGCGCGGCGACCCTTGCGGAGTTCACCCCGCGGGAAACCGCTACTTCACGACGGTGAACGGCGCCGACGCCGTCACATTCTCCCATTCGATAAGCAGTTTTCCCTTGGCGCCGCCGGCGCCCGACAGCGTGATCTTGAGGGTTTCGACCGGAGATGACGGCTTGCCCATGGTGAGCGAAGCGCGGCCCAGTTCTGTAGCCGGATCATTGGTGGTGGCGCCCTCGCGAACGCCGTCCGGTGATACGCCAACGCCCCAGATGTGCTTGCCGCCGGCCATCAGGGTTTTGTTGACGATCAGCTTCCATTGGCCATTGTCGAGGTCGGCGTACAGGGTGTAGTCGCCCTTGGGAATGGCGAGGCCATTCAGGTCGAGGTCGGCGTCGGTGTGCAGGACAGTGGCGTAATCGGCGCCCAGACGCCATACGCTGCCATCCGGCTGCAGCGCGCCCGCGCCATTGAAGATGTGGCGTCCCCTGACGGACGGGGCGTGGTAATAGATCCAGAGGTTCTTGCCGTTGATGGTGACGCTGGTTTCGGCGCTCGGACTCTTGGTGTTCTTAGTGGCTAGGTCTTCCTTCTTCACCTGGGCGACGGCCGGCATCAAGCCGCTTAACAAAAGAGCACTCAATAAGATTCGTTTCATTTCCGATGTCGTTCCTTTCTCAAGGGAGAAAATCAGCACAGCCCAAGATGGTCAGACGCCTTACAGAAGAAAACGGCTCTCGTAGTTGACATTTATCGTATGACGGGAAACCCGGAAGTTATCAGTTCGCCGGTCGGATTAGTATTGACAAACGCCCTTGTATCACGTGATCTGGCCAACTTCCCAGACGAATGAAAGTTTTCAACACCGTTGCAGGGACGACGCTCCTAGAGCACCTGCCTAGCTGAGCCCCGCTGATTCTGCCATTTCATCGAGTGTGGCTCGCGAAAATTTCATCGCAGGCGAGGAGACTTAAGAATCAGCAACATCCAGTTCGAAACTGATAGGCGGGGGGTTAAGCAAGTCAAGGTATGCAACATTGTTACATTCCCTGTGGCGGCCCGGCGAAATAGCAATTCGCCAGCCACAGGATGACGACATCCCGCATGCATCGTATCAAACCCGGAAAAGCGCCTAATTTTGGCCTAATTCAGTAATTCGCCATGCACAGGTTTCTTACGAAAAATTGCCCGTATTCCTTCGCTCCATACTGACTGCTTCCAGCAAACTCTCCGAAGAAAGCGTATTTCCCTCAGGCAGCGTGATTTTGCCCTTGATTCTGCCGAAAACTTCGTCCGCCATGCGCCGTCGCACTAGATAATCCAAGGACGATCTGCGGCTCAGAAACGATTCGATCAGGGCGGCTTCTTGGGCCGTCAGCTTGTCGGCACCCAGTGGTCCGCTACCCTTTGGCAGGCGTGATTCTTGCGCGGGAGCCGTCTGCCATATCGGTTTCAGTTCCGCGAGGGAAGTCTCGCGGACGACGAGAGAGCCGACGACGAGGTCACCCAAGCGCTTGTTTCCTTTGGTGAAAAAGGCGCACAGAATTCCCACGCCGTAAAAAACCGGCAGCCAGTCGACGATGCGCATCAAATTTCGGCCGATCGACTCGGCGGGGGTCAAAGGACGGCCGTCGTCCTTGATCACGCGGATTCCGATTCTTCGTTTACCGGGCGTCTGGCCGTTCCAGATGATTTCGAAGAAGGCGTAATAACCGAAATAGAGTAAAAAATAGAAGAGCAGAATAAAGGCGGTGACCCACAGTCCGGCCTTGGAGTTCACCACCGACAGTCCGCTTGAGATCACGATGAACCCGAACAGCGCGGCTATCGCCACACCGGACTGGATGAGAATATCAATCAAGATGGCCAGGAAACGGCTGCCGATTCCAGCAACTGCGAACTCGAGCGCTGTTTGCTCAGGTGTTTCGATGGTAAGCTTGTCCGCAGAGGACTCGAAGGGCAAGCCGTTATTGCGCGGCGTTAAGGACATGGTCTCCAACCGTTGGCTTGAGAAAAGAAAACCCTACTGGGCGCGCCTGGAACAACTAGTAGAGCGCTCCGGGAAGGGAGTTTCCTCTCTCTCGCATCAGGAATTGCGGGAACTAGGGCTATTGTATCGCCAGACTGCCTCCGATCTTGCGGCGGTGCGCGAAGATGCTCCCAGTCGGCAACTAACCGTATATCTCAATCAACTGCTCGGGCGTTGCCACAACCTGATTTATCTCGGGCACAAGCCGGAAGTCAGGGGCATCGTGCGCTTCTATCGCGATACGTACCCGCAAGTGTTCCGGGAAACTTTGCCGCAATTTGCGATCGCAGTTGCCATCTTTCTTCTCGGCATGTTCGTGGCTTGGGCGGTCACCATCCACGATCCTGCGTTCGCGTATCGGCTGCTCGGCCCCAGGATGATGGAGACCATCGAGCAGCGCAAAATGTGGACCGATTCTATCGTGACTGTCAAGCCGTTGGCTTCCTCAGGGATCATGACCAACAATCTCTCGGTGGCGTTCGCTGCGTTCGCGTTTGGCATCACCGGCGGCCTGGGCACGATTTGGATGATGCTGATGAACGGCCTGTTGATGGGCGTGATCGGAGCATGCACCTGGAAGGCGGGCATGGCGCTGCAGCTCTGGAGCTTTGTCGCTCCGCACGGTGTTCTGGAACTTCCCGCGATCTTCATTGCCGGAGGAGCCGGGCTGGAAATCGCGCGGGGCTTGCTCTTTCCCGGGATGCTCCCCCGTAAAGCGTCGCTGGCGCGCGCCGGCAGCCGAGCGTCGAAGCTAGTGCTCGGTGTCCTTCCGCTGCTGGTGGTCGCCGGGCTACTGGAGGGCTTTTTCTCTTCGAGTGGAGCCCCGTATCAAGCGAAATTCCTGCTTGCGGGCCTTCTGCTTGCAGCTTTAATCGTGTATCTGAATACAAGCCGCAGCAGAGTTTCCGGTCCGGTCACAACAAATTCCGCTCTTTAATCTCCAGATACTGATTCACGATGGCTCCCGCCAGCAGCCCCGGTACTAATTCGAACGCGAACACTCCTCGCTGACGCAATCCCCGCAGCATCAAATCGCGGCGATTCACAATCTCCAACGCGGCGGCGTGACGGTACATTTCGGTTATGTCCTTGGGAATGGAGTGCGCCAAAGCGGTCAAATCCGGCTGGTTCATGGCTGTAAAAAGCACCAAATGACGGCGGGTCATCTGCATAGCGTACTCAATGACTTCCGGCGTGGTAGGCGTCTCCGCAAAGTCGGTGATCCAAACCACCAGACTGCGGCGGCTCTGCTCGGTCAGTAGAAGTCTTGCGGCGCGCGAATGATCCGCCTCACCTGGTTCCGCACGTACCTGGGCTAGCGCGTCGACAATGCTGCGGAGATGTGGCGCCCCCCGGCCGGTGGCCACATTCTGCTGGATCGATCTTCCGTAGGCCAGCAAGCCTACGCGGTCGCCACATTGCGTGGCGACCTGTGCGAGCGAAAGAGCGGCATTTACGGCGTAGTCCAGTTTCGCCAGCCGCAGCTTGCCTTCCTCGCTCTCCACTTCCGCGCGAAGCAGACGCCCGGCGTCGAGCACGATCCAGACCGCCTGGCTTCGTTCCATCTCGAACACACGTGTGGTGAGTTGGTGACGGCGCGCCGTAGCGGTCCAGCAGATGTCGCGGAGTTCGTCGCCTTGACGGTAGTCGCGGAGACTTTCAAACTCGCGGCCTTGACCGCGCTGCCTCTTGCGCCGCCTTTCCATTTCGACTTGGCGACTTCGAATCAAGTAGAGGGCCTGCTGCCGCGCCTGCTCCAAATCGGGGAGCACGCGAACGGTCTGCGCGAGGTCGATCAGCGACCAGCGCTCGACGAATCCCCACTGGCTCTGATACTGCACAAACAAACGCCCGACCCGTTTATCTCCGCGCTCTCGGGGAAGAATGGCGTACTTCGCTTTGGAGACTTGTTTCGGCAGGACGACGAGAGATACGGTGGGCGGCGCGTTTCGGAGTGCGGCGTGCGGTTCGTCGGTCGCCGCGCATCGGATGGTGACCGTTCCGGAATTTTGCACGTGAATGGTGACGTAGCTCTTCGTAGCGAGCGAGGGCGCGTGTTCCCAACTCCGGCGGCCTTCGATCTCTGCGGGTTTTGGCAAGCGCGCCAGGTCGATTGCACAAGCGACAAGCGCGAGAACATCCCAGAGCACCATCGCAGCGACCAGGCGTGGAATCCACCAGGCTGGCACCAGCCACAGCAGACCGAGAAGCACGGCCACAAAAAAACGTGGACCGAAGCCGAACGGAATCCTGCCAAACGGCTTCGCGTGGCTGGCGATCTCGGCGGGCACGAGTGGTTGTGAGGCGTTCATCGGAAATTTCTCTCGGTTCCTGGGTTACTTTGGAACTTCGACCGAGCCGATCACCTGCGTTACCACCTGGTCCGGTGTGAATCCTTCCAGGTCCGCCTCCGGCTTCAACAAAATCCTGTGGCGCAGTACCGGCAGCGCTGCAGCTTTTATGTCATCGGGCAACAAGTAATCGCGACCCTCCATACCCGCCAGAGCCCGGGAAACTACCGAAATTCCCACTGCGGCACGAGGGCTGCCTCCGAGGGAAATAGCCGGCCAGTCGCGGGTTCGTCTGACGAGCGAAATGATGTAGTTGCGCAAGGCGGGTTCGACACGCACGGTTTCCAATTCTTGTCGAGCGGCGGCCAACAGCCCGGGAGCAATCGGTTGCAGTCCGGCCAACTCGAGGTGCTGCGGATTGAAGCCGTGCTCGTGTTGGGTCAAGATCTCTAGTTCCTCGGTCGCCGATGGATAGTTGATGCGGATCTTTAGGAGAAACCGATCCAGTTGCGCTTCCGGCAGCGGGTAGGTTCCCTCGAATTCAATCGGGTTCTGCGTGGCAAGGACGGTGAAATTTTCCGAGAGCGGATGCCGCGTGCCGTCAATGCTGACCTGCCGCTCTTCCATCGCTTCGAGGAGCGCCGCCTGTGTACGTGGGGAGGTGCGATTAATTTCATCGACGAGGAGCAGATCCGTGAAAATCGGCCCACGATGGAGGCTGAAGGTGCTGTCCTTGAGATTGAAAATGTTAGTTCCAGTCACGTCCGCCGGCATCAGGTCCGCGGTGCACTGGACGCGCTGAAATTGTAGGCCACAAATGCGTGACAACGATTTCACGGCGAGGGTCTTGGCCAATCCCGGCACGCCTTCAATGACCGCGTGCCCACCGCAGAGCAACACCACTAACAATTGGTCGACCACTTCTCTCTGGCCGACAATCACTTTCCGCAATTCGTCCCGCACGCGTGTTGCTAGCTCTGTCAAATGTTGCACGGTTTATTCTTTCCCTTTGTGAATTTGACGATACCCGTCGAGGCGTTTCGTAAAGGTTTCCAACTCTTGGACGAGCTTGAGGGCTTCCGCGGCGGGATAACGTTCCTCATTTTGCGCGGCAGCCGCCCGGCCCAGCAGCAATCCCAGCCCAGAATCCTTCCACCCCAGGCGTTGTTCGGCGGCCACTGCCAATTCGGAATCGCGCGTGTTTGTGGGCATCGCGAGCTGACGCGCCAATAGCGCCCTGAATCGGCCGTACGACACGGCCACGGCTGACGAAGAGGCCTTGGCCCGTTCATAGAGTCCACCGAGGGTGTCTACGAATTCCAGGGGCCAGAGCCGCGAACTCTCTTGCGGTACAAACGTCGGCCCGCTTCTCCTCGCGAAGGTGAACAGTACGGCTAGCGCCAGCAAGCCAATTTGCAGCACGCTCCACGCGAGAGAGGTCTTACTAACGTAGCTCCACAAGGCGCTGCGCTGGCCGTGAAAATATTCGTCCCAATAAATATTGTAGGCGCCCTTTTCATTCCAGTTTCCGACGGAGTTCAGGAAAAATCGGAGGTTGTCATCGCGGGTGATTCCGGAATTCGTAAGCGGGGTCGAACCCGCCCACCACAAGATCTGTCCCCCGCCCAGACTCCAGCTGATGACGCCGGCCGCGTCCTGCGCGCCGTAGAGCGCGAGTTGTTCCGCTTGAATCTTGCCCCAGCTGGCCTGCGGCTGAACGGTTACCTGCCTGGCTCCACGGATGACGCCGCTCGGCATCATCGCGCTGTAGGTCACGAACTTCGGATCGGGCGGTTCGCGCGAAATGTCCGCGTCCGCGAAATAGTCTTTGAGCCGCCCTCCCGTGAACAGTACATGTCCGCCGCTGACGACGAAGTCGGTTAACGCTTTTCTCTCCTTATCGGTGGGCGCTTGCATCGGCTCGGCGAGCACCAGCAGAATGTGCCCGGTTTCCTTCGTCAACTCCGTAGGCGGATTTTCCCACCGGCGGACGGGGTAGTGCAGCGCCAAGAGCAAACGATAAGCTGCCGCGGCTCCACCGGATTGTGTGGAATAGGTCGAAGGCGCCGGTGAGGCATTTTGCTGTTGAGGTGGCGTAAGCATCGCCAGCACTGTCGCCATAAACAGGAGTAGTGCCGCACCTGCAATCAGGAGTTTCTTGTCCGATGGGCTTATTCCAGTTGGCATCCGAGTGCCTTCAGTTGTCGCAAGGTATCTTCAAAGTCGTCGGCTTTAGCGACGCGGTTCGCGTACCAAACTCGCTCGAGCCGCGCCGTCAATTCTTCCAAGGGAACCGAGTAGGTTAAGGGGCGCGCCGCCAATTCGTTGAGCGAGACCGTTGACATTACCCATAAATACTCGCGCGGGGTCTTTGTCCGGTCCTTGGGCAGCACTGCCAGATCTTCAAGACGAGCAATGCCCGCCCAGTAGGCCGAATGCACAGCCTCGCGAAAGTCTTGGCGCGCAGCGGCCTGTTTTGCTTGTCGAATCCATTCTTGCCAAGTGCGGTTGGCGACGACGATTTGCTGCTCCGTCAGCGCTTCCACACGGTCACGGGCCACCAGGAACCGGAAGAGCCACCGCGCCAGTAGGCTCACAGCCAACAACAAAATGGCCCAAAACAGGATATCTCCGGCGATCGGATAACGGGCGATTCCGCCAAAGAGTCTGCCTAACATGCGAGCGAGCCACGCCGCGAGCCGCTGGCGGAACAGATCCCAGGAACTTGGGGAATGAACGTCTGAAAATTCCGCGGTGCCAAGGATCATTTCCAACTGCTGGCGGGCGTTGGCGTATGGATGGCCGTGCGACCTGGCATAACGGTTTGCTTCGCCAAGAACATGGTCTACCCATGCTTCCGCTTCTTCGGTCTTTCCTGCTTCGAGGGCTTGGTCCAGCGGAGCGTTCGAAATAATGAAACTGCCGTCGTCCGTTTGGATCGTCCATTTTTTGGGAAGGGAACTGCGCAGTTTAGCTAGGTCTTCTTTGGTGGGATCGTGATCTTCGTCAAACCAGTCGTCCAGCTGGTTCGAGAGGGCGGTCAGTTCGTCGATGAAGGCGTTCAGGCTCGTGGAACGAGTCTCGCTGGCATGGTCGGAACTTGTTTTGCCCGGCGCTTGCGGGTCTGCAGTAACCGTGATCGTGGTTTGTCCGCTCGAACCGCCGGCACCGCCAAGACTCAGCAAGGCGGTGACTGCGAGCCCCAGCCCGAGTTGGCGCCTCACTGGATGGCCCATTTCATCCGAGAATCGATGGAATGCTTGGGCGCGCGGGCAGGGCGCTGACACCTTCGGGATTCATCATCAGCTGCAAGTCAAAGGCTTCCTTCTTTACCCGCAGGTCGTAATAAAAAACCGATGTAGCGATCAGCAGGAATGGCCCAACGATGATCGATGCGACGAAGCTTGCCACCTGCATCAATATCGTGGCCGTCCGGAACATCATTGGGTCCCTCGCAGACATTGTCATCATCACGCCAAACGGAATCATGGAAACCGCCATAATTCCGTACAACATCGCAAAATACAAAAGGTAAATCAGGAAAGCCCGCCCCGCATTTTCCTTTGTTAACTCCCAGCTTCGCTCCAGCGAAGCGCGCGCTCCTAAATCTTCGAGAAGAGCGGCGGGCACGCAGGTTAGCAATCGGCACGCGACATAAACCCCGGGGATGATCAGAAAAATCGTGAGGGCGGCGATCGCTAGTCCATTTAAGATGGTTACGCCGAGCAAGTTCAATAACTGCCCCCACATTCTCTTGAGCGATCCGGCGATCGTGGTTGGTCTCCCGAGATACAAATCTGAGACGGCATAAATGGTTCCACCTTGGGAGAACAGGTAGACGAGAAGATAGATCACGATCGCTAGCAGGAAGCCACCAATTCCGAAAGCCATGAGTCCGTTACTGGCTGCGCGCGTTTGAAACTCCTCAACGGGCACCGACGGCTTCCGAACAGCCGGAAACTTTGTCAACATGACCTGCGTTATGTTCAAGCCGAGGGTTAACAAGTGGGGGATCGCTGTGATGCCCAGAAACAGCAAGAAATTCCTGCGATACAAGGTAAACGTGCGGTCCAGAATCTCGCCTAGAGACAGCGGTCGCAGCTCCCATTCCGCCATGAATTCCTCCTGTTATGCCTGCCGTCAATTGCTCACACTCTATCATCGCCTGGTGGAAAAAACGATGGGCCTCCTGTTCATGATGATTCACGTTTCGACACATTTTGCGACGATGCCGGCCGTTCGGCCTTCACCCGAAGGGCTTTAACGCCCTGAGCGTGGTGCCATCCGGCCTATCGTAAAGTTGGCAAATAGTTGGCAAATGGCTTCTGGGGCGACAATGCGCCAAGGGGCAGAACCGAGAATGACCGCATAAACACTGGGGACCTTTCTCCAACGCAAGGGCGGGACAAAAGGAATAAAATAGGAAGTAAGAGGTGGGAAACAACACAGTACTGTGTGCTTTGGGAGTTCGGTACAAATTCGGTACAACTGAGGGAGAGAAAGAATGGCTCTCTGGTTCCTAAGCGACACTGGATGAAGCACTTGGATTTTTTGAGTTTCTTGTTGGAATCTAAGCAGTCACGAAGCTTCGCACAAATTTACGCGGCCCACGCTAGGAGGCGCCTTCTGGATTCGCTACGGACCGCCGCCGAGTGGGATCACCGTGGTGCTCTGACAGAGTTGGAACGCGTGAGGGAACGCACCGCCGCCCCGCTGCTACAGCGCACGCGGTTCGCACGGCCTTTGTCCCTGAGTCTCAAGCTGCATGCCGATGCACAGACAGGCAAGGGTTACACGCGGACAAGCGCAGCCAGAAGGCTGTGCATTGCTGTCTTTGGCGCTGGAGATCAGAAAGAGAGATGGGAGCGTGCTCTTTGCGCTTAAATCGGCTTGCCCGGATTTTTGGCAAATTTTTGGCAAGCGGCTTTTTCGACGAAGGTACGGCAAGCGAGAAAAGTAAGAATCGCCGCATAAACACTGGGGATTTATGGTGGGCCTGGGTGGACTTGAACCACCGACCTCGCCCTTATCAGGGTAACGCGGTTAGGTTTTACAACAACATACAAGACCGCCGGGACTGCCAAACACCGCGTAAGTCATACACGACATCGCATTTTGTGGGTTGGATTGTGGGTTGGAAATTCGCCCGATCAAGCGAACAAGTTGCATCAGCCAATGCAACCCGCGGCCAAGCATTTTCTCGATGGCCTATAGCTGGACAATGCGGACGTGCATTCGGGCCCCCACGGGTCGAGAGAAGGGAATTGGCGGGCTCACCACAGCGAACAAAAGACGAGGGGCAGGGCGCTAGTGGTCTAATAGCTCGACAGATCCAGAGTCGGCAGGCTCTTTCAAACGCTGCTATTTTCGTGCAAATGGATTCTCAACCCGTACTCCTAGGATCGTTTGCCCCGGATTCAGGTCTTCCGAGATCAGCCGGACTGCTCCACTCTTGCTCGCCGCTGCCACCACCAGCGCGTCCCAAAATCCC
>Ga0070711_100002523_pt1 | contig 10464 bp, 8 predicted proteins | sample LARL53metaG_FD_65452 | JGI IMG/M metagenome (GOLD analysis project Ga0070711, IMG submission 65452) | Corn, switchgrass and miscanthus rhizosphere microbial communities from Kellogg Biological Station, Michigan, USA - LAR L5-3 metaG | ecosystem: Host-associated > Plants > Roots > Rhizosphere ... | reverse complement strand
TGCTGTCAATGTCCTGGACGTTTCTTCTGAAAGTATGGCCGCTTTTCAGGTGTTCACCTATGGCCGCTTTTGGGTGTTCACTGAGGAGAAAGCTGTTCGAAACCTTCATGGATAACAGCCCGGCGACAGCCTATTTGAAAGACGAAGACGGGAGGTACGTATGGACGAATCTCACGAATAAGACTCGTTTCACCCCGAATTTCGTTGGGAAGACCGATTTTGACCTGTTCCCGCAATCCCTTGCGAAACAGTACCGAGAGCATGACTTCGTGGTGATGAAAGAGAAAAAAGCTCACGAGTTCATTGAGAACACGATTGAAGCGGATGGTGAGCATACGTGGCTTACAGTCAAGTTCCCGGTCGTGGATAGCGATGCAGAATACTGCTTGGTGGAAAATCAATTGACATTACGGAGCGCAAACGAGCCGAGGATGCGGTAGTGAAGGCACGGGACGAATTGGAACTGCGAGTTGAAGAACGCACGATTGAACTCGCCCGTGCCGAGGCAAAATTCCGGGGACTTTTGGAGTCAGCACCCGATGCGATGGTCGTCACCGACCACGATGGGAAAATAGTCCTGTTGAATTCGCAGACCGAAAAGATTTTCGGATACAACCGGGATGAACTCTTGGGTCGTGAAGTCGAGACGCTGATGCCAGTTCGGTTCCACCGCAAGCATCTTCACCATAGGAGCGGGTTCGCTTCCGAGCCACGGTTCCGAGCTATGGTTCCGAGCTATGGGAGAGGGTTTAGAGCTATACGGTTTGCACAAGGATGGTCGGGAATTTCCCGTGGGAATCAGTCTTAGCCCATTGGAGACTGAGCAGGGTGTGGTGTTTACCAGTGCTATCAGGGACATCTCGCAGCGGAAAGCAGCAGAGAATGCTGCTCGTGAACTCAGCGCAAGGCTGCTCCAAATGCAGGATGAGGAACACCGCCGTATTGCGAGAGAGCTACATGATAGTGCGGGTCAGGTGATTGCCGCTCTGATGATGAACGTAGACCAACTCATGAATGTGGACGGGGGCGGCGAACGTGATCGCCTGTTATCGGATAATCACGCACTTCTACAAAACTTGAACAAGGAAATCCGCACCATCTCTCACCTGCTCCATCCTCCACTCTTGGACGAAGTTGGACTCTCATCTGCGCTCCAGTGGTACGTTGATGGGTTCGGAAAACGCAGTGGCATCGCTGCTACGTTGGAACTTGGAGCAGATTTCGGACGAGTCAATCCTGACCTTGAGATTGCAATTTTCCGAGTCGTACAGGAATGCCTAACGAACGTCCATCGCCATTCCGGTAGCTCAAAAGCGATTGTTCGACTGAAACGCTCTCAAGATGCGCTTTTCGTCGAGATTCAAGATGAGGGCAAGGGAATAGCACCGGAGAAGAAGTCTCATCTTCTGGGTTCTGGCCCAGTTGGGGTTGGTCTCAGAGGCATGCGTGAACGAGTCCTCCAGCTTGGAGGGACATTGGAAATCGAGTCCGAGAACGCTGGTACGACCGTTAGAGCTATGTTCACGATTGCAAAGGCCGCTGCAATCTCATCCCAAGAGGTCGCATAGAGCACTCGGTAAACTCCAGACTGGCTGGGGTTAATCATCACCGCAAGCGATTCGCACGCCAGCGTCCATTCCTCCCAGTCCCGACCAATGGATAGTTTGCCCCCGATGCGTCCTTTCCTGTAAGCTCCGTTCCGCTGGGGCTCCTCTGTGCGATCCGTTCAGGAAGGTCTACATGAGAGATGCCGTCGCAGTCGCCGCCACGTCAATTCCATCCAATCGTGATTGGTTCGGTCTTGCTTGGAAGAGCATCGCTTGGGCAGTGCTTTTGGCATCCATCATGTACTACGTGCGCCGGGACGCGCTGCACTATCTTTTTCACTACACGCCCGAAAGTTTCAAAGGCTTCTGGTCTGACCGGATTCTTATCCGAACACATGTCGCCTGCGCCATAATCATGATTTTTACAGGTCCGTTTCAGTTCTGGACAGGTTTTCGTATGCGTTATTTAACGCTCCATACATGGCTTGGGCGCATTTTTCTGGCAACAGGAACTTTTGTCGCATCGTCAGCAATGTATCTGGGACTGCATCCGCGTACTGGTGGAATCGTCATGGGCATTGGCCTTTCCTTGAACGGGCTATTCTGGTTGGCGGCAGCAGCGATGGCTTATTATGCGATCCGTCTGAGAAACATTCCGCAGCATAGGGAATGGATGATTCGCACTTACGTTCTAGCCTGCAACGGGATCGTGGGGGATCGGATACTCGCCAGCATACCCGTTTTGGTTCGGAGAATCGGCATCGACGCTGTAAACGATTTGAGTGGATGGCTGCTTTGGGCGGCTCCACTAATGATCGCCGAGGTTATTATCCAGCATCGTCGCCTGCGAAAAATGCGCCGTCCCGGTAGGGCGAACACGCCTGCGTAGGGATACCTTTCGCTCATTGCATTGCCGGGGCTGGCGATCAATGCGATCTGGCACGTAACGTGGGCAGACCCGATTGCGGCTTTAGCGATTCTGCCTCTTATTATGTAGCCATGCGCGGGAAGGCTTGCGGTTGTTGGTAGGTACGCATCACACCTAATTCTCGACTGTCATTGAAGAGCTAAGGCGCATCACGCTTTTTGCCTAATCTCCCGCTCGCGCAGCCATGTGAAGATGACAGGGGTGACGATCAGGACGTGCAATAGAGAACTCACCATGCCGCCCAGCACGGGTGTAGCCAGCGGCTTCATGATTTCCGCCCCAGTGCGGGTTGACCACATGATAGGCAGCAGTCCAGCCACGACGGTCGAAACTGTCATCACCTTTGGCCGGAGACGGAGCAGTGCTCCCTCCATCACTGCCTCGCGGAGGCCCGCTACGGTTAGCACTCCTTCGGCAGTCTTCTTGCGAGCCACAGCCTCCTCCAGATAAATCACCATCACAACGCCCGTCTGCACTGCCGTGCCGAAAAGGGCGATGAATCCCACCCATACGGCTACTGAGAAGTTGTAGCCCAGCAGCTTCAGAAGGAACACCCCACCGCTGAGAGCGAACGGCACCGCTAGAATCACGTGTGAAGCTTCCCGGAAAGAGTTATAAGTCTTGTAGAGCAGCAAGAAGATAATCACAAACACAATCGGGATGACGAGTTGCAGGCGCTTCCGGGCGCTGATTTCGTTCTCGTACTGGCCGCTCCACTCGATATAGTAGCCCGGAGGCATTTTGACTTGGCGAGCCACGGCATGTTGAGCATCCGCAACGAAACGTCCCACGTCGCGACCGCGCACGTTCATCAATACGGTCCCGCGCAGCAGCGCGTTCTCGCTAGAAATCATCGTTGGTCCCATGACGAGCCGGATGTCGGCTACCTCACCCAAAGGAATCTGAGCCCCGCTTGACGATGTGACTAGAACCTTTCCCAGCGTTTCAAGGTCCTCCCGGAAGTCGCGGGCGTAGCGCACTCTTACAGGAAGGCGTTGACGACCATCAATCACCGTTGTGAGATTCTTTCCGCCAATAGCGGTTTCGACCACATCCTGCACTTCGCGCACGTTGATGCCGTAGCGGGCAGCCGCCTCGCGATTGGTCTTAATTTCCAGATAGGGAGCCCCGGTTATTCGTTCCGCATAGAGGTCTACTGCTCCCGAAACCTGATGCAAGACTCTTTCGATCTCCCCAGCCTTCTGCTCGATTGTGGCGAGATCGCTTCCGAAAACCTTGACTCCAACCTGTGTCCGGATGCCAGTGGATAGCATGTCGATGCGGTTTCTGATTGGCTGCGTCCAGATGTTAGTCACACCCGGCATCCTTAGTTTCTCATCGAGGCGTTGCAGGATCGTCTCTTTGGCAGTTCCTGAGGGCCATTGATCCTTGGGCTTGAACACGATAACGGTTTCCGTCATGTTGATGGGTGCGGGGTCAATTGCACTCTCTGCTCGTCCGATCTTCCCAACCACGCTTTCCACCAAGGGGTCTTGTGCAATAACCTTGTCCTGCCAGCGGAGAATATCCGCAGCCTTTGTGAGAGAGATGCTAGGGTCAGTGATCGGCATGAAAAGCGCAGTCTCTTCGTTTAGAGGCGGCATGAATTCGGAGCCGATTGTCGTTGCCAACAGCAACGCAACTGCGAAGATCATGACGGCAGTGCAAAGAGTTATGATCCGGTGCCGCAGTGCCCAGTTCAGGGTTGGCTTGTAGAGCGCACGAAGACCCCGCATGACAGGGTTATCTTCCTCGCGGTGCAGCTTGCCTCGAATCAGGAAGGTGCAAAGGACGGGCACGAGGGTGACTGCGATAAGGGTCGAACCTGCCATCGCAAACGTCTTGGTGAAGGCGAGCGGATGAAACATCTTCCCTTCCATCCCCGTCAGCGCGAACACGGGCACGAAAGCCAAAATGATGATCGCCATCGCGAAGAATATGGGACGGCCTACTAGCTTGGCTGCTTCTAACGTGATCTGCTCAATGGATGACCTATATTCACCGTGCGTTTCGTTGTGTTGCTCGGCTCGGCGGAGGACGTTCTCCGTCATCACAATGCCAGCATCCACCAGCACCCCGATGGCGATGGCAATTCCGCCGAGCGACATGATGTTCGACGAGATGCCGACGTAGTGCATGAACAGGAACGAGCAAAGGACGGCCAGTGGCAGGGGTAGCGTGACGATCAGAATGCTGCGGAAGTGCCACAGGAAGACGACGTGTGCGAGAGTGACAAGGATGATCTCCTCGATTAGTGCGGTCTTGAGCGTATCAACCGAATGCAATATCAGGGTGCTGCGGTCGTAGAACGGAACGATGTGAACACCTTTTGGGAGTCCGGGTTCCAGAGATTTGATCTTCTGCTTGACTGCTTCGATGACTTCAAGCGCGTTGACCCCGCTGCGGATCACAACTACGCCTCCGACTGCTTCTTTTCCCGCTTTGTCCAGTACCCCTCGGCGGAACTCAGGGCCAAGATGCACGTCGGCAACGTTCCGGACGTACACGGGAGTACCCCCGCTGGCCGTGAGCACAATATTGTTGAGGTCATCGATGGACTGGATCAGCCCAACGCCACGTACCGATTCCTCCGTGTCGTTAACTTCCAGAACCTTAGCGCCCACGTTAGTGTTGCTACGTTGCACTGCTTCCACAAGGGTGCTGAGGGGAATGTTGTAGCCCCGAAGTTTGGTAGGGTCTACGTCGATCTGGTATTGGCGCACCCAGCCACCGACGCTGGCGACCTCAGCCACCCCTACGACTGAATTGAGTTGATACTTAATAAACCAGTCCTGAAGCGAATGCAGTGTCCCGCCGTCATAGGGGCCTTCAACTGTGTACCAGAACACTTGACCCACGCCCGTGGCATCTGGTCCGAGAACAGGTACCACTCCCTCCGGGAGAAAACTCGAAGCGAGGTTCATTCGCTCCAACACCCGCGTGCGAGCAAAATAAAGATCAACGTCGTCCCGAAAAATGACGTTAATCATTGAAAAACCAAAAGCCGAGGAGGAGCGCACGTCCTTCACTCCAGCCAGCCCTTGCAGGTTGACGGTGAGAGGATAAGTGACCTGATCCTCGACCTCCTGTGGGCTCCGCCCCGGCCAATCCGTGTATACGATGACTTGGTTCTCGCTGAGATCGGGGATCGCGTCGATTGGAGTCTTCAGCAATGCCCAGTAGCCCCACGCTGCCAAGACCAAATAGGCGACGAGGACGAGCGGGCGATTCTTGAGTGAGAATTCAATTAGTCGGCTAATCATCTTGCTGCCTCCTCATTGCGCTGCCAAACGCGAACGATATGTTCCTAGCAGTTGCCCGTTTCGTCGCGCTTCGATCTCAACGTTCCATGAACCTGAGGACGGGACCTTTATAGTGCCCGCATAGTCAGACCCATTCCATGCGAGGTCAGCAGCAGAGCGGGTCTCAGGCATACTCATCGCAGGCATCGCGGGCATCACGAGTGCGATCTTCACTTCGGCATCGGTTACTGGCTTCCCCGAAGCGTCCTGCATGGTCACATGCACCGTCGCATTGCTTCCGCCTTTGGGAGAGGCTGGGTCGGCTCGGAACCCGTAGCGGATTGCAGCCGCCTCTTGCCCGGATTCGAACTGCTTCGATCCTCCGAACAATCCCGCCATACCTCCGGTGATTCGCGTCTGCGAGTCGATCAGGAAATTTCCCTGCGTGACGACCCGATCTCCCTCCTTCAGTCCGGCAAGAATCGGGTAGTACTGGTCGGAAGGCGGACCGACGCGCACTTCGGTGCCCTCGAAAATCCCATTCTTCTTGGCGAGATAAACGATCTTGCGCGTGCCTGTATCGACCACTGCCGTTCTGGGCACTGCGAGCACGTCGTTTCCTCCCAGCGTTGCAAACTGGACTTGGACAAACATGCCGGGGCGGAGACGCATCTGCGGGTTGGGGACCTGAATGCGAACCGACGCTGTCCGCGTTTGCGTGTTTATCGCCGGATCGAGGAACTCAACATGCCCGTGGATAACGCCGTTTGGCGCGTCCCAACTGATTTCGGCAGCCTGACCTACCCGAACCGAAGCCATATCCGGCTGATATAACTCCGCCTTCACCCACAGCATGCTCAGATCAGAGAGCGTGTACAGTGATTCGCCCGCGCTGACATACTGCCCCTCGGTGACTTTTCGATCGGTCACGATGCCGCTAGTGGGCGAATAGATCGGAAGATCAATTTGCGGCTTCGAGGAACTAGCAATTCCTTCGATCTGCGAATCGGTCAGACCCCAAAGTTCCAGTCGTCTACGGCTGGCGGTGATTAGGTCTTCCGCGCCGGAGATTGCCTGAGACTCAGCGCCAGAACCAAGGCGCTTGCGGTTTTCCAAGGCAAGCCTGTATTCCTCAGCCGTACTGAAGATGTCCGGGCTGTAGATAAGGGCAATCTCCTGACCCCGCCGTACGGATTGCCCTGTGAAGTCCACAAACAACTTGTCAATGCGCCCACTCACGCGGGCGCTGACAGACGTAAGTCCTGTCTCCGGCTCTTCAACCTGAGCAACTGTATTTAGGGTTCTTCGGAGACTTCGGTGCTGAACCTCAACAGTCTGCACACCGATCTGCTGCTGCTCCTGTCCGGTCAGTTGGACGGCGGACACGGTCTCTCCGCCTTTTGCGGCAACATCAGGCTGCGGCTCAGGTTCGCTTTGCTGTGCCTGCGCAGCGGCAACCATATTGAGTTCGCCTGCTGCGTTGCCTCGCAAGTGGCGGCTGAAGGCGTAGAGCAATCCAGCAACGACCATTCCAAACAGAACTCCAACAATCACGAACTGCTTTTCACGCTTGGTCATCACTGTACCTCCAAGGACAAATGTGAAGCATCAGACTGGTTAGGCGGAGAAACTGATTGCCGACTCAAGGGAACGCCTGTTGCGCGTTCGAGGTCGGCCAGATTTGATTCCAGTTCGGAGGCAGAACGGTAGTAAGCCAGTTCCACATCCAAGGTTGTGTTTTGGCTATCGAGAAGATTGAGGAAGTCCGTGCGATCTGCCTGATAGGCGCTGACCGCTGCTTTCAGAGAGGCTTCCGCCTGTGGGCGCAATGTATTTCGGTAGAGGTCTGCAAGCCGCTTCGCCGATTGTGCCCGGATCAGTGCCTCCTGAATTTGTTGGAAGACCATCGACCGTTGGTAGTCGTACTCAGCTTGCTTCTCCGCTACTGTCGCTTGCGATTCAGCAATTTCAGCATCGTGACGACCTCGGTTTAGCCATGGAAGCGTGACAGATAATTCCGCCATATAAGTGTTGCGGTATCGCGCACCGTCTGGCATCAGCATGTAACCCGCGCTAAGGTTGTAATCCGGCGAGTCGCCCTTTTCTGCGAGCTTCACCTGTGACTCGCCTTGATGAATTGCGGAGGTCGCTGCTGCGAGTTCAGGTCTGTTGCCGAGGGCAAGTCGTTCAAGTTCTAAGAGTGATGGCAGAGTATCTGGGGGCGCGTATTGTCCCTCGACCGCGATGGGCGATGCGGGATCGCGTCCCATAAGGGTATTGAGGCGCGAACTCGCCATGCCGCCTTCCTGCTGCAACATGACAAGGTGTTCGACCAGTTTGGTGAGGGCAATCTGTGCCTTGAGCACATCTTGTTGCGGTACTTTGCCGACCACGTACTTGATGCGAGCTACCTCTAGGGCTTGACGGGCGAGTGCGGCTTGCTCATCGTGAAGCAACACTTCGTCTTGATTGCGGAGCAGATCGTAGAAGACCTTTCGCACCTGAGCGGCGATTTCGAGCCTCAGGGCTTCCAAGTCTGCCTTCGCAATATCTGTTTGTTCTCCGGCAATTTCCGCTCGCAGTGCCCTCTTCCCCAAACCCGGCAGAGCTTGGTTGTACATGAACATGTGCTGGGTCTGATTCAAGTCCCACGGGCGCTGAAGGGGTGTGCCCCAGCCGCGATACATGAAAGCTGGGTCCTCACGTGACCCCGCAGTTCTAGTTTTCGCTTCGGCAATCGCGATTCGACGCGACATGAGACGAATTTCAGGGTTACTGGACAGAGCGACCGACTCCAATTCCGCTAAGCTCATCGGCGGCGAGGAACTTCGAGGGTGCTGGTGCTCCTGCTCCAGCAGGTGTGCCATTCCCTCCAGTGGATCGGAATCGGGAGAATCCGCTGCCTCGGAAAACACGGATGCCAGCAGCCCCGCGAGCAGGGCTAGAATCTTGATCGTTTTCATCGACTCCTCCGCAACAAAACAGACCTAGGGACACGCACTCTGTCAGACACGCGCGTATGGGCGTGCTGCAACAATGGACAGAGCGATGGGATCAGAGCAGAAGAGTGGTTTAGATTCTGAGGATGGAAACAGACGAGAAATCTGTGTGAGGCGGCGGTGAATGCAGATAGGTAGCCAGCCGTTCAGGGGTTGCAACAGGGAGTTCAAAGATTGCTTGCGTTGGCGCTACGGCAAAGGTCAAGTGCCGCGTCGGAACCGAAACGCTGGCTTGCGGCAGGGCATCTGGGTGGTGACTCTTCGTTTGGCAACACGAATGACTCGCAGGCATTGAAGCCTGACCGCACTGCTCAGCCATGTGGTGGCAACACTCGCGCTCAGCGGGCGTAAGCGTCACACCCGGAAGCACGCATGCGACAGCGGGACTCGCCACCCACATCAGCACGATGCCCAGCAACAAGGCTGCTCGAACTCTGGTCACAGAGATCATTATAGCTTCTTATCATCCGACGTTCGAGAACAGTAGGTCTGTGACCGGAGTCACAGGCTGTCGTGTCCGGCACACGTAATCGCGGATCAGAAGGTATACCAGCGGGCTAGCGACCGACTTGGCGAAACAGGGGGCGAAAGTCCGCATAAAAGGGGATCACAATTCGACCCCTTTCGAACCACCCGACCTGAGAGCCCGCACGTTCGACTTCGCTCCGAGGCTCACGTATCCTTTTTTGAATACCGGAGGCTAGAATGAGCCTTTTTCGTGTTGCTACCCTTCTTGTCATGTGTGGCATTGCCCTCTCCTCTGTCGGAAAATCTGGAACGCCACAGAACTCAGCAAAGAAGCCGGATGACATCGCCAAGTCCATCGCGGAGAGCGTCAGCGGCACGCTCCAGTTCGCGGAGGGGAACTTTCTCGGTGTAGCTGACGCCATGCCTGAGGACAAGGATTCCTACATCCCCGCAGGCGGCAATTTCGATGGCGTCCGCAGCTTCGGCGAACAGGTGAAGCACGTCGCCTGCGCTCAGTTCGCCTTCTTTAACGAATTCGAGGGCAAGAAGCCGCCCGACGACTGCGAAAAGGGCGGGCACGATCCGGCGAAAACCAAAGCCGAATTGATTAAGTATCTTAAGGATTCCTTCGACTACTCCAATCGTGTCCTCGCCACGCTCACGGCGAACAATGCACTCGACCGTGTCGAAGGCCGCTATGCCGGACCGAACACCAAACTGGGTATCTCAGTCATCGCGGTCTGGCACATTACCGACCATTACGGACAGCTAGTCGCGTACCTGCGCTTGAACGGTGTCGTTCCGCCGTTCACACAGAAATACGGGGTGAAGGTTCGGTGAGTCGTTTCGATGCCGACTCCGACATCCCCATCCTGAAGGGAGCCAACGCCGGGTACGCGAAGTTGCAATAGCGCCCTCTTGTTTTGGGTCGAGTTCTTGGGTGTAAACTCCCACCAGTTGTGCGGCCGAGGCTGGAGATGGACTGGTATGACTAAGAGAAAACACGTCTCTCCAGAACCTCTGGATACGAGCTTGCTGCCGAAGCAGCGCAAGCCTATTCCACACGCATTCGTGCTTGATGCGATTTCCACGTTATCGCCGTACACGCGTCCGATGTTTGGCTGCCTTGCAATCTATGTAAAAGACAAAATCGTGTTGATCCTGCGGGACAAGCCTAAAACCACTGCGGATAACGGAGTATGGCTCGCCACTACCCAAGAACACCACCAGAGCTTGCGGCGTGAGTTCCCGAACATGCGATCCATTCAAGTATTGGGCAA
>Ga0070711_100002522_pt1 | contig 10467 bp, 8 predicted proteins | sample LARL53metaG_FD_65452 | JGI IMG/M metagenome (GOLD analysis project Ga0070711, IMG submission 65452) | Corn, switchgrass and miscanthus rhizosphere microbial communities from Kellogg Biological Station, Michigan, USA - LAR L5-3 metaG | ecosystem: Host-associated > Plants > Roots > Rhizosphere ... | reverse complement strand
GAGCTGGAAGCGGTAGGTCAGCGCGATCGCCAGCAGCATCCCGACCGCCGCGGCAGTCAGCGTGGCGGGAATGCCTATCCTCGTCGCGACCTGCCCCCACAGGATGCTGCCGAGCGCCATCCCTCCCATGAACACGACCACAAATGCCGCGAGTCCCCGCGCTCGCACCCACGCCGGCAGCGTCATTTGCGCGGCGACCTGCAGCGCCGACAGAATGGAAATCCAGGCCACGCCGGTGGCGAGCATCGCCACCGCCAGAAGCCCGATGTTTTGCACATATGCCAGCGCAAGCGCGGCAGCCGCATAGAGCGCGCTCGCGCCGGCCACCAGGGCGTCGCGCGATAACCTCGCCCGGACGCGCGGCAGCACCAATGCGCCGGCGACGGCGCCGACGCCGATGCATGTGAGCAGCAAGCCATAGACCTCCGGCCCGCGCCCGAGCTCGCGCCGCACAATCAGGGGAAAGAGCGACCAGGTCGCGCTGGCGAAAACAAAAAACGCAATGCCGCGCACGAGCACCGATTGCAGCGCGCGGGTGTGCATGACGAAGCGCATTCCGACCCGGATCGCGCTGAAGAATCGCTCGGCGGGCAGCGCGCTCTTGCGATGTTCGCGCTTCCAGCGCACGAGGACAGCGAGAATGCCGAAGTACGACAACGCGTTCAGCACGAAGACGAGCCAAGGCCCGACCGCTGCCACCAGAAGACCCGCAATCGCCGGTCCGATCGCCCGCGAGGCGTTGATGGCGACGCTGTTCAAGGCGACGGCGGATTGCAGCTCGTCCGGGCGAACGAGATCCGGTACGATCGCCGCCCACGCCGGCATCATCATCGCTGCGCCGACGCCCAGCGCGAAGATGAACCCGAGCAACACCCAGACAGTAGTCAGCTCCAGCAAGGTCAGGATGCCGAGCGCGCCGGCAACGATCAGCAGATAGACCTGAATGGCAATCAGCAGGCGACGCCGATCGACGATGTCGGCAAGCGCCCCCGCTGGCAGCGCGAGCAGCATGACCGGAATGCTATCCGCCGCTTCCACCAGGGCGACCAGCGACGGCGAGGAAGAAAGCGAGGTCATCAGCCAGCCGGCGCCGACATCCTGCATCCAGGTGCCGACATTCGACACGATCGTCGCGATCCACAGACTGCGGAACAGCGGGTTATGCAGCGGGCTCCAGGCCGACGGAGCCGCCCGACCCGGGACTGGACCCGCGGGCGCGCCCGATGGGGACGGTCTCATAGCTTGCGGTCGGGCAACGTTGGATCGAAGGCGGCCGAAATCGGACGAGCGATGCTAGCACAGCGGTCCGGCATCACCGTCCGGGGAGCCGTCCAGCCTGTGGCTGCTACGTCACCTCGCCGAATGCCAGCCTGAATGCATGCGTTTCGTCGAGGCTCGCGCCCTCGCGAGCGAGCCGTGCACGCTCCTCGCTTGTGAGCCCGGTGAGCAAAGCGTCGAGCCGGCCGCCAACCGGCGGGGCGAAGACGTCCGCATTTTCGCCGCTGCGCAGCTGGATCGAATCGTCGAATGCGGCGATACGCGCGGCAGCATCGAGCCGGCCCTGCAGCGCGACGATCAGCGCAAGAGGCCGCAGGAGCCGGTGATGATCGCCTTCGCTCAGCAGGCGCGGATACGCCGCTTGCGCGGCGCCAAGCGCGTCGTCGACCCGGTCGAGCATGAGCAACGCGACGGTTCGCGCGAAGTAGAGGTGGCCGGCGCCGGCGTCCGCGCCGATCGCATGGAGACGGGCGATCGCCTCGGCAGCGTGCTCGGCAGCCTCGCTCGGACGCCCCGCCATGATCTCCATGAACGTGACATTGGACATGCCGAAGAGCGCTCCGACTTCGACCCCGGCCTCCCTGCAGATCGCGACCTGGCGCCGCGCGCACGCTAGCGCCTCCTCGAACCGGCTTTGGCGTGCGAACCAGAAGCAGCGCGCGAACTGCAGCTTGCCACGCTGGCGCGCGGGCCATTCGGGCCGTTCGAGCCCCGCGGCCTCTTCGATTTGCGCTTGCATCTCCACGAGCGTTCCGAAGCGCGTGGCCTGGATAGCTGCGTGGGTCAGAGACTCGAATCGCCGCTGGTCGTCGCCGAGCTCGCGATACAGCGCCGCCGCGCGGATGGCGGCGTCGTAACCTTCGCACCGGATCGAATACAAGCCGAGCTCTGCGACAGTGAGCCAGAAGCGCGCTGCATCCTTCGCCGATACACCGCTGTGGAGGTGGCGGCGCAGTGCGAGGCAGCGAGCGAGCCCCTCGGCCATGTGCGCCGACGACCACCAGACGCTGTACGACAGGCCCGCGAGCGTCACGGCCAGCGGCCCGTCGCCGGCGTTGTCTGTCCATTCGAGCGCCGCACGCAGATTGTCGAGCTCGCCCCGTGCGCCCGGGTCCGCCGTTCCCCGCCATAGCCATTCGTGCCGCTCGAGCGGCTCCAGCAGGGCAACGAGCGCCTGTGCGTGGCGGAGCAGGCTCGCCTGCATTTCGCCGGCATGCGCGAGCCGCTCCAGTGCGTAAGCGCGCGTGGTCTCCAGCATCCGGTAACGCGGGATCGGATCGCCTTCGGCGAGCACCAGTGATTTCTCTACCAGCGCGCCGAGATAGTCCAGCGTCGTCCATGGATCGATGCGCTCGTCGCTCGCGACGTGCTGAGCCGCCTCGAGCGTGAAGCCGCCTGCGAATACGCCCAGTCTCCGGAACACGGTCTGCTCGTCGGGCGTGAGCAGCGCATGGCTCCACTCCAGCGTCGCGCGCAGCGTCTGATGGCGGCGCAGGACGACGCGCGCCCCGCCCGTCAGCACGTTGAACCGCTCGTGCAGGCGGGCGCGCAAGCCTTCGACGCCCAACAGCGGCAGGCGGGCCACCGCGAGCTCGATGGCGAGCGGAATGCCGTCGAGGCGGCGGCAGATTTCGATGACCGCCGGCACATTGCCAGGCGTCAGAGCGAACCGCGGATCCGCGGCCTGCGCGCGCGCGGCGAAGAGCTCCACCGCACCGGCATGCGACGCCGTCTCGACGTCGAGCGCGTCGGGCACGGCCAGCCCGCCGAGGCGATACACATGTTCGTCGCTCGCGCGCAGCGTTTCCTGACTGGTGATAAGCACGCTCAAGTGCGACGCCCCGGCGGCGAAGACGTCCAGGAGCAGGGCCACGGATTCGGCCAGATGTTCGCAATTATCGAGGACGAGCAGCGCGCGACGCGACGCGAGTTCCGCGCCCAACGCCTGCGGCGTCGGCCGTTCGGCCGGAAGCGAAATGTTCATCGCCTCCGCAATGGCCGACGGCACCAGCGCGCCGTCGGCAAGGGCCGAGAGCTCGACCCACCAGACGCCGTCCGGATAACGCTCGGCCGATTCGGTGAGAAGCTGTCGTGCGACCGCTTGAGCGACCCGCGTCTTGCCGATGCCACCCGATCCGGTGATGGTGACGATCGTATGGCGCCGCAGCAACGCCAGGATGGCGGCGAAGTCATCGGCACGCCCATAGAGCAGTGGCAGCCGCGAAGACAGATTGGAGCGCGGCTCCCATTCCAGCACTTCGGATACGGCGGTTCCCGCGACTTGATTCTGGGCTGCCGACGACTGCGTTTCGGGGCTGTCGGAAGTCACCGGCAGGTTGAAGCGATATCCGCGACCGGGGATCGTCGCGAGCGCGCCGGGGCCGAGGATCTTGCGCAGCGTCGAGACCTGCACCTGGAGATTGTTCTCCTCGACCACGACGCCGGGCCAAACCATCGCGAGCAGGTCGTCCTTGGTGATCAGCGTGCCGGGCTGTTCGACGAACGCTACGAGCAGATCGAACGCGCGCGCCCCGAGGGCAACAGGAATGCCATCGGAGAGCAACGCCCGCTCGTGGGGACGCAGCTCGAAGCGCCCGAAGCGTCGAACGGGCGGCACTGGGGTCAGGGCAGGAGCGTTACGCATGCCGGGCTCGTATTGGGATGAGCCTAAGTTTACCGCCCTCATCGGTCAGCGGCTCGCGACGGTGCGACGGTCCGCTGCCGCCGCGAATGCGCGCATGCAAGCCTCGCGCTCGGAAATGAATGCGAATCCACCGCACGCCCGCTCGGCGATAACTGCCTGCTCGAACGGCTTGCCGTCATTCAGGAACAGCGCGGCGACGCCGCCAAGAAGTCCGATCGCGATGACGACCGCCAGGATGGCGGCGGCGACGGTGGCGCCGAGGGGGGAACGGGGTAATGTGCTCATGGAGGCCTCGCTGATGTTGAATTTCGAAGTCGTGTCCGGTGTTGCTGGGACGGACTTTGCGGCGGGCGAGGCGATTCAGTCCTTGAGCGGTCCTTAAACGTTCTTAAAACCGGTTCATTGCTGGGTCGGAGCAGCAGCCACCAGAGCAGCCTTTCGGCGCTCCCCGGAGGGCGCGGCTTCGGCTGCGGTAAGTGTGCGGCCTACAACGGGAGCAACTTTTCCCTACCTCCAATTCAGCAAAAAACCGATTGTTCCGACCTTCGTCGAGCGAGCAAGATTCGTCCAACGCAGATGTAGCAAAGAAAGGTTCGAAGCAAGTGTTGCGGCTCCTGGCAGTCCTGTTATTGGCAACCTTGCTCGGATCAGGCGGCGTTGCCGCGGGTATCGTGGCCGGCGTCCCGGCCATCGTGCAGTTCGTGTTCGTCGGAAGCCTCGCGCTGTTCATTGCGACGCTGACCAGCGGCGCCTCGTTCGCACGCGCTGACCAAGGCGCGCCCCCGAGGGGGCGGTCAGCGTCCGTCGGTGCGATCGGTCCGTTGCATACCCGCGAACCTCGGCCGGATCTCCGGCCGACGGACCGGAGCAGCCGCACCCGCCGGCGAGTTGCGCGGGCCGGCGCCCGATTGCAGCCAGCCCGCCGCATGAGCGCACGGCGGCGCCGACGGTCTTTGCCGACCTTGGACCAGTCCAGCAGGTCAGGCGCCGAAACCCTTACATTTCGCTAACTGACAACCACTATTCGGTCGCATAATCTCCCGCTGGCGCTGCGTTAATATCCTCCTGGATGCAGTGGCCTGGCGGGCGAGTTGCGCGATCCGCAGCTCGTCCGCCCTCTCCCCGCGCCTCCCTCGCTCTCATCCAGCCGGCCCGCTGCGAATCAGCACGAGCTCAGGCGGTCGCGTGCGGCAGGCAGCAGCGCGATCGCCTTCGCGGCATGCGCGTCCTTAAGGCAGCAAGGTCCTCCCCTGCACTGCCCTAACCGGGAGGTCCGGCGCGTCGTCCAATTTCATCGCGCGCCGCGCCCCTTCGCGCCGTAATTCGACGGGTTCGTCGCGTGCGTCTACTGGCCCTCACGTCATCTGCCTAGGATGCGATCGAAAGCACGAGGCCAATCGCGCAGCACTGCGAAATCCTGAATCTGTGCCTCGGTGTTGCAGCATCCAAAGCAGGCAGGAACAAGGCTCCAGCTTTGCACAAACATTCCGCCCCCATGGAAGAGCTCCGCCGCGCAGCCGAGGCTGGCCACATGCCGTCGATGACGGCGCTCGGTACCCTCCTTCTCAGCGGACGGAACGGAACGTTCGACCCGGATGAGGGCGCGAAGCTCGTCGCTGCAGCGGTCGAACGCGGGGATGCACAGGCAATGTCGGTCATGGCTACGCTAAAAGGTGCGGGTGCCTGGACCTCACAAAGCTGGCCCGAGGCGCTCGCGTTGCTCCAGCGCGCGGCCGAAGGAGGCGCCATGGATGCCCGTGCACAGCTCGTGATGCTCGCGGGCGATCAATCGGTGGCCGAGCAGGCGCGGTGTGGCGAGGTTACGCCCCGCCTGTGGCAACGTCTGCGCGAGAGCGTCGATCTCGAGAAATGGATCGTGCCGGTGCCACCGAAGCAGGTCTGGGACTGGCCGAAGATCTGGACGGCGGAGAATTTCGCCACGCCTGAGCTCTGCGCGTGGCTGGTGAGCCGCGGCAAGGACAAGCTGCGCCCCTCCATGATGTTCGACGGCCAGAAATCGATATTCCTCGCCACTCGCACGTGCAGCGACTTCGCCTTCACCCTCGTGGAAGGCGGGGTGGTGCTGCTATTGCTGCGCATCCGCATCAGCTTGGCCACCGGCCTCAAGCCCGAGCAGATGGAGCCGCCGCAGATATTCCACTATGCGCTTGGCCAGGAGATCAAGGCGCATTACGACTCGCTCTATGACAAGGAGCACCCTTACGGTCGCGAGGGCACCTATCAAGGCGATCGGCTGGCGACGTTCCTGATGTACCTAAACGACGACTATGAAGGCGGCGACCTGGACTTCGTGAAGGTCGGCTTTACCTACAAGGGCAAGACCGGCGACGGCATCTTTTTTGCCAGCATGCGCGAGGGCAAACCCGATCCCCAAAGTCTGCATGGTGCCCGCCCGGTGACCAAAGGCGAAAAGTACATCCTCTCCCAGTGGATTCACGACCGGCCGTTCAAGGCCTGAGGGTCGGGAAGGAGTGTCATAGTCTAGTTGGTGCTGGCAGTAGGAGTCGAACCCGACCGTTTCGCGGGGCTACGTCGGTGCAATAGGGAGACTCAAAAGGAAGCTGCGGCAGAGGGCAGCGGCCGTTGACCGGGTCGCGGCTCAGGTCTCTGGCATTTCGTCAGCGCGAACGACAAAACTCTTAAGGACGTTGGGGCCGAACGTGGTGGCAATCGCGACATCGGATGCGTCTCGGCCGCGTGCGATGAGGACGCGTCCGATGCGCGGCACGAAGTTGCGCGGGTCGAACGTATACCAGCGGCCACCGAGAAACGCCTCGAACCACGCCGCGAAGTCCATCGGATCGGGCAGCGGGGCCACGCCGATGTCGCCCAAATAGCCGGTGCAATATCGCGCCGGGATATTCATGCAACGGCAGAACGTCACGGCGAGGTGAGCGAAATCGCGGCATACGCCGGACTTTTCGCTGTATGCCTCTGATGCCGACTTCGTTCGCCGTGCGAACCGGTACCCGAATTCGATATGTCCATGGACGAAGGCACAGATTGCCTGTACGCGTGCCCAGCCTGGGTCCGTCTGGCCGAACAAACGCCACGCCTCGTCCGAGAGGCGGTCGGTCTCGCAATATCGGCTACCGAGGAGATAGACCAGTGTTTCCTCCGGAAGATGCTCGACCGGTTCTTGTCCCGCGTCCAGAGCGATCTCGTCCGGAAGGCCCGTGTCGCGCACGATACCTTCGGCGAAGATGCGGATGTCCCCTGGCGGGGCGACGATTCGGGTGCACCAGTTGCCGAACCCGTCGCGGTAGGCGGTCATCGGGACGGCGGGATCGGTGCGCACATGATCTGGGACCACGACGTCGGACGCCCGCGAGTAATGAGTATTGAGCATCAGGATCATGGGCACCCGGTCGGGGCACGAGTACACCATGTCGTATCCGATGCGAATTTTCACCGTGCGCTCCGAGCGCCCGAATAGCGGCGTAGTGCGGTTTGCAACGTCGCGACGACGCCTCTGCGGAGCGCCCGCCAGGTCTTCGCGTCACCCAGCACGAGCGCTTGGTTGAGTTCAAGCTCGATCCCGACATATCGTTTCGGCGGAAAGCTGCGCCGCAGCGACCTCGTCAGCCCGTCGCCATTCCCTGCGTACGGATAGTTCCGCCGTACGCGCAAGCGAGGGTGCTGCTCGGCGAAAACAGTCTTCCAGGTTGCCGCGAGCACGACCTCCCCGGGGCGCGCAGGATCGTACAAAAGACCAACATCGGCAGTTCGCGTGTGCCCACTTAGAACGGGCGTAAAACTGTGCGACGAAAAATGAATGACCCGATGTCCCGACCTCATAGCTTTGTCGACGATTGTCGCGACCATCGCATGATACGGCGCATGGTAGCGCTGTATGACACGTTCTTTATCGGCGGCCGTGAGGGAGTGCGTCGCGTCCGACCAGACGCGTGGATTGGACGTCGAGCGATTGAGGTCGACGAGAAGCCGGCTTACCGTCGAGGCCGCGAGTGGAGCGTGCAGGGCCGCGGCGAGGTCACGCGCCATGACGAGCGCGCCAGCGTCATAACCGCGGTGGCTGCGCAGAATAGGTTGCCATCCCCGAAAAAGACCGGCGTACTCCCGAGGGATGCGATTGCCGCCATGTTCGCAGGTTACTACGATGAAATCACTCACGACGTATCTACGAATCGCACCGCGGGTGCTTCACCAGACAAGGTCCGGCAGCTCGCTGAACACCTTGCGTGTGCCCTCACTCCAACCGCGATGTAGAGATGTGAAGTATGGATCGCCATCGTCGAAGCGGCGCCGCATGTGGATCTGGAGGCTGTCTCGCTCATAGCAGACAAGGTCGATCGGCATGCCGACCGAAATATTGCTGCGCATCGTCGAGTCGAATGACACGAGCACGCATTTGGCGGCGTCAGCGAGATTGGTGGAACTCGTGATTACACGGTCGATGATTGGCTTGCCGTATTTCGTTTCACCAGTTTGAATGTACGGTGTAAGGACACTGGATTCGATGAAATTGCCCTCGGCATAGATGCGGAACAAGCGCATTTCTTCGCCGCCTATCTGCCCGCCCAGGATAAACGAGGCGTTAAACGTCACTTCGCTAGCTTCGAGCGACGGGCCATCGCGTCGCTCGATGTCACGCATCGCGTCGGAAACAAGGTTCGCGGCATCGAACATGGTCCGCGCTCTTGACAGGGATCGAGAATTGTCGGGATCGTTATTGCGCTGTGTCAGCAGGCTAATTATTGCCTGGGTCCCTGCAAGGTTGCCAGAGCTCAGGAGGACCAGCACCCGATCGCCACTGCGATCGAACAAAGTCATTTTGCAGAATTTGGCAATGTTGTCGAGGCCCGCGTTCGTCCTCGAATCCGATGCGAAGACCATGCCTCCGTCGAGCTTAACTCCAACGCAATACGTCACTCTCTCCGCCTCACACAGCGCCGCCGTGGCCGACGGCGCCATCCCTGAAACTCGAATGCTTCCGATCATCTCCGTTCGCGCCCGCCAAGGCAACCAGATCGGTGCCGGCGGCGGCAAAAGAACTCGGCCGTGTTGCGCCGATGCCGATGCGGGTCCAGTGACAGGATTTTGGCCAAAAAACGCCCCCAAAGCCGGTCCGGTTGGGGGGCGAGACTGTGCCTTTTCGCTGCGAGGTTCGACATGCAAAGTTCCGCGGGCCGGGGTAAGACCGGCAAACTGTCCACTCCCAAGGCGACCGGCCGATGCGTTTGCGGGGACGTGAAGTTCGAGATCGACTATCCTGCATTCTGGGCCTGGCACGACCATTCCGATGCCAGCCGTCGAGCGCAAGGTTGCGCCTACGCGACGTACGTAGGTACGTGGCGCAGCCGATTTCGCGTCTTGCAGGGATCTGAACGCATCACGCAGTTCGAGGAACCCAAGACGCAGGCAAAAAGAAGCTTCTGCGCCCGATGCGGAGCGCCCCTATTCTATGAACGCGCGGGCGCGCCAAAGTGGGTGAACATTCCCCGCGCATTGTTTTCGGGACGCACGGGCCGTGAGCCGCGCTACCACTTATCCATCCAAGAGAAAGTGGATTGGGCTTATATGGGAGAGCGTCTGGCGCCGCTGAAAGGTTATCCAGGTGTGATGTGGGTCCGGCCAAAGCGGAAGAAAAGCGTAGAGCTGCCCGAGGTGTTGTAACCAAGTACGTGATTCGCCCGATAGTAGACGGTCGTCACCGACTGCAACGGGTCGGTTTGAGCCATTCGTCAATCCGTCGCACTTTTCACCCTCGCGATGGGACTGACCGTCAAATGATGCTAACTTTGATCTCTGGAGGGCACGGTAATAGAAGCAGTCATAGGATTGGACATGAGCATTCGCGATCGTACAACCGCATTTTGTGACCGATTTGGTCTTGGCGTTCCGATTCTCTTGGCTCCGATGGCAGGCGCCAGTGCGCCTGCTCTATCCATTGCCGTTGCCAATGCAGGAGGCCTAGGCGCCTGTGGCGCGCTCCTGATGGCACGGCCCGAGATTGTCGCCTGGGCTAATGAGGTGCGGGCGGCGAGCAACGGCAGATTTCAAATCAATCTCTGGATTCCCGATCCTACCCCGGTCCGCAATGCGGCCCAGGAGAAGCTAGTGCGCGATTTCCTTGCGAGTTGGGGCCCAGCGGTCGCACCGGATGCAGGCGATGCCACTCCGCCCGACTTCGCTGAACAATGCGAGGCACTCTTGGAGGCTCGCCCACCCATTGTTTCTTCGGTTATGGGACTTTACCCGCCTGAATTCGTGGCTCGCCTGAAAGCCCTTGGCATCTCCTGGTTCGCCAATACGTCGACGGTGGCTGAAGCGAAAGCCGCCGAGGCGGCCGGCGCAGACGTCGTGGTGGTTCAAGGAATGGAAGCCGGTGGGCACCGTGGCTGTTTTGATGCCAGCAAGGCCGAGCGCGAAATGGTGGGACTGACTTCCCTCGTTCCGGCGGTGGTTGACGCTGTGAAGATTCCGGTCGTCGCCACGGGAGGCGTTGCCGACGGTCGAGGGGTCGCGGCGGCGCTCGCTCTGGGCGCGAGTGCAGCACAGGT
>Ga0070711_100002521_pt1 | contig 10467 bp, 13 predicted proteins | sample LARL53metaG_FD_65452 | JGI IMG/M metagenome (GOLD analysis project Ga0070711, IMG submission 65452) | Corn, switchgrass and miscanthus rhizosphere microbial communities from Kellogg Biological Station, Michigan, USA - LAR L5-3 metaG | ecosystem: Host-associated > Plants > Roots > Rhizosphere ... | reverse complement strand
AAGTGGACCGCTACCTGGAAAAGAATGTGATCGAGATCGCACCCATTGCGTTCATGCGTGGCCGCACCTTGAATGATTCATTTGTCATTCTCGATGAGGCGCAGAATACGACTTCCGAACAAATGAAGATGTTTGTCACCCGTCTGGGATTCAATTCCAAAGCGGTTATCACCGGGGACGTGACCCAGATCGATTTGCCCAATGCCAAGCGCAGTGGCCTGCTCGAGGCCGCTGATGTACTCAAAAATGTCGAGGGGCTCGCCTTCACTTATTTTGACGATACCGATGTGGTCCGGCACCACCTGGTGCAGCGCATCATTCGCGCCTACGATGAACACAAATCCAAATTACCCGAAGGGGAAACGTCGACGCTGGACTCCCACACAAATGGAAAAGCACAGGTTGCCAGCTCCGCACTGCTGGAGAAAAATGTTGGATTGCGCTCGGAAGCTGAAACTAGCGAATAGGACGGGTAAGATTAGTGGGGAGGGCGCCTCAATTTGGCCCTCCTGTTTTATTTTGATCCCAAAGACCAAGACCCGGCTGTAGAAATAAAGCACAACGAAGGGATGTAAAGAAACACTTGGTCATCCTTAGGAAACACGTGGCCGGATTGAGCGACGCAGCTCTATCGAAATTCGTACTTCGCGCCAGCCGGGCCGTAAAACTGCGAGGCGTGGTCAATGTGCTGGTGACGAGCAGCCTGGAACTACGCACTTTAAACCGTCGTTTTCGGCAGAAAGATCAAGCCACGGACGTGCTTTCATTTCAGCCTGAACCGGGACTGGTGACGGATCTGGCGGGCGACATTGCAATTTCGGCCGACATCGCGCGGCAAAATGCGCGCCAGTTTGGCCATTCGGCGGTCCAGGAAATCAAAATTCTGGTTCTGCATGGGGTGCTTCACCTCGCCGGGTACGATCATGAATGTGACGATGGGGCTATGGCGCGGGAAGAAGCAAAATTACGTCAAACCTTGGGCCTGCCGGTAGGACTCATTGAGAGAAACGCAGCTATGGGCCGGACAACGGCCCATCCAAGATACCCATTTCAGGTGACTCATAAGAAAGGCGCTGGCTCCACCCTTAATCCAGGGCCTCGCCTGGCTGCAAAATATCGAGCGCGGCCCCAATGAATTACGCCATCGCAGCCGCGTTGCTCTCCATGTTTTGTCTGTTAACTCTGGTTTCTTACGTGGACATGGTGTACACCGAGATCGGAAAGTTCCTCTCGCGTGAATTTCAAGAAAACATAGGTACTTTTGAGCAAGTCATTGAGCCGAAGCTGAGTGTGAGCCGCGCCCGAGCCGCCCTCTCCATGGCGGTGCTCACCCAAATCATCACGGCTGCCATCGCCATGATGGTGGGTTATGCCGTGTTCCGCGATCGAGCCTGGAGCATTTACGAAATTTTGCAGGCAACTTTGAGCCTGATCCTAATCGTCATTTTGTTCAACCGCTTCTTGCCTTTCCTCTTCTTTTCGCGAACCGACGGCGAATGGCTGACACGCTGGGTGTTCCTGCTGAGGATACTGATCTACACCGCCTTGCCGGTCACCCTGGTCCTGGGTTTCCTGAAATCGGTTACTGCTTTGACGAAAGAGCATTCGGACGAAGCCCCGGAAACTCAAGCGGAAGCGGTGGATGCCCTGATTGAGGCGGGCCAGGAAGAAGGCATCCTGCATGAAAGCAATCGTGATCTGATTCAGTCGGTTGTCGAATTTGGCGAAAAGACCGTTCGTGAGGCTATGAAGCCCCGCCCGGAAATCGTTGCTGTTCCCACCAATACGACGGTTGAACAGTTCATCGAACTATTGAAGAACAAGCCTTTTTCCCGGGTTCCGGTGTATGAGGGCACGATTCATAACATCGTAGGCATCGTTTACGCGCAGGATGTGCTGCAAGTTCCTGATACCGAAGGTCACTTCCGGACCGTCAATACTCTAATGCGTCGCGATGTGTACTTTGTCCCCGAAAGCAAGCTGGGGAGCGATTTGTTGCGCGAAATGCAGGAAAACAGCGTCCGCATGGCGATTGTGGTTGACGAATATGGCGGCGTAGCCGGACTGGTCACGATTGAAGATCTGGTCGAAGAGATCGTTGGGGAAATCCGGGACGAACACGAGAAAATGGAAGTAATCCGCGAGACCGACACCTCATATATCGTGCCCGGAAGCATGGATGTTGACCGTCTGGGAGAAATGTTCGGCATCAAGCCGGAAGGAAAAGAATCTGCTACCGTCGCAGGGTTGGTCAGTGAGCTGGCAGGGCGCATTCCTCATCGCGGAGAGGTGGTCGAAGAGGAGGGTTTACGCTTCGAGGTGCTGGATGCTACCGAACGGCGTGTCGAGCGGGTGAGAATTTCGCTTGCCAAGCCTACCCGGATGAAGCTGATATAGTCATATTGGTGCAGCGTGGGCGCCTTCGCCCTCGTGGATTTTCGGAAGCCGAGGGGTGCCCGTCCTCAGATGCCTTTTCATTCCGGTTTCGTTTGTATCCTTGGCCGGCCGAACGCCGGCAAATCCACCCTGCTTAATGCTCTAGTCGGCGAGAAGATCGCCATCATCAGCCCCAAGCCGCAGACAACCCGCAATCGAATCCTGGGAATCTTGAATGTGCCCAAGGAAAAACGTCGGCCAGCCGGGCAGGTCGTACTTATCGATACTCCAGGCGTTCACCGTCCCGATACTTCGCTGGGGAAAAAAATGATGGCGGAAGTACGTGAGGCACTCGACGGTTGTGATCTGATTCTGCTGATCGTGGATGTCACACGCAGGTTCGCGCGGGCCGATCAGTCGGTACTCGACTTGGCCAAAGAGTCCAATACACCCGTCTTCCTTCTTCTTAACAAGATTGATCTGCTTCGCGGCAGCAAAGACGAGCTATTGCCGATCATCGCCGGATACAGCAAGCTTCATGACTTTCGAGAAATCATTCCGCTCTCTGCGCGCATGAGCGAAGGCTTAGAAATCCTCCTCGAAAAATTGATCAGTTTTTTGCCTCAAGGTCCTCACTATTTCCCCGAGGACCAGGTTACCGACCAGCCGGTCCGATTTATGGTAGCGGAGGTCATTCGCGAGCGAGTGCTGGTTGAGACAAACGAAGAGGTTCCCCATGCGACCACGGTCATGATCGAGGAATTCGAGGAAAAACCAAAACTAACCCGTATCGCCGCCGCGATCTTTTGCGAGCGTGACGGGCAGAAGAGAATTCTGGTGGGCAAGGGCGGCCAGATGCTCAAGAAAATTGGCACGGCGGCTCGCTTGCAGATCGAGGAAATGCTGGATAAGCGAGTCTTTCTGGAACTTTTCGTCAAAGTTCAGGACAATTGGCGGGAATCACATCAATTCGTCGAGGAGCTCGATTGGCGCCGTCAGTTGGAACATTTGACCGGAAGCGGCAAACCATGACCGCAGGTACTTTGCTCCAAGTCGATGATACCTGTAGAATCCCGATGCGCGCTCAGATTTTCCCAGAAAGCAGGCCATGACCGATAACCCAAAGATCGACAATGTTGAAAACGATAAATCCGGTTTGACGTTGAAGATAACTCTCGCGGCAGACCGGGATGCTGTCGATCCGGTCGTGCAGAGCGTCATGGAACTGGTGCGGCAGATCCATTGCGAATCCGATAAACACGATGCCATCGAACTAGCCTTGACCGAGGCGTTGGCCAATGCCGTGGTTCACGGCGCCAAGGGCGACCCATCGAAAATTGTGGAATGCGACGTGGTGGCGAACGAAGACCAGAGCATTTTGATCGTAGTTCGAGACCCGGGGAAAGGATTTAATCCGGGAGAAATTCCTGATCCTCTACGCGGTGAGAGTGTTTATTCGGATCACGGACGCGGCATTTTTCTTATCAATCAGTTGATGGATGAGGTGAAGTTTCTTAAGAACGGCACCGAAATCCACATGATCAAGCGCTGAAGTTTAGTCATTCCTTCACCGCGATTCCTAGCGTTTTCATCTTCCGGTACAAATGGCTGCGTTCGAGTCCTAAAACCTCCGCCGTGCGGCTGATGTTACCGTGATTGTCGTCCAATTTCTTCAAAATGTAATCGCGTTCGTAGGCGGCGCGAGCCTGGTGCAACGTAGAGAATTCCGCCCCAACCGACCGGCGACTGCCATCCCGGTGGACCAGTGGCGGTAGATGCTTCCTGTCGAAGCGGGTCGTAGTCGGGTTCATGATCACAATACGTTCGATTACATTCCGTAACTCGCGCACGTTGCCCGGCCACGAGTAGAGCATAAGGGTGTCAATGGCATCGTCGGTGATTTCGCGTGGCCGGCGGCCGTAGGTGGCGGAAAGGTCTCTCAGGAAATGCTTCGCCAACAGAGGCACATCTTCCTGTCGCTCGCGCAACGGTGGAACCGAGAACGGGATCACATTGAGCCGGTAAAATAAGTCCTCGCGAAAGTTGCCACGGGAAATCTCTTCGTCCAGATCTTTATTGGTGGAGGCAATCAGCCGGGCATCCACAGTCACTGGCTCGTCACTTCCAACAGGGGTGAATCGTTGTTCGTCAAGCGTGCGTAAGACCTTGGACTGAGTCTTCAAGCTCATGTCGCCGATTTCGTCCAGAAAAAGCGTACCGCCGTTCGCCCGGTGAAACTTGCCCTCCTTATCCGCGGTTGCGGCCGGAAAGGATCCTTTGCGATGACCGAACAACTCGCTCTCAATCAAATCCTCGGGAATCGCCGCACAATTCAACTCCACGAACATTTCCGACTTGCGTAAACTCTGGGCGTGAATCGCGTGAGCCACAAGCTCTTTTCCCGTACCTGACTCCCCATAAATCAGGACTCGGCCGTTAGTTGGCGCCATGAGTTGGATCTGCTGGCGTAACGCCTTCATGGGAATGCTTTCACCAACAATCACGCTGCGCGGCGCAAGTTGTTTTTTAAGCTCTCGGTTTTCTTGACGCATCTGCTTGGCGTCGATGGCGTGTTTTACCAGGATGAGTGTCTTGTCGATGGAGAGCGGCTTCTCCAGAAAGTCGTACGCCCCAAGCTTCGTCGCGCGTACAGCAGTTTCAATCGTGCCATGGCCGGAGATCATGATGACTTCGGGCGCGTTCTCGAGGTCTCTGATCTTTTGGAGAGTTTCCAGGCCGTCCATGCCGGGGAGCCATACGTCGAGCAAAATCACGTCGAACGAACGCTTGCGCAGTGTTTCAAGACAGGCCTCACCACTCTCCGCCGACGCGGCTTTGTACCCTTCGTCCTCCAGGACGCCTTTCAGAGACTGTCGGATGCCAGACTCGTCGTCCACGATGAGAATGTTATGCATGCTGGCGAATGGGAGTGGCCGAGGCGACTTCAACCGCTACCGGCAATTCCACTACGAACCGGGTGCCCAGCGGTTGATTTTCCTCAACACGAATGGAACCGTGATGGTCTTCAATGATGCGGCTGACAATGGCCAATCCCAAGCCGGTGCCGCGTTTCTTGGTAGAGAAATAAGGCAGGAACAGGCGTTCCTTCAATTCCTGTGTGACGCCATGACCGGTGTCGGCAACCGTGATTTCGACCGCGTCCCTGCTGGCCACGAGCGATGTAGAAATTTGAATTTCGCGCACCAGCGCGCCCTGCATGGCCTCCGCTGCATTGTCGACCAGATTCGCTAAGGCTCGCTTGATGGCTTCAGAATCCGCCATCACCTTGGGGAGATCGCCAGCCAAAAACATCTGAACATGAATACTCTCCAGCCGTCCGTTAAACATGGCAAGAGTATTTTCCACGATTGAATTGATGTTTGCAGGAGCGGGTTGAGCCGTAGGAAACCGCGCCAGAGTCGAAAACTCGTCCACCAGCGTACGCAGAGTCTCCACCGCGCCGCCAATTGTCTCCGAGCAGCCCTGGATCACATTGAGAGAAGCGGCGTCTGGAGGAGAACCGCGGTCGAGATGCCGACGTATACGCTCGGCGGAAAGAGCAATGGGTGTCAAAGGGTTCTTGATCTCGTGTGCCACTCGCCGTGCAACTTCGCGCCACGCAGTCTGCTTCTGCGCTTTGAGAAGGTCGGATAAATCCTCAAATACCAGAACATAACCCAGCCCCTGTCCGCCGTGGTGAAGAGTGGCAACGGTGACTGCCGCGTTGAACGGAGAAGGATGCAACGTGACTTCAAGTTGCGTTGTGGTCGTACCCATGCGGTCAGCACGCCGCAATAACGGCTCGAGGTCTTCCAGAACCTCCTGAGGAAACACGTCACGCAACTCAGCGCCTATCGCGACCTTCGGCGTCGCCGACTCACTGCCAGAAGGATTGAACATACGAAGCAAGGCATGATTCACGTGGGTGATGCGGCGCCGGGCATCGAGGGACAGCACGCCTGTAGGGATGCTTTCAAGAATCGTCTCAATATGCCTGCGCCGTTGTTCCAGGGCAATATTGGCTGCGCCCAGGTCGTGACTCGAAGCGTCGATCTGGCGGCGGCTGGTTTCCAGTTCTTCCGCCATGCGATTGAAGGAGCGAACCAGATCGCCAATCTCGTCGGCCGCACTGACTTCCACGCGGTAATCGAGCCGTCCGCGTGAGATTTCTTGGGTTGCCTCGGCCAGTGCCACCACCGGGCGGGTCACGAGTTTGGAAAGATAGAGAGCCAGCCACGTGGTGGAAAATAACACCAGCACCGTAAGCAATAGCAGCAATCCCATGTAAGTGCGGCGAACCAGTTTGCGTTCGCGGCTGAGTTCAAGATAGCGGCGCTGGCTTGCCTCAAGAGCTTTCACAGTCTCAGAAAGCTTTTGCGGCAGGGGCATAGCGACCAGGATCAAGCCGCGGTTATTTACATTGGCCCCGCCGACGATGTAGTCCGTCTGTTCCCAATTCAAATGCACGATGCTGTCGGTAAATAGCCTCTCCATCGGAATCTTTGCCTTTAAGAGAGGCCACGACGTCGGCGCGGCAAAGCTGGCTTGCGCGTTTCCATCCTCGATCGCCACGGCAAAGCCGCCTTGCAATGTGGGTTCATGGCGCCGGAATTCACTCATTACGGTGGAAAAGCTATGGCCGGCAAAGGCTCGCTGAGTCTCCGGAAGACCAGCGATAGATTCGGCTTCGGCTCGCGCATTCTGGGCCAAGTATCGGGAGAGCAGGGAAGCCATGGCTGCAGTGTCTTCCCGTACCTCCTCCACTGGGCGCGAAAACCATTTATCGATCGAGCGATTCATCAACCCGTAAGCGAACCAGAACATCATGATGACAGGCAGGAATGAAAGCAGCAGCCCTCCCACCACGAGCCGGGTACGAAACTTCGATCCCAGAACACCCAACCTGCGTTCGGCAAAGAGTTTCAGCAGGTTCCGCGCTAATACAAAAGTAAGCGCTACAAATAGCAGGAAAATTACCGCGGAAAGCGCCGCGAAGAATAATAGTTGCTGGTTGGTGTCAGGATTCAAAAAAGGAAGATCGAAACTGGATTGTGAGAGAAGAATACCGAACAAAACAAAGATTCCAATCGCCAGCAGAACGATCATGCGCTTGCGGCTAGGTGTTTCACTGTTGCGATTTGAATTAAGAGTCGGCAAGTTTCAATCCCACCCAGTCAAGTCCCTTGGTCATAGATGAAGGACCGGGCGTAAGTGCTTCATTATAAACTTGAAGGGGTAGGGTGGAAGCATGTTCCCTTGCGCCAGTACCAAGTTAGGCGCATCAGCAAATCGCACCCCTGATCAGGGGATAGAAACAGTCAGCAGTACGCTTCCCATGCCTCAATTACGCGATAATTACCAGGTTCTTAGGTCAAAAACCCGATGGACCCCTTCGCACTCTAGCGTTAGCGTGAGGACTACGAGGAAGAGTAGGGGACGGCATCATTCAGTGGCGACGTAATCAGGTGCCGTCCCTGAGCTGGAGTAACATGCACCGCCCTACAACTTATTATCAGATTTGCAAAGTAGACCATCAAAATCAAGAGCTAATGGTCGCTGAAGTTGAGGAACTGCACGAAGCGGAAAGGCTGATGAAGTACTTACATAATTCATCTGATGAAATCTATCGCGTTTCAAAAATAAGCGATTAGGCAAACCGTGACATCTATGTCGTCGTGGTCCCTGATGAAAAAAATGCCTTACTCGATTCGAGTTGGGGCTTTCTTTTGTGGCTCCCCCCGGAGTCGCCCGTTTATCGGGCGCCATTTCGGCTCAGGTGGTTGCTTGGATCACCGCGTCAGCAGCGGATTCCCGTGCTCCGATCAGGCAACCTGCGTCAAACGTCGTTATAGCGATATGGCTTTATTGTTCGTGTTCGGTGCGGGAGTGGGTCTACTCGCGGTAGTTCTTACAAATTTCCTAGCAAGATAATTCAGTTGTTCTGCGACGTAAGGCATGTGAGTAAAGCATTTCACGTACCGCAGAAGTTCTTGCCCATCGGCGTAATTTACATTCTCGATCCGTTATAGAGGAACGCAACAAAGAAAACAAAGGGTTGGCATGTGCCGTGCTTTTACCAGATTCATGCCAAAAGAAAAGTTGATCGAACTGTGCGAACAAGCCGCCGTTGAAGATTCACAAATTGATGGGGCTGATTAGGCAAATCACTGCGCTCCTCGATGCGAAACAAGAGCGGTTGATTGAAAAAGATTCGCAGGGCTCAAAGTGAGCACTGTCGACTTTTCCACATACATTAATTTTGGTAGGAGTTGAATGACCTCGATGGACGCAACCCCGCATCGAATATGACGGAGGAAGCTATGCGCGACGACAAACATTACTGGATGAAACTGTGTGAGGAAGCTGCCGACACGAAGGATACCAAAAAATTAGCGAAACTGATTCTGCAGATCAACTACATCCTCGAAGTCAAAACTCTGAGGCTGAAAGGCGAACACTTCAGTCCACGACCGAAAAACGTTGAAGTAGATGTTGGAAATCTAGCTCTCTGACTTTAAATCATTTTTAACATTGAACACTAGTAATGAAACACTAGTTCTGACCCTCAATGGCAGACTGTCCAGCATGGGCGACGCAGTCCTTAGTGCGGCTCGTTCACTATCTGACTTCGAGGAACAATCTTCGATGCGATTAAGAACGACATCGCGGGCTTCTGCAACCCGTATACGAAGTTGTGCGGGGTCTGATTCCAGAAAGGCCAGTTGGCAGAGTTGCCGCCAGTGAGAATCGCCAGCCATGTCCTTGTTTATAGTCCCGAGGAGTTTTGCTCTTCGGCACGCAAGCGTACCGTCGGAAGGCCGACAACGACAATCCAATTTGCACTGGATCGGGTATGGAGGTAAGCTAATTTCAACGTGGGCGTGGCGTACAAAACTTCAATCTTTTCGTATGAGGTGTATGATGTCCGCTCAAAGCTCTCATTGCAGGTCATGCCATTCATCCAACCAGAGCACGTTTAATGGTGAGATTGGGATTCACTTCGCTGGACGCGAAGGATGGGAAAAACCCTTAGTTTGGGTGTTTCCAAAGCTTCTTGTCTGTTTGAATTGTGGCTTCACGGAATTTGCAATTCCCGATGCCGAGTTACGTGAGCTAACGGAAAGCGATGCGGCGGCAGCATGAATTCCACTACTGAAAAACTGTGCGCCCCGTAGAGCAGCTTCTACCGCAGGCAGCAAAGCTATGCCCGCGTCCTGCTTCCAAACGTAGCCTATCGCTCCGTTGCTTAAAGCTTCCTGGACCACGTCCGCATCGCTGATCTGACTTACAAAGAGGATTTTTGCGGTTGGAATGAGTCGAGATATACGATGGGCAGCTTCGATCCCGTTTAGACTGGGAAGTCCGATGTCCAGCAAGATCAGGTCTGGTTTCAGTACTTGGGCTTTCTCAACAGCTTCTAACCCGTCTGAAGCTTGGCTGATGATCTTTAGATTCGGTCTGCTTTCTAGCGTTGAACAAATGAATCGCCGAAATGGTTCGGAGTCGTCGACGACGAGAGCTGTTGACACTGTCACTGCGCTACCGTACTGACAAACAATTATACTCATTGCCCCTGGTGTTTCGATCAAATCCAGTTGGAGCCAACGAACAACGCAACATAACGTCACTGTACAGGTTGAACTCAGCCAGACTGTTGCCTTTCCAAACACACCGTAATATCTTTTCGCAAAGACTGAAGACCATTCCCTCAGTGAACACCCAAAAGCGGCCATACAAGAACACCTGAAAAGCGGCCATACTTTCAGAAGAGACGTCCGGGACATTGACAGCAGCGGGAGGGTAAGTAGCCTCTCGCAACATGGCGAATGTCTTGAAGGACGAAAAGAAACAGCAAATCATAGCCTTGGGACGACTGGGATGGTCTCTGCGAAAAATCCAAGAGGCCACGCGAGTGCGTCGAGAGACCATCAGCGCCTATCTGAGAGACGCAGGTGTGGAGATATGGCCGCCGGGAAGATGGAAACGCGAAGGTAAGGCAAAACCGGCCATACAAGTGATCACCGGCTCGGAGGCAGCAAAACCGGCCATTCCGGAGTCTGGCGGTCAGCTCAACTTCAACCCCAACCCCAA
>Ga0070711_100002520_pt1 | contig 10467 bp, 4 predicted proteins | sample LARL53metaG_FD_65452 | JGI IMG/M metagenome (GOLD analysis project Ga0070711, IMG submission 65452) | Corn, switchgrass and miscanthus rhizosphere microbial communities from Kellogg Biological Station, Michigan, USA - LAR L5-3 metaG | ecosystem: Host-associated > Plants > Roots > Rhizosphere ... | reverse complement strand
GTCGGACCGGAATTCGTGACGATGGCACGCAACCTCAAGGACAAATTGCCTGGCGTTCGCGCCATCATCACGACCGAAGGCGGCGCAGTGGAATGGCAGGACTTTGCCGCCTGGCGCGACGCGCAGAGCGCCGGCGATCCCGGTGTTGCGATCAGCCGCACCGACGTTGCGATACAGCTCTACACATCAGGCACGACAGGAAAGCCCAAGGGGGCGATGCTGACGCATGCCAACATGCTCAATCTCGCGCAGTCAGGCAGCGAGGCGGAGAAACCCGAGTGGAACAGGTGGACCACCAGCGACGTGTCATTGGTGGCGATGCCGATCTTCCATATCGGCGGATCCGGCTGGGGTGTGATGGGTCTCTATCATGGCGCCCGCTGCGTGATCGCGCGTGAGTTCGATCCCACAAAGGTGCTCGACTTCTTCGAACAATCCGGCATCACCAAACTCTTCATGGTGCCCGCCGCGATGCAATTCGTGGTGAGACAGCCGCGCGCGAAACAGGTGGATTTCTCACGTCTGAAATACATGCTCTACGGCGCCTCGCCGATTCCGGCGGCGCTGCTCAAGGAGTGCATCGAGGTTTTCAAATGCGGCTTCGTGCAGATGTATGGCATGACGGAGACGACAGGCACCATCGTGGCGCTGCCGCCCGAAGACCATGTGGAGGGGCTCGAACGCATGCGCTCGGCCGGCAAGGCGTTGCCGGGCGTGGAGCTTGCGATCCTCGATGACGACGGCAACCGATTGCCCGCGCGCGAGGTCGGCGAGATCGCCACCCGGTCCGGCTCGAATATGGCGGGCTACTGGAATCTGCCGGAAGCAAGCGCAAGAACGCTCGACAGGGATGGTTGGCTCCGCACCGGTGATGCCGGTTATATGGACGAAGACGGCTACCTCTACATCCACGACCGCATCAAGGACATGATCATCTCGGGCGGCGAGAACATCTATCCGGCGGAGGTCGAGAGCGCACTCTGCGACCATCCCGACGTCGCAGAGGCTGCCGTGGTCGGCATTCCCGACGACAAATGGGGCGAAGCCGTGAAGGCCATCGTGGTCATGAAGCCCGGCAGGACAGCGAGCGCGACCGACATCATCAACTTCACCCGCGAGCGGATCGCGGGCTACAAGACGCCGAAATCGGTCGACTTTCTCGAGGCTCTGCCGCGCAATCCGTCGGGCAAGATCCTGCGCCGCCACCTGCGCGATCCCTACTGGACCGGCAAGGACAGACAGGTGAATTGAGCGCGCCCGTTTTCGCCTGCGTCACGCCGCACCCAGCAACGCCGATTCCTTTCGCGCGTCCCGCCCGCCGAACAACCGCCCCATCAGCTTGGCAGATTGGGGAGCCTTCGCATTCGGGACGAAGGGATCGGTGTAGCAGGTCGCCCCCGCCGCCCCTGCGATCCGCGCGACCTCATCGGTCATCATGGGCGCACCCGAGGTGTACACGACATCGTTCGCCGACAGCGGCGGCAGAAAATCGGTCGGCCGGCCCGCGCGAATGGCCGACGAAATGTCCTGCCGCTCCGACAGCACGGGAATGATGGCGACAGTCGGAAACAGCGCGATGCGGCAGAGTGCTGCGCCCATGTAGAACGATTGCAGCTTCCTTGCTGCGGCCACGAAGATCAGCTCACGCCGCGGCTGTTCGGTCATGGCTGCCGCCGCAATCGACCACATCGGCGCAAATCCTGTACCGCTCGACACCAGCACGATTCGCCCGCGATGGTTCGGCCGGAAAAACGCATGGCCGAAAGGTCCCGTCAGCCGCACGCGATGACCGACACGGATGCGCTCGCCAAGCGCCGACGAAACAGCGCCATCCGGAAAACGCCTGATCTGGAAGTGCAGCACATCTGGATTGGGCGCACCCTCGAGCGGATAGCTTGGGCTGTAGCTGCGTTCCGGGAATCCGCGAAACTGCAATTTGCAATATTGGCCGGGCAGGTATTCCAGCGGCTTTTGCAGCTCGACCGACACGCCGACCACGTCTGAAGCCAGCGGATCGAGCCGAACTACTCGTCCCTGCAGCGAAACCATCTCCGGCACCGCCTCGGTGACGAGCTTCAGATCGGACACGATCCTGGCCTGGCAGGCGTAGATCATGTCGCTGCCCTCCTCGGTGCCGCCGAACACCTTGCCCTCCGCAAGGCGTACGCGGCAGGCGCCGCAGACCCCACTCCGGCAGTCGTGCGGGAGATCAACGCCGTTCATCAGCGCGCTGTCGAGCAGCAGTTCGCCGCAATTTGCGAGGAAGGCGTCCTTGTTGAGGGTCACCTTGCAGACTTTCCGCATCATTCCACCTCTAAACGGATCGGCCGTATATGCCGCGTGTGCCTGATCTGGCTGTGATCGAACGCTGCGACCCGCATGAAGATGCCGGTCCTGATCGGCAGATCGTATTTGTTTCCGGTATCGAGACGCCGCGCCACCTCGAGCGCCCAATGTCCGGAGGCCCACCGCGCCGCGCAGCGCACATCGGCGCGATCGCCGGTAAATTCCCCGGAAACGATGACGCCAGGGAGCATCGTGCCGGTCGGGATCAGGCGATCGACCTGCTCCGTATAGGGCGTGGTTTCGGCTTCCGACATGAACCATCGTGCGCCATCGCTTTCGCCGACGTCAGGATCGAGCGCGATCTGCCCCATGGCGTTCAACGTCGCCGTGAGATCCTTTGGCAGCCGGCGCGGCGTGACGATCGGATCGGGCACGGCTGCGTCAACGCGCGGTGTGAAGTTCTCCGAATAATTGGCGCTGCCCGGATCGGGCGAGAACCCGCCTTTGTAGGGAACGACGTTCCGGACCTGCATCGGCGTCGGCTCGAGCGGGGGACCGAAATGACTATCGTCCATCCAGCCGGTCGTGGAGGTCGCCTTCCACTGCCAGACATCGACAAGCATTCCGGGAGGCGTGAAATGCAGACCGCGCCCGGTCATCGTGGAGGGTGCGTTGGCAACCGGATGAGGGCCCGCGTGGAAGGTGCGATCGCCCGCGAGATCCACGTTCGAGGTCGTCAGCAACACCGCGAACTTGTCCTCGTTGAAGGTCACTTCGTCGCCACGCTCATAGCCGTCGTGAAGCACATGCCAGCCGTCGACCTTCTTGATCAGGGGCAGCTGCTTGAGCGACCGCGTCGGATCCTCCCAGGTGAACAGGAAATAGGCCCAGGTCCCGTCGTGCACCGCGCGGATCTCCACCCGCGACTCGCCCCTGTCGTCGAAATTGCCGCCCTGGGTGGTCGTCAGTGAGAACGGCCGCGCGCTTCTCCAGACGGGATCGGAGGTGTCACCGTCAAGCACCGGCGCGTCATCACTTGCGATACGATGGATTTTCAGGCCATCGACCGAAAGCCAGTCGGTGGCGATCACGGCCGACGCCGCGGTGATCGCGATGGCCACGGCCACCACGAGGGGATGGGAGTTCAGTGTCGCATTCCTCCGGTTTCGGATTGGCATGTTGGTTTCGATACGCTTTGCCCTCTTGTGCGCTTCCCCGCCTCCTGCGCGCCGCTCGTCTCGGCGCGGTTGCTCCAGCTGCAGAGACGTACCGGGCAAGTCCTGCGCTTCGGCCAGCAAGGTCAGCAGTTCCACCGGATCAAGCCGCGGTGGCGGCGCAGGCAGCCGCTCGGGGCGGAACATCCGCAGCAATTGCGCTCCTCCGCCGATCCTGAAGTGAATGAGGACGTGCAGGCACGCAAACGCCAGCACCAACCACGCCGCGAACCAATGCACCATCAGCTGGGTGTAACCGGCGAATACGCCGAAATAGAGCATGCCGCCGCTGATGATCAGCGTCACCATCGCGCCGAAAAATATCCAGGTCAGGAGCGCGCTGACCGCGCCGAGCCGCGCCTGCCTGCGTCCAAAGAGGCCGCGCAGCCGCGCCTTGTCCACCTGCACACGGCGCCCCAGGCCCGCGCGGACCAGATAGATCGTGTACGCGACCGACACGCCGATCAAGACGATCGCCGCCTTCATGTGCAAGGTCCACACGCTGACCTGCGGCAGGAGGAAGTCGATCACGTTGATCCACCCCCTGTCAGGCGCTTCGGTCGCGATGCGCAAGCCGGTAAAAAAGGCGACGCCGAGCGCGGCAACCATCAGCCAATGCAGGATGATGGTGCCATAATCCGTCTTGCGCGGCTTCACTTGCGCCTCCCCTTGTCGGGAAGGGTGCAGGCGCGGCGGTTCGGGCACACGCCGGACATGGCCAGATGCGCCCGCGCGATCACCTGCACGAAACTGCTAGTTTGACCCAAACTATTTTCCCCAAGTCTCCGCCCGCCGAAGCCGGCGATGGAACTCATCTCCTTGATCACGACAAATGCCAAACGTGCAGACAGCCACGCCCCGCTGCCTGAGCGATCCATCTCATATCGCGTTGTCTGGTTTTATTGGCCGATCAAGAGACCGGGCGGGTCCTTAAGGCATTAGGGAGGTGGTTCATTTTCTTTTCCTGCTGCTCTTAGAGATAGAAACCGCGCTGATGGCTGCAACCCTCATTGAGCTTCGTGGCGTGAATCCGCCCACTCCGCACAGAAGCAAGGTGATAGGTAGACAATTCTGTGACGAAGGAGTTTATTCCACTTTCGAACAAAAAATCCTCACTGTTGCCGAAAAATCGTCGGCTTGCGTCCGTAGTCAGCTTGCATTGCGCCAGCGACAACAGTGGGGAAGTCTTTGTAATGAGTGTCGCTCGAGATCGCCCGCACGCGCCTGCATTACCTGCATCGCTTGTTTCCTCCGCAGCTGCCGCTGACGATCCGATTTCGCGTGGACTGCGCGAAAGTGGACGGAAGATGATCGGCATTGCGCTGTTCAGTGGCGTGATCAACCTGCTGATGCTCTCCGGTTCCCTTTATATGCTGCAGGTCTACGACCGCGTCATTCCGAGCCGCAACATCACCACCCTGTTCGGCCTCTCACTGATGGTGCTGCTTGCCTATGTGATGCAGGGCTATCTCGATGCGCTGCGCGCGCGCATGCTTTGCCGCGTCGCTACTCTGTTCGACGTAGGCCTGCAGGATTCCATCCATCATGCGCTGGTCACGCTACCGCTTCGAGGCGCGAAGCCGATGCAGATGCAGCAGCCGCTCCGCGATCTCGATCAGGTGCGTGCCTTCATGTCGAGCATGGGCCCCACCGCCTTCCTCGACATGCCCTGGATACCAATCTTCCTGCTGGCAATGTTCATGTTCCATCCGGCGATCGGCATGACCGCGGTGTTGGGAACCGCCGCCATCGTCACCATGACCCTGGTGACCGAGCGAATGTCCCGCAGCGCCGCGAAAGCCACGATGGATTCCAGCGCGCAGCGTCAGGTTCTGGCCGATACCACCCAGCGCAACGCCGAGGTCATCCGGGCGCTCGGCATGGTCGACCGCTTCGGCGCGCTCTGGGCCCGGGTCAATGAGCGCTATCTGCGCGAGAATATCCGCGTCACCGACGTCCACGCCAATCTCGGCTCCGGCGCGAAGGTGCTGCGCTACGTCCTGCAATCGGGAATGCTCGGCATCGGCGCCTATCTCGTGGTCGCCGACAAGGCGTCCGGCGGCATCATGATCGCCTCCTCGATCATGATGGGCCGCGCGCTCGCGCCCGTCGAGGTCGCCCTCGGCAGCTGGAAACAATTGGTCGCTGCGCGCCAGAGCATCGCGCGGCTGCGCGAAGTCTGCAAGGCGACGGCAAAGCCGGCCGCGCCGCCCGTGGCGTTGCCACGGCCGTGCCGCGAGCTTTCCGTCCAGGAGCTTTCCGTCGCGGCGCCGGGCACCGACAAGCCGATCGTCCAGAACATCTCCTTCAAATTGAAGGCGGGAATGGGCCTTGCATTGCTCGGCGCCAGCGCCTCGGGCAAGACGTCGCTGTCGAAAGCCCTGGTCGGCATCTGGCCGGCCCAGCATGGCGTCGTGCGGCTCGACGGAGCGGCGATCGATCAATGGCGCAACGAGGATCTGGGCCGTCATGTCGGCTATCTGCCGCAGGACGTTGCATTGTTCGACGGCACGGTCGCGGAAAATATCTGCCGCTTCGATCCCGGCGCGACGTCGGACGCGATCCTGAAGGCGGCGCAGATCGCGGGCGTTCATGACATCATTCTCCGTCTGCCGGACGGATATTCGACCCGCATCGGCCAGCTCGGCATGTCGCTCTCCGCCGGCCAGCGGCAACGCGTCGGACTGGCACGCGCCGTGTTCGGCGATCCGTTCCTGGTCGTGCTCGACGAACCCAACGCGAACCTTGACGCCGAGGGTGAGAATGCGCTTGCCCAGGCCATACAGACACTGCGCCGTACCGGCAGCATAGTCATCGTCATCTCACACCGGCCGAACGCGCTGGCGACGCTCAACATGGCGATCGTGCTGTACGAGGGCAAGTCGATTGCATTCGGAACGAGCCAGGAAGTTTTCGCCCGCGTTCGTGGTTCGAGTCCCGCTGCCCCCCAACAGCCCGCGGTCCCCAATAACAAGACCACGCGTCGCAGCGTCACCGCGGAGACGATGCCGTCATGAGAATGACCGACAACGAACGAAATGCGCAGCGTTGGGGCAGCGATCCTCAATCCGGCGAATTTGGACCACAGGGCGACGCACTCATTCTCGAGCTGCAGCGGCTGCGCAGGGCGATCGATGCCGAAAAGAACGAGATACGCGCCTCGCGTCACAAGCCGCGCGCGAGGACGAAGCCGGATCCGCGCCGCCATCAGACCGCCAAGCGCAAGCGCAAGAGCAAGAGCCGGGTGAGACAGGCCATTGCCGCTTGCCTTCAACAATTCGGACTGACGAGTCCGCTGGACGTTGAACGTCTGCACGAACCCGCCCCTCCTGCGCGCGAACCTGCCTCTCCTCCGCGCGAGGCCGCTCCTCCGCGCGAGGCCGCTCCTCCCCCGCGCCGGCCAAGTCCGACGCTCGCGCCTCGTGATCCTCTCACGATGGACCTGACGAGCCTTGCGCCCGCCTCTCCAAATCGCATCGCGGCGAATCCTTCCGCGGACACCGATGTTCGCCACCGGGCGCTGCTGCCCGTCGCCAACGAGACCGCCATCCGGCAGTTGGTCGCGAGCTGCCGCAGCGGCTTCACGGCCGGCGCCAAATTCGTTGTCTCCGCAAACGGCACGGCGCCTCCGGCGGAAAGCAGCCTTTCGACCGGGACGGCCTGGTCGTACGAACGGGAATTGCGCACCGGACTTCGCATCCTCCTGATCACGGGCGTCTTGGGGGGCGGCTGGTTTTTCCTGATGCCGCTTGCGGGCGCCGTCGTGGTGCCGGGCAACCTCGTCGTTCAGTCCAACGTGAAGACGATCCAGCATCCGACTGGCGGCGTCGTTGCCGAGGTCCCGGTGCGGAACGGCAGCCACGTCAAGGCCGGCGACCTGCTGGTACGGCTGGATGCCACGCAAGTGCAGGCAAACCTGCAGATGGTGAGCAAGCAGCTTGACGAGTTCCGCGCCAAGATTGCCCGTCTTTCCGCCGAGCGCGATGGACTCGAGCAACTCGCAATTCCGAAAGCGCTCGCGGCGCGCGCGTCCGACGAGACGGTCAAGAGCCTGCTCGCCTCGGAGGAAGGACTGTTCAAGGCGCGGTCGAGCGCGCGCACCAGCCAGAAGGACCTGCTGCAAAGCAAGGTCGCTCAGCTGACCGAGGAGATCTCCGGCCTCGACGTACAAGTCGATTCCAGGGGCAAGCAACTGGAATTGATCAAGAGCGAGCTCGCCGGCGTCCAGGATCTCTATGACAAGCGGCTGGTTCCCATAACCCGTCTCACCACCCTGCAGCGGGAAGCCGCGCGCATCGACGGCGAGCGTGGGCAACTGCTGTCGTCTATTGCCGAGACCAAATCGAAGATCGGTGAAGCTCAGCTCCAGATTGTCCGCATCGATCAGGATTTCCGCACCGAAGTCGTCAAGGACCTCGGCGAGGCGCAGGGCAAGGAAGCCGAATTGGTGGAACGCGGCGTCGCCGCGCGCGACCAGCTCGATCGCATTGAGCTTCATGCGCCGACCTCGGGCATCGTGCATCAACTCTCCGCCCATACGATCGGCGGTGTGGTCAAGGCCGGCGATCCGATCATGGAGGTCGTGCCGGATGCCGACGATCTGCAGGTCGAGGCGCGGCTGCAGCCTCAGGACATCGATCACGTTCACGCAGGTCAGAAAGCGTTCGTTCGTTTCTCGGCTTTCAACCAGCGCACCACGCCACAGCTCACCGGCGAGGTCTCCTATGTGTCGGCCGACACCAGTCGTGATCAACAAACCAATTCGTCATATTTCACCGTGCGCATCACCTTGCCCGACGATGAGCGCCGCCGGCTTGCCGGGCAGCAGTTGGTGCCGGGCATGCCTGCGGAAGTTTTCATGCAAACCGGCAGCCGCACCATGGTCAGCTATGTTTTCAAACCCATCATCGACCAGATGAGGCGTTCATTCGTCGAGCAATGAGCGCGCGCCTCTGAGGTACCCGAGAGTTGCCTCATTCGTTAAGTTATGAGTCAAAGTGCAGACATAGTTGCGACAACCTCGGTCGCCAAATGAATCCCAGCAACGTGCGCGGTAGCGTGTTCCAGCAGGAGAAAAACAAATGGCAGTAACAACCGTACGCAATGATGCGCTCATACCGTCGACCGATCTCGTGCAAGCGGGTGCCGTATTCAACGACGCGACGCGTTTGCTTGACGGCGGCTTGTGGGACACTCCTGCGGACAGCAACAACCAGATCGCTTATCTCGGCATGTACACGACCGACATTCATGCCGTGCTCAATGATATCAATGGCATGCTCGCCAACCATGGTGCCGTGACCGTCGGAGGCGCCGCCTTCAACTTGGCGGATGCTGACACCGCGGTGCTGACTCAGGTGCAGGGACAATTGCAGACGCTTCTGACCCTGGCCAATGGGTCGGTCGGCAACAGTGCCACGGCTGCGACCAACCAGGAACTGATTCACACGGCGCAAACCTCGATCCTGAATGAAATCAACGGCGATACAAACCTCGCCAACGCACTTGCAGGTGCGACCTATGCGGGCGGCACGGGCGCCGACAATGCAGGCTTCCAGGCGCTTCCGACCGGGGCCGATGATGCAGCCGCTCTAGCCAAGGCCAGCGCCGCCGGCGCAACGCTGGCGGATGTCGGCAGTGTCTTCAACGCAGCGACCGCTTTGGCGGTGGGCGGACTCAATACGACCAATCTCGGCCAGTTCGATACCGATATGAAAGCGATCCTGGCGGGCCTGACCAACATCGACAATCCAGACACGCTGGCACAAATCAACAAGGCCGCGGGCCTCACCGGCGTGGATGCCGCAACGACGCAACTTCACCTCGAGACCGTGATCGAGCAGATCAAGGGGCAGATCAACAATTTTGATCCGGAATATGCGACCAATCCCAACGTCGCTGCGCGTGCGACCAATGACAACCTGCTCGACATCATCGATATCGTTCAGGGCGACGCCGCGCTGAATGCTGCCGCCGGCGGCAACGGCGCTGCCGGAAACATCGGTGGTTTCTCCGAAATGCCTGCCTATCTTTCGGGAACGATCACGCGCTTCCAGGACGATCAGGCGCAGACCAATTTCTGGGCCACCTTCGTCGCCGAAGGCAACGTGATCAACGACCAGCTCAACAATGTCGCGGCCGGCAACAACACGACACCGGGCGAGTTGCAGGCTCTCATCACCGAGATCCAGAATTACCAACAGTCCAGCGCAGCATTCGATCACGCTCAGGGCGGAGTCTTCGGCGCACGCTTCGACAACGAGCTGCTTGGGGGCACGCTCAACGCCGATACCAACAACGCCGTCCATGGCCTGCAAGGCATTCTGGCCGGCGACACTGGCGATGCGCTCGCCGCTGACCAGGCGCAAATCCAGGCCGCGGGCGCGGGCTTCGTTGCCGACGCGGGCGACGTTTCCGGCAACAACATTCCGCTCGGTGGCGGAGAGTATGTCGGTGACTCGCGGACGGTGGAGGGTGCGACGTCCGTCCCCGGTGTCGCGCAAGCGACCATCCCCGTTGGACCCCCGGCGGGAGATCCGGCCGGTGGCGGACAAGGTGGCGGCACTGGTCAACAAGGTGGCGGCACCGGTCAACAAGGCGGCGGACAGGGTAACGGCCAGGGCAACGGTGGCCAAAACAACGGCGGACAGGGCACGCCGCCTGTTCATGGCCATCATCACCATCATGGTGACGGCCCGATCGCGTCGACCGGCAATGGCAACCAGAATGCCGGTGGACAAAACGCCGGTGACGGCGACGATGGCCAGGCCGCGCAGGGTGGCGGACAACAGGCCAACAATGGCGGCCAGGGCAATCACAATACCGGCGGCCAAAGCGCCGGCGACGGCGATGACGCTCCGGTCGCGCAGGCCGGCGGCAACAATGCCGGCCACGGCTGCTGCGGTGGCCATTCCGCTGATCACAGCCAGGGCGCTCAAGCAAACCAGGCCACTCCGAGCTTCTGGAA
>Ga0070711_100002519_pt1 | contig 10469 bp, 11 predicted proteins | sample LARL53metaG_FD_65452 | JGI IMG/M metagenome (GOLD analysis project Ga0070711, IMG submission 65452) | Corn, switchgrass and miscanthus rhizosphere microbial communities from Kellogg Biological Station, Michigan, USA - LAR L5-3 metaG | ecosystem: Host-associated > Plants > Roots > Rhizosphere ... | reverse complement strand
CAAAATTCTTGTACGAATGATTGAACTGGTTGATCGAGCCCCCGTACAGTTTTTTTGACGCAACGAGCTCATCACCCGGCGCCATCATCGCATGCATCACGACGACCTGGGCCGCATGGCCGGAGGCAATCGCGAGGCCGGCCGTGCCGCCCTCGAGTGCTGCGACACGTTCTTCCAGCACCGCGCAAGTCGGATTGCCGATGCGGGTATAAATGTTGCCGAAGGCCTGCAGTCCGAATAGTGCCGCGGCGTGATCGACATCGTCGAATACGAATGAGGTCGTCTGATAGATCGGCGTGACACGGGCGCCCGTGGTCGGATCGGGCTTGGCGCCCGCGTGAACGGCCAGTGTGTCAAAGCCCGGTGTACGTTCGGCGTCAGCCATGGGACTCCCCGAATAAGGTTGGACGGCACACAGTCTTGGATGCGGCGGCGATTAGAGGGGCCGGATGGGCGCGGCGTCAAGGCGATAGATGGCTCAGCTCTTGCTGCCTTTTTCAGTCGTAGGGCCAAGTGCCATGCGTTGGACCCCGGTGCCAAGATTTTGTGCACGTTTTGAAGACAGCGTCCGTGAATTGACGCCTATCCACGAAATCTCAGAAGACAGACGGCCATATTCTATCTTCGGGCAACGGTTCATCACGACTTTGACACCGGCTTTTTCGGCCAGTTGCGCCGCCTCGTCATTGCGCACGCTCAGTTGCATCCAGATGACTTGCGGTTTCGGCTCCAGGGCCAGGGCTTCCTCGACGACGGGCAGTACTTTTGCGGATGTACGAAAGATGTCGACCATATCCAATCGTTCCGGAACGTCAGACAACGTTGCATAAGCTTTTTGCCCGAGGATGTTTTTCCCGGCGAGCCCGGGATTGATTGGGATCATGCGGTAGCCGCGCTCCAGCAAATATTTGAAGGCGAAATAACTGGGCCGGTTCTCCTTCGGAGAAATTCCGACTATGGCGATGGTCTTCACCGTATTCAGGATGCCCCGAATGTAGTCGTCCCGGTAGGTATCGTGGTTCATGGCTGCGAACATAGAAGCAGCAACGATGGAGAGGAAGACCTGTAGAATTTGCAAGTGCGAACAGGAATCGCGTATCGAGGTCGAGTGCCAGATGGCACTCCTCCGGCGGGCTTCCATGGTCGATCCGAATGCCCTGCAATACCTGAGCCAGGTGACGCACCTGACATATGATTTGTCGGTGCAATGGCGACGGATGGACGTCGAGCGCTATCGTGCGCAGGAGCTTGAAACTCCCCGCTATGCCGATCCCAGACGGCTCGTCCGTCACGGGTTCAAGGTCTACTCTCAGTCGGACGAAGACGGCATTATCCAGGAGATCTTCAACCGCATCGGGCCAACCAGCCGCGCTTTTATCGAATTCGGTGTCGAAACCGGCATCGAATGCAACACGGTCAAATTGCTGGTTGAAGGATGGAGCGGCCTGTGGATTGAAGCGTCAGCGCCCTACGTTGCGGAAATCACCAGCCAGTTCGCGCCTTTTTTTGCCAATGGCAAGCTCAAGCTGAGCCAGAACATGGTCACGGCGGAAAACATCAATGCTCTATTCCAGCAAGCCGGGATGACCGGGGAGATCGATCTGCTCAGCATTGATATCGACTACAACGACTACTGGGTCTGGAAGGCCGTCACCGCGGTCAGCCCGCGCGTTGTCGTCATTGAGTACAACGCTACGCTGCGCCCGCCGATGTCGCTCGTCGTACCCTATGATCCGACGCGCATGTGGGACGGCACCAATTATTTCGGCGCCAGCCTGGAGGCGCTCGTGCGGCTCGGTCGCGAGCGGGGGTACCGTATCGTCGGTTGCAACTATGCCGGAGCGAATGCTTTTTTTGTACGCAATGATGTGGCTGGCGATCATTTTCTCGATCCCGCCACCGCCGAAGAGCATTATGAGCCGCCGCGCTATTTTTACGGCATGCAGGCGGCCGGCCATCGTCCACGACCGGGACTCTTCGTCAACGTCTAGCGATCGGTCGCGGGTTGCGTGCCGGCGCCGGCCGCGAGCGTAGCGCGCAGGCGTGCATTTTCGGCTTGCAGCTCTGAAATCTTTTCTTGGATGGCGGCGAAGGCCTGCTCGATCTCGGCTTCGGTAAACCGCGTAACGATATGGGATGAACAGTTCACATCCCACGCCTCGATCGTGAAAAGTATGACGCGTTCGGGGCGCGCCTTGTAATCTTTGTCAGCGAGCCGCTCGATAAGCGCGGGATCGTTTTCCACGACGCGTGCGCTGCCCCACAGCTTGATGCGCTGACGTCGCGCCGGATCAAGCAGGAACAGAAAGGCGCGGTCGTTCTCGGAGAGATTTGCGAGTGTGAGGTATTGCCGGTTCCCGCGGTAATCCACAAAGCCAAGCGTCTTGTGGTCGATAACTTTGATAAAGCCCTTCGGTCCGCCGCGATGTTGAAGATAGGGTGCGCCGTCAGCGGTTGCGGTTGCCAGGAAGGCGGTATCCTGTTCTGCAATGAATTTTGCGAGCTCGGGTGTCACCCGATCGGGGAAACCTTCAGCCACGCGCTGCTCGTACGCTTTTGCCGATCCCCGTTCGGCCTGTGCCTGCTGGGCCGCTGGCGTAAAAACCCGGCTCGAATTGTTCATGTGACGATGCTCTCTCCGGGAACAAACATAGCCCCTCCCTGTTGCTCACGGTAGACGGCGCAGATTTGATTTGGGCGGGATTACGGTAGCGACCGACATAAGATGGTCATGCTGGTTTGCTCCGATCCGAACGCTGAGGGGCGCCGCCTACGTTGTGGACAAATAGGAGGCGTTCGATGTGTGACTACAGTCTTCATGATGTTGCATCCCGGCCCGCAGCGGTCGGCGACAAGCTGATATCGACCCACTTTCCAAATGCGATAACGCGCGGCTTTGCGGATCCAGCCCAGTCGCGCGTGGCAGTCTGTCTGTTGCCTGGGACGGAGCTGGCGTTCGAAAATGAAGTCGAATGCGATGCGTCGTTCAGGTTCCTTCCGACCCGGAAATCCAGCCATAAGGTTGCGCGCTTTCGACAGGTCAATCTCAATCGACCGGCCGCGCATCACGATGCGCTCGAGTTTCCTGACGGGAAGATTGTGCTCGTTACCGATCTTTGCGAGGGCCAACATGCGTTGGTGCTGCAGCTTCCAAGCACCGGGAAACCCACGGGCAAGGAGATCGAGCACGAAACCAATGAAAACTCATCCTTGACTGCATGAGCTGATTGCGCGTCAGAGAGCCATCACGACGTTGGTGGCTCTCAACAACCGACAGGAAATTTTGCCGGAGCGCCGGCCATCGCAGCAGCGCTTACCGGTCTTCCCAATTTGGCGCGCGCTTGTCGATAAACGCATTGAGCCCTTCTTCGGCATCACGCGCCATCAAATTCTCCACCATGACCTCGGTAACAAGTCTATAGGCCTCGGCGAGACCCATTTCCGCCTGGCGATAAAAACCTTGCTTGCCGATCCTCACAATATGGCTGGACTTGCCGGCGATCTTGCGCGCCAGATCCAGGGCTCCTTCGCGTTCCTGTCCGGGCCTCACCACACGATTGACGAGACCGATACGACAGGCATCCTCGGCCGAGACGGCATCGCCGGTCAGCAGCATTTCCATCGCGTGCTTGCGGGCCACGTTGCGCGAAAGCGCGACCATCGGAGTCGAACAGAACAGGCCAATATCCACGCCGGGTGTTGCAAATTTAGCTTCGGAGGATGCGACCGCCAGGTCGCAACTTGCCACCAGCTGGCACCCGGCCGCAGTCGCCATCCCTTGCACGGCGGCGATCATCGGTTGGGGCAGGTTGACAATCCGCTGCATCATCGCGCTGCACATGTTCATGATGTGACTGAAATACGTACGGCCGCCGTCGGGATCGCTCCGCCGGCTGGTAAGTTCCTTGAGATCATGCCCGGCGCAAAAAGCGGGGCCGTTAGCGGCAAGAATGACAACGCGTACGGTCTTGTCATCCGCAATTTCGGTGAGCGCGTCGGAGAGCGCCACCAACATGCCCTCCGACAGACTGTTGCGGGCATGCGGGCGATTGAGCACGAGAACGGCCACATTCGCGACGCGCTCGCGCAGCAGCACAGGTGAAGCGGTGAGGGTGGTGCTTGGCGCGTTCATCGCGGTCCCCGTTGACCCGCCGAACTTAAGCCTAAGCAGGGTCTATGCAAGGCGGCGCTCGCCAACGCACGGTTGACCTGACCGCGATGCCCTCTAAGAAGGAGCCGGATCGTCGCGGCACAGGGGGAGTTTGAATGCTGGCTCCGGCAATGAACGCCGAGGAGATCGCCACACTGCTGCACGAGGTCTTTCCGCAGGCGTTCTATCCGGGCTGTGGACTGACGATCGAACGCGTCGAATACGCCAATATCCGTGTCCGCCGTCACTTTCAGGAAGATCATATCCGTCCTGGCGGGACCATTTCCGGCCCGACAATGATGGAGCTCGCGGATTTCGCGATGTATGTCGCCGTTTTCTCGGCCGTCGGCCCCCAACCGCTCGCCGTTACGACAAATCTCAACATCAATTTCCTCCGCAAGCCTGGCAAAGGCGATCTGATAGCGGAGGCCCGCCTGATGAAAGTCGGGAAGCGGCTGGCGGTGGGCGAGGTCACGATTTATTCCGAGGGAGGGGCGGAACCGGTCGCCCATGTGACGTCAACTTATTCGATCCCGACAATGGCCAATTAGCCTTGGGTACCAAAATACCATTCTTATAAGCAATTGCAATGAAACGATTTTTGATGGGTATCTAGCGTTGACCAGAGTAAGCACGGTCGGCTAGATACCCCATCGCGGCGCACTTCGGTGCGCCTTCAAGTTCCCAGGGATTGATCATGAAGACCTATTCGGCGAAGCCCGCCGACATCGAAAAGAAATGGGTGACCATTGACGCCACCGGCCTCGTGGTCGGGCGTCTGGCGTCGATCGTGGCGCTGCGACTGCGCGGAAAGCACAAGCCGTCCTACACCCCGCATGTCGACGATGGCGACAACGTGATTGTCATCAACGCCGCCAAGGCCGTCCTGACCGGGCGCAAACGCGACCAGAAGGTCTATTACCATCACACCGGGTTCATCGGTGGCATCAAAGAGCGTACGGCGAAGTCGATCCTCGAGGGTCGTTTTCCGGAACGTATCGTCGAAAAGGCGGTGGAGCGGATGTTGCCGCGTGGGCCCCTTGGCCGCGTTCAACTCGGAAACTTGCGCGTCTATCCGGGCGCCGAGCATCCGCACGAGGCGCAAAAGCCGGAAAAACTCGATGTGGCAGCCATGAATCGCAAGAATGTGAGGAGTGCCTAACCGTGGCGGAAACCGTGCAATCTCTTGAAGGTTTGGCGACTCTCAAACCGGCTGCTCCGGAAGCGCCGAAATACGAAAAGAAAATCGATGCGCAGGGGCGCGCTTATGCCACCGGCAAGCGCAAAAACGCGGTTGCGCGGGTCTGGATCAAACCCGGTTCGGGAAAGATCCTCATTAATACTAAGGCCGTGGAAGTGTTCTTCGCGCGGCCAGTGCTGCGCATGCTGATCCAGCAACCGCTGGTCGCGGCCAATCGCGGCGGTCAATATGACGTCACCTGCACCGTCTCCGGCGGCGGTCTTTCCGGCCAGGCCGGAGCCGTGCGTCACGGCCTTGCAAAGGCCCTGACCTATTTCGAGCCGGAATTGCGCGGTGCGCTGAAGCGCGGCGGGTTCCTAACCCGCGATCCGCGCGTGGTCGAACGCAAGAAGTACGGCCGGGCAAAGGCGCGGCGCTCGTTCCAGTTCTCGAAGCGCTAGTCGCGCATATCCTACACATTGTAAAAGGCGCGCCGTGCGGCGCGCCTTTTTTGTTTGCGCCGTTCCGGTTCGTTCAAATTTTAGCGAATTCGCTAACCGTGAAATTGCCTGCGTCAGGCCGCTTCGGCGCGGGTGATCGTCAACATTGATTTCGCCAGTTGATTACAATTCGAGGAAGTCTTTCGTCGAAGCCTGCTGAATAGCGCAACGGATTCCTACAGCCATGGCGCTATGGTGCGACACACGGATCGGTGCGATGCGCGCTTCGACCCGGTGAGCAAGAGTGGGCTTTATGGTCCTCGCGGTTAACGTGCAAACGTCGAACCTGGATTTGCCGACGCTGTCGTTGGTGGCCGTCTGCATTGCCGGCTTGCTTGGCATTTTCCTGATCATCGACTGGATGCAGCAACGCAATGTCCGCGCGTTGGCCTGGTGGGGCTCAGCCTATCTCATGGGCGCCTCAGGAATAGCGCTGGCGAGCATGCCCACACCGTTAATCGAATTGCCGGCCGTCGTTCCCGGCGCGCTGACATTCCTCGCCTGCGGAATGATCTGGAACGGCGTGCGACTGTTTCAGGGCCGCCGCATTCTGCCCGTTGCGACATTCATCGGCGCGGCGCTCTGGCTGGGCGTCGGGCAAATTCCCGGCGTGCTGGAAAATGGAAATGGACAGATCGTCGGCGCGCTGATCGTCCCGGTTTACACGTTCTTCATCGCCTTTGAGCTCTGGCGCGAACGACGCAGGACGCGATACTCGCGTGCAGCGGCCATTGTGGTGCCATGCCTGCACGCGGGGATCTTCCTTGTGCCGCTGGCCATGCACGCCGTGCTGCCGGCCGATCACAACGCTGCCTGGCTTACGGTGTTCACGCTTGAAACGATCATCTACGCGGTGGGCACCGCCTTTATCGTGATGCTGATGGTCAAGGACCATCATGTGCACGTTTACCGTACCGCGGCGTGCACCGATCATCTGACGGGGCTGCTCAACCGGCGCGCCTTCTTTGAAAACGCGCAAGCGCTGTGCGCGCTGCAGGCCAAGCATAGCGAGCCTGTGGCGATGCTGATGTTCGATCTCGATCACTTCAAGTCGATCAATGATCGCTTTGGCCATACTGCGGGCGACGAGGTCTTGCGCCTGTTCGGCCGGGTGGTGCGGGCGAGCACGCGCGCTGACGACATCATCGCTCGCTTCGGCGGCGAAGAATTCATCGCGATCGTGCCGGGTGGCCTTGAGAGCGCAACCAAGATCGCCGAACGCGTGCGCTCGGGCTTCGAGGCGGCCGGTGCGACCGTCAACTCGAACGCGATCGGTGCCACGGTCAGTATCGGTGCCGCGGTTTCGCACGAGCCGGTTACAGCCATCGATGGTCTGATCGCGCGCACGGACGCAGCCCTCTACCGCGCCAAGCACGCCGGCCGGAACCGCGTCCATATCGCTGAAGCGGATATCGCCAACGACCGCACGCGCATGATCGCCGCGGTGCGGCGCGCGCGTCAGGTGCCCTCAGATAGCCTGCTTCCTTTGTCGCAGCGCAATACCACCGCCTGAGAAAGTCGGCTTTGGCGGCCGGCTGACCGCAATCGCAACCACTCATTTACTCTGTGGGCGTTACCATGCGCCCATGTGGCGTTCGCCGATTCATCCTGATCCGCTCTCGCTTGAGGTCTGTGCCGAGCGGGCTGGCGCGGCTTTGGCGTGCGAGTACGCGAATTCGGCGGAATATGATGCGGCTATTATCGCCGCCCGCCGTGCTGCCGGGGTCTACGGGCCCAAACGGCACCGCCGGCAGATGCTGGTCACCGCGGTGGGAATCGCCGCCGGTCTGGTCGTCGTTGCCTTCCTGATCGTCTGATCCTCTCCCGGCGAGAAAAAAGGGCGCCCTTGCGGGGCGCCCTAAGTTGCATCGCAAAGTCCAAGTTGCGCGATGGCTGGGAGGAACTCCTTACGACGAGTAGTACATGTCGAATTCGACCGGATGCGGGGTGTGCTCGAAGCGGATCACTTCCTGCATCTTGAGGTCCATGTAGGAGTCGATGAAATCGTCATCGAACACTCCACCGGCCTTCAGGAACTCACGATCCTTGTCCAGTTCGCCAAGGGCCTGGCGCAGCGAGCCACACACCGTCGGAATTTTCTTCAGTTCCGCCGGCGGCAGATCGTAGAGGTCCTTGTCGACCGCCGAGCCCGGATCGAGCTTGTTCTTGATCCCGTCGAGGCCCGCCATGAGCATCGCCGCAAACGCGAGATACGGATTGGCGAGCGGGTCCGGGAAGCGCACTTCGACGCGCTTGGCCTTGGGATTGGTCGTGTAGGGAATGCGGCACGACGCCGAGCGGTTGCGCGCGGAGTATGCGAGCAATACCGGCGCTTCGAAGCCCGGCACCAGGCGCTTGTATGAGTTGGTGGTCGGGTTCGTGAAGGCGTTGATGGCCTTGGCGTGCTTGATGATGCCGGCAATGTAGGACAGGCAGATTTCCGACAGGTCGGAGTACTTGTTGCCCGCGAAGACCGGCTTGCCGCTCTTCCAGATCGACTGGTGGCAATGCATGCCCGAACCGTTATCGCCGTAGACCGGCTTCGGCATGAACGTTGCGGTTTTGCCATAGATCTGCGCGACCTGCTGGATGCAGTACTTGTAGATCATCATCTGGTCGGCCATCTGCGTGAGCGGCGAGAACTTCATGCCGAGCTCATGCTGGGCGGAGGCCACCTCATGATGGTGCTTCTCGACCTTCACGCCCATCTTGGCCATGGCCGCGAGCATTTCGCTGCGCATGTCCTGCGCGGAGTCTTGCGGTGGCACCGGGAAGTAACCTTTCTTGACCCCGATACGGTGGCCGAGATTGCCGCCTTCATATTCGGTCGAAGAATTGGTCGGCAGTTCGATCGAGTCGAGCCGGAATCCCGTGTTGTAGGGTTCGGCGGCGTATTTGACGTCGTCGAACACGAAGAACTCGGCTTCCGGGCCAAAGAAGATGGTGTCGCCGACGCCCGACGCCTTGACCATGCCTTCGGCTTTCTTGGCGATGCCGCGCGGGTCGCGGTTGTACGGCTCGCCGGTTGTCGGCTCGAGCACGTCGCAGACCAGCGATAGCGTCGTCTCTGCAAAGAATGGATCGATGCAGGCTGTTGACGGGTCCGGCATCAAATTCATGTCCGACTCGTTGATCGCTTTCCATCCGGCGATCGAGGAGCCGTCGAACATCTGGCCTTCGGCAAAAGTGTCCTCTTCAATCATCGTGACGTCGAAGGTGACGTGCTGCCACTTGCCGCGTGGGTCGGTAAATCGGAAATCGACGTATTTCACGTCGTTGTCCTTAATCATTTTCATGACTTCTTTAGCTGTCGTCATGGGACTGCATTCCCCCTTGTTTTCATGAAATTACCCGCGTGGCCTTTTGCCCGCGGGTCAGATTGCATCAATTCCGGATTCCCCGGTCCTGATCCGAATAGCTTCTTCGATGTTGGAAACGAAAATTTTCCCGTCACCAATCCGGCCAGTTTGAGCCGCGCGCCGGATGGCATCGATCGCTTTATCAACCATGTCGTCGCCGAGAACGATTTCGATTTTCACTTTGGGGAGAAAATCGACCACGTATTCGGCGCCGCGGTATAGCTCGGTGTGTCCTTTCTGTCGCCCGAAGCCCTTGGCCTCGGTAACGGTTATCCCCTGTAGGCCTACCTCCTGCAGCGCTTCCTTCACCTCGTCGAGTTTGAAGGGTTTGATGATGGCTTCGATTTTTTTCATTGACTGTCCTTGCCCCCAGCTCTCCGGGACTGACCGGTCGAGCCGCGCTAGCGGTTTGCAGGACCCATGCCAAGCCGGGGTCGTACAAAAACTCCATTGAACCCAATGGTTTAATGGACAGGTACGGGCTGGCCAGGGCCCTGCCTAATGTTCGGCGCCTACAACTTAAGCAAACTGGCTAGATTTTAACCAGACGCCGAACGCGGATTGGCAGGCGTCAGATTGCTGCGAATTGTTTGGCGACAGGGCGCCCGTTAGATTCCCGGCGATGCTGGAATTGCTTACGACTGCCGAAATGCACGAGGCGGACCGCCTGACGATCGCCGCCGGCACTCCCGGCATGGCGCTCATGGAAAACGCCGGGCGGGCGGTGGCCGAGGCGACCGCGCGCCTGCAACTGCCGCGCATCGTCGTGGTGGCTGGCCCTGGCAACAACGGCGGCGATGGATTTGTGGCTGCCCGCCACCTCGCCGAACGCGGCCACAAGGTGCGTCTCTGCTTCGTGGGCGATCGCTCGAAATTGAAAGGCGATGCCGCGCAGGCGGCCGACCGCTGGAGTGGTCCGGTCGAAGACGCTGCGCCGGAATCTCTTGCGAATTGCGATGCAGTCATCGACGCCTTGTTCGGTGCGGGTCTTGATCGAGACGTCGCGGGGCTGCCGCGCGCAATGATCGGCGCGATGAATGCTTTGGGCGTCCCAATTGTTGCCGTCGATCTGCCGAGCGGAGTGAACGGGTCGACAGGCGCGATCATGGGTGCCGCCGTGAACGCCTCGGTTTCGGTGACGTTCTTTCGCCGCAAGACCGGCCATCTGCTGCTGCCGGGGCGCCTGCAGTGTGGGGCCGTCGAGGTCGTGGATATCGGGATTCCAGACAGCGTACTGACAACGATCAGACCGCAGGCCTTTGCCAATGCTCCTGCGCTTT
>Ga0070711_100002516_pt1 | contig 10472 bp, 9 predicted proteins | sample LARL53metaG_FD_65452 | JGI IMG/M metagenome (GOLD analysis project Ga0070711, IMG submission 65452) | Corn, switchgrass and miscanthus rhizosphere microbial communities from Kellogg Biological Station, Michigan, USA - LAR L5-3 metaG | ecosystem: Host-associated > Plants > Roots > Rhizosphere ... | reverse complement strand
AAGGCGCGCAATCCTCGAGTCCACCCGGGTGACACGTCTAGGGATTCTGAAAAATTTGTAAAGGACTGAAACTTTACTCCTCGTGGACACTCCACCCATCGTAGGCTTGCAATGCTTACCTCTTCTGGAGCAACGGGACCCCCATAGAAAAGGGGAACTGGAGAAAAAGTCGAAGGTGTAGGAAACACTTCACCGATAGTTTTGTGCAGGGGACGATTTAAGACAAAACCCAGCGCTCCCTCTTCTGGATTATGATAAGGGAGAAAGAGGATTGTTCTGCGAAAATAGGGATCTTTCAAAGCCGGAGTAGCTACTAGGACAGAGCCAGTCAAGCTAATTGGAGACGAGTGGTTTCTCACTCCTCCGCTTATAAGGCAAGAGGCAAGAAGAGTCAACATAAGGACAGCCCTTATCCTCTGTCTCCATTTGCAAGTAGCTCATGCCATCAGCCAGACTGTGTACTTCAAGGCTAGAGAGTCCATTATCTCCGGATCACTGGAGCGTAGTTGTTGCAAAGACTTGGAGAGTTTTCCTCCGTCCTTACCAGGAAACGAGAGGAGGGACTCAGACTTTCGCGAAGAAAGTCGTTCGAGCTTTCCATAAAAAAGAAAGGGCTCTGCTGCGGTCGTTATATGGCTGCAGGAGGGTTTTTGGTGGATAGCCCCTCGACCGAGAAAATCCAGTTGAATTCTCTACCAAAAACCTAAGAATTCAGAACAGCCACTACCTCTTCTGAATTTGAATCCGGTGTTCTAGTGTTGGAAAGGTTGTTATCTCCGGAGATTCCCGTAAATCTACCAGAGCTTAGCCTGCATAGCCGATTCCGAAGTTTGCCTTACTAGCTCTAACTGGCGAGCCTGGCTCGCATTCTAAGGAATCGTGCCATTGCGAAGATGGTGGGCGTTAAGCATTGCCAAGGCCATACAAAAGAGTATGGGAAGAACTTTGCCAGGTGACGCCAGGTAATTTTTGCGCCCATGAGGAGGTTTCGACCCTTACACATTGTCATATTATTACCAGCCCTCATTCGAAAACCCATGAGACCCATAAGACAGAGAAGACCTAGTAACACTTAGAGGGCAGGCACACTGAGAGACACACATTTTTGCACGTGGATAATCTAGTATGGCTTGTGTTTCCCATTTCTCTATTGAGAGCTATGACTTCTCCACGGATTATGGAAGTGGAACTACAGGAGAGACATTGCTATTCACTGGCTATCAGTGTGGTGTGTTAGATTTCAGGAGCTATAAAACCCTCCGATCTTCACTTCTAGATGGCATGCTTCTTAGGCTTTTTTAGATGCCTCATGGCCTATAGGATCTCCTGGATCAGGGAATTCTTCTTATTGGATGGTGTCCAGCCCCTGGATAAGACAGTAGATGGTTTCTTAAAGGCGGGTGGGGCCGCAAAGGAATATGGTCCCCATCCATCTAAAACTACCCCTAGCAGATGAGAATGATCCTTCCCATGCCTGGAATATCAATCTTCCTCCTACTCTTCTATTCCTCGAAGGAGGAAAGACTTTAGCTCAGAAATGGAAATGCGCTCCTGTCTCATGGAGTCACGATAACGCAGGGTGACTGTATTACGCAGGGCAGGATTTCTTTCACTGACGGTATCAAAATCAACAGTAACACCGTAGGGTGTGCCTATCTCATCCTGCCGCCTATAACGACGGCCGATAGCGCCAGCCTCGTCGTAGGCGATATTTAGACGCCCACGAAGAGAGCAAGCAATTTCTTTAGCCTTTGCTACTAGTGCAGGTTTATTTTTAAGGAGAGGAAAGACCCCACATTTAATAGGGGCCATCCGTGGATGAAAGTGGAGAACGGTACGGACTTCGGATTTTCCAAGGCCATCCGTTATCATTTCTTCGTCAAATGCTTCACAAAGAAGAGCAAGAACTGTACGGTCCACGCCAGCGCTGGGTTCTACCACGTGAGGGATAAAGTGTTGTCCAGTCCCTTCTTCCAAATATCCCATAGACTTTCCGCTAGAATGAGCATGCCGGACAAGGTCGTGGTTGGTACGATAAGCAATACCCTCCAATTCCTGGCTTCCAAAAGGAAATCCATACTCGAGATCGTAAGTTTTTTTGGAGTAAAAAGCACGTTCTTCTCCAGGAATTTCTCGCACGTGGATCTTGGCACTGGGGATGCCAATATCGGCATAGAAGCGAAGCCTTTCCTGCAGCCATCTTTCTAGAAAAAAAAGACCATCCTCCTCTTTACAAAAGTACTCCAGTTCCATTTGCTCAAACTCGCGAGAGCGAAAGATGAAGTTGCGAGGATTAATTTCGTTGCGAAATGCCTTCCCAACTTGAGCGATTCCAAAGGGGATTTTCTGACGGGAGACATCTAGGATATTTTTAAACTGAACAAAAATAGCCTGCGCGGTTTCAGGACGCAGATAAACAAGGTTCTCCTCGCTTTCTATAGGACCTGTGAAGCTCTTGAACATGAGATGAAAGGAACGCGGGGCAGTCAGATCGTAACTCCCACAATGTGGGCAACAGGGAGCAGCATCATTCTTTTTTGGAAGCTGGTCCGCACGGTATCGGATCTTGCAGCATCGACAGTCTACCATAGCCTCGATGAAGGATTTTTCGTGGCCGCTGGCTCTCCAAACGGCTGGATGCATGATGATAGAACCATCCAGCCCTACAACATCCTCCTGCTCATGGACGACACGCTGCCACCAGAAGTTTTTAAGATTACGTTTCAGTTCGACTCCCAATGGCCCATAATCCCAAAAACCGTTGAGACCTCCGTAGATTTCAGAGGATGGAAAGATAAATCCCCTACGTCTACAAAGGCTAACTATCTTCTCCATACGGAGGGTACCAGGCATAGTGATAAAAAGGTCTCCCTGTAGCTTTTCTAGGTAGTGGCAGCAGATTTAGAGGAATGAGAGGAGAGAGTTGTTAAAATTCGACCAGCTGCAACTGTGGGGGTAATTCCGTACTTCTGGCGTAAAGTAGAAACGGCCCCATGTTCGATGAAGCTGTCTGGCCATCCAACGCGTACCACGGGAGTTGTAATGCAAGCATCACTAAGGTGTTCGAGCACAGCACTGCCAAATCCGTTATGAAGAACGTGGTCTTCCAGTGTACAAATGACAGAGCAACAGCGGGCAAAAGATTGGAGTGTGGGACCATCTAATGGCTTAATCCAGCGGGCGTTAATTACGGCTGCACTGATCCCTTCTTTCTTGAGCAATTCAGCAGTTTCCATGGCCAATTCACACATATTGCCGAGTCCAAACAGAGCAACTTGCGTTCCATGACGAAGGACCTCCGATTTGCCGATTTCCAAAAGTCGAGGGGGACCTTCCAAGCGTACTCCGGTGCCGACACCGCGAGGATAACGGATGGCAATTGGGCCACCCTGATAGTGAGTCATGGTCCACAGCATATCTCGAAATTCAACTTCATCTTTTGGCTGCATATGGACCATGCCTGGAATGTGCCGAATGTAGCCAATATCAAAAAGACCGTGGTGTGTTGGTCCATCCTCACCGGAAAGTCCAGCACGATCCATACACAGGCAGACATTAAGATTTTGTAGTGCTATGTCATGAACAATCATGTCAAAAGCCCGTTGCATGAAGGTAGAATAGATGGCAAGGAATGGCTTCATGCCTTGAGTGGCAAGTCCACAAGCAAACAGTGCAGCATGCTCTTCAGCGATACCGACATCAAAGAAGCGCGTAGGGTGCTGACAGGCAAAGCGAGTGAGCCCGCTTCCAGCAGGCATTGCAGCAGTAATAGCCACAATTTTGTCGTTTTTCTCGGCAAAATTTGCTAGGCTCCCCCCAAGGAGCTCCGAGTAAGTTGGGGTAGGGGAGGGAAGTGTCTCCCCAGTTTCTAGATGAAAACTCCCTAAGCCATGAAATTTGTCTGGCCTTTCCAGAGCAGGCCCGTAGCCCTTGCCCTTCTTAGTGAGAATATGGAGGATAACAGGTTCATTTTGTGACCTAAGAAACTCAAACGTTTTAATGAGAAGGGGAGTGTCATGTCCATCTACTGGTCCAAAATAACGGACGCCCAAATCTTCAAAGAGCACGCTAGGGGATAAGAAACTCTTCAATCCAACCTCAGCTCTGTGAACCAGTTCACGGGCTTGTTTCCCAGCAAGCCACTCCACAAATTGTCCAGTTTTTTCTTGAAGGTGAGTGTAGGCAGAGTTGGTAACGATGCGGTTGAGATACCTAGCGACTGCGCCCACATTTCTGGCAATTGACCATTCATTATCATTGAGAACAATAATCAAGCGTGAGGTAGTTGCAACTACGTTGTTTAAGGCTTCAAAGCTAGTACCGCAGGTGAATGCAGCGTCTCCGGCCACAACAACAATATGCTCTCCTCCTCCTGCCATATCGCGGGCAGCGGCCATGCCTAACCCTGCAGAAAGCGCCGTACCGGCGTGGCCGGCCCCATAGGCATCGTGTTCGCTTTCAGTACGGAGAAGGAATCCATTGAGCCCTCCAAACTGCCGAAGCGTAGCAAGACGTTCTCTCCTTCCAGTGAACATCTTGTGGACATAGCCCTGGTGGCTGACATCAAAAACCAACTTGTCTCTTGGCGTGTTGAAAACCCGATGTAGCGCAATGGTGAGTTCCACTATACCGAGGTTTGGACCAAGATGTCCACCCGTCCGAGAAAGTACCCGAATAAGTTCCTGACGAACTTCTTCGGCTAAAATTAGAAGTTGTTTTTCTGAAAGTCCTTTAATGTCTCGTGGACTGTTAATCTGGGAGAGTACTCTTCCCGTTGCCCGTATGTGGCTATGGGTAGTCATTGATTTTTCATTCTAAATTTTTTCTAGTAGCTGGAACCTCAAGCAATGGCCCCAGGTACCGCAGATCGCCTCCGGCTGTCGTGTCTTCCTCATGGAAATTATACAGAGAGAGCCTCGCCCCATCATAGAAATTAGAAATAGCCACAGAACAACCCAGCAACAGAGCCCATGCCCCTTCCCACGCGCAAAAAGGATATTGCAAGAACAAGAAGATGAGAAGGGTGAAATGAAAAACGAATGTGTGGTCTAGTCTCTTCAGACCTCCAATCGGCGTAGACGTCGGTATAAAGTGCGGCGACTGATGCCCAACTTGCGGGCAGCTTCACTGCGGTTTCCTCTGCATGTTTCCAGAGTTTGGAGGATAAGATTGTGTTGAGTCTCTCTAAGAGTTAGAGATTCTGGAGGGGGTAGCAAGTAGGAATTAGGCAAATGAGTGGATATGAGGGCCAGCCCGGAGTGTATTGAAACGGGAAGATCTCTAGAAAGAATGCGTGGCTTGTTACTCATCACCACGCCATGTTCAATGACTGTGCGAAGCTCTCTTACATTGCCAGGCCAGTGATATTCTAGCAAACAGGCCATTGCCTCAGTATCTATCTCTTTGAGGGGTTTTCCATTTTCCCGGCAGGACTCCTCAAGAAAAGCCTGAGCCAGTACAGGAATGTCTTCCCGACGCATTCTCAAGGCTGGCATAGTGATCTGCACCACATTCAAACGGAAAAAGAGGTCATCCCGAAATTTTCCCTCACTTACAAGTTTCGGAAGATTTTTGTTTGTGGCGGCAATGAGTCTCACATTGGTTTTAAGGGTGTAATTGCTGCCCACACGTTCAAAAGTATGTTCTCCCAGGACACGCAGAATTTTCACCTGCGTATTGAGGTCAATTTCACCAATTTCATCAAGGAACAAAGTTCCACCACTTGCTTGTTCGAAACGTCCAATGCGCCTCTCTATAGCTCCAGTAAAAGCTCCCCTCTCATGACCAAAAAGCTCGCTCTCTAACAGTTGAGGAGAAAGGGCAGCACAGTGCACGGCCACAAATGATGCAGCAGAGCGAGGACTTAGTTGGTGAATAGCTCTAGCTGCTAACTCCTTACCAGTGCCACTTTCCCCTAAGATAAGGACTGTAGCTCTCGAGGAAGCAACCTGCTTGATAGTCTGTATAACTTCAGCAATCACTGAAGAGGTGCCGATGATACCTGCTACCGACCTAGATTTATGCCCTATTTGCTGCATTTGTTGCTTTACATCTTGACCTCTTTGCTTATTGTTAGCCCCTCTCTCTTGCAAGCCACGCTTGATGAGTAGCTCTAGCCTTTTTAGGTTTACCGGCTTGGTAACAAAGTCATAAGCACCGCGCTTTATAGCTTCTACAGCCACGTCCACCGTGCCATAGGCAGTTACCATGATACAAAGGGGAGGACGGTGTAGCTTCAATGCGGCATCCACAAGGCGCATGCCATTGCCTATTCCCAACCTTAAATCTGTGATAAGCACGTCCACTGAGTCTTCGTGCAATACGGCAAGGGCCCCATCCATATCACCTGCAACAAAGACTTTAAACGCATCACTCAGAGATGCCCGTAACCCTTCCCTAGTATTCTTCTCATCGTCAACAACTAGGATCGTTGGTTTTGGAGAGACCACTTTCTTAAGATATATAGCCCGTATAGGTTGGCGAGCCGAAGGCCAGAGACCAATCCACAGGGTGCATCATCATCCTCCGCTGAAAGGAGAAGGAGGCTACCAGGACGTTCTCAAGGGCCTCGACCATTATCAACAATTCTTTTTATACAGCAGATATCATGGCAGAATGCCCAGCTACTTACTAATTTAAACCCATGCACTTTCACTTTCTCCTTGAGAGAACCTAGGAGATCTCTGCTAGCCCTTCACTGCTTACCGCAAAAGGAAGATGCTCATCCCGCGTGTAACAAAATATCAAACAATCGAAATGGACTTTTAGCTTCTAGAAGGGCAGCATGGCTATCCTGCTGAAGGACCTATGGAACCACTCTCTCAATTAGAGCTCTCCCGTGCCCACTCTAAATTAGATTCCACAGAAGGGATGTCGCTCTACACCTTCAATCTTGTAATCTCAAATCCTATAGGAATCAGTAACAAGATGTTTACTCACGCGCTGCAATGCAATTATACAACCACTCTTCTGAGAAAGAGAGCCAAGGTAGAGGAATTACTTCTGTACCTGTAAAGAAAATAGGAGCTTTGCCTTGCAAGGCAGAAACAAGGCCTACTGTTGAAGTAGACACCAGGCATGTATCCCCACACCCCCCCTTACCATATGCTGCCCATCTTAATCTAATCATCCGCGCCCTATGACCGATATATCCATCGAAGAGAAAGTGAAAGATATTATTGTCGAACAACTTGGGGTTAATCCAGAGCAGATAACTCCCTCTGCTTCCTTTATCGAAGATCTGGGGGCTGATTCCCTCGATACTGTAGAGCTTGTAATGGCTTTTGAAGAAGAATTCTCCGTTGACGTTCCTGATGAAGATGCAGAGCGACTACAGACTGTCGGCGATGTCATCAGGTACATTGAGGAGAAGAAAGCTACAAGCAACGAGAGTTGAGTCCATCTCCTTCATTTCTTCTGTAGAAGCATGTTGGCAGTTCTCAGAGTGCTCACCTACTGCCTCCCTCTACGAGGGCGTACGCGTTGTGATTATGAATTGATTCAAAATTTTCAGCTTCCACTCGATACCAGATAATTTTTGGATTTTCCTCTGCTAGCACGGCAATATTCCGGACCAGGTCTTCCACAAAGACAGGATGTGTATAGGCGCGCTCAGTAACGGCCTTTTCGTCTGGTCTCTTCAGCAGGCTATAAAGCTCGCAGCTTGCACTTTTCTCTACCATCCGAATTAAGTCCTCAATCCACACTGGCCGTTCAAACCGTGCAGAGCAGGTGACCTGCCCCCTCTGACTATGTGCTCCATGCGTGCTGATCGCTTTAGAGCAAGGGCAGAGGGTTGTGATAGGAACGATAACGGTTAACGTGAAGTCGCGTTCTTCCCCAACCAGAGCAACACTGAGTCGTACTGTATAGTCGATTATACCACTGGAGTGAGTGACAGGTGCCTTCTTCTCCAAGAAAAAGGGAAACTCAAGCTCCATATGAGCACTAAAAGATCGAAGCTTTCTCCGGAGAAGGATGGGAATATCATAGACGTTCTCCACGTGGAGGATAGAGCCGTGTGAACGTAGTGCTTCAATAAAGCGGCTCATGTGGGTACCCTTATGATGTGCAGGCAGGTCAACCGCAAGAAGCACTGTAGCAATGGTACTTTGAAGAGCATGGTGTTGTTTATCTCGGACCTGAATTGGGTAGCGAAGATTCTTGATGCCCACTCGCTTAATAGCAATTTTGCGGTAGTCGAGTGAACTTTGTGTGTCTATTAGTGGAGGATCAATGCTCTTCATGGAGGCTAAAAGTAGTAGAGTATGATGCGGAAAAACAACTCCGTCAGTGGTCGGACTCTCAAAAAACCAAGTAGAACAGCCGTTGATAGGTCCCTATTGCATAGGAGAGAATTTCTAAAAAACTCCATAGCGTCCTGCGTCCTTAATTAGTCGTTTTTTGTGGTGAGTACTGTTCTTGACAGTGATGCTTGGCGCCACTCCTAGTGAAGGAACTAGGAAACTTGAGATAGATTAGAGTTTGAAGGAGCGGAATCCTCTGCAAATTCTTTCTTTCTTATAGAGACCAGAACGGTTGATGGAGGATTCTAGAAAGGCGTTGCTCTGCTGATGAAGTATCACATGCAACCACCTTTCCGGTTTTTTTAGATCAGAACAGGCGCTCCAAGCAATTTCTGGATGTCGGCACTATGATTGTATCGGAGGAGCTAAAGAAAGAGGAATCTTTCTAGCAGAAAGTCCGCCCCACATAGCCGGCGCGGAACCCCCAGTTTGCAGAAAGGCAAGACTGCGTGATCATGCAGGAATTGTTTAGCCGGACAACTCAAAAATGGTACACTTGCTGTGAAGCTATTGTGGGGGGACTAAATGATTGTATTATTTGGCAAAGCAAGTTGTATTGGCAACGCTTGTGTTGAGGAACTACTCAATAAAAGAGTAACGCGCACTCTCTATGGGATGGACCCCCAACTGGGATCATGCTGAAGACGGCGGCTGCACACGTTCTGCCCTCTTCGGGGAAGACCTTGGAAGAAAAGGTGTACAGCAGCTTCCCATCGCTTTCCATCGTGAGGTGTGGCCAGGATGTGCGAACTGTTGTGCATTTTACTACTAGTTGCCTCAGTGAGAAGACATCCAGCTCGACGAAATATTTTCGGAACAATATTTCTTGTGGGGGTTAATCCTGTTAAAAGATGCAGTGGCTCAGGCTGATGTGCAGACTGGTTGTTCACTCCATCCGTTTGTGCTTTAAGGGGGTTGTGCCCAGTCTGATGAAATAAGCTTTAGATGCCTCCAGCCAAGCCCCCATGGTGAGCCCAAGAGCCTCTTTTGCAAAAATCCTTCGTTGATATGAAAAGCGCCACCGGTTTGTTGGGATGGTGTGTCGTACTTGTTCGGCAGGGCAAGAGTTTACGGGGAAAGCTTGGAAAGGCTGCTGCTATGAAAGTAGCTAAAGTAGCTTATGCTGGGTTTGTTGTGCCAGGTTTATTAGAGCGGTGGCCTGAAGCAAAAAAAGAGCGGTCTGTGTTTACGGTACCACACACGGCCCAGAGGTGCTTGTATCTTGCTGGTGCTTCACGTTCTAGGAACGTTCTAGAGACCTTTATTCCTTAGCTCTTAACTTCTTAAAGGCCTCAAAAGTGCCTGGAACAAACCTAGGGAAGGGGCTTCTCTCCCCCGCGCGCATAAATTCTGTGAGGGGAAAATTAAGGAGTTAATCACATGTTGTAGGAAGTATCACAGGCAACTCAATCATCCCCTATAACAGGGGAGATTTCGATGTTCTAGGGTTCTTCCTACGACCAATGACTGCCGCTGGAAAAAAATCAGAAATGAACCGGGTTGGCGTTCTCAACATCAGGGAAGCGAGACATCATCGAGAGTGTGTAGATCTGGAAATCGAATTTTTTCCATTTGGATATTCAAGGTTCTAGCGCACCATTATTTCCTTCGTGAGGGACAATGCTCTCTACATTTCGTGCCATCAAAGCCTCTTAGCATTCATAAGCTAGAACAAGGAAGCATCAGGGATTGTGACGGTTATCGCCATTTCTATCCTATCTCTTCTCGCCTATATCATTCAGCTGAATAGCTTGGATGCGTCACCGCCGTCGGTGGAAATTATAGCTGAGAAGGCTGTCAATTTTGAAGAAGGTATTGTCACAGCCGAAGGCCATGTACAGATCCATCACAAAGACATCTGTGTCTACTGTGACCATGCCGAGTACAAGCTGGACACGCAGGATATCCTCCTCTCGGGAAACGTTCGCATTTACTCGCCAGGTAGCTTAACCATCGGACAGCGTGTACTTTACAATGCGCGAAGCAAGCATGTGCACATCTCAGAATTTTCCATAGCACATTATCCAGTGCTCTTGCATGCGCGCAGCGCCTGCATGCTTCCCCACATGCTCTGTGCCAAGCACGCCTTTTTTACTACGGATGACCAATTAGAACCTGGCTACCATGCTGAGGCAAAGGCTGTGCACATCTACAAAAATAAAAATG
>Ga0070711_100002514_pt1 | contig 10473 bp, 8 predicted proteins | sample LARL53metaG_FD_65452 | JGI IMG/M metagenome (GOLD analysis project Ga0070711, IMG submission 65452) | Corn, switchgrass and miscanthus rhizosphere microbial communities from Kellogg Biological Station, Michigan, USA - LAR L5-3 metaG | ecosystem: Host-associated > Plants > Roots > Rhizosphere ... | reverse complement strand
CCACGCACGCTCGACGAAGCGATTGGTGCCTATGCCGCAGCAGGGAGTGCCGCGCGCATCCTGGCCGGGGGCACCGACCTGCTGGTGCAAATGCGCTCAGGCGTGGTGCGGCCGGGCCTGATCGTCGATGTCAAGAAAATTGACGAGATGATGGCAATTGAGGAGACGGCCGATGGCGGCTTCCGCATCGGTGCGGCCGTCTCCGGCGCCGTGCTGGCCGAACATCCACGCTTCGGCAAAGCCTGGCCGGGCGTACTTGAAGCGGTCAACCTGATTGGCTCCAAGCAGGTGCAGGGGCGGGCATCTGCCGGCGGCAACCTCTGTAACGGTTCGCCGGCCGGAGACAGTGTGCCTGCCATGGTCGCGGCAGGCGCCAAGGTGTTGATCCAGGGTCCACAGGGCTGCCGCGAGATGCCGGTGGCAGACGTGCCGGCCGGCCCCGGCCGGACCAACCTGAGACCTGGCGAGATCCTCGTCAGCTTCATGCTTCCGCCGAGGCCGCCGGGCTCGGGCGATGCCTATTTGCGCATGATCCCGCGCACCGAAATGGACATCGCCGTGGTCGGTTGCGGCGTCAGCCTGTCTCTCAAGGGCGGCGTCTGCATGGCCGCGCGCGTCGCGCTTGGGGCGGTGGCGCCGACGGTGTTGCTGGTGGAGGAAGCCGCGAAGGCATTGATCGACAGCAAGCTTGATGATGCGGTGGTCGGAGCCGCAGCCGCGGCCTGCTCGGCAGCCTGCCGTCCGATCGACGACAAGCGCGGTACCATTGCTTATCGAACCAAAGTGGCCGGCGTGCTGCTGACGCGTGCCGTTGCCATCGCCGCCAGGCGCGCCGGAGGACATTGATATCATGGCCAAGCTGCACGTTTCCACCACGATCAACGGCGAGCCGGTGGAGTTTCTCTGCGAGCCGAACGACACCATGCTCGACGCCTTGCGCGGCCCCTTGGCTCTAACCGGCTCGAAGGAAGGCTGCTCATCGGGCGATTGCGGTGCCTGCAGCATCACGCTGGACGATCGCCTGGTTTGTTCCTGCCTGATGCTGGCCGCCGAAGCCGAAGGTCACCGGGTCGGCACCATCGAAGGCATGGCCAAGGGCGGCGAACTGCACCCGCTGCAGCAGAAGTTTCTTGAAATGGCGGCGCTGCAATGTGGCATCTGCACCTCGGGCATGTTGGTCGCATCCGAGGCTCTGCTCAAGCGGAATCCACGCCCGAGCGAGGAAGAAGTTCGCTTCTGGCTCGCGGGTAATCTCTGCCGGTGCACCGGTTACGACAAGATCGTGCGCGCGGTTCTGGAAGCAGCAGCCGAGATCCGGGAGACAGCGCAATGAACATCGTCACCAACAACAAATGGATCGGCCAGCGCACCATTCGGCCAGACGGTGCCGACAAGGTTACGGGGCGCGCGGCCTTTGCCGCCGATACCGTCATGCCTGGCATGATCTGGGGCAAGATCAAGCGCAGCCCGCATCCGCACGCCCGCATCAAGTCGATCGACACATCGAAGGCGGAAGCGCTGCCGGGTGTGAAGGCCGTGGTCACCGCGCGAGATATCGTGGACTTCCCGATCGACAAGTCCGTCATGCTCGGTATCCAGGACATGCGCTGGATGTGCCGCAATGTGATGGCGCGCGAAAAAGCGCTGTTCCCCGGCCACCCCGTTGCGGCAGTCGCCGCCACCACAGAGGCGATTGCAGCAAAAGCCTGTGACCTGATCGAGATCGAGTATGAGGTTCTGCCGTGGTCGATCGAGATCGACGACGCGCTGAGGCCGGACGCGCCGATCCTTCACGAGTTCAACACGTTCGAAGGCAGGCCCTCCAACATCGCCGGCAGGATTGAAGTCAAGAAGGGCGACGTCGCGCAAGGGTTCAAGGAAGCCGATGTCATCATCGAGCGCAGCTTCGCCACGCGACCGGTGCATCAGGGCTATATCGAGCCGCACGCTTGCCTGATCAGCGTTGCCCCGGACAACAAGACCACGATCTGGAGCTCGAGCCAGGGACAATTCATGGTGCGCGCCATGGTGGCGCATCTGACTGGCATTCCGCAGAGCGACATCCGCGCGATTCCGGCGGAGATCGGCGGCGGTTTCGGCGGCAAGACCATCGTCTATCTCGAGCCGCTCGCGACGTTGCTCGCCAAAAAATCCGGCCGCCCCGTGAAAATGGTGATGACCCGCGAGGAGGTGATGCGGGCGACGGGGCCGACGTCAGGCTCGAAGAGCACGGTCAAGATCGGCGCCAGAAAGGACGGTACGATCGTTGCAGCGGAGGGGACTTTCTATCTGCAGGCCGGCGCACTGCCGGGCTCGCCGATCCGCGGCGCGGTCGGCTGCAGCTTCTCGCCCTATGATATTCCGAACGTTCTCTCGGTCGGCTACGACGTGCTCTCCAACCGCTCCAAGGTTGCGGCCTATCGCGCGCCGGGTGCGCCGATCGGCGCCTACGCGGTCGAGTGTGTGATGGATGAACTGGCCGAAGCGCTGAAAATGGATCCGCTGGAGCTGCGGCTGAAGAATGCGGCAAGGCAGGGGACGAAAGCCGCGCATGGCCCGGTCTTCCCGCGCATTGGTTACGTCGAAACGCTCGAGGCCGCGAAAGCGCACCCGCACTACACTGCGCCGCTCGGAAAGCTGCAGGGCAGGGGCGCGGCTTCCGGCTTCTGGTTCAACGCCGGCGGGGAATCCAGCGCGCAGGTCAACGTTACGGAGGACGGCAACGTCGTCGTCACGACCGGGCACCCCGATATCGGCGGCTCGCGCGCCGCGATCGCCAACATCTGCGCGGAATTGCTCGGCATTGATTACCGGCGGGTGTCGGTCCTGATCGGCGACACGGCGACCGTCGGCTTCTCCAATCTGACCGGCGGCAGCCGCGTGCTTTTTGCATCTGCCATGGTCGTGACCCAGTCGACGGAAAAGATCATCGCCACTTTACGCGAGCGCGCTGCAAGGATCTGGAAGATCGATCCCGATGCGGTCAAATGGGAAAACGGCGCGGCGCACCCTGCGAGCCCCAACGCCGGCCAGTTTGAACCGCTGACGCTGGTCGAGCTTGCTGCAAAGGCCCCCGCCATGGGCGGACCGATCGGTGCCGGCGTGCAACTCAACACCGAAGGTGCGGAAGGCGGCTTCGGCACGCATATTTGCGACGTCGAGGTGGATGTCGAGCTCGGCATCGTGCGCGTCATTCGCTACACGGCCGTGCAGGATGTCGGCCGCGCCATCCATCCGGGCTATGTCGAAGGCCAGATGCAGGGCGGCGTCGCGCAGGGGATCGGTTGGGCTCTGAACGAGGAATATATCTACAATCGGGACGGCAAGGTCGATAACCCGGGCTTCCTCGACTATCGGATGCCGGTATGCTCGGACCTGCCGATGATCGACACAGTGATGGTCGAAGTGCCGAACCCGAAGCATCCGCAGGGTGTCAAGGGCGTCGGCGAAGTGCCACTCGTGCCGGTCATGGCCGCGGTCGCCAATGCGGTCCACAATGCGCTGGGAAAGCGTTTTCATGACCTCCCAATGTCGCCACCAAGGGTATTGGCCGCACTTGATGCGAAAGAATGATGATCCAGCCTGGACGGGCCGGAGCGCCTGTGCAGGTCCGGTGGAGAGCTGGCGTCGCAGCCCTGGGCATCGGCATTCGTGCGGGCGTTTTGTCCGCCGGGTGAGCCGACACTGACACCTCGCAAGAAGCGAGTGAGGAAACGTCAGATCATTCAGTGGGAAGCGCGAGTCATGAGGGCACGGGTCAAGAAGGGAGCGGGTGACAGGGATCACCCGCTCCCAAGATCGCCAGCGACAGCCACGAAGCAGGCGACGTCTCACGTGCTATGGCGACGTGAGCTTGGTATTCACCGTGTTGAAGGTTCCGCTCAGGCTTGAGCCCACGGTCTTCACCGCCCCGACGATTGCGATCGCAATTCCGGCTGCGATAAGCCCGTATTCGATTGCCGTTGCACCCGAGTCGTCGCGCAAGAACTTCAGAACAATTTTAGTCATCCTGGTATCCCTATGTTTGCTCCAGAACGGAGAGGCAGGCTCAACCCCTGGTATGATTGTGTAGACTATGACTCCTTAAGTGAGTTTTAATTGATGATGCAACTTTAGAGATATGATCGTATTTCTACGGGGTCTCATCCAGGGGACGGCAAAGAGCGATGCGCCGGAATCGCGAGCGGCAATCCGGGAACTCCTGCGGGGTCCTCGAGTTCGGCAGCGATACCATGCTGCCGCGCATCGGCATTCGCGTGGGCGCCTGCATCTCGTGGCCGGTTGTTTGGATCTCGTTATCGAGATGTCAGGGAGCGCAACACTTCATTGGCGAGTGCTGCGCGTGATACGAGAGCCGAATAGGTGCCCTGCTGTGTCGCGGCGAGGAACGCAGCCTGGCTGTTGAGGAAAGCTTCGAGCTGCCGCGCAGGCGGCCAACCGAGATCGATGCTGTCCCGGTAGAGAACCGCAGCAAACAGATCCTCGAGCCGCGCCAGATCAACGTTGCGCGGTGCGTTCGGCGGCATCTCGAGCTTCTGTCCAAGGTCGCTCTGCAGGATCTGCTCGGCAAACAGCTTGTTCGGCAGGCCGGTGGCGGGGTCGAACGCCATCTGAGGATGGGCGATGGCGAGTCTTGCCGAAAGGCACGGTGGGGGACCGGGAGGCGGCACCACGGCAGCGGTCGGAATAGGCGTATCCATGGGCTCGACGAGCTCCCACTGCCGTGCTGCTGCCAACGCGGATTCGAGGCTTCGCGCATATTGTGGATGAGCGGCGACAAGACGCGGCAGCAGCGCGCTCGCATCGGCCCAGCCGCGGAACTGGCGGTCGACGTTCGCGTGCCTGCCGAGGAAGACGATCTTGTCGGGCTTGCCGAGACGGACCGCGCCGGCGAGAAGCACGAGAAGGCGCGTCTCCCACCAGGCCTTGCCGTCTTCGAGATCGACGACGACGACGTCATTGCCGATGGCTTGTCGTAATGTGTCGAGGATCTGCGTGGTCGCGCTGTCGGTGACCGGAACGCCGGGCACACCGATGTTCGACGCCACCGTGATGCCGGCCGTGCCTTTCTCCTTGCTGCGGGCAAAATCGATCTCGACCCCGCCATATTTGATGGTGCCGCCGCGGTCGATGATGACGTCGAGCAGCGCAAGCGCGATCGGGAGCAGACTGAGCAGCAATACGCCGATGAGGACGACGGTCTCCGATTTCTCGGTCGGCCAGCTGGCGAGGGCGCGCAGAGCGGCCGCGGCGAGCAGCAGTCCGACCAGCGCCGCCGCGGTTGCCGCGAGCGTCAGCCGCGGCTTGTAGGGCCAGAATTTCAGGTCGAGGTTTGTCATGGCCACCTCAATGCATTGGAATGGATCGAGTTGTGGTTTCGCTTACTTCAGAGCCGGCCAGGTTGCTGGCCGGAGGTTTTAAAGATCGCGCGGCCGACCAGGCGGGGGCTGCAGCGTCCGCGGATCAAAAGAAAGGCTGATGAGCTGCTGTTTCGACGCCCGAACTTGACCGTGAAAGCAGATTTTTTCTCGCCGATGCCGCGAATGGCTCCGCCGCCGGTCGGCAGACTCAGCGAGGGCGGCGCCAGGAAAAACGAATCCTGCCTCGGCACCTGCGACCAATCCGGTGCGGCAGGAGCCGAACGCCGCGAACCATTCGATCCTGCTGCCGAGTCCCCCACGGTTCGCTCCCGCGTCCGTCGCGACTTGCCAAGGAGATCTCGGTCCTGTGGCCGCGCCGGTCGACCTAGCCTCCTTGAGGGAGCGTACTACATCCCTGCAATCCTTTGCGATGCGAATTTGGCCGCCTTCCAAAAGGCGTGCCTGCGCGCGCCAAGGAATATCAATGGCTTACGGGATCGAGCCTGCGAAATAGCCATGACGGAGTGCGCCGATTCAATGCACAGCGTCCAGCCGCTGCGAACTCGTTGCACGTGAATGTCGCGATGATCGTCGAGGCTGGCTTCGGCGGCGTTTTCTGGTGCGAACCTGGTGCCGGTGTGGCTCGCTGCCAACAGGTTAGGCCGGCGCGATGCGAGCCTCATCGCCGGGCGCGCCATCCAACGATAGAATGAACAGAAGCAGAAATCACCTCGTGACCATGCGGCGAGCCGCTTCGTCACCGATCCTTCCGATCGGCAACGACGCGCGCCGCGGCGGCTGCGCAGACCTCGAAGACGTCCAGCGCATCGATGCCGCGCGCTTCGCCGTCCCTGGGAACAAAGATCGGGCATCCGCCGCTGGAGACCGCGCCGACGATCATCAGATTGTCCGGCAGATGAAAACCTTCGATGCCGAGGTCCGTGCAGCCGTCGCCAAGTTGCCTCCGCATCCGCTGCTCGAAGCTCTCGGAAACATTCGAGTAACCAAAGATCGGCTTGCCCTTTCCGAGAAACCAGCCAACCTCGATCAGGGTGCCCGCATCAGCGGATGCGCCTCCGAATGGCGTGAGGTTGGCGATGATGATGTCGCATCGTTCCATCATCGCAATGTCCTTCTCGTAGATGGATTGCCAGACATCCAGCGCCTTGGCGGCCGTCTCGATATCCTGATTGAGCGGCGGGAGACCGTGCAAGCCGTATCGCCGGCATATCTCCACCTTCCGTGCGGCGTGTGCGATCGCGTTCGGAAGAAACACATCAGGCCCGGCCAGATAGGCTGTTGCTGTCATGAGAAGTCCCAAGTCGGATCCATTAGGGCAGACGCGCGAGTCGCTCGGTGAGGAGCTTGTAGAACCCCGGCGCATCGACCTCGCGAAGGAACAGTACGTTGGCGGGCCTCTCCGTCACGCGCCACCAGTCGGCGCTGCTCATGCCCGCCATGGGCCCGTCGCCGGTCTGCACGCAGACGTTCACGTGCTTGCCGCCGAACAATTCGGGCGCCAGCAGATAGGCGATCACGCAGGGATCGTGCAGCGGCGCGCCGTCCCAGCCGTATTTCTGGATGTCGAAACGCTGCGAGAAGGTCAGCATCTCGCACGTCACGACGCCGGCGGCGTTGCCAATGTCACGAAAGGCCTGCAGACGCGGTCTGGTGCTCAGGCACTGATGCGTCACGTCGAGCGGGACCATCGTCATCTTGACGCCGCTGTTCAGGACGACGTCGGCGGCCTCCGGGTCGACATAGCTGTTGAACTCGGCCACCGGCGTGATGTTGCCGGCCTCGGAATACGCACCGAACATCATCACGATTTCCGCGATGCGCTCGACGATATCGGGCGCGAGGACCATCGCCATCGCAATGTTGGTGAGCGGGCCGAGCGTGACCAGCGTGATCTCGCCCGGATTCGCGGCTCGCAGCGCATCGACGATGAACAGTACGCCGTGCTGCTCGCGGACCTTCATCGTCGGCGCCGGCAGCGACGGGCCATCGAGCCCGGTTGCCCCATGCACATGTTCGGCGGTGACCGGCTTTCGGCGCATGGGACGGGCGCATCCAGCGTGAAGCGGGACGTCGGTGCGCCGCGCGAGCTCCAGGATCTGCCGCGCATTGTCGGTCGTGCGCGAGAGCGGCACGTTGCCCGCCACGGTCACAATTCCCTGCACGTCGAGCTCGTCGGGCGAGCCAAGAGCCATCAGGATCGCCACGGCATCGTCCTGGCCCGGATCGGTATCGATAATGATCTTGCGCACCATGGAGCCCTTCCTCAATCCGTCATGGCTTGAAAAGCGCCGAAAACGGAGGTGTCAATGATGGCGTGCCGTTGTGCATGTTCCATCGCGGGTCTTCCTCAGTAGTCACGCAGTTCGGCAAAGTCCGCCGCCGCTTTGGCGCCGCCGCGCAGCTGACCGCTGAGCCAAACGCCAAAGACCGTCGCCAGGTAGGGAAGCGCCAGGAGCAGGTCGTGCGGCGCTGCGTCGCCGAAGACCAATTGCGCGCGTATGCCGACCGCGCCGACGACGCTGAAGAAGAGCGCCGCCAGGACCGAACCGATCGGATGCCCGGCCCCGAACACCACCGCCGCGAACGCCATGAAGCCGCGACCGGCGGTCATGTTCTGCGCGAAGATCTGCAGGCTCCCCGCCGAAAGCTCCGCCCCGCCGACCGCGCACAGCACGCCGCCGCCCAGCAGCGCAATGAGACGCATCGTCGAAGGGTTTACGCCTACGCTGCGCGCGGCGAAAGGATGCTCGCCCGCCGCCGCGAGCTGAAGGCCGAACCGTGTGCGCCGGAGCAGCGCCCAGAGCGCAAAGACGACGAAGGGCATTGCCAGGACGAAGACGGACAGGATGCCGTAGGGGCCGAACGCCGCCCCGAGCCTCGGCACGCCGAACGGGGCGGTGACGGCGGCCTGGCTGCCGAAGATCGACTGTATCGCAAGCGCCGTGCCCCCGATGCCGAGCCCCGTCAATCCGAGCCCGGCGATGATCGGGCTGGCCTTCAGCCTTTCGGTCACGAACCACAGCAGCGCCGAGGCGACGACGCAGGCGAAGCAGGCGATCAGCATCGCCAGGGCGAACGATCCCGTGGCGACGATGCCGAGAATAGTGGCGCACGCGCCGATGATCATCGCGCCTTCAAGGCCGAGGTGCCAGACGCCGGAGCGCTGGGCGAGCACGCCCGCCAGCGTGACGTAGACGAGGGGCGTCCCCGAGCGCAGGATGGCGATGATGATATCGTTCATGAGGGCGCGTTCCCCAACCGAAGCAGGCGGTCGATCCATTCGGACTTGGCGGTGATGAACAGGGCGATCGCCGCGTTGACGATGTCGATCGCCGACGACGGCAGGCCCGCCATGATCGGCAAATAGAGCGCTGCGGAGGCAAGACCGCCGAAAAACAGGCTGACGAAGCCGATGCCGACGACTGACAGACTGGCGACGAGAGCGATGAGGATCGCGGTAAAGCCATGCGTGGGCAGGAACCCGCCAACCAGCCGGCCATTGGGACCAAACACCTCGATGACCCCGGACAGGCCCGCCAGGGCGCCGCTGATCAGGAAGCTGGACAGTCCGATGCGCCATACCCGCGCGCCCTGCCACTTCACCATTGTCGGATTGCGGCCGGCCAGGCTGGCGAGCACGCCGAACGCGGTGCGATTGACCAGCAGCCACATGCCGACGCCGACGACCAGCGCGATGGCGACGATAACGGGCGAAACACCCAGGGAATCGCTGATCCGATAGGCGGCCTTCAATGGACGGCTCGAGGATTGCTGGCCGCTGCCTGACGGATCCTTCAACGGTCCGGTCGTCACGTAGACGAGAATGAGGGCGGCAATGAAGTTGCCCATCAGCGTCGTGATGACTTCGTCGGTCCCCGATTTAAGGCGCAGCCAGCCCGGCCAGAGCGCCCAGAGCGCGCCGCCGGCCATGCCGGCGAGGAAGCAGAGCGGCGTCAGAACATAGGCCGGCGCATCGTTCAGCCAGGTCGCCATGAACGTGGCGCATATCGCGCCGATGTAGAACTGTCCTTGCGCGCCGATGTTGAAATAGCCGCAGCGGAACGAGATGGAGACACCGACCGAAGTGATGAACAAGGGCAGCGCCCAGCGCAGGCTCTGCAGTGGCGCGCCCGGCCTCAGGAAGGCGCCGTCGACGATGTCCTGAAACATCGAGAACGCCGAGTATCCGGCGAACTGGAAGATGACGGCGCACAGAACCAGCGCCGCGACGATGAAGACCAGCGCCCTGACGAAGGCGATCAATCTCGTCGTCATGGGCGCGCCTCCGTCATGGTCGCGCCGACCCGCGCGATGTCGTAGGGCGGCGAGAATTCTCCCGCCACGCCGCCTGACAGCATCACCACGATCCGGTCGCTGATGTCGAACAATTCGTCGAGATCCGACGAGACCAGCAAGACGGCGCAGCCCCGGTCGCGCGCAGCGCGCAGCGCGCGCCAGACGAAGGCGGTCGCCCCGATGTCGAGCCCGCGCGTCGGCTGGGCGGCGAGGATAAGCCGCGCCTCGTCGTCGATCTCGCGCGCGAGGATCACCTTCTGGGCGTTGCCGCCGGAGAGCGAACCCGCTTTCTGTGCGGTTGATGCATATCGCACGTCCCACGCCTTGAGGGCGGCGTCGCTGTCGCGCTGGAGGCGACGCGGATTGATGAACTGGAAGAGAGGCGAGCGCAGCAGCTGGCGCGCCGACCAGTTCTCCCATAGCGCGCTCGACAGGCTGAGGCCCTCGGTGTTGCGCTCGAACGGGATGATGCGCAGCCCCCGACTGCGGCGTTCGCCGAGTGCCACGCCCGTCACCGGGGCCCCGCCGAGCTCGATTTCGCCATGCGTCGCATCGACCAGCCCGGCGATGGCCCGCACCAGCGTCCGCTGGCCGTTGCCTTCGACGCCTGCGACGCCGACGATCTCGCTGGGGCGGATGACAAGCGAGACGTCGCGCAGCGCAGGCCCTTCGTTGTCGCCGCGCGTCGCGACATTTCGCAACTCGAGCATGGGAGCGGCTGCAACCGCAGCGTGGCCCGGCTCGCCGCCGCCGCGCCCCGCGCCGACCAGCGCTTTGGCGTCGGCCGGCGCAAGCG